>JADMIO010812819.1_pt1 | contig 79095 bp, 57 predicted proteins | sample 8958161 | NCBI WGS metagenome assembly JADMIO01 (sample SAMN16585339, study PRJNA669376) | soil metagenome | isolation source: Crop rotation soil | place: USA: Cullars Rotation, Alabama | collected 2011 | reverse complement strand
GCGACAACTTGTCCACGTGGAATTCTAAGCTTAGGATCCCAATGTGCTGGAAAGATGGTCATTTGCATATTGGTCATGCAACCAGCATTTGCCTGAATTTTGGATTGACCAAAAAATACGGCGGATATACGAATCTCCGGTTTGATGATACAAATCCCACAACAGAGGAAACAGAGTATGTAGACAGCATCAAAGATGATGTACGCTGGTTGGGATTTGAGTGGAAAAATGAATTGTACGCCAGTGATTATTTTCCGCAGCTCTATAGCTTTGCCATTTCATTGATCAATAAAGCGCTGGCTTATGTGGATGACTCCACTTCAGAGGAGATAGCCCAAATGAAGGGAACTCCTACAGAGCCTGGGCGCGACAGTCCCTACAGGAATCGCACCATTCAGGAGAACCTGGACCTGTTTCAGCGAATGAAGAATGGTGAATTTCCTGATGGGAGCCGTACCCTCAGGGCAAAGATCAATATGGCATCTCCCAATATGCTCATGCGTGACCCTGTATTGTATCGTATCAAACATGCACACCATCACCGAACCAAAGATGCCTGGTGCATTTACCCGATGTATGACATGGCGCATGGACAAAGCGATTCAATCGAGCACGTTACTCATTCCATCTGCACCCTGGAGTTTATCCCTCACCGCGAATTATACGACTGGTTAATTGAAAAGCTCGGGATCTATCCATCCCGTCAATATGAATTTGCCCGCCGCAACATCAGTTATACAGTGATGAGCAAGAGAAAATTTTTGCAACTGGTAAATGAAAAATACGTGGAAGGTTGGGATGATCCGCGAATGCCTACTATTAGCGGCCTCCGGAGGAGGGGATATACACCCGAATCTATCCGAGATTTTTGTGACCGGGTAGGCATCGCAAAAAGGGAAATTCTTGCGGACGTGGGTCTTCTTGAATTTTGTGTTCGCGAACATCTTAACAAAATCGCATTGCGAAGAATGGTTGTATTTGATCCCTTAAAGGTTGTGATCACTAATTACCCCGGCCAGATTCCGGCCGAAGAACGCAGCACACCTGCGGATGTTGGCGGATTGATGAATGCCAGGGGATTTATGGCAGAATCCAGAGCAGAACAATCTATTATCGCCACGGAGGAAATGCTCTCCAGTGAAAATAACCCGGAAGACGAAGCTGCCGGTATGCGGAATATTCCATTTAGTAGCGAAATTTTCATTGAGCGGGAAGACTTTATGGAGGTGCCGGTGAAGAAATGGTTCCGATTGGCACCCGGGCAAATGGTCCGTTTAAAATCAGCCTATATTGTCAAGTGTGATGAAGTAATTAAAGATGAAAATGGAAATATCAGGGAATTGCGATGTTCTTATATCCCCGAAAGCAGAAGCGGACATGATACTTCGGATATTCACGTGAAAGGAACTCTCCATTGGGTAAGTGTGAAGCATGCGGTCACCTGTGAGGTGCGCCTTTATGACCGCCTTTTTCGAGTTGAAAACCCCTCTTCAGAAGAAGGAGATTTTAAAGATTATGTCAACCCGGAATCTTTGCAAGTGATAAAAGCAGCCTATGCAGAGCCATCCCTGATAAAGGCAAAGTTTGACGAGCGTTATCAGTTCTTAAGAAAAGGATATTTTACTCTCGACAAGGATTCTTCGGAGGATCGGTTGGTTTTCAACCGCACGGTAACTTTAAAAGATTCCTGGAAGCCTCGTTAAAACGCAGGTGACAGAACTTATAACACCAGCGTTTCTATGGAATGCGGAAGGCTTGTGGCCACTACCGCCTGATTGCCGACATACATACGGTATGTAAATTTTTCTCCTGTAGGATTCATTACAATCACCGCCAGTTTACCATTACTGTTCTTAAATGCCGTTGTTAATAATTGAGCCCGGTTTGATGAGCTGATGATTCTTTTTGCCCCTGGCCTTATAAATTTGGAAAAATGACCTATGTAGTAATAAGAATTCATGTAATGCAGACTGCCATCATCCGTTTTTGCATGAATGGGTGCAAAGCAGTAATTACCTACATGATTCGGGCCGCCTTTTTCATCCAAAAGTATGTTCCAGTCCGTCCAAGCAATGGCTCCATTGTTAAAATCGTTCAGCATGTTCAGACCATAAGCTTCCCCCCATTTCCAGTCATCTAATGCGCTCCAGCTAAACGGGGAATTACAGCCCTCTGTCAGCATTAAAGGTTTATTGGGGAATGACTCGGCAACACGTTTCACATTTTCAAATTGCAGACCTCCATTCCAGCTTTCATACCAATGGAAGCCAATGCCCCAGATATATTTTGCCGTCTGGGGATCATTTAAAAGGGTAGAGGCCCGCTGGTAAATCAGGTCACGATTGTGATCCCAGGCAATGAGTTTCTTTGAATTCAGGTTGTTCTTCTGTAACGTCGGACCGAGGTAATTTTTGATAAAATTCCTTTCATCTTCAGCTGTATATATGCAGGATTCCCAGGTTTGTTTAGCCATAGGTTCGTTTTGAACACTCAGTCCCCAAACGGGAATGCCTTCTTTTTCGAGCGCACGGATATATTTTATATAATAATTGGCCCAGGATTGATAAAATTCCGGTTTCAATTTCCCTCCGTGCAACATGTCATTGTTATCTTTCATCCAGGCAGGAGGGCTCCAGGGGCTGATGAATAAATGGATATTTCCACCACATCTTGCAATCGCTTTTTTAATGAGTGGGATCTTGAATTTTTCATCATGCCCGATGTTAAATGATTTTAGCTCCTTGTCACCCTCTGTAACATAGGTATAAGAGTCACTGGAAAAGTCGCAACTGTTCATATTGATCCTTCCAATGGTATATCCAATTCCCTTAACCGGATCATAGTAATCATCCAAAACCTTTGTTTGTTTGTCAGCAGGAAGCTTGGCGAAAGTTTCAGCCGCTGCATCGGTCAATGCACCGCCGATCCCCAAAAATGTTTGGAAGGAGTGAGTGGGATCTACAAAAATGCTGGGTTGTGTTTCCAGGGGCTGGTCAAAGCGGGCAAAAGTCAATGTATCTGTAGCCGCCAGTCGGAGATCGCTACCTTGAGCCGTAGTGTAAACGATCACTTTCTTGCCTTCTGTGCTGAAGGGAGTCTGAACCTGTGCCTTCATTGACAATTGCGCCAGTATCAGCAATCCCGCTGCATAAAGCCGGTAACTATTTTTGTTCATAATTTAAGATTTTGATCAAATGAGTCTTTTGGTAAACAAAAACTACGATTTTTTTACTTTTAAAATAACCTTATTACCTGTCATCACATTCGTAGCGCGCAAAGGTCTCTTTTTTTTAAATTTCAAAATAAATAAATCAATATGATTCGCATCATTTTTTTTCTAACGATACTATCCATGTTCTCTGTAGCGATATCGGGCCAGGATTTGTATACACCCAGAGATGTAAAGCAAGCCTTTAAAAACGGCACCCGGTCGATGGACGGTAAACCAGGTAAAAATTATTGGCAAAATCACGCGCGATACATCATCAATATTTCGGCGATGCCTCCCGATCGAACCATTAAGGGAACAGAGACGATTACTTATTTCAACAACAGTCCCGATACGTTGCGAAACCCGAATATCAAATTGTTTTTGAACATTCACAAACCCGGTGCTCCCCGGGAAGGCGGCGCTTCGGATGACTATCTTACGTCGGGTGTTCAAATTGATGAATCTAAGGTGAACGGACAGTCAATTACCGTAAGAAAAGACCCATTCGTATTTACCAATCTGAATATCCACTTGCCCCAGCCGCTATTACCACACGATTCTATGCAATTATCATTTACCTGGCACTATCAGATCTCATTACAAAGCGGACGGGAGGGAATGATAGATTCAACCAGCTACTTCCTCGCTTATTTTTATCCACGGGTCGCAGTTTTTGATGACTATAATGGCTGGGACAGGATGCCCTTTGTAGAATCGCATGAATTTTACAGTGATTTCAACGACTATGATGTTACTATATCGGTTCCAAAAAATTACATTGTTTGGGGTACGGGTACCCTGCAACACCCTGAAAATTTATTGCAGCCCGAATTTCTGAAACGATTTAAGGAATCTATGCAATCTGATCAGATTATCAATATCGTAACCCGTAATGATTGGATGTCGAAAAAAGTGACTACCCAGAATGAGGTCAATAACTGGCGGTTTATTTCAAATGATATTCCCGATGCTGCTTTCGGACTCAGTGACCATTTTAACTGGGATGGAGGAAGTGTGGTAGTAGATGACGCTACCCACCGGCGTGCGAGTGCCCAGGCTGCGTATAACGACACAGCCGCGGACTATCATCATGTAGCCGCCTACGCCCGTCATTCACTGGACTGGTTGTCGCATCACTGGCCGGGTGTTCCTTATCCTTATGAAAAAACAACCGTATTCCAGGGTTATGCCGGCATGGAATATCCCATGATGGCGAACGATGAAAGCTACCAGGATACTACATTTTCCCGTTTTGTAGCTGAACATGAGATAGCCCATACCTATATGCCATTTTATATGGGCATCAACGAAACTCGTTACGGATTCATGGATGAAGGTTGGGCCACCACTTTTGAGTTGTTGATAGGCAGGGAAGATATGGGCATAGATAAGGCGGAAATGTTTTTCAAACAATTCCGGGTCGAAGGCTGGATTAACGATCCTTCACCGGGTGAAGATGCTCCTATTGTTGGACCCGGTGAGGACTATGGAGGCGCCGCGCTGGGAAATAATGAATATGGAAAGGCGTCACTGGGGTATCTGGCGATGAAGGATCTGCTGGGGGATGACCCATTCCGCAAATGCCTGCATGAATACATGAACCGATGGCATGGAAAACATCCTATTCCCTGGGATTTCTTTTACACATTCAATGATGTAACAGGAAAGAACCTGAATTGGTTTTGGAACAGTTGGTTCTTCAGTAATAACTATATTGACCTGGCTATAAAATCAACGTCTAATTCAGGTAATAACTATTCTATAACTCTTCAAAATATCGGAGGCATGCCAGCCCCGGTTAACATTGTGCTGAACTATTCTGATGGAACAAAAGAACTGGTTCATGAAACACCATCGATCTGGCAAAATAATTTGCAGGAAGTCACAGTTAAGGTAACCGCAACCAAAAAATTGTCATCAATCGACCTCGATGGTGGGATCTTCATGGACGCCGACCGGTCGAACAATTCGTGGAAGCAAAAAGGATTTTAAAAAGTGAACTCCCCTGGCCGATGGGCAGGAGTATTGAATAATTGATAAGGGTTAACGTACACCGGCGCGGATAATATTATTCATTGTTCATTATTCAATATTCATTATTTGATAACTTTGCCTTTCATGAAAATAGTTGCCTTCCTGGTCATAGTAAGCTGTTCATTTCTCACATCCTGTAATACAAAAAACATCAGGGAACCGGAATACCGGGATGTTCGAAATATCAAACTGATGGAACTGGGTCCGCTGCAATCAACTGCGGGTGTAGATCTTGTTTACTACAATCCTAATAATTTCGGTGTGCAGCTGACAAATGCCAGTGGTGATATTTACATTGACAGCAGTTTCTTTGGACATTTTGAATTAAAGGAGAAGGTTCAGGTCAGGAAAAGGTCAGAGTTTACACTTCCCGCCGTTGTTAAGATCGATATGATCAGTGCCATTAAGAACCAGCGCGAGATTTTTCAGAAAGCTGAAGCCCTTTTACGGCTTCAAGGAATGGCGCAGGTACGAAAGGCCGGATTTTCAAGAGAGATCCCGATCAATTATCAGCAAATACAAAATATCGAAAAATTTAGGTCACTACTTCAGCTAAAATGAATGAAAAATGAATAATTAACTATCAGGCAAGTACAATTATTCACTACTTACTAATAATTATTCATTACTCATCTGATCTGCCTGGCAATCCGTTTCGACAACGTTTCTACATCGCCATCATAATGATGGCCTCCTTTCATGCGGATCAATTGTTTATTCTTGTTTTTCAATTTATCAAAAGGGAATTCATTTTCATCATCTCCTGTGATCACGGTAACCGGTATGATGATCTTATTCACTTCATCCGGTACGCTTTCCCCGGAGTCCTTGTTCCATCCGAGCATTTGAAGTACGTGAATCTCAAAATCTGTTTTAGTAGAAGGCGACAGGAGGATCAGCCCCGTAAGTTTTCCTGACAGACCTGCAGAAAAATGAGTGATCATGAATGGAGCCACGTCGGCTCCGAAGGAGTACCCAATCAGCACTATATTTTTCCTTTTCCATAGCTTGTTGGTCTCGTCAATCGTTCCTTCAATGGCCCTGGCTGCGACCTCGGGTTTTTTGCGGTTCCAGAAATAGTCCTTCGCATTTAAGCCGATCACGGCATAACCTGCCTTGTTCAAAGTTTCCATCAACGCCGTTGAAAATTTATTAAAACCACCATCACCCGAAATATAAAAGATCAATGGCCGGGTAGTATCAGCATTGGAATAGAGTGCTAAGGGCAATTTTTGCTGAGCCCACAGGAACTGTTGACTAATGACGATAACTATAACGGAGATCGTTTTTTTCATGTTCATTATCTCGTAGAAACCTGCATCGCTTTGTTCAGAGCCGCCGGAAGCTGGAGCAGGTCAAAGTCGTTTTCATAGACGAGATATTTATTGACCCAGGTGGTGGCATATTTTTCTTTGAATTCACGCAGGCCCGTGTAATGGCGGAAGCGTTTGATTTTTTCGTAAGCGTACCGGATCAGCCGTTCAGCGGTATTTTCGGGTTGATCAATTCCAGCCATGGGAACCAATCCCAGGTTCAAATATCTGAGTCTCCTTTCGCGCGCATATTTGATCATCTCGATGATCAGGGCATCCATGCAACCTCCCGGAGCATCTGCCGTTTTTCGAATCAGGTCATAGGTGCACTCATCGGGGGCAAAATCGGGAATGATATTGAGAAAAGCCTTCAATTGATTCCATTCATCACGGATGATAATGACATCCTGTTGTATAATTTCTTTTTCGTCAAAAACGCCTTGCGAGAAAACGATTTCCCGTTTTTCGTAGTGTCTCAACCATTCATCTGAAACTTTTTTCATTTCCTGTACCAAATCTGTCGGCAGTGGCGCCTGGCAAAGCATGGTCTGGTAACCCTTCTTTTGAAGACTATTCAACCCATTTCGTAACGACTTTTTCTCCCGGCCTTCCAGGGTGAACTTTTCAAGCTCTAAAACGGCTTCCTGTCCAATCAACAACTTTCTTTTTTTAAGGTAGTTGAAATAGGAAATTCCTGTTTCGTCGACCCGGTAAAAGGCAGTTTTCAAGCCCATTTTCTGACAATGTTTTTCAAATTCCTGGAGCACGGGAATTTTATAATCATCGGCACAGACCGGCTCTTCCAGGACGATCGCGAAGCCGTTAGCGATGCGATACGCAATAAAAGCTTCGTAACGGTCGGAAAAGTAAAAGAGTTTGTCGCGATATGTTTTAAAGTGGTCAACAGGAGAATCTCCAAAACGTTCTACCAATTCGTGTGCGCGTTCAACTGAAGTGGTGGTGCCCAGGTGAAGCCTGAAATATGGTTTTATCATCGTAAAAACGAGAAAACTCCAGGCTATAAAACCCAGCGTATGTGCCAGCCAGATAAACTCATGACCGAACCGGGTAAGTGGGTTGATGCCATCATCATTCATCAATAGAAAATTCCTGCAGGCAAATAATAATGATTGACGCCAGCTGAAATCAATTCCCAAGTGTCTCTTATCAATAAAATAAAATCCGATAAATCCGAAGATCAGCACGGCAAGGAAAATGAGGACTGTCGTTTTTATTCCCAATTGGAACAATTGCCGGTTATTTTTCAAACGGTATTGTTTCATTCCCAGCACCAACACAATGATTACCGATGCTGCCAGGATGGATTCTTCGTAGTCAAGAGCCTTAAATAAATGACCGAAGAGAGACAGAATAGAAAGGATCATTGCCAGCACCCAGGCATTTCGCTGTCCCTGTATCAGGAATGCTGCGGTGACCAGCAGTACCATCCCGATGAGTAAGACCATCACATTGGTGGCATATATGGAACTGAATGGAATAAATTCATGCAATAACCGTAGCCGGTAAGCGATAGGAGGTGTGATCACCGATAAAATATTGATCACGCCAAGAGAAAATACGAGGAAAGCCGGAAACACCCTGGCGAAAATGTGACGTCCGTGCCATAGGTAGGATAAGAAGCCGGCAACCAGTGGAAGCCAAAACTCAAAGAATCGATACAAAACGGTAATGGCAAGGGCATTTACCGGGGTATATCCATATAAATTCAGGATGTAAACCATGGATAGTTCTACAGCGCCCAGGCCACGCAGGAAAGGCGATACGATCATGAGCAGCACCGAAATGATATATGCAATGGCGCTCGCTCCCAGCGTAGCGGGCAATCCGAGAGCCTTAGCCGCGATAAACAGGTGGAGAATGCCGCAACATTCAACACCCAACGAAACGATTACAGTCAGGATAAAACCTTTTCTTGAAATATCGGCTGAAAAGAGCTCATCAATGGAAGGAATAAAACGGGGGAATTTCTTTTGTACCCAATGATACAATCTTCCTTTTTTCTGGAAGGACCGGAACACGAGGAAAGCCAAAGCGAGTATCAAAACCAGGATGATCAGGCTTTGACCACTATGTAAAAGCTTCCGGCTTTGAAAAAGTGAATAAATAATTACGGGTACCCCCACAATGAATACAGTCAGTAAGCCGACAAAAGCATAAATACCGGATGCCTGGTGGATCTGCATTTTTGTCAAGCCATTACGCCGGATACTATTTGGAGAATAAGCCAGCGAACTGATACCTCCGGCCGGCAAGAAAACACTCAGAAAATTCCTTTTCAGAAAAAGTTCAACGGCATGAAACCAGGAAAGCCTCGTACCTATCGATCTGAAGGAAGTAACATACATTCCACTTTGCAGTAAAATGTACAGGGCGGTAACAGTTATACCAGTCCATATCCAGAAAGATTGTGCGGAGCCAATCTGGTGTTCCAAAGTGTTCAATTCTTTTCTTTCCGATCGGAAAAAAAATATGCCTACCAGGAGAAAAAGTACGGCCAGGATCTCCCTCCAGTAGGTTTTTCCGGTCTTTTGGAATTGGTAAAGCAGCTTTTTTGCCATAGAAACGGACAGTAAAGCTAATTATTTGCCCTTGCTTTTAATAGCGATTGTCATTAATAAATACGTAAATGAGGGATGTTTAATTTTCACGTAAGACCGTTATGGAATAGGGCGGTAGAATCAACGAATTTTTCAAATGGGTTGATTCTTCCAATGCCGGAAGCTCCCGGACAGGATGCCCTTCCACCCCATTGGGCTTCCACCTGTATTGCAGACGCGAATATTGTGTCAATTGGCAGGATGATTTTAAGGATGAGACTTGATGAGTTTCTGTATTGAAGATGGAAACAGCCAGGTTTTGTGCACGACGAGGATCTTTATTGATTAGCAACACCGACCATTTTGATCCGGACGTTAATATGGCATAGGCGCATAATAGATCTTGTCCTGCGTTATTTTTAAGTCTGCATAAAACAGGGTACAAGGAAACGACTGAATCTCCGGGAACGGCCCAGTTGTGGGTCAGCATATTCACTCCGTAAAAGGCCGCTGTATGATAGATGATCTTTCCTCTTTCATTCATGGCAAAAAGCATATTGTTACCCCAGCTGCAATTGTTATACACATCCAGGGTGGTTGGTTCGTAGCCATATAAAAAAGCCTTGCTGACACCGAGACTGAGCGCTTTTCCAAGGATGTCTCCATACATCAACGCGCCTTCCACATCTACCTGCGCCCGGCCACTATGGGAAGAATATCCATATTCAGTGATATAAATGGGTGTATGATCGGGCAATATTTTTTTTTGCAGATCTTTCAACGCTGCCGTCAGTAATTGAGGATTAGCAGCCAGCTGAGGCGATGTTGGCAAGCATACATTGTCAAATGGATACCACTCAAAACTGAAAAAATTAAAATCCTTCACGTGATGATGCGACCTGATATAATCCAGGAACATCTGTGTCCATTTTTGTTCGGTAAAGGAATACTGATCGTCCGGAGTAGTTGCCAGCGAGGCAAAGCCAGGACCGCCCAATTGAATAGAGCTATCAATTTTTTTTAGCTCGGACGCCCATTGGCAATACAGCGTTGCATAGTCATGTGGATCGATCAACTGGCCTTCCGGCTCTTCACCCATTTCAAATTCATGAACATCATAATTTTTTTTCTTTACATATTTCAAAAGAGCGACCATGTCATCCGGAGTATCATAGAGTAGGGCAGCAGGCATCAATACAGGCCTGCCGGAAGCCAGGCCACAAGTGAAGAATTTGTCAATACCACATTGCTCCGTGCTCGTATCAATGTCCATCGCCCGGTGCCAGGGGTCTGTTGAAGAAGTATGAATGACGGATTGTTTTTCATTATCGGAATCATGCTTCACGAAGTCATGAAAATGATGCCGGTCATCTATTTGCCCGACTCCCAATTCCTTAATAGAGAAACCCAGCCGGTCGCGGATATCATTGGTTAATGCATGGGACGTCTTTGAACTCTCACTCATGGTTATCCGCAGAAAGCGAAGCTTGACTGGCGCCGGAGAAAGTTGAATGGTGGCGTTTCCGCCATGAAGACCCATAATTTCACCCGGATTGAAATCATGCCAAAGGTCAGGCTGCAGGGGATCAAAATAGTCGGTTCCGATATCCGGCGCCCAGTCTGCTTTAAGCGAAAGCGCGAAGGGCTCATTCCACAGTATACGGATCGCATTTACTGGAAAAGTTTTGCCCAGATCTATTACCACCCATTGCGGATGCAGGCTGTTGGAGTCATGTGTAAAATATTCGTCCAAATAAGGATTTGATTTCCAAAATGTATTTGTATCGCCGTCATCGATCATGCTGTATCCATCATCGTTGGCCTGGTCGTGTGAGTTTCCTCTTCGCGGCAGACGGTACCCATTACTTATGCTTATTTCCTCTTCTGATATTGTATCCGATATCCAATAACCCTGTTGTCCGGCAGGTTCACTCCAATATCCCCTCGGGTTCCAATGCCAGGCCTCAGAACCTAATTCTGTACGTAGACGGTATGCTAAAGGCCCAAAATTTAATTGCAACATCGCCTCTATATTCTCCGGGGAAAGAATCCGGTTGATATCATTTTTTCCATGCCCGTCAAAAGCAGACCCGATAACTGTAGAGGGTATAAAATTATGAAGGGGGTGGCCGGGTGAATAAAGGATCTGAGCCTGATTCTTTACGGTTGGCTGGGCATTGGAAAAAAAACCGGAAAAAAATAAAATGATTGTCGCGGTAACCGGAGCTGTTCCTTTCAAACGCATTTGCGAAGATAAAGTCAGCTTTCAACCTAAAAAAAGAGATAGTCTCATTACCAGACTGCCTGTTATTGGCCCAGATCGAAATTTTAAGTGCTTTGGTACTTCGTGAATTTTTCGCGCCTTCGCGTCTTTGTGACTCAAAACTCCGCGACTAGTTTGAACCACAAAGGGACAAAGGCACCATCAACTATCTCTTAATTAAAAAATCAAGATCAGGCGGCTTTTGTCTGAGTGGCAACCTGTTTTACAAATTCAACATTTGCATTGATCGTAACCTCTTCGCCCAGTAAGATGCCACCTGTTTCAGAAACCATACTGAAGCTTACACCAAAATCCTTCCGATTGATCTTTCCTGAAACTGTGAATCCTGTACGGGTATTTCCCCAGGGATCCTTTGTAATGCCACCAAATTCAACATTCAACGTCAGTTTCCTGCTGATCCCGCGCAGAGTTAGTGTTCCATTGAGTTTATAATTTTCACCATCAATCTTTTCCAAACGGCTACCTTCAAACACGATTTGGGGATGATTGCTGCTGTCAAAAAAATCTGTTGTTTTTAAATGAGCATCTCTTTGGTCATTATTGGTCGAGATCGAATTCACATCAGCACTGAAGTGAACTCTTGCTGTTGACAGATCTTCGCCTTCTGTTTCTACCGATGCATCAAATTGTTTAAAAATCCCGGTAACCCATGATACCATCAGGTGCCTTACCTTAAAATGAAGTTCCGAGTGCGTAGGATCAAGTACCCATTTTGTAGTTTCCATTGTATTCATTTTTGATTGATTTATTGTTTTACTTGTTTTATTTGTTGATTGATGTATGGCATAGCCTGCCCCTAAAAAAATGTCCGAAATTGTCTTTAGGGCATCTGCATCCTTGCCGCTTAATCTCAGGTTTTGCTTCGACATAGCAGGTATTGAAAATCCCGATAACAGGATGACACGGGCGGCCGGGAACACATTCTCCCATGCAGTTACCTGGTTCTCGTTAAGAGTAACTACGATCTTGCGGTTAACAAATGCCCGGATATTATTGGCTAATTGGATTTCCGAACCCGGAGGCACATTGGGAATGATAACGTCAGCTTCCCAACTGGCGTCCCCTGCACAACTCAAACTTTCGATTTGAGCATAAGGGTTTTGAGACTGGATTTCTTTTACTAGCCGGGCCAACGCTTTCTGATCGTGATCAAACAAAAGCAGGCGATGTTCCCCCGACAGTAATAAAGCCAAATCAATTCCTGTTCTCCCTGTTGCTCCAATAATCGCTATTGTTTTTGCCGACATCTGCTTTGTTTTTGTTACACAAAGCTACTTCGGGGATAGGGCTCGCTCCATTGAGGTGTGTTAAGAAATGAGATTGATAAATGATAAGAAGAAGATGATAAATGTATGGATGATAGATGTAAGTAGATGATAATTATATAGATGACAGATGATAGTTAGATATATAGATGATAGTTATATAATAAGACTCAGGAACACTTATTTTCTTAGATAATGATCATCTATCCTGTATAAATCTATCATCTGACCTTCAGGGTCATTTGCCTCCGGATACGGCTCAGTGTTTCGGGAGTAACACCCAGGTAAGATGCCAGCATATGTTGCGGTATCCTTTGAGGAAGAGTAGTGGGACAGGACTTTATAAGTTCAGCATATCGTTCCTCTGCAGTATGACTTAAGGAGCTAAACAGTCTTTTTTGAGTGGCGATAAGGTTATTTTGCAAAAGGATGCGAAAAAAACGTTCCATTTTAGGAATTTTTTCCAGCATCTGTTCTTCCGCTTGTCTTGAAAGTAAAAGGAGTTCGCAATCCTCCATCGCGTCAATATTAAACTCTGAAGGTTCACCGGTCAGATAACTGTAATGATCACTGATCCACCATCCTTCAAAAGCAAAATATATTATTTGCTCGGCACCTTTGTCATTGACCTTATAAGATCGTAACAGTCCCTTTTCAACAAAGGCAACGTATTTGCAACTATCGCCCTCCTGCAACAGGTATTGTTTTTTGCGTAATTTTTTTGGAATAAAAAAGCTTTTGCTAAGTTCTTTTTCGTCTTCAGTGAGACCGATCTTTTCGTCAAATTTCTGAAATAACAGTTCAAACACCTTGACTAATTATTATTGATCAAACGTAATTACCCGCCAAAATTATTCATTATTCATTTCTCAGTATTAACTATTCTCTAGTCTGCTATCTGCAGAGAATTGGATCCCGGCTTCAACTCGTGCCGGATGTTTTTCCAAACTAAATACCCAGGAGTGTGTTGGGGAAGTGTGATATTGAAAATCCACCGGCCATTCTTTTTTTCGTATACGGCAGATATTGTTCCATCGGGATGGGGTATATTACCTGAAAGACGGGAAAGATTTCCCGGGTGAGGCGTGATCCTGATCCGTTTAAATCCTGGTGCATCACTATCTATTCCCAAAACAATCCGATACAATTCGATATTCGGACTGGCTCCCCAGGCGTGACAATCGGAACGGGTATTGTTTATATCAGAAATCTCGGCCCAGGTCGTCATTCCCATAGCAAGATTCTGTTTCCAGACACCCAGCCAGTTCAAATATTGATTGCCTAGCCCTGCGATGGTTAGCGCCTGGTGGACATAAAATTTAAAATAGATGGTGGCTTGAGTCAACAGGCTATCATGTAATATTTCCTCAGCTAAAGCTGCCCTCATTTCAGGACCAATAGTTCCTGTTAATATTGCCAGTGCATTTGCATGCTGTGAGAAGACGTCTTTGTCGTGGGTATCGGCAAATATTTTCTTGTGTTCATCCCAATATTTCCGGAGGATAGTTTGTTTGAGACGCGCGGCGGCGGAGCGATACCGGTCCGCAAATTCTTTCATTCCCAATCGCTCTTCCAATTCTGAAGCCAGTTGGTAGGCCCATAAAAGTTGGAAATCCAGAATTGCCGAATTGCCATCACTCCCGACAGGCCCCACTCCGTCAACCCAGCCTTTTGTTTCGCACCAGTCTGTAAAATTCCAATAAGGTACATTCTTCAATGAACCATCCGCTTGTTGGTACTTACTAAAGAACCAGAGAACCTGTCGAATTCCAGGAAGCTTTGATCGTACAAATGGTTCATCATTGCGATACATCCAGTAGTCATGGATCATCCCGATCCACCAGAGTGAGAAAGGAGGAATTTCCTGCGCATGAGCGGTGGGGTAGCGGCTTAATGTGGCGCCTTCTGCCATCCGGGATTCATCGATTAAGTTGATCGCATTTTTCATGAGGCGGTCATCACCACTATTATATAGAGACACCAGGCATTGTATACGCGTGTCACCAACGTATTGCAATTGTTCATAGTAAGGACAGTCCATGTAGGTTTCCATGGCACAGGAACGGGCAGTTCGCCAGCCGGTTTCCAGAATACGTGACAATGTATCGTTTGCTGCGTCAAAATGGGCATTCAGTGTAAACGGGTAACCCGTAAAAATTCCAAAAAGATCGTTAATGACAAGAGGTTTTTCCCGGGTTGTTACTTCCACCCGCATGTATCGATACGTTCGCCACCAAAGAGAAGAAAACTCCTGTCCCTCACTTCCATTTGAAATAAGGCTATCAGAGACTCCAATAAATCTTTTACCCGTAACATCATCGCGGTTGCCTTTCTGATGAAATCTTCTCCAGTCGGGCTGTTCAGGTTCTTCTACATATAATCCTTCCGCGTAGCCCAATGTGATAGTTGCATCCTTGCCTTCTGAAAAGCGAATTACCGGATATGCGTCCGTAAGAAAGCCCTGATCGAGAAGGAATGAAATGGTTGAGTGGGCAGGTATAGTTACAGATGCCCGTTCCGAAGGAAAATCGGCCGGCAAATTGATCCCATTGACCTGCCGCGTTTTTTGTAATCGCTGTTCAGTTAGTTCCATTTGCGGAATCATTCTGGGAACCAACATCCAACCGAGGCCAAAACCAAAAGCTCCTTTCGGTAATCCTTCCGTGATGGTTGTAGCCACAGGCCATGAAGCATCATCAAATTCCTTACTTTTCCAGTTGGCGATCGATTTATTAAAGTCTATCGTTTCGCCAGGTCCTGCTACATAATAACTATAAATCAACCGGGGTTGCTTTGGACTGTAGCTGCTATCCCTGCGGCAGCGCCACGAATTGTTGGTGTTCACTATTTGTTCGGGATCGCGGTCACCTTCGAGAATAAAACCTGTTTGCCAGCTGATCTGTGCCTCGGGTCGGTAATCACCATAGTTCCACACGACTGCAGCCAGTACGTTTTTTCCTGGTTGAAGAAAGGAAGCAATATTAACTGTTTCATAGTTCCAGTAGTAAATATCACCACGGGCAGGTCCCAGTGAAACAAGTACGCCATTTACATAGAGTTTGTACCGGTTATCGGCAGATACATGGATAATGAAAGAATCAGGCTTTGCTCCCAGTTCGAACGTTTTGCGGAATTGGTATACTCCATAGTCATGCTCTGGTTGTTGCGGAACGGCGATCCAAAAAGATTTCCAGGGTTTATTTTCCGATCCCCGGGGTTGAGCATGTAAATAAAATGGAGAACAGAAAATTAGGAACAGTACAATTAAATGAAAGCCGGAAATCGGTCGCATAGGCTGCAAAGAAAACCAAATTTCAAGATTTCACGAAGGACCTTCAGGCTGCGGAGGATTGAAGTGAAAGGAATACCAAACTATTGTTTTATTCCAGGGTTTCCCTCCCTTGGACAAGGTTTTTATTTTTCCTGCCATCAGTCAGAGAGGAATTTTTACTTTTTACGTTTTCATTCCTGATTCTTACATTATTCTGTAACCAGTTTCTTCAGATAAGGACTGGTAATTTCATTTCCGGCAATCTCGGCGATATCTCCATAATCTTGTAAGTTAAGCGCCGCGTCTTTTAATGCACGGATCGCAACTTTTAGAAAACCCGGCCCCAGAGTAACACGGGCGACACCCATTTTTTCGAGATCACGAAGTGATGGTATTCCTTCCATTACCAGGATATTAACGGGCATGGCCAGTTGTTGAACCGTTTTTTCAATGTCCTGTCTCCGGTTCATGGTAATTGGATAAAAACAGTCAGCACCGGCTTCCTTATATGCCTGTCCACGCATCAAAGCTTCTCCGATTTTTTCCTCGGGTGTTTTAAGACCCATATCCCGAACGTAAACATCACAGCGGGCATTTACAAAAAGCGACTTATTCATTTGCGAGGTAATTCTTTTAATGGCCCGTATTTTTGAAGCCAGCCTTTCTGCCGGCAACAACTGGTTTGTCTTTTTGTCGCTGTCCTCAATGTTTATGCCGGCAATACCTGTGTCCACCAGTTGCCTGATGTTATATTCAAACAGGCCATCCTCGTCCCCGAATCCGGTTTCAATATCGGCTGTAACGGGAACCCGTAACCGGCTCACCAGATTTTTCAGCAGGGCTAACAACATCTCAAAAGAGATATTTTCTCCATCATCATAGCCGTTGGAATAGGCGACAGCGGCGCTCGCTGTTGCCACAGCCGGGAAAGAGAGATCCTGCAATAAGAGGGCTCCCAAAGGATCCCAAATATTGGGTAAGATCAAAAGCTTTCCAGAATGATGAAGATCGTAGAATCGCTGAAATCTTGTTTGCTGAATATCAGATGCCGCTTCTCTCATGAATGGGAATATGTTTTTGTATGGACAATTGTTCTTGTATTGGGTTTTCAATTAAAGGTAAGCCGTAGATAACAGAGAACAGTCAGGCGGAATTATTCATTATTCACCATTCGTCATTCATTCAGGAGCCGGTTGAATTCTGAACAATCATTACCTTGCCCTAAAATTTTTCTTATGTCAACCGTTCGTAACTGTGCATTTCTCACTTTAATTTTACTCTTCGCTGTTACCAGTAATTTAATGGCTCAAGCCGATAACAAAGTGCGCATTATTATGATCGGTGCTCACCCGGATGATTGTGATGAAGACGGGGGAGGCACCGCTGCTCTGTACGCTCAAATGGGATATGCGGTGAAATTTGTTTCAGTTACCAATGGCGATGCCGGTCATCAGACGATGAAGGGCGCGGCCCTGGCAAAACGACGTTATGCTGAAGCCCAGGAGGCCGGTAAAAGGCTGGGGGTGGTGTATGATGTATTGGATAACCACGACGGTATGTTGATGCCTACGTTGGAAGTTCGCCTGGAGTTGATCCGTAAGATCCGTGAGTGGAATGCTGATGTAGTTATTGCACCGAGACCTAATGACTATCACCCCGATCACCGGTATACAGGAGTTTTGGTGCAGGATGCTGCCTATATGGTTTCTGTTCCCAACATTGCTCCGGATGTTCCCGCATTGAAAAAGAATCCCGTCTTTCTTTATTACCAGGATCATTTTCAACGGCCCAATCCCTTTCGTCCCGACATTGCCGTAGATATCACTTCCGTATTTGACAAAAAGATCTCTGGTCTCGATGCACACGAATCCCAGATGTACGAATGGTTGCCCTGGATTGGACACTTCCTGGACCAGGTCCCAAAAGACAAGACGGAACGAATCAAATGGCTCTCAAAAGAACGTGCCGGCACCATAAATTCCGAAGTAAGAACCGCATTGGAAAAATGGTATGGGAAAGACCATGCCGCACAGGTTAAATATGCGGAAGCATTTGAAATCTGTGAATATGGAAGTCAACCCAACGATGAGGAAATAAAACGATTGTTCCCGATGTTAGGAAAATAATTCCTGATCTTACCAAACCTGGTAAATTTCCCGGCTACCTGTTAGATACATGTCCTGGTAGCCCGCCATCATTTCAGTCATTTTTTTCATCGCCTCTGAATCTTCCTTGTATTGTTCCCAATTTTTTTCGTAGGCTGTGAGATTTTCATATTGGCTCACGATTACGACCCTGTTATATTGTCCTGTGACGTCCGTCATAACATTTGTGAACTCCTTACTTCCTGCCATCGCATCTTTGAATTTCTTAGCCAGTTTGGATGCGAATCCCGGTTTACAGACAAATGTTTCATGCACAATGATCATAAATTTTTTTTTGAGTGAAGTAAATATGTGTTATTGGATTATGACTTATTCCTTATAAAAATCCATTCCCAGACCAAACCATCTTCCGGATCTATTGCGGTACCTGCAAACTCAAAATGGTTCTTTTCAAGAATGCGCGTTGAAAAGTTTTTTTCAGGAAGAGTTCGTGCAGTCACTTGTATTGTCGGATCGCTTCTTAACGAAAGTTCGGTTAGCATTTTGCAAATTTCAGTTCCGATACCTTGCCGGCGGAATGGTTCCATAGTGCCGTAGGCGATCTCAATTCTTCCATTAACCGGAGCACCTTTTATGCCGGCAGATCCAACAATCTGATCATCTTTTTCTACAAAATAACAAATCCAGGGAGGATGAAACCCAATCCTTTTATAGAAGTCGATGGTCATCTGAAGAACTTCCCTGCATGACGGATCTTCTTTGAAATCCTGATTTTCATCCAATGTTTCCTGAATGGGAATCAATTTCATTGACAGAAGGTACGAAAGGGAACCAACCTGGCAAATCGACAATTATCGATGTCCTTGATTAATTGAAATAGTAACAAACGGCCACAACGGTCGCGATAGTCATTTTTAATTATTCACCGGACATTATCCGTTTGCATTAATTAACTTTCAGTAATAAACGTTCAATCATGAAACATCTGTTGTGTGTGTTCCTATTCGCCTCAGGATCAGTTATTCTATCAGCGCAAACAACCGGTACGTGGATCAAACTTTTCGATGGAAAAACCCTGGTTGGGTGGAAACGGGGCGCAGGCGATGCACAATACAAAGTAGAAGACGACGCGATTGTCGGCACTACAACCGTGGCGACTTCCAACAGTTTTTTGATTACAGACAAAGAATATGACAATTTTATCCTGGAGTTAGAGGCCAGGATAGACGATACTACTTCCAATTCCGGTATCCAGATCCGGAGCCATGTTGATCCTGCAGGAAATAACGGGAAAGGAAAAGTTTTTGGTTATCAGTACGAACTGGATCCTTCTGCCCGGCGGTGGACGGCGGGTATTTATGATGAAGGCAGACGGGACTGGCTATATCCGCTAAGCCTTAATAAATCGGCACAAGATGCATTTAGAACAGGCGTTTACAATAAGATCAGGATTGAATGTTTTGGAAATACTGTTCGTACCTGGATCAATGATAAACCGGGAGCGATGTTGGTTGATACTTTCGATAAAAAAGGGATTATTGGCTTGCAGGTTCATGCGGTAGCTAAACCCGAAGAAGCTGGTAAGAAAGTCTATTTCAGGAACATTCGATTGATGACTATATCAAAACCCACAGCCGATTTTCCGGTGCCGGTATATGTCGTCAATAACCTGTTAAATAAATTAAGCAGGTATGAATCGAAAACAGGGTGGCGGCTTTTGTTTGATGGCATGGACACAAAAGGATGGAAAGGAGCGTATAAGGATCATTTCCCTGACAGCGGTTGGATCGTCCATGATGGAGTTTTGACGGTCACGGATTCTGCCGGAGATGAAGGGGGTGTTGCGGGTGATGTGGTGACCGATGAACAATTCAGCGCGTTCGATCTGTCCTTCGATTTTATGCTGTCGCCCGGGGCAAATAGTGGCGTAAAATATTTTGTTACATTGAAGGAACATAATACGGGTTCAGCGATCGGCCTCGAGTATCAATTGCTCGATGACAAGGTTCATCCTGATGCAAAACTGGGCCGGGAAGGCGATCGTACACTCGCCTCTCTTTATGATTTAATACCGGCTCAAAAGCAGGAACGGTTTATACATCCACCCGGTAAATGGAATACCGGAAGGATCATTGTGTATCCCAATAATCATGTTGAACACTACCTGAACGGAGTGAAGGTTCTTGAATACGACCGTGGTTCAAAGGAATTCCGTGACCTCGTTGCGATCAGTAAATTCAAGGTGTGGGATCATTTCGGAGAAGCGCCCCGCGGACACATACTGCTGCAGGATCATGGATTTAATGTGAGTTTTAAAAACATCAAAATTCGACCCTTAAACTAGTACAAAGAGTGAGGAGCAGAGAGAAGATTCACCTTTTTCGATTTTTTGTGTAAAAATTAACTCCACAGCCCCCAATCTATTTTGACTTCGATATCGGGGTGGATACTCAGCATGACAGGGCATGTTTCACCCGTTCTTTTGAGAATGTTCTTTTGCTTTTCTTCCAAATCCCTGAGTCGATCCGGAATGTGAAAATATAGATGAATACCGCCTACCCTCCGTGGTTCAGCCTTCATGATCTTTTCGATATCTATGCTCACCTCATCGAGATCAAAACGCATGCTTTTGGCTTTTATTCCCATCACAGTCAGCATGCATGTGCCGAGACTGGTGGCCATCAAATCAGTGGGAGAAAATCGTTCTCCTTTCCCATGATTATCCACAGGGGCATCCGTTTCAAAATTATTTCCGCTTTTTAGATGGGTGCAGGTAGTTCTCAAGTCTCCCTGGTACAGAACAGTAGAAGTCATGAATCAATATTTTGCCATAAATTTACGTTACTATATAATAAATGGACATTTGTGAAAAGAGTCACTTCGTTAGTTATTTTGATATCGCTCAGTTTTAGTTTGTTCGCCCAGGATTCTACACAGACAAAAAAAATTTCAAAGCAGGAACGCAAGGAAGAGCGCCAGCAACGCATCAATTCCATGATCAAACAGGAAGAAGAAGGAGCGCTCATTTACAATAAACAAAGCGTTTTTGGGATCCAACTCCGTACTAACGGATATGGATTGCTATATGAAAAAGGGCACACCAACACCAGAAGAAAATCTAGTTTTTATAGTATTGAACTTACAGAGATCAAGGACCCAAAAGAAGAGAAAACGCCTACAAACGGCTTCTTTTCATTTAGCAATCCGTACATCTTTGGAAAGATCAACAATTTTTACCAGTTCAAACTGGGATACGGCCAGCAATACCTTTTTGGACAGAAAGGAAATAAAAATGGCATTGCGCTCACCGGTAGTTACCAGGCAGGCCTTTCATTAGGTATGTTGCGTCCTTATTATTTACAGGTTGCTGATGCATCTGGTGAAAGCCGGGAGATCAAATACTCGGTAGAAGACAGTGCCGCCTTCCTGGGTTCGCCACCTTTCATCATAGTAGGAGGAGGAGGGCTTGGTCGCGGTTGGGGTGAAATGAAATTCAAACCGGGTGCGTATGCCAAGACGGCGTTGCGTTTTGACTGGGGGCATTACAATGAGCTTGTTTCTGGCATTGAGATCGGTCTAAGCGTAGAGGCATATTCTGAAAAAATTCCCATTCTTCTTTTTGCAAAGGAACGCCAGGTATTTGTGCAGGGGCACATTGCGATCGTTTTTGGCCGACGCAAATGATGGCGTATTTTTGTGTTTGGTTCATGCTTGCACATCTTATTTGCCTTTAACTATTTTCAGCTTGCCTTGTTATTTATTATAACAAGTAATTTCGAAGTTTTGCGATGATCGAAACGCCAACGACAGTATCACAACAGGAGCCCCGACCAAAAAAACCTGATTGGTTGAGGGTGAAGCTCCCCATTGGGGAAAATTATAAACACGTTCGCAATCTTGTCGACACTCACAAGCTCCACACTATTTGCGAGAGTGGTAATTGTCCGAACATGGGTGAATGCTGGGGAGCAGGTACCGCCACATTTATGATCCTTGGCAATACCTGCACCCGAAGCTGTGGTTTTTGTGCCGTAGCTACAGGCCGACCCGAGGCTGTTGATTGGGATGAGCCGCAAAGAGTGGCCGAAGCTATTCACCTGATGAAAGTAAAACATGCCGTCATCACCTCTGTAGACCGCGACGAATTAAAAGATGGAGGCTCTGTTATCTGGCAGAATACCATCAGGGCCGTAAAATCCCTAAACCCTGAAACAACACTGGAAACGTTGATTCCCGATTTCAAAGGCGACCGTATAAATATTGGCCGAATAATTGAAGCATTTCCAGACGTAGTCAGCCATAATATTGAAACGGTAGAAAGATTGACGAAACAGGTTCGCATTCAGGCGAAGTATTGGCGCAGCATGGAAGTTCTTAAAATTCTGAAGGAAGGCGGCATGAGAACCAAATCGGGGATCATGCTGGGCCTGGGTGAGAAAAAGGAGGAAGTGATTCAAACCATGCGCGATCTTTCCAACGTACATGTGGATGTGATTACGTTGGGTCAGTACCTTCAGCCAACCCGAAAACATCTTGAAGTCATACGCTTTATATCCCCTGAAGAATTCAACGAGTACAGGGACATTGGTTATTCAATCGGATTCGATTATGTAGAGAGTGGTCCCCTCGTACGTTCATCCTATCATAGCGAAAAACACGTCTTGCCCGGACACGGCCGAAAGGAATGGGAGATGAAACATTCTATATGTTGATCAACCTTCTTCGCTAGAGTTTACTGACATATTGGAACCATGATGAATCTGTTTTGCGGCGGATTGATATCCCTGTTGTTAACCTTTTGTGCCATCACTTCTTCAGCACAATATACACTGAATGGATCGGCAGTAAAACTAAATTGCAATTGTTATTCGCTCACAGATTCTGTAAACAATGACAGCGGCAGCGTTTTCAGTTTTAAAAAAATAAATCTCGATAGTTCCTTTGATTTCCATTTCAATGTATTTCCCGGGTGTAAGGATACTGATGGTGCCGATGGGATTGTATTTATTTTGCAGACCGTAAACACCAGCGTAGGTGCTAATGGTGAGGGCCTGGGATTCATGAATGTGACACCTTCTGTAGGTATTTCACTGGATACCTGGCAAAATCCCGGCAGGAATGATCCCTCGTATGATCACATCAGCATTCAACTCAATGGCAACATTACTCACGGCAGCGATTTAGCCGGGCCTGTGCCGGCGTCGGCAACCTCAGATAACATCGAAGATTGCAACTGGCATGTATTCCGGATAAGCTGGGACGCAGCATCAAAAACGCTTTCAACCTGGTTTGATGGAGTATTCCGATTAAAAGCACAATACGACCTCGTAAAAAATGTTTTTAACAACGATCCCATGGTTTATTGGGGATTCAGCGGAGCTACCGGTGGATACAATAATGTTCAAAAATTTTGCACAGAACTGGATTCCAGGATCCAGACGAACCTCGTTGATAGTTTTACCTGCCTGGGATCCCCGATATTATTTAAGGACTCATCGGAATCCTTCACAGCTATCAATAATTTTTATTGGGATTTTGGTGATGGTAATACTTCAAGTATGCAAAACCCCGGAGCTCACTATTACCAGACGGCCGGTTCCTATAAAATAAATCACATGATTACAAGCCTCGATGGATGTTCAGACACGCTTTCAAAAACAATTGAAGTAGGAAGCATCCCGGTTGCTGCGTTTAGCCTGTTCGATACCTGTACGAATAAATACCTGGGTATTCGTAACCAGTCCGGCAATACTTATGGAAATGCGGCGGTTGGACGTGGTGGTTGGACGGAACGCTGGTATCTACTGATTCACTTCCTAATATCAATAACTCTCTCGCGGGTCCACATCGATTAAAAATGGCAGAGACGTCTGTGTTTGGATGCCTATCCGATACGGTGACGAAAGATTTCAATATTCATCCAACACCGGTGGTGGACATTGAAGCCGCTACGGGATGCTGGAAAACACCCGTGCAGATCGCTGCCCATCAGATGGACAATGCTACCCGGATCATACAATGGAACTGGCGATTTGGAGATGGCGATACAAGCAATCAGCAGCTAACCTCACATATATATTCACAGGGTGGGATGAAAACAATACATCTCACGGCAATAGCCGATGATGGATGTGCTTCAAATGATACAACCCGTGAAGTGGAGATCCAGGATATTTATGTCGATGCGGGAAAAGATACGGCCGTTCAAATCAACCGTCCATTTATACTTTCCGCCAGTTGGACCGGGCATTTTGAAGGCATACCAATACTGAGTTGGTCACCATCATTTGGCCTGAATACCATCTATGGCTTTGATCCTACCTGCATCCTTGATCATAGCCAGGTTTACCAGTTAACTGCCAGGACTCAGGCGGGCTGTATATCCAGGGATTCTGTTTCCATCCGGGTATTTAATACACCCGGTATATTGGTGCCGACAGCTTTTACTCCCAATCATGATGGGTTAAACGATATTTTGAGACCAGTTTATAACGGTATCAGTCATCTTGGATACTTCGCTATTTATAATCGTTGGGGGCAACTGGTTTTTCGTACATCGGACATGCACCAGGGCTGGAATGGAGAGGCGGGTGACCGGCAACAAGCAACAGCAGTTTACATATGGATCATAAATGCTACTGATTTCGGTGGTCATCAATACCAGGTGAAAGGAACGACTACGGTGATTCATTAATTGAATAGCTTAGAAATTAACAACATATCCCAAGCTATCTCCTTCGAATAAGAATTTACCAGGTAATTTAACCAGGAATGAATAAGTAAAATTCTTTAGAAAATCGAGTGTATTTCCATAGTATATTTATTTAATATTGGCATTAAATTAGAGGGCAGAACTTAGTTTTTAATCCAATAATCCAATCCAAATGCCTGATGAAAAACTCTACCCTGTCTTTTCCCCTTTCTGTTGAGTCATTTTCAACTGGATTTTTTTTACTCATCCGCTGTTCTTCATTCAGGATCATTTCAAAAATATTTATTGCCGGCATCTTTTTAATAGCATCTCACAGTCGTTCCCTCGCTCAGTGGCAACCTGGTGCGCCGGTTAACGGAATGACACAAAATACAACACCAGAGCAGGAAGCCCATGTTCGCAGATCTTTAAAAGAAAGCAGTCGGAAACTGGAACTGGTAGAAAATAACGGCCAAATGGGATTGCCGAAAAAGATACTTGCGTATTTCAGCTCAGGGAATCAAATCGTATTTATTGAAAAAGCTTGTTTACGGATTGTTGTATTGAGAACTGATGAAAAAAACATTCAACCGGAAACCATCCGGGATAAATCGGCCATAAATCCGGAGTCGAAAAAGTTCCGGTATAATTCATTTGCCATATTGTTTAAAGGGTCTTCTCCACTTGTCACGCTTTTAAAAAAACAACCTCTTGAGACTCAAAGAAATTTCATAAATGTTTCCCTGGATCAACAAAGGGTAACCGGTGTGCACAGCTATGGGGAAATTGTGCTCAACGGAATGTACAAGGGCATTGATCTGCGCTTATACAGTGGTGTAAATGGTCAGCTGGAATTTGACTGGATCGTTGCGCCCGGCGCTGACGCATCCATGATCCAAATGCAATTCAAAGGGCAAAAAAAGCTATCCATCCTGGATCAAATACTCTATGTGAAACTGGAAATGGGTGACTTTAAGCTCAGTTTGCCTGAAAGCTATTATGTAACAGCAACAGGAAAACAAAAAGCTGACATCCGTTTTGCATTCCGTGGAAAAGATCAACTAGCTTTTGCCGGTTTTGAAAAAAAGAATAAAAAATATCCATTGGTTATTGACCCCGATCTGTTGTGGGGTACCTACTTTGATGGCGGCAACGTTAACTTCGACGAGTATTTGTACGGGATTCAATTTGATCCCGTAAATAATTTGCTTTATTGTACCGGTGCGGCCAATCGCCAGGTAGATGTGGCATATGCTGCAGCATTTTCGGGAGCATATAATGGTACCTACAATGCCGTAACAGATGTGATCATTTATGCGTTCACTAAAGATGGCCAAACTGTTCAGTATATTACTTATCTCGGTGGAAGTGATGCGGATGTTGGAGTTGGCCTTTCGGTCACCTCGTCAAAATTGTTTGTATGCGGATATACATCATCAACAGACTTTCCGGTAACAAAAGGTTCAGCCGGCGATATTGTCGGCTTTGATACAACATTTCATGGAGGCAGCGAAGGTTTCGTTGCCGTTTTTAATTTAGCCCTCAGTCAACTTTCCTATTGCAGCTATCTGGGCGGCCCCGGAAATGAAAAAGCCTTAACTGTACGCGCGCAATCCGATAGTTCCTACTATATATCTCTCACTTGTGGTGATACACTTTCACGGTTGGTAACCGACTACCTGGTTTCATCGGCCGATAGTAGTTTCAGCGGAAGTACTGATGCCTGGATCGGATCATTTTCTTCAATGAATCAAATACGTTTTGGTACGTATATCGGTGGCAACAGTTCTGACCTTGTGAATGATTTCCAGGTGCTGAGCACCGGGGATGTTGTCTTTATTGGGAACACGAATGGCATTAGTGAAATCAACGGAACTGTTCCTAATGATGTTTTTGGACGGGAAGCCCTTTTCGGCCGTATCAATGTTCCTGTTGCAGGTCCGGTTTCATTCGCCATACTTGAGGAAATTGGCGGAGCGGGAGAAGACTACGGCTGGGGTATTTATAATTTAGGCGATTCAGTTTCTGTATTGGTAGGTGAAACCAACAGCTCCGATTTCCCATTGGGCAGCGGGCCGGCATTTCAAAATACGAATAAGGGTAACTATGACGGATTCATCGCCCGTATCAATAATGATGGAACGGGAGGTTACCAGGCAAGTTTTGTGGGTGGATCGGACGACGATATTTTAGTTTCCGTTCGTTCCGTTGTCATCAATAATATTACCGTTTTGCTGGCTTTTGGTACAACGAAATCAAATGACCTGGCAACGATAAATACAGCCGGCGGTAGTTTCTATAGTGGCTCCAATTCAGGTGGATATGACATGATGTGGGTCATTTGCAATCTGAACGTCACCTATAAATACTATCTGTCGTATATCGGTGGATCTAGTAATGATTACCTCGGAAAAACCGGAGCTCCTGTCGGTTCTAATCATCTTTATTTTAACCTGGCTGATTCTGTCATTTATCTGGGCACTACCACTCACAGCAATCAAGCCACTCAGTATCCCTTGTTTGAAGGCCGTGGTCCGGGTGATTTATTGAACCAGGGCGTGCCTGTTTTTGATTCAACGAAGGATAATAGCAATAACGATACACATACCATTATAGCGATTTCCATCAGGCAGTTGTTTATTCTGCTCCCGGTGACCTGGGAAAAATTCATGACTTCGGTACTTTCCGATTGCAGCGTTCAGCTCAATTGGCAAACGGAAAATGAAAACGGTGTGAAGCAATATATCGTGCAAAGAAGTGTTGACGGAAGAAATTATTCGGATATTGCGAAATTTTCTCCGGTTGGCAATTCCTATGCCTATCATGATCTGCAATTGCCGCCGGGCTATTCAAATCTCACGTACCGGATTTCAGCGGAAAATATCAATGGCCAAAGAGCCTACAGTGAAGTGGATGCCGTGCAATTGTGTGAGTTACGGCATACTGGTTTGCGAATCTATCCGACCCTTGCCCATGATCACCTGGTCATTTCAGGATTGAATGTACAGGCTGGTGAAAAGTATAGCGTTGAACTTTTTGATGTGATAGGTAAAAAAATAATGTCACAACAACTCAGTAATGTTTCAGAAAATACCACCTTTTACTTCCAACACATTCCTCCCCGGGGCTCATATTTTGTAGTGATCCGCGATAGCAGCCACGAGGGCGTCCTATACACACAAAAAATTGCCATCGGAAGTTATTAGCAAAATTTTTTTACCATATTCTAACGGTAAAAACAAGCAGATTTTAAACAAATAACGTATGGGAATTCAGGGGATTTTTCAAACTTCGAAGAATTTTGAACCACTAAGACACGAAGGCACAAAGGAACACCAGGATCGATAGATATGAGCAACTGGCAAGGCAAATCGTCGATATCGCTTATAAAATTCATAAAGAATTGGGACCCGGATTATTAGAAAGTGTATATGCAAAATGTTTTCACTTTGAGATGGTAAAAAGAGGTATTCATTTTATAAAGCAAAAAGAAGTTCCAATAGTTTACCAGACACTTGAAATCGATGATGGCCTAAGGCTTACTTATTAGTTGATGATTTGATCGTAGTAGAATTCAAAGCGCAAGAAAACTATCATCCGGTGTGGGAGGTACAGTTGCTGAGTTATTTAAAATTAACAGGTAAAAAACTCGGTTTTTTAATCAACTTTCATGTGCCAGTATTGAAAAACGGCATTAAACGTATCAGAATATAAACTTAGTGTTCCTTCGTGCCTTCGTGTCTTAGTGGTTCAAAACGAAGGGCGGAGTGTTCAATCATTTAATCCATTCCTCCTGGCGGAGATACTCAATCAAGTTCCGGTCGTGAGCGCTCATTGGTGCTATCCATAAACTGATCCTTTCTCTATTCCACCAGGCATGTTGTGGATTTCCGGGTTCGGCAAATGAGTATCGGTATAAAACTGCCCGAACGAATTGTGGGGGCTTGCCCGGAAACGGGTTGCCCGCAAACAACGCCACTGTTTTTCGATCATTATGCAATAATTTCCAAACAAGATTATACGTCCAGGGATAGTCAGAAGGAGAGGCCATGGCAGCAAACCACATCTGCCAGTCAAGCCGCAATTGATAGGGTGCAATCTGGGGTGGCTTCGTCCGGGGATCTACGGGCAATCCTTTGTATAAATAAGGTTTCCATTGAGCATTGTCGGTGGAGTCATTATCCAGTGTTCCTTCAAATACAACATTCATCCGTTCCTTACCAACAGTTCCAAAAGCCCCGTAGGTGTTCACCAAATCAAAAGGATCGAAAGATGTATTCATTATTTGATCAGGAGAGATCATATTCAGGGCCGGCCGAATACTCAAAAACCCAATGACAGCCGCTACCACCCAGGAGGTAACCAGTAGCGGCCTGCTTTCTACGGCTTGTTCTGCAGCCATCTCCGCCTTCTTGACCAGTTTCCGCGGCAATATGCGCGACCAGAATCCATCATCGAAGCATGCCAATGCCGGTACGATGGATAACCAGTTCAAAAAAGAAAGATTTCCACTTAGAATTAAATTGATCTGAAAAAGAATAATAATAACGCCGGCAATATGTCGACCTATGCGTGGCCAAAATGCAAAAAAAGGTGCGATCAATTCTGCCAGCCAATTAAACCAAACGCCAATTTTCAAGATTGACCGGGGAAGAAAATGAAACCAACGGCTCAGGGGACCGGGGATCGGTTGCGTTTCGAAATGATAGTAAAGGGCTGTGCTGTTTCTCCAAATGTCATCGCCTCGTAATTTAATCAAACCGGCGCCTATCATTAACCTGAAAACCAACCAGCGAAAGAGAATGATAATAAGAAGTGGAGGAGCTTGTCGCGGAAAAGGGCGCAATTCCAGCGGTGGACAAAGAAAAATGGCAAGGAATCCGGTTTCTGTTAACTGAATTTCCCAGCCATAGCCATACCATTCCTGCCCTGTATGAACAAAGGACATGTAAAGAAACCAAAGGATGGCCATAATGGGCATATTGGCATAGCCTGCACAAACGGTGAGGGAAAGAATAAAACCGATCCAGGCAACCGTTAATAGCATGGCATCCGAGTGGGAGAACCAAAAAAAGGAAGGTAATCGAAAAAAAGCTGCCCTTGTAGAACCCAAAGCATGAGTTACATCCTTTACAAAAACGCCAACCGGTAACAAGCCATCCGAACCGATTAATGGAATGATCTGATTGATGGCCACCAGGAAGGCAACGGCATATACAACTCCCAGCAGCCGGAGAATCATAAACCGGGTAAGCCAATAACTGCTTTGTGGCTTTACTGTTTTTTCTGAAAAGTGTTCAACGTCGTTATTCAAAGTATGTGTATATATTTATAACGCTACAATCTATGTGCCCTTGCGTAATAAGATGGCTGGTGATAACGATCTTGACTTCTAGATGGCCTTTCCGAAAACATCTTTCATAGCACGTCTGGCAGCGTGGAAACCACACATCCCATGTACACCTCCACCCGGTGGTGTGGATGAGGAACAGATATATAAACCCTTTGTTGAACAACGGTACGGTGAAAAACGCAAGGCTGGCCGGGTAAATAACTGGCCAAGATTCATTTTCCCACCGATGATATCTCCTCCGATATAATTCGGATTATATTCCTGCATTTGTTGCGTGTTCATGGAATGTCTCGCAGCAATACGATCCCTGAAACCCGGACAGAACCGTTCAACCTGTTTTTCGATCGACTCAGTCATATCGTTGGTAGATCCATTGGGAACATGGCAATAAGCCCAGGCCACATGTTTACCTGCCGGCGCACGTGTACGATCATATAAACTTGGTTGGGAAAATAATACAAAAGGTTTATCAGGATGTTTTCCATTTGAAACCAATTCTTCGGAAGCAGCGATCTCTTCAAACGAACCTCCGAGGTGAACGGTTCCTGTCTGGTTGCAGGCCGGCTGCTTAAAGCTGGCTCTTTCATGCAAAGCCCAATCCATTTTAAATACACCCATACCATAGCGGAAATTTTTTAGTTGCCATCTATAAAAAGATGAAAGTTTATGCCCGGCAATTTCGAGGAGTTGAACAGGGGAGGTATCAAATAATATAACGCGGGCCGATGGAAGTTGTGCCAGTGATCGCACATAAAAATCAGTTTGGATATTACCGCCCAGTGTAATAAAATAAGAACGCAGTGCTCCGGCAAGTGAACCTGTGCCGCCCCGGCACAAAGGCCAACCAACGGCATGACCTGCAGTCATCAAGACCAGGGCGGATGCTGAACTGAAAGAGGACGAGAGGCTTTGCATGGAATGTGCAGCCATTCCTGCCCAAAGGCCCCTCAATTCCTTCGTTTGAAACCTTTTCACTATGGAAGTTGCCGGCCGCATGGCTTTCAGACCAAATTCAACGAGATGAAGAGGATGGGATGGGAAGCGGAGAGGTGCAAGGATCTGGCGTGACAATTCCGGCCATTGATCAAGCAGCGGTTTGATAAGGTCCTCATATTTTTTTTGATCGCCATTGAAAGACGAGGCTGTTGTATTCAATGACCGATGTAAAGTGGCCACTGACCCACCATCGAAAGGATGAACCGCAGGAAAGTCGGGGTGTATGAATTCCAGCCCATGATCGCTAAAGGGTATAGACGAAAAAAAAGGAGAAGTTAAAGCTAATGGAACCACTGCCGCACAAACGTCATGGATAAATCCGGGCAAGGTTAACTCGGCTGAGCGAAGTCCTCCACCGATCTCTTTTCTTGCTTCAATTAGCAACACAGAAAGACCCTCCCGCTGCAAAGTAATGGCTGCCGATAAACCATTAGGGCCCGATCCAATTACAATAGCATCATATTCCATATGGGTCTTTCCATTCATTGATACAAAGTTTCGATTTATATCTGAATCTTCAGAAATAAGGCGAGGTCACCTATTTGTTTACTATATGCCTGCTTAGTAAGTTTACATACATAATTAAGAAATGAAAAATAAGATTTGGGCACTTGAACCACAGGAACATGATTTCCCGGCAGCGTTGGACTATCTGGGTCTCTTATATTCTGACGAGACCGCGGCAAAAATTGTAAATGATTTGCGATCGGCAACAACCATTAGGAAAAAGGCTAAGGATATTTTAAGAGCGAGTGGCTTGCCACTGCTCCCCAAAGAGAATTTGCATGTGAAACAGGATTTACAAAAAGTAAAAAATGGAAAAAAGTTATCACCAATACTCCTGGTAAGGGATGGGCACCTGGTCATTGCTGATGGTTATCATCGCGCCTGTTCTATTTATTATTTGTCCGAAGACCTGGAAGTGCCCTGCCGGATAGTTGACGCACGTCGATAAAGTATGGATGGATTCACTGATAATCAATTTCAAATATCATATGTATGATCAAATTTTAACCAGGTTACTTCTGGCGGCAGTTTGTGGCGGGCTCGTCGGCATTGAAAGGGAATACCGGAGCAAATCGGCAGGCTTCCGGACCATGATCCTGATCTCTATAGGATCTTGCCTGTTCACGATGTTGTCGATGTACATTGGAGCCGGTAGCAATCCGGACCGGATTGCATCAAACATAGTAACCGGGATAGGATTCTTAGGCGCTGGTGTGATATTTCGCGGGGACAACAGGGTCAATGGCATTACAACTGCGGCAACTATCTGGGCCGTTGCGGCGGTAGGCATGGGTGTTGGCGGCGGTTATTATTGGATGGCTGCGATCACCTGTACATTAATATTAATTGTCCTTGCCCTTCTGCCATATTTTGAAAGCATAATAGACAGGGTCAATCAATGGAAAAGCTACACGATAGACTGCGATTTTTCGTATGGGAAAAGACAACTTTATGAACAATTATTAGTAAAACACAAATTGAAATTCCGTTTGATCAACCAGGCGAAAAAAGGGAGCGAATTGTCTTTTACCTGGGAAACACGTGGTCATGCAAAAAACCATGAACAATTTATTGACGAAATAATGAATGAACCCAGTGTAAAATTATTCCAGTATTAACGCGTTAAACGTTATCAACTAGTTGGTTTTCACTATAATTCTCGTTTTATATAATAATTATTCTTTCGTGGCGTTCAAACATGAGAATTTTTGCAGAAGGTATCTGGAACTATGAGACAAATTTCAATAATTATAATACTGATCGCTTTTCTTGTAGTCAATTGTAAGAAAACTAAACCGGTTACAGTTGATACGGTGACCACATCCCCTGTAACCAATATTACCGCGAACTCCGCGATGACCGGTGGTACCATCACAGATGGTGGTAATTTGCCGCTTTCACATGAAGGCATTTGCTGGGCCACACATCCTCAGCCAACTATATCCGATAGCATCACAGATGGAGGATTTGGATATCCAGATTTTACAGTGCAATTGTCTAATCTGAATGCAAATACAACTTATTTTATCCGTGCCTATGCTGAAAATGAAGCGGGTGTGGGATATGGAAATGAGATAAGCTTTATGACGGGGATAGGAGCGCCCACCGTAACAACGGCCGCGGTGACCAGCAATCAATCGCTGCAGGTAGTTACAGGAGGCGAGGTCACAAATAGCGGTGGGGATACCGTAACCGCAATGGGTATCTGTTGGTCGGTCAATCCGCATCCGACCACTTCGGATTCAACTATTCTAAATCCGAATCCGGGAATGGGTTCTTTTGTTGATACGATCAGCAACCTGGTGATAGGAGCCACGTATTATGTGAGAGCGTTTGCCACAAATAATTTCGGCACCACTTATGGAAATGAAATCAATTTTACGGTTAGCGATGTGGGTACCGTTACCGATATTGATGGCAATATTTATCCCACAGTCACCATTGGATCACAAACCTGGATGACCATGAATTTGCGGGTGACCCGCTATCAGAATGGCGACACAATATTAAATGGATCGTCTGGATATGATTGGGTTGATTCAACAACGGGAGCCTACACGTTTCCGAACGGAGATTCGATCAATAACGAAGCTTTTGGTAAGCTATATAATACCTATGCCATAAACGATCTACGGAATATAGCTCCACAGGGCTGGCACGTGGCGGCCGACCTGGATTGGCAGTTGCTGGAACTCTATGAAGGCATGGATCCTGCCGATACCGGGGCTGTCAACGTCCGGGGTACTATCGGGGGTAAATTATTACAGGGAGGAACCAGCGGACTGAATCTGGTAAATGCGGGCGCCCTTGATCCCTCAACCAATTCCTTTCTTTATTTTTCTTCCGAAGGGTATTACTGGTCTTCGACAAATTTTGCACCGGGCCTTAATTGGTTCAGGGCCTTTAACACTGTCGGCGGAGATCCCGGTCCTATTTATAGGGGTTACAATAATTGGGTCCAATCTGTACGATGTGTAAAAAACTAGTACCTCCGTACATCCAATCGTAGATGACCGGATGATTTTTCCCAAAGAACTTCCAAAATTGTAAAGAGATCATGCGATAGGGCTAGATACGCGCCCGTATTCTATATTTGAAAAAAAATCTCTCTTTCAACATTAATAAATTAAAATGAAAAAGATCAATTTTTTGATACTCCTGATTTTTATTTTTGTCGCCGGAATAAATACTTGCATGGCGCAACAACCGCCTCCATTTTCTACGGCCATTGAAAGACAGTTTAACAAGATTGAAAGTGATATTGTAACATCCGCAGAGGCCATGCCGGAAGAAAAGTATTTGTTTACACCGGAAAATCTTCAAATGCAAAACAGCGATTTCAAGGGGGTAAGAACCTTTGCCGGTCAAATTATGCACCTGGCTACTGACAATATCCTCATTTGGAGCGCAATAACAGGGGATCCGGTTCGGGCAGATATTACAGATGTGAATGGGCCGAAAAGTATAACCGCAAAAACGGATATTATCAAATATCTGAAAAGCTCTTTTGAAGAAGGACGTAAAGCCATGTCTATGGTAACGGAAAAAACAGCCATGGATTTGATTGAATTCAGGGGACAAAAATTACCAAAGCTGGACCTTGTATTTTATGCGTTGACTCATTCCAGCGAGCATTATGGACAAATGGTTGTTTATCTACGGATGTGTGGGATACTTCCTCCACCATCACGATAAAAAATAGCCAGGATTTATTATTTTGAAAAGGTTACCTCGAAAACACGTATGAAGTTATTGAGTGGAATTTCTGACCCGGAAACAGAACCGTGGATGGAAAGTTTGGTTGATTGGGCGAATCGGGAAAATGCTGGGTTTCCATGGCAAATGCAGTTCTGAACCCGTCTTTAGCTCCTCCTTTAAAAGTGTTCTTGCCCTGCATGAAATTCCCACTGTAAAACTGAATGCCCGGTTGGTCTGTAAAAATATCCATGACGATCCCGGATTTGTCACCGGTAACAGTTGCCGCATGTGTTACGGGGGTATTTGTGTCGGTTCTTAATACATAATTGTGATCATAACCTTTTCCATGGATCAATTGCTGATTATTGCCGTTGATCCGCTCACCTATGGGAGTCGGCTTCGTGAAATCCAGCGGCGTTCCTTTTACAGGTTCTAATGTACCCGTGGGGATTAAAGTTGAATCGACGGGTGTATATCGATCCGCATTTATCTGCAAAACATGATTGAGTATAGTTCCACTGCCTTCTCCATTGAGGTTAAAGAAAGCATGATTTGTTAGATTTATTACGGTTTTTTTATCTGTTGTGGCGAAGTATTCACATTTGAACCCATTTTCTGAAGTAAGCGAATAAATTACTTTTACCTGTACATTGCCGGGGAAACCCTCCTCCCCATCTTTTGAAAGGTAGGTCAGGACCAGTGTTGAATCGTTGGTTTGTGACGCATCCCATACTACGGCTTGAAATCCTTTTTTACCTCCATGTAGAGTATTTGGTCCATTGTTTTTAAATAATGTGTATTCGTTACCATCCAGTGAAAATTTTCCTTTGGCTATCCTGTTTCCAAATCGTCCAATAGTGGCACCAAAATAAGGCTCTGTTGATTGCTGATAATCCCTTACACTTGAAAAGCCCACGACGACATCAGTCGGATTTCCATTTTTATCGGGGACGATAAGACTGACGAGCCGGCCCCCGTAATTTGTAATGGCTGCGGTCATTCCATTTTTATTTTTTAGAAAAAAGAGATCAGTCTTTTTCCCATCAATGGTATCCTGGAAATTTTTCCTGTCAAGAGCAGTGGGTTTTCCGGATGTCGAATCCGTCGAAGCATGTTGATTTGTTTCCTCTGCATTTTTACAGGAAAAATGGAGAAAAATAATTAAAACACTGATTATGCAGGGTATTCTATTTTTCATCAGTTGTGGGGTTAATCTTCGCTGTTCAGTTTTTTGATCAGGTCAACTTCCTCTTGTTTATAGGGCGTTCCGTCTTTGCGGAAAATATCATGAAACCATTCTTTTGGTTCTTCGCCACTGGGTACCGGCGTATCCCAGGCATAGATCGTATTAGTTTTGCCTGAAACAAATCCCCAGTTAATCGCGCCTACGTGTTCTTTTTTCAAGATGGGCATCACGTTCGCAAACCGGCTATTCCGGGTTCGAGCCATATATTCTGTACAAATCAAGGGCCTTCCATTCACCTTGAGCAACTGGATCACCCGTTCATGCAATTCAGGGACTTCATAGTCATGGTAAGTAATGATGTCCGAATGGGAAACCTGGAATTGATTTAGTTTTTCATAGTCCCAGGCCCATATGCCGGCGCTGATCGGCTGGTCTGGATGAACAGAACGGGCCCATTCAAACACCTTTGTCAATAGCGGGAGCGATTTTTCTTTCTTCCCGGAATTCCCCGGTTCATTATAAAGGTCCCAGAGAAGTATACGTGTGTCATGTGCAAAAGATCCCATCACATCCTTTACATATTTTTCCAATGCAGGAAAATTAGATGGGTCACTGGAATATGGATCGCCAGGATCCTGCATCCATCCTGAATTATGTACTCCTGTTTTCGGTTCAGGTTGTTTTCCGGGATGCGGGTCTTTATTCCAACAGTCATCAAAAAAAACAAAAAGACCCTGAATATGATGCCGGTCCGCAACAGACAGGAATGTATTGACGCGTTTTTTAAAGCCGGCAGGGTCTTGTTTCCAGGCAATGCTATGCAGGAATACCCGCATGGTGTTGAAACCGATATTTTGCGCCCAACCGAGCTCCCGGTCGATGGTAGCAGAATCAAAGGTTTCCGCCTGCCACATTTCCAATTGGTTGATTGCTGTACTGGGAATGAAGTCAGAACCCGTTATCCATTTATGTTCGTTATACCATTGGTTGGCTTTTTCAACAGACCAGGCACCATTTGAAGTTGTTGACTGAGCGCTTATTCCACAGGCAATAAATAACAAACCAGTCAGCGTAATAAAGGCAGGTTTCATGAGCAAAATGAGGGATTTGTAACGAATAAATAATGACGAATAATCGACTCTAAATTATTCATTATTCGCTATTCAATATTCATTAATTGTACTATTTTGCAAATACCGCTGACAATCACGTCTGCGTCTTTGACCTTTAACTAACTGCGGGTGTGAAATTTCAAAGCCACTACTATTTCCTTATTGCTTTAATCACATTTTTAGCAAATCCTTGCTTTTCGCAAAAACCTTCCATTATTTCTTTTTCGCCAGCTAGTGGTCCGGCGGGAACAGTAGTGACCCTTACCGGGACAAATTTTAATTCTATTGCGTCAAACAATATCGTTTTTTTCGGAGGAGTGAAGGGAACGGTAGTAAATTCTTCCGCTACCGAGGTAACCGTTAAAGTCCCAGCCGGCGCGTTGTACCAGCCCATTTCCATAACGACAAATGGCCTTACCGGTTATTCCAGGAATCCTTTCAATGTAACTTTTCCGGGAGATGAAGCCGGTATAAATGCCCATTCTTTTATGTCCCGGATAGATTCAACCTCTTCCGAAGATCAGGTGGACATCAATGCATCTGACTTTAATGGCGACGGTATCCTGGATCTTGTGGTCGTGAGCCATAGTTTAAATATGATCTCTGTTTTGCCCAACAGGAGTAGCATTGGTAGCTTAAGCCTGTTACCAAAATTATCATTCCCGGTCGGTCGTGGTCCCACATCCCTTGCCATAGCAGATCTTGATGGAGATGGGCAGCAAGATATTGTTGTTACAAACTCAACCGATAATTCCATTTCGGTTCTTAGGAACACCAGCTCGATCAACGCCATTTCATTTTCGCCGAAAATTGATATCACTACAGGCGCCGCGCCTGCATTTGTTTCCATTGGTGATCTGGATGGCGATGGTAAGCCGGATATTGTTTGCACAAACAGCGGGGGAAATAGTATTTCAGTTTTCAAAAATTCCAGTTCACAAAATGTCTTATCATTTGCACCGAAAGTTGATTTCGCCACTGGGCAATCGCCCTGGGGATTAGTTGTGGCAGACTTTGACGGAGATGGCTTTGGAGATGTCGCCACGTCCAATCAAATGGATAACACAGTTTCACTTTTTCGAAACACCAGTTCAGCCGGCCTGATTTCCTTCGATAGTAAAAAAGATGTACCTGTTCCCATAACAAACGCTTCCTTTATAAGTTCAGCTGATTTAAATGGCGATGGAAAGATAGACCTGGCCGGTGCAACTAATGTCAACGGCGCTTATTATATTCTGACTAACAAGAGTACAAACGGTGTCCTCTCTTTTCCTGATCCGCTTTATAGTTCTAATTTTTTTGAAAGCTCCGAATTGAGGATAGGTGATGTTGATGGGGATGGTAAGCCGGACCTGGTTTCCACCAGCCGGGCCGAAGGCAGGGTATCTGTCCTGAAAAATCTCACACAAGCTGATTCGATTTATTTTGATAAGGCTGTATACTATCAAGCGGATCAAGCGCCGGTATCTGCAGCCATTGCGGATCTTGATGGCGATGGCCTGCCCGATTTGATCTCCGCTAACACGAGCATAGATATTTCGATTTTCAGAAACTTTACCGCTGCTCCTTTTATCACATCATTTACTCCTGTTATTGGCGGCAACGGTGCATCAGTCATGATTACCGGATTAAACTTGTCAACAACGCAAGCAGTAAGTTTTGGTGGTGTTCCCGCTACGGCTTTTCAAATTATTTCTCCAACGGCTATAGCAGCCATTGTAGGTCCGGGTACAAGTGGAGCTGTAAAGGTTCAATCGATGTATGGGAGTATATCACTGGCGGGGTTTACATTCAATAAAGCTCCCACGATTACGTCCTATAGTCCTTCGGCAGGATCCATAGGCGCAACTCTTGCTATCGTTGGAACGGGTTTCGAAGGTGTTACTTCGGTTTCCATCGGGGGAATCGCAGCCGCGTCTTTCCAGGTGCAGTCACCTACACTGATAACCGCTACCGTCGGAAATGTAGCTATCGGAAATCTTGACATCATCGTTACCAATTCATTTGGTGCCGATACGGTTGCCGGATATTATACCGGAACTACCGTTCAATCTTTCTTCCCTGAGAGCGGGCCGGCAGGTACAGTCGTAACTATCAGGGGAACTCATTTCAGCCATTCACCTGCAGGTAATAGTGTATATTTTGGCGCTGCCAGGGCGATCGTTTCTGCGAGTAGTGATTCAGTTATCACAGCTATCGTTCCTGTGGGCGCCAGCTACCAGCCCATTTCGGTAACTGCTAACCAGTTTACTGCCTATTCGTCCAAACCGTTTGGCCTTAGTTTTAAGTCAACACCTGATGAGTTTACCGATAGCTCTTTTATGGAAAAAATGGATTCGGCAACTACCGACTACCTGATGCCCTATGTGAGCCTGGGAGATTTTAATGGCGATGGAAAGACAGATGTGATTATTATCGGGGTATTTACTTCTCCGATCTCAATCTTTAAGAATACATCAACTGCCGGACAATTTTCCTTTTCCGGAAGCATACATTATTCGGTGCCTACCTCTCCTTACAAGGCCTGCGCTGCCGATTTTGATGGCGATGGTAAAATGGATTTCGCCACCGTGAATACGTGGGCTACCGGAGATTATGTTCCTTCCGTTTCCGTGTTTATCAATACCGGTTCTGCCAACAATATAGAATTTGGACAACGGATTGATCTTCCCTTGCCTTCGCTATATGAGGGAGATTTTCAGGACATCGTTACAACTGATTTTAATGGTGATGGAAAGCCTGACATTGCAATTAATTCATTTGGTGGTTATGCGATACTTCAAAATACATCGGTGAATGGAATTATTTCATTTTCCGAACCACTTACGTTACCCGTTGACTACGGCGGAGGTCGTGCGGCCATAGCCGATTTTGACGGGGACGGGAAACCAGATCTCATTACGGGTGGTGAAACAGGTTCAATAGTGATTTTTAGGAATGTCTCTTCAAACGGCAAGATTGCGTTTGACAAAGGTTTTTCAATACCCTCGGGATCGGGACCCAGGTCCATTTCAGTCGGTGATCTGGACGGCGATGGCAAAATGGATGTTGCGGTAATTTGCGGCGGCAATGACGCACTTATTGTTCACAGAAATACCAGCACCGCGGCACAATTTTCATTTGACCCCGGTAAATATTACCAGTTGGATCAAAATCCGGGTAGTGTCTCGATTAATGATCTCAATGGCGACGGGAAACCCGATCTTTCAATTACCATGAACAGCAAGAACGTAGCTGTTTTAAAAAACCTAAGCACACCCGGGAATCTCTTATTTTCAAACATTATTGAATACCCTGAAAATGCCAATCCAATGGACGTTACGGCGGTTGATATTGACGGCGATGGTAAGGTGGACATCGTTACTGCAAATCCAAACGGCCACGATTTCACTGTGTTCAGTAACCAGGTTAAGGATGATGGGTTGCCAAATGCACTCATCACCGGCTCAGGACCCACCGAGTTTTGTGAGGGTGATAGCGTATTGCTAAAGACATCCGGTGTAGTAAATGCCAGCTATCAGTGGTTCCGGGATGGAATCACAATTCCTTCAGCCAATGATTCCGTTTATATTGTCAACCAATTAGGTATTTTCAGTGTGCAGGTAAATGCGGGCGGCAGCGTTTCCACGTCACCGCCGTTACAGGTTATTGTGAAACCAGTGCCCCGGAAACCTGTTATTACAACAAGCAACGATTCCCTTTGTCCCGGAAACTTCCTGGTTCTTCATTCATCTGTGCCCGGTAACGATGAGTGGTATCGAAATGATATCAGGATAGCGGGATCAGCGGATTCGTTTTACACGGTTACTTCACCGGGAAATTATAAAGTGATGACTCGTGTTGCCGGATGTCCATCATCTTTTTCAGACAGTATCACTATCCAACAGGTATCACCGCCCGATGCTACTATTACGGCAGCGAAAACCATATTTTGCGATGGTGATAGCGTGTTGCTTAGTTCCTCTGCGGGCCCTGGCTTTAGCTATCAATGGAAGGTTAACGATGAGAATATACCCAACGCTACTTCATCTACAATGGAATCGAAAATTCCGGGTCTCTTTGATGTTGTTATCAGCAGTAGTGGGTGCAGTACCCTTTCTGATTCGGTACTGCTGACTAGAAATGGGTCTCTGTTCAAACCCGTAATTACAAAAAATGGTGCTCAATTAATATCGAGTGTGGATTTCGGAAATCAATGGTATTTAAATGGCGCCATTATTACGGGAGCTACCTTCCAAACATATACTCCTTCACAAAATGGAAACTATTCGGTACAAGCGGAGTCAAATGGTTGCCTTAGTGCAATGTCGGACGGGTACGCGTATGTTATTACCGGAGTGATAACCATTGACAATACGCATTTTATCAGGCTGGGCCCTAATCCGGCAAATACTGTCTTGATACTGAACTTTAACTTGATCAATACACCTTCACTCAATGCCGATATTTTCGATATATCCGGAAAAAAGATAAATACTTTGAATAACCTGCGAAATGGCAATCTCATAAATATTTCCGGGCTGCCAGGTGCAATTTACATTGTGAAAATTTACTCTGCCAGCGGCCGGGCAAGTTATGCTTTCAAGATTTTAAAGCAATAGCATTCGCCTCTATTGAAATGTTCTATTCAAACCGGTCATTCACTTATTCAGCGACATCAGCATTAATGCATTTTGTCATCTTATCCGGGGCTGCTATTTTTGCGCCGGAGAGATGGCAGAGCGGTCGCGACATAGTCGTCCCTTCGGGAATTGCGGCGTTTTGTTCTGCAGAATAATCGTTAACCAGGCAAGTGAAGAGAAGGAGTGGCTGAAGTATTCTATACATACATTCTCAAAAGTCTAAAAGATAACAAGCACTATTACGGTCATTGTTCTGATCTGGAAAAGAGGTTACATGAACATAACAGGGGAAAAACTCGCTCAACTAAATCACGAAGACCATTTATTGTTCATTATTACGAAATTTTCGGATCAAAGCCGGAGGCTGCGAAAAGAGAAACTTTCTTTAAAACGATTAGCGGGTATAACTATCTAAGGTCAAAAGGAATAATTTATTGTGCTGATGCATTTTGTCATCTTATCCGGGGCTGCTATTTTTGCGCCGGAGAGATGGCAGAGCGGTCGCGACATAGTCGTCCCTTCGGGAATTGCGGCGTTTTGTTCTGCAGAATAATCGTTAACCAGGCAAGTGAAGAGAAGGAGTGGCTGAAGTATTCTATACATACATTCTCAAAAGTCTAAAAGATAACAAGCACTATTACGGTCATTGTTCTGATCTGGAAAAGAGGTTACATGAACATAACAGGGGAAAAACTCGCTCAACTAAATCACGAAGACCATTTATTGTTCATTATTACGAAATTTTCGGATCAAAGCCGGAGGCTGCGAAAAGAGAAACTTTCTTTAAAACGATTAGCGGGTATAACTATCTAAGGTCAAAAGGAATAATTTATTGTGCTGATGCATTTTGTCATCTTATCCGGGGCTGCTATTTTTGCGCCGGAGAGATGGCAGAGCGGTCGATTGCGGCGGTCTTGAAAACCGTTGACCCAAAAGGTCCGGGGGTTCGAATCCCTCTCTCTCCGCTGGAAGTTCAGAAAGTAGAAGACTATGTATTCTTTCTGCGTTTTTTTCCTAACCCGTATTGACAGAAAGCAAGAAACGTTATTAAAAAAGGCCGGCTAAACCGCTTGCTATGCTTCAGAAGCGTCAACTTGCAGTTATCCTGTTTGCAGATATAGAAGGCTATACAAGATTGATGCAGAGGAACGAAGCGCTTGCTATCGCGCTTCGTGAAAAATTCAAAAAAGAACTCGAATACCGCATTCATTTACATCACGGCCGGATTCATCAGTGGAACGGCGACGGCGCCTTGTGCTTATTTCGCAGCGCTGTGGAATCAATAATTGCAGCAGTAGAAATTCAGCAGCGCATGGCAGAAGAGCCTAAAGTGCCACTTCGCATTGGCCTGCACGCCGGCGATGTGTTATTAAAGGGAAATGATCTTTATGGCGATGGAATTAATATTGCCTCCCGTATTGAATCTTTTGCAGTTGCAGGAAGCATTTTGATTTCGAAGACGGTATATGACGAGATCCGGAATCAGTCAGAAGTTAACGCTGTGTCCCTGGGCAAATTCCAATTGAAGAACGTAAAGGAAGCGGTTGAAATATTTGCGATAAAGAACAAGAACATAGTAGTGCCTTCCCGTAAGTCGCTGGAAGGAAAAGGGCGTGCCGTTTCCCAGAAAAGAAAGCGCTTGCTACTCTCTATTTTCGGCCTGCTACTGATATTACTGATAGCGGCCTGGTTTAAATTTTTCCACGTTCCCACATTACATGATGACTCAATAGCCGTGCTTCCCTTTGTTGATATGAGCCCGAATAAGGACCAGGAATATTTTAGTGACGGATTAAGCGAAGAATTGCTGAATCACCTTACTAAAATACCGAACCTGAAAGTGATTGCCCGAACTTCTTCTTTTTCGTTTAAAGGCAAAAACATCGACCTGAGAACCATCGGTCAAAAACTGGGCGTCGCTAATATTCTGGAAGGCAGTGTCAGTAAATTTGGAGATAAAGTAAGAATTACAGCACAATTGAATAGTGCCAGAGATGGGACGCATATCTGGTCAGAAACCTATGAACGGACGTTTGACGATATCTTTAAAATTCAGGATGACATTTCACTTGCCGTTGTTCAGCACCTGAAATCAACCCTATTCAAAGACGCAGATTTTGGTTCGAACAAAAGCAATCCTGAAGTGTACAACCTGATGTTGAAGGGAAAGTTTCTTGCTGGTCTCGGTGATGAAGACAGTACGGAAAAGGCCATACAGGTTTTTCAGAAGGCACTGTCTATAGATTCCAATGATGCCCGTTTGTGGGCTTCTTTGTCGCAGGCGTATGCGCTTTTATCAGGCTCAGATAAATTGGGCAAGGCTGAGGGAATTATTAAGGCAAAGCAATCGGTTGAAAAGGCACTTATGTTAAATCCTAACCTGGCCGATGCCTATATTGCGCGCGGCCGCATCAGGCAGCTTTACGATTGGGATTGGTTAGGAGCAGACCAGGATTATCAAAAAGCCTTCGCTATTAACCCATATGATGCAACTGTTATTCATAGAAAAGCAAGCCTTGCTCGAACTCTTGGCAACTTTGACACGGCCATCTCACTTTATCGGAAAGCCATCGAAATTGACCCGCTGAGCGCAGGAACATACAATAGCTTTTCCATTACACTAATGAATGCAAACCGGTTCAATGAAGCTATCAAACAAAGCAGACGGATTTTGGAGATTAATCCTCAATTTGCCGGTTGCCACGCTTTCATAAGTGGGATCTATCTGTTACAGGATAAACGTGACAGCGCGTACATGGAGTTGCAAAAAGAAACGGACGGTGAATGGAGGTTAACTGCGCTTGCTGTGTTGTATAACATTCCCGAACATAAAGCAGAGGCAGGCAAGGCGTTGAATGAGTTGACCAAAAACTATGGTGATGACTGGGCTTACCAGATCGCCCAGGCCTATTCATGGAATGGCAACCGTGATTTGGCTTTCTACTGGCTGGAACGAGCGTATGCCAACAGGGATGGAGGTTTACCGGAAATAAAGGGCAATCCTTTTTTCAGGAATATCAGTAATGATCCGCGTTATTTAGTTTTTATGAAAAAGATGGGGCTTCTTTAGCGGAAGAATAAAAGAAAGTAGCAGAAATTAAAGGGGAGCCTAATCTATCTACGAATGAATAAAATCGTTGTCATCCATGGCTCAATTGCAAAACAGATAGTTAGGTCATTTTCGGATCCCAACTGGGAAATACTTTATCATCGACTATTCGCTTGACCACCTCCATAAGATGGAGTGGTACCAGGTCGGGGGAATTTGACTCTGCAGTTTTTATTTCTTTCGCAACTTGTTCGGCCAGCTGCCGTAGATCTGGATGTCCTAAACACAAACGAATGTGATCCCCGTAGTGGGGACTTTTTTTTCGCCTGCCAATCAGACTAATAGGCTCCGTGATCTCTTTTTGCCAATCCCGCAGAATAGCCGTGCATAATTTTCTGATCAATTCGGGCTTAGACCGGTAAGCACTAATGGTGTTAGTTACTAAGTTTCGAGGCTGGCTTTGCCATCTCGAAATATTTTCCAGGCTGGTTTTTTTCCATATAGGCACATTGTGAAATGGTATTCTCATAAGATTTATATACCGGACAGTTACTCCCTTATCACTCTTTTTCTTGAAATGATCTTCTATTATTGTAGTTACAATTCGGTCTATCGGCTCCGGAATTTTTCCCTCGAAAGAATAATATCGTAGAATCTGATAAGTCAACCCCCATTTTTCCTTCCATTGGCCGGAAGCAAATAACGCTTTGGCAATTCGATCTTTTATTTCTTTATTGGCCGAAATGTGCAGTGCCCTGCTACTAATCTCCTTAGGTAAGTTCCAAAAGTTTTCGGAAGAAAGAACTTGGTCTGCTTTCAATTTGTCTTGTGAAACATTCAGGGCTGTAGTGACTATTTCGGTAGGCAAATTCCAAAAGTTAGGTTGTTTAAGAATTTCATCTGCTTTGAATTTATTTTTTGAAATGGTTAGAGCCGTGCTGACTATGGCAGGAGACAATTTCCAAAAGTTGTCCTGGCTGAGGATTTTTTCGGCTTTCGTTTTGTCATTGGCAATATTCAATGCCGTAGTAACGATCTCTTTGGGCAAATTCCAGAAGTTGTCCTGACGCAGAATTTCGTCGGCTTTAGTTTTATCTCTTGAAATGTTCAATGCTGTACTGACTATGTCGGGAGAGATTTTCCAGAAGTTGTTCTGGATGAGGATTTTATCCGCCTTCGATTTATCTTTTGAAATATTCAACGCTGTGGTGACTATATCAGGAGACAAACTCCAAAAATTATTCTGGTTAAGGATACTATCGACTTTCGATTTATTTTTTGAAATATTTAGAGAAGTGCTGACAATGTCCTTGGGTAAATTCCAGAAAGCGTGGTGAGATAAGATTTTATTAGCCAGCTCAATTTTTTTTGTCATGGAATAGTAATCCTTGGAGAGTCCTTGCATTAGGTACAAGCCGAAATTTTCTTTTGATAGTAATTCATCTATATACCACCGTTTTTCGCGCTTGCTAAATTGTAAATCTGGAATGAAATGTAGGCAATGGGATAGAAAAACCGATGCTGAAAACTTATCCCCTTCTTTAACAATCAGCGGAAGCATTTTCAATTTAATGCTGTCGTCAAATGACGTCCATTCCGTTAGTTTCGCTTTACTTAATCCTTCTTCGGCTAAAATATCGTGATTAAATGCAAATAGAGATGTATCTCCGGCGCTTTTGATAAACCCTTTAGCTTCGTAAGAATAAATGTCCAATATGGATTTATAGGAAGGAGACGCAGTGATCAGTTTGCTATTGGAAGCCTTGGGATCATTAAATAAATCTGCAATTTTGAAAAACAAGTCATAAGAAATATAAATTTTATTTGTAGCATAAATGGAGGCCCAATAGTATAGTCCCTTAGCAACCCCAGGATAACTGAATTGAGTAAAAACTATAGTGCCGTCAGGTTGACGGTAATAATTGCCTGACAGTGTTTTTAAATCGCTTTCCACCAAACTTCTAAAATGCGATTTGAGATCTTTAAATTTAATCGTGTCGCCACCTTCTAATTTTTTTTGGGCTGTCCTGCCGATGGTCCATAATATATAATAAAGAGAGCTTTGATAGTCTTCGTCGGAGGTCATCAATGTTGCAGACACCTCTTTCCATTCCTGAATATTTTCCAGTAGTTTCTCTAACGTTTTTTTGTTGTCATTAACAGTAAGTTCAAAAATATTCATGTCAGGGTCATAAATATGTTCCTTATATGAATCGTCATCACATCTTCTGTCACCGATAATTAAACGAACATTTTTGTTACTGCAAATGCTATCGATAATTTCCTTAACCCTGACATTTTGATTTTGTTTGATGCGATATAGATCTTCGATGACTATTAAAAACTGCCTGTCCCCAAAGTATTCCGGGATTTGCACAAGTCCTTTTGTATAGAATTCTTGTATCTCTTTATCTTTAATCCAAAGGACTACAAAGTCTTCATTACACAAATCAATCGCAAGTTTGCGTAACATGGTTGACTTTCCACTTCCTCCTTTTCCCCACACCAATGCACCAACCTTAGACTCACGATTTATATCGAAAAAAGAAGAGACTATTTCTTCTTTTAACTTTCTGTAAAATTCCCGTTCCACAACCCAGTTTTTTACGATGCCATACCACTGACATTCATCCACCTGTTTAGCCAGGTAAAAGTCGGAAACCGTAAAACCCTCACGTTGCCCCTCCTTTTCAACTTTCGCCTTGAATTCCGGATTAATCGTTAAAGCCCCATCGACTAATATTTCTTGAATGACCGACTTAAGTTTTTCCAGGAAATCAGAAACTTCAACAACGTTTTTTATTTTGATGAAATGGTAATTAGGATTATTGGCTATGCCTGGTTTTGTTTTGAAGTTTTCATTTCGTAAATCAAAGTGATAAATTGTTATGTTTTTACTTATGAGCCCGTCGAAAAATTTTTGATCAATCACTTTTTCATCAAACTGGGTACCAATGATCACCAACTTTTTTCCGGAATTTACATCGGTATAAAACTGGTCATACAAACTGTGCTCACTATTTCTTAAGAAATCATAGGTTGTTTGGCTAAAAGTGAGTTTTTCAGGACCAGTCTTGGCTATATATCCATGAAGGTGGACAATCGCTTTTTCGGCCGTTCTTTTTATGCCCGAATGTTCCGGAAAGTGAAGGGAATAGAAAGGTGTTCTGCTCTTCAGTTTGACAATGGTTTCAAATAAATTGTCGAAATTGAAAGTATAAATTTGGTACCAGTCAGGTATCAGAAAATTTTTATAGGTCTTCAGTTGATGACTGTTGAAGAAATCTTCGTCTACCGTAAACAAGTTTTGATAGAACCCGGTAAGATCAATCAGGACATTGTTTTCATTGATTGAAAACTTGTTATTTTCCCAAACGTTTGCTGCAGCTTCTCCCGTCGTTACCTTTTCTATGAAAATTTTGTTGGTCAATGAGATATAGGCATCTACCAATGGGATGTTTTCAAAATCTTCGTATATCGCTGATTTGATTTGTGAAAGGGAATTGGGAAGAGTATTGTTTTTTATCCCGAAACTAAATCCGGCCCCTAATACCAAGCAATAGTCTCCCTTTCGCAATCCTGCAATAAACTCTTGATCATTTGAAAGTTCTTCGATTGTCAGTTTGTTTGTTTGTTTGTTTGTTTGAAGTAAGTGTTGGGGGCACCTAAAATTATGTTATAAGACTCGGTTTTCAAAGGCAGAATAGCATTGCCAGTTTTAAATAAACTTCGAACATTTTTTCTATTTCTCCTATGCATATCTGGAAATATTTCAAATTAATTATGGCCCTTTGCTGCAATCCCGGATTCTTGATCCAGGTAGAACCATATACTGCGCACCTGCATTGGGTAGAGACAATTGTCGGAATTTATGACGGTGATAATATTTCATAAGGCCTTTTCGGAAGGTTGGACCGGAAATTGTCGAATTGTCGAACTATTTTTGCGGAAACCGTTTGTTTGAAACATCTTAAAGCACTTAATAAATATTTCTGGAAGTACAGGGTCCGCTTTAGCATTGGAATTCTTTTCATTATTATATCTAACTATTTCGGCATTCTCTCGCCACAGGTTACCGGGTTTGTAATCGATTTTGTTCAACAGCATTTACCAGGAGGTCATCAACGATCTCTTTCATCGAACTACGATATTCTCGTAAAAAAATTTATTGACTGGGTACAGGGCGTTAAAGGGGTAAACGTAGTTGCCATCAGTGGAGTCACTATTCTGGTTCTTGCCCTGCTGAGGGGATTCTTTATGTTCCTGATGCGGCAAACGATCATCGTAATGAGCCGGCATATTGAATATGACCAGAAAAATGAAGTGTACCGCCACTACCAGCAACTCGATACTGCCTTTTATAAGACCCATAGCACGGGTGATCTGATGAGCCGCATTGCGGAGGATGTAAGCCGGGTCAGAATGTTTACAGGTCCTGCCATTATGTACCTGGTCAACCTGCTGGCAGTAATCTCATTTAGTTTGTTCTTCATGTTCAAAAGGGATGCGGAACTCACGCTTTATGTGCTGGCTCCCTTACCCGTTCTGGCTATTACTATTTACTATGTGAACACCATTATCAACAAACGAAGCGAACATATACAGGCATTGCTGTCAAACCTGACCACTAATGCACAGGAATCGTATTCCGGCATCCGTGTTATCAAATCTTATGTCCAGGAACATGCTATGCTTGGCTTTTTTAAACGCAATAGTGAAGACTATAAAACAAATGCGATCGGGCTTGCCAAGGTGGAAGCCATCTATTTTCCATCCATGACACTATTAATTGGTCTGAGCACCTTATTAACCATTATGATCGGGGGCATTCATCATATATATAATCCGGAGAAAACCAGCCTTCCCCTGATCGTTGAGTTTGTGATCTATATTAATATGCTGACTTTCCCTGTATTTGCTATTGGCTGGACGGCCAGCATGATCCAACGGGCTGCTGCTTCTCAAAAAAGGCTGAATGAATTTTTGCAGACGGAACCCACAATACGCGATGAAAACAATGCACGCAGGATCGAAATCCAGGGCGATATTAGTTTTCGCAATGTTGATTTTATCTATCCCCAGACGGGCATCCATGCCATCAAAAAATTTAACCTGGAAATAAAAAAGGGGAATAAGATCGCTATCGTCGGGCGTACAGGCGCTGGCAAATCCACCGTTGCTCAATTATTGTTACGTATGTATGATCCTACGGGCGGAGAAATATTGCTGGATGAACAGAACATCAGGCAACTCGACCTTCACAGCCTGAGGGAACAGGTAAGTTATGTGCCGCAGGACGTATTTTTATTCAGTGATACAGTAAACAATAATATCCGGTTTGGCTTAAAAGAACAATCTGCAAGGGAGGTTGTAAAAGCTGCAAGGCAGGCAAGCGTGGACAGGGAAATTGATTCATTTGCACAAAAATATGAGACGCTCATTGGCGAAAGGGGCGTAACACTAAGCGGTGGTCAAAAACAAAGGATATCTATTGCACGCGCCCTGATCAAAGAACCAAACCTGGTCATTTTTGACGATTGCCTGAGCGCAGTGGATGCGCGTACAGAAAAGGAGATCATTGGAAATTTATATGATTACTTAAAAGATAAGACAGCCATCATCATTACTCACCGTATCTTCTCACTTTTCCATTTTGATAAAATCGTTGTTTTGGAGGAAGGGGAGATCGTTGAGCAGGGGAATCATGAAGAGCTGCTCAATTTGAATGGGTACTACACAATGTTGTATGAACGTCAGCAAAGGCAGGAAATGAATACAGAAAGCTAGTTCGATCATCCGTTCAGGAACAACCGGCAAACCCCGGATTTCGCTTCTGAACCACTAAGCCACGAAAATGCGAGGGAAAACCAGGCAAGGGCGTATTGAACATACCAGATGTCTCTTTGTTTCTTGGTGCCTTCGTGGTTCAAAACGGGCGGTGGTGATTTTGAATCACTACGTCAGAAGGCGGTATTGATTCAGGGTGTAGATTCCACAGCCATAAGATTTCAAACTGACCCGTTACTCATTGCCGAATTGTTCTTGGCTGTTCCAAAAACATATTTATATTTGTTATTTTTATAAACCAAGATTATTAACTGTAAAATTTATCAATGTGGCGTACGACAACAATGAAAAGAAAATGGAAAGTATTTACAGCAAGCGAATTCGTGCTGGTAAACGCCGGACCTACTTTTTTGACGTAAAAGCTACCAGGGCTAACGATTACTATTTGACCATCACTGAAAGCCGGAAACGTTTCAACGATAACGGCTACGACAGGCACAAGATCTTCCTATACAAGGAAGATTTCAACAAATTCATTAAGGCGTTGGGTGAAGCGGTTGATTATGTAAAGACCGAACTGATGCCTGATTTTAATTTTGATGCCTACAATCACGACGAAGTACCTGCAGAAAATGACGGAGTGGAAAGTGCAGAAATTATTGCAGCGGAAACAGAGATTGAAGCACCTGCACCGGCACCTGCGGCGGAGAGCAATGGGACCGCCTCACACGAAGAAGTTGATAAATGGTAATCATCAACCCCCGGCAGGGGGTTTTTTATTAATTCGACATTTAGACTTTCCCTCCTTGTTTGTGTTCACTGTTCCTGTTTCTTTCTTTTATTGCTTCTCTATCGGAACATTCTTCACCAGCTTATTTTGGTCATCAAGTATCCGCAGATAGTAATGTCCGGAACAATAGCGTTGCACCGGGATGTTAATTAGTTGACCTTCCGAACCAACCATGGTGGACTGTTGCATCAATACCTGTCCTACATTATTATAGAGTTCCAGTCGGTAGTTTGCCGCTTTTCCGGTGCGGATGGAAAGATTCAATTGGGAGGAGACGGGATTAGGAAAGGCCGACACTAATATGTTTTCTTTTCTGGTCAAAAGGATGATATCAGAATAGGTTTTGTTGCCATCGGCCGTGGTGATCACTAGTCGATAATAATTATTACCGGCCAGGGGCAGCTGATCAAAATAATCGGTAACTCCGGTATCATAGGGATGAATAATTTCCGAGACAGTATTGAAATTTTTTCCGTCGGCACTCCGCTCGATGGAAATAGATTGTACCTGGTTGTAGTTTTCAACCCTCCATTTCAGTTGATTAAAATTCTCTTCAATGGATCCGGTAAAACTTTGAAACACCACAGGAAGAACAGTGCCTCCAAATGTAAGATCGAACGTGGCCTTGGTATTTTCAATGCCGTCTAAGACCATCAAATAAGTGGTGTTAGCTAATAAGCCGGCAATAGAACCCATAACGCCATTTCCATTAAAAGTCCTGCAGGCAACAGGAGTCGGGAAAGCCTGTCCCGCGGGACATGAACTAACGGAATAAAAAGCCAATTCAATTCCGGCCGCCGAAGAATAGCCGGCGGATGGAGTGCAGGAGGCCAGCGAAGCAGGATTAGCAGCATAATTTGAAACACTTAATATCAACGCACCTGCCATTTGTGTTTTTAGTGCATAGAAGGCGGTGTTTGTGATTCCCGTACCCGTACCCGAACAATTAAGTCGCGTATATTGGGGATCAGTGGATTTATTACTTGTTGTATGAACAAGATCGAATGAGACTACTGATCCATTAGGAAGGGAAGTGGTGGGAAAGACCGGGCATTCATCTTTTGATTCCGTGATCCGGGATAAAGGTGTCATCTCGGTTGCATACAATCCACAACTTCCATAGGCATTTGCCTGTGGAGTAGTCAGGTATAGCGCGCCGCTATATGCTGATTCATCGGGTGAATTTCTCCGGACTCCATTGACCAGCGCATAGTTCATCAGCTTTCCAGGATTGATGGTAGGCAAAACAGTTCCCTGGTAGCTGTCGTTCACATGACCTAAGCCCATGGCATGACCTAATTCATGAAGCAGGACTGTCTCCAGATCAAGATTGGTAAACGATGATGCTGCAGGGGGGCAGGGCCCGTTGGTGAAATTAGCCGATCCGGAAGAAACACCGGCGTTGCGAATCACGATATCAAAACCCGTTCGCTGAGGTTCCCGGGTAGCCAGCGGCGTACACATCGATGCGAAATAGTAACAAACTCCCAATACTCCGGCAGCAAGCTGAGGCTGTCCCGTATTCGTATTATCAAACATGATCGTATTGATCCCATCATCACCAATTACCTGGTTTGTTGTTGTGCTACCTTCAGTGACATTAAAACCCGCTAATTCCTTCCAGGTTGTCAATGCCCGCTGGAAAGCCTGCTTTGCCGAGGTTGCGGCATTTAGATCCACACCACCACCGGCTGTGCTGGTACTGTAATGGATGGTGTATCCTCCGAGGCCATCAGTGTTCATCAGGTTAGATTCTTTAGTGATGTCGGTGCCCGCAAACGAAAAGCTGGCATCGAGAATAGCATAATGAACATTAAGTGTCGAGGGTGCGGTTACCATTGATCCCGCACTATTCTCTACAATGATATTCCCGGTACCGGCGTTGGCAGGTACTCTCAGTTGAATTGAAGTAGCTGTCCAGGAAATCATGAGCGGATCGTCATATGGTACACCAACATAACTTCCACCTGAACCATCGTCAGCATCATCAAAATACACGGTTGCCAGACCGGTTCCAGCACCAAACCCGGAACCATTAATCGTGATCACATTGTTTGCCGGATCAAGTGTTGCTCCGGCATCAACCGTTGCAGGTGAAAATGAAGTAATGCTCATCGCCTCTGTGCGGAGTAGCTGAAACGATGAATGAAGACCCGATAAGTCAAAAGACTTGATATTCCTGTATGTACTTCCCGTTTTTTCAACTAAGGGCGAATAAAGGTTTCTTTCTACATCAATCAGGCGTACAAAAGGGGCATTGGCAGAAAGAGTTACCGGATCATACTTGAAAAATCCTTGCGAACTCCCATAAATATCATACAAGGTCCCGCCTGTAAAAGGCGATCTTATGTTTTGGCTATTGGGGAAACAGAAAAATGTCCCGGTTTCTCCAGTCTTTAAACTTAGCAGATCACTTGTGCTGATGAGGGAATTATCTACCTGACCTCCCTGCGTGAGGATTTCAATGGTATCCGAATCCAGAGAACCCTTGAAGATTTTAAAGACCTCCACCCGGTTGCTGGTGAAGATCATTTTGTGGCTGTTATTCCAAAAACTTTTCTTACTAACTACCTTACCTTCAATTATTAGTGAGGATTGTTGAATTTTTTCATTAAAGGGTATTTCAATTAGGCTTTGGGCGAGTATAGCGTGGGAAATGAAGGAAAAAAGCAAGGCCAGAACACTTTGTGGAACGGCTTTTTTCATAGACGGATTTTATTATTCTACTAAACGAATTTCCGTTCATTTTGGTATCGCAAAAAGAAAGGAATTCTACCATTTGGTTTTTTGGTAATGATTTTCGATAATTGACTAATATCTAAACCATTGTACCAGACTATTGGTATTTTACCACAGCAAAGCGGATGTTCAATAGCCAAGGCTGGCTCTTATATTTTACGCCCCTGATTTTTCCAGTATATGCGTTGGTGGATTGTCCATTTTTATCTCATCGTCTTAAATGCATTGATAAGCCCATTGGTTGAGCTGTCATGGCTTCGTACCGGTTCCTTCGATTGCAATTCGGGGAGGATTTTGTTAGCGAGTTGTTTACCTAATTCAACACCCCACTGATCGAAACTAAAGATGTTCCAGATAACTCCCTGGACAAAGATCTTGTGTTCGTACAGGGCTATCAATTTTCCGAGAGAAAATGGCGTAATTTTTTTCAACAGGATGGAATTTGTAGGCCGGTTACCTGAGAATATTTTAAAGGGAAGAATTTTTGCGATTTTCTCGGGAGTGACGCCACTCTTAGCCAACTCTTCTTCTGCTTCTTCTTCTGTTTTTCCATTCATCAGGGCTTCTGTTTGAGCAAAGAAATTAGAGAGCAATTTTTCATGATGGTCCCCGATCGGGTTGTGCGATTGGGCCGGGGCAATAAAATCGCAGGGTATCAATAAAGTTCCCTGGTGGATCAATTGATAAAAGGCATGTTGCCCATTGGTCCCGGGTTCGCCCCAAATGATTGGCCCCGTATTGTATTTAACCGGTTCTCCATTCCGGTCCACACTCTTGCCATTACTTTCCATATTGCCTTGTTGAAAGTAAGCGGCAAACCGGTGCATATATTGATCATATGGAAGGATCGCCTCGGTTTGCGTGCCGAAGAAATTAGTATACCAAAGTCCAACGAGTGCCATGAGAACGGGAATATTTTGTTCAAACGGAGTTGTGCGAAAATATTTGTCGGTTTCATGACCTCCCTTCAATAATTGCTCAAAATTCTTAAATCCAATCGTCAATGAGATAGACAAACCGATCGCACTCCATAGTGAATAGCGTCCGCCTACCCAGTCCCAGAATTCAAACATATTTCTCTTATCGATTCCAAAGGCAACCACATCTTTTTCATTGGTCGAAAGAGCTACAAAATGTTTGGCAATATGTTTTTCATTTTTTGCCTTTATCAAAAACCATTCCCGGGCCGTATGTGCATTGGTCATCGTTTCCTGGGTAGTAAACGTTTTCGAAGCGATGAGGAAAAGAGTGCGTTCGGGTTTTACTTTTTTTAAGGTTTCGGCAATATGGGTACCGTCTACGTTCGATACAAAATAGGTTTGAATATCCTTTACCCAATAGGGCTTAAGTGCTTCTGTGACCATCAGGGGTCCCAGGTCGCTTCCCCCAATGCCAATATTGACTATATATTTTATTTTCTTTCCTGTGTATCCTCTCCATTTCCCCGAATGAACATCGTCGCTGAATTTTTTCATTTGTTTCAGCACTTTTCTAACCAGAGGCATTACGTCATTGCCTTCGGAAAACATCGGCTCTTTTGAAAAATTTCGGAGGGCCACATGCAATACCGACCGGTTCTCTGTTTCATTGATCTTGTCGCCCTGGAACATGGCCTCGATCGCATTTTTCAGCTTGCATTCTTCCGCTAATTTCAGCAGGAGCCCGATTGTTTTGTCGGTTATCCGGTTCTTTGAATAGTCAAACAAGATATCCTCGAAACTTGTAGAAAAGCGGTTGAATCGGTTGGGATCCTCACGAAATAATTCTTTCATCTGAACATTCCGCATTTCCTCATAGTGCTGCTTCAATTGCTGACCTGCCTGGGTTTCAACGGGATTTATTTTAGGGAACATTTTAGAAAATTTGAATCCGCAAGTTACGAAAACAGTGTGGAGAGCGGGCTTTGATCGGTTGTGTCCGGTATTTATAAACACAATTTTTTGTAGGGCGTACCTAACGCAACGAACACGATAAAAATTTCATTACCGGATAATCAGATTGTCAAATTGTCAAATGATTGATCTCATGTACAGTGTCATTGATCATCTGTTTGTGAATATCCAGGTGGACAACAAGTCGTACACGGGTGGGCGATATGGCGTATACAAGGATATTTTTTGCTTTCAACTTTTCAACAAATGCGGGAGCGCTGATGGTATTTTTCAATTCGAAGATGATGATGTTGGTTTCAACAGGGAATATGAAATTAATGAACTCTTTTTTTTCGAGACAGGCCGCGAGTTGTTTCGTATGCAAATGATCTTCGCTGAGACGATCAATATTATTCCTGAGTGCATATATACCGGCGGCAGCGAGATATCCCACCTGGCGCATGCCACCTCCAAAAACCTTTCGAACCCGGCGCGCTTTTTTTATGAATTCTTTCCTGCCCAGTAACAGGCTTCCAACCGGACAACCCAAACTCTTGCTCAGGCAAATGGAAATACTATCGAATACTTCGCCATATTGTTTGGGTTTTTCTTTTTTCTCGACAATGGCATTGAACAACCTGGCTCCGTCCAGGTGTAACATAAGCTTATGTTTGCTGCAGACCTCCCTGATGCGTTGGATCTCATGGAAATCGTAACAACTGCCCCCACCTCTATTGGAAGTATTTTCCAGGCAAACGAGACTTGTTCTTGCCTTGTGATTGTCGTCCGGGTTAATTGAAAGGGCCAGTTGTTCGGCAGAGATCCGGCCCCGGTCTCCGGCTAATAATTTTACTGAGGCGCCCGAATTGAAGGCAATGCCGCCTCCTTCATATTGGTATACATGGGCTGATTCGTCACAAACAACTTCGTCGCCTGGCTGTGTATGGCATTTGATCGCTACCTGGTTGGTCATGGTTCCGGAAGGGCAAAAAACGGATGCCTCCATGCCGAACAGATCAGCCGCCATACTTTCCAGCTCATTCATAGTCGGATCTTCACCAAAAACGTCATCCCCCACAGGGGCCTGCATCATTGCCTGCAACATTCCCGGCGTGGGACGGGTCATTGTATCCGACCGGTAGTCAATGAAATCCATAGCTGCCTGCAAGTTAATCGTTCACTCCTGATTTTTGGCGGTTCGCGAACTAGTTTGAATTAATTAAACAGGCTTTTTTAATTTGCCTCATATGAAATCCCCCAGTTTTGGTGAGCTTACGATGGTAGTGGTCTGTTGTTCGATTATCCTGGTCCTGGGTATGTATCTGCTGGTCCGTTTCAACAGCCTGTTCAGGAAACAGATCAGTAATGAAGTTTTGAGAAAGAATATCATGGTTTGCCTTATTGCCAATTGCCTGATCATTTCTGTTTCTCCCACTACCATCGATTTTTATTCGGCTTATGTTGCCGGCCACGTTCTAAACTTTTACTTGCTGGATTGCATCGGCATCACCGTTGAGGCGATTATCATTTTTAACCTGGCACGTGCTATTCTCAAAAAATTAAACGCCCGGAATGTTTCGTTTACTAAAAAAATGACGGCCGTGTTTTGTACGATTGTTATTTCCACCATGCTTCTGAGTGTGCCGCTGAATTTTTTAGGAAACAAGTTCATGCGCTCCAAGCCTTCGCTAGACTATGTCCAGCTATCCATCCTGTTTAGTTTTTATACGGGATGCATGACAGGCCTGGTTTACATTGCCATGAGTTATGTAGATATGGACAGAAAAAGAAAACTAAATGAAAAAGAATTAGAGCTTTCACATCTGCGGGAATTGAAAACAAAAGCGGAACTCGATGCGCTTCATTCCAAGATCAATCCCCATTTCCTGTATAATGCGCTCAATTCAATTGCCGACCTGTCCGTTACGGATGGCCGGAAAGCCAGGAAAATGACGATCGCACTGGCCGATCTTTTTCGATATAGTATCAACTACAGCAATCACAACTACTCGACGGTTAAAGAAGAAATTGAAATGGCCGAAGTGTACCTAGCCATTGAAAAGATCCGGTTTGAGGACCAGTTGACTTACTCCATACAATCCAATGGAGGAGCAGATCATTTCCTGGTTCCCCGTTTCCTGTTGCAGCCTGTTGTAGAAAATGCAGTGAAGCATGGATTAAAGGCGACAGGAAAGATGACGGAAATAAAGATCACCATAGATAAAGGTGAAAATTGTATTCAGATTCTGGTTGCCGATAACGGTCCCGATTTTCCAGACGACCTCGTGCCCGGATACGGAGTAAAGAGTCTTTACGACAAACTCGACTTGTTATTTCCTGACATGTACCATATTCTCTTTCAAAATACCCCTGAAAAGAAGTTGGTTATTCACATCAATAACTCATGAAAAATGAACCCCCTGTTTAAGGCAATTGTGATCGATGATGAACCTGCGGCCCGGCGGTTAATGAAAAATTTGTTAGCTGAACACCGGGATGTGGTAGAAGTAGTTGACGAAGCCAGCACGGGCCATGAAGCAATTGCAAAAATTGAGCAGCTCAATCCCGATCTTATTTTTCTCGATATTCAAATGCCTGATCTTACCGGGTTCGAAGTTATTGAACGACTGACCCGGAAACCAAACATCATCTTTACAACAGCCTATGAGCAATATGCCATCAAAGCCTTTGAAAATTTTTCCATCGATTACCTGTTAAAACCCATCAAAGAAGAGCGGTTGGAACAAAGTATTCAGAAGCTCAAGCGATTTGGTCATTTGAACCAGGAAATCAGCGTAGGTGGTTTGCAGGAGATCATAAGGCAATTCCAGGCTCCCAAAAAAGCAACGGCTCTTCCTATTAAAACCGGGGACCGTATCAATCTGATACGGTATGAAAATATAACCTACCTGGAGGCCCAGGATAAATATGTTTGTGTATTTACTAACGATGGCCAGAAATTTCTTACCGACCATTCTCTTACCTCGCTGGAAGAAAAGCTACCGGAGGGCTTTTGTCGCATTCACCGTTCCTATATAATAAATAAGGAGAAGATCCGTGAGATGCACCGCCATTTCAGCGGACGTTATCTTTTCATCATGGATGATAAAGCCGGTACCCGGCTCACTTCGGGAAAGACCTACCAAGATATTTTCAGGTCAGAATTTGGGCTCTGAACCCGTTTTCAAAGCCTGGCCTTTCAACACAATTTTTTACCGCTCAACACAGAAGACTGGTTTCAGGTAACCTGGCATCAGGCTTTGCGTCACAAGAAAGTCATTGATTCCAACCGGTTATCAGGCAACAATATACTTTAGTGGACAATGCCAATTTAATTGACTTTCACTCTATTGGAGTTTTCCCGTTTAATTTGAAATATTTTTGTTTTATCACATTAAACAAGTTATATTTGTTATGTGAGTAGGATTAAACAAGAATATTCCCCTTATGTTTTGAACGCTGTTAAGCAGATTGACGAGCAAATAAGTCATTACCAGCAACTAATTAAAACACTGCAATTTCATAGGAAAATGTGGCTCGAACATAACCCTGATCCGGTTAATCTTCCCTTGTCTTATTTGCCCCTCACAAGAGATACAATACGTAATTTCTTTAAGATGTACAGCCAGCCTATGCAAACTGTAAGTATTATCAATATGCTTTACCATAACAAGACAGATGAGGAAAAAAGCAAACTGGTGAAAACACTATCTGTTATCTTAAATCAAATGGAGAAAGAAGGTGAAATTTTAATAGAACGAAAGAAAGGAATAAAGGGTAATTTCTATCAACTGAAAGAAAATATATTGGAGTAATAAATAAGCTGGCTGAATATTGAACTTTTTGCGGAGGTCATATTCAACCAGCTTGGAAGGCTAAAGAGGTGAAAGATTGCCGATGTTTTTACGTCGGTTCACAGCCTCTTTAATTACCTACACTAAAGGTAGGCAATTATACGGCCTTTTCAAAAGCTAAATTTTTGCTTATGCTTGAACTTAATTTTAAAGGACTTCCAGACCTATTAAGGCATTTTCCCGACGATGCCAGCGCACGGGCTTACTTTGAGGCTGAACGCTGGCAAGGTGTTCCCACTTGCCCCTATTGTGGTTGCGATAAGTATTACAAGCTCAATACAGGCAAGCACTATAAATGTGGGAACAAACAATGCCACAAAAAATACAGCGTAACAGTAGGGACAATATTTGAATCTAGTCACATTCCTTTGAATATATGGTTTGCGGCTATCTATGTTATTTCCTCTCACAAAAAAGGTATTAGCAGCTATCAGTTAGGTAAAGATATTTCCGTGACCCAAAAAACCGCATGGTTTATGCTACATCGGATCCGTGAAATGTTCCGTGAAAAACAACATGAACTCCTTAACGATACCGTCGAAGTGGATGAAACGTATATGTCCCGTAAATACCACTCTGAACGCAAACCAAAGGAATTCGATTATACTCCTTCATGGCCTAACATTCGGGATAAAGGTTGCGTCTTGGGAATGATACAGCGCAGAGGGAAGATTATTGTTAAGGTTTTTGAAGGTGCTAGCGGCGCACCTATAAAAGCCGCTATTAAAAAACACGTAGCTAAAAATTCAACGCTCTACACGGACGACTCATACATTTACAGAAGGGGATTAGAGGACTACTTACGTGATAGCGTAACACATAGTGCCAAAGAATATGTACGAGGCGACGTTCACACCAATAACATTGAAAACTTTTGGGGAATAATGAAACGAGGTATTTATGGCATCTATCATCAAATTAGTTTCAAACACCTACAACGCTATTGCGACGAATTTACATTTCGCCACAACCGTAGGACGCTAGCCGATAACGAGCGATTTATCTTATCTTTACTAAGACCGGAAGGCCGATTAAAATACGCCCAATTAATCTCTAATGAGCCGCAAAAAGAAGAGCCAGACAAAGAAGAACAAAACCCAACCGGATAAGCCTTCTAAATACGATAAGAACGTAAAAATTGACGCTACCTTCTCTCAATTAATCGACATGGCTGCTAAAGGCTACGGCGCAAAGAAAAAATAGTTACTTCTTCTTATGAGGTTTGATCCCGTACTTTAATTCCATATATCTATCAAACGAATAAGCCGTATCAATCTTTGTTGAAAGGATATACATACTGTCCTTATAGAATACTGTGTCCTTATCTCTAACTCTTTCAGTCGGAGTTTTTATTGTAACCTTTTCAGGCTCTGAATCACAATTTAATTCATAACCAACGAACCCAGCGACAAGTGAAAAACCAACATAAATAAGCAATGCCAATACTACATAAAATGATATTTTGAATATCTCTTTAATCTTGTTCATACTGTATATAAAAAAGCGTGAGACAGATAGCTACGCTGCGAGGTGTTGGCATACCAGACTCAATAGACTATAAGCCCACGCTTTCACGTGAGCGTTATAGCTTTCATTCCTTGAGTCTTTTAATTTGCCAATTTTCGCAGCAAGAAATCAGCTATTTACGCTGTAATATGTTTAATAATCAAATGTAAGATTGTTTATCTTTCCCATTCCACCAAGGTATCTATGGTAGTAAAATTCGATTTTGAAGACCGTTTATCGCAGGATCAATTACAAGAGTTAATGGAAAGTGATGTAGGAATAATGATAACAACTCTTAGGCAGTTTATTATAGAACGACTGAAGGTATTGAAAGACGAGATAGAAAGAGATGGCGCTTACACTTTGATAACTTTCAATCCAAAGTTTGAAATAAGATATTATGCTTCAACGGAAGAACTACGCTATAAAATGAAATCCTGTATTACTCAGGATGACTACGAGTACATATATCGTTTAATTTGGGATAAAATGTATCCCGGAGCCATTCCGCCAACCAATTAGGGACTTTTAGAACGTGGGCAATATAGTGTTTACCGTCCTTGTCTATTCCCTCAACTATTTCAGTTTCACTTTCGCACTTTTCCGGCTGTTTCATTATCTATAATTTCTCTGGTCAATAGCTAAAATTATTGACACCCAACGCTTTATACCAAATTTTTTTGTAAACATTTTGCACTTGATTACTAATCAGTTACTTAGTTTGTCCATCAAAGTATGTTGATGCCGGTTATCAGGAAAATAGGCCGTTCAGGACAAAACAATGATCTATGTTATACAAAGTACTGAATTTTGACCTGTAATCAATTAAAACAGGTACTAAAAAACATCCGAAATGAGAAAATATATCACGCTTCTTACGTTGTTCACAGGACTGGCAATTTTTGCTTATTCCCAGGAAAAAGCTGGTAAGATAAGCGGCACGGTGATCGATGGAAATTCCAAAACAGTAGCATCATCAACCATTACCTTGTTAAGAAGGATAGATTCTTCTGTGGCGAAGATGTCATCGGCTGATCAAAACGGCCATTTTGAATTTGACAACGTAGCCGACGGCAAATACCTGGTGTCTGTTTCCGCTGTCGGACATCAGAAAGGCTATTCAGAACCCATTGAAATAAGTGCGGACAAAAGATCAGTGGATCTAAAGACGATTGAATTAATTCCTCTTGCCAAAAATCTTACGGCTGTTACCGTAATCGCTAAAAAGCCATTGATCGAACAAAAGATTGACCGGACGGTGGTAAATGTAGATGCCGCTATTTCCAATGTGGGCTCTACGGCCCTTGAAGTGCTTGAAAAATCGCCGGGCGTAACCGTTGACAAGGATGGTAATATCAGCCTGAAAGGAAAGCAGGGCGTACAAATATATATTGATGGGAGGCCGGCCTATGTATCGGGGGCCGACCTGGCGAATATGTTGCGCAGTATGAGTGCCAGTCAATTGGATCAGATTGAGATCATGACGAACCCGCCTGCAAAATATGATGCTGCAGGAAACTCAGGCATTATCAATATTAAAACCAAAAAGAATAAACAATTCGGATATAACGGAAGCGTCACTACGGGCTATACCCAGGGTTATTATCCTCGTAACAATGAGTCGTTCAATTTTAACTACCGGAATGGAAAATTTAATGTCTTTACGAACCTGGGTTATAATTATAACGGACGCTTTGAAGTGCTGGATATTCAAAGAAATTTCAGGGATCAGAATGGCAAGAACATAACATCCACGTTTGACCAGGAATCTAAAATGAAGAATGAAAATTCGTTTTACAGTGGTAAGATCGGTCTTGACTACAATGTATCGAAAAAAACGACGCTGGGAATTGTATTGAATGGTTTTGTAAATCCGCGGACATGGGTCAGTAAGACCGGCACTGATATTTATGACACGATTGGCGGACTTCAGAATGTAACTACCGGTTATGCGCGGAATGATGACCGTTGGAAAAATTCGAGTGTCAATCTGAATTTTCGTCATCAATTCGATTCAGCTGGCCAGGAACTGACTTCCGATGTGGATATGATCCATTATAATTCCAGCAGTAATCAAATATTAATCAGCAAGTACTATAATCCAACCGGTGATTTGACCGGCGGTCCGGACTCTTTACTGGCCACGTTACCACAGGATATAATGATCTATAGTGCTAAAATAGATTATACACTTCCCTTGAAAAAGGGAGCACGGTTTGAAGCCGGTGCCAAGTCGAGCTTTGTTACCACGGATAATGATGCAGTGTACGACAGCCTGGTAAACGGAAATATCATTCTTGACAATGGACGCAGCAATCACTTTAAGTACCGGGAAAATATCAATGCGGCATATTTGAATTATAGTCGCCCGATCACCAAGAATCTGACTTCGCAACTGGGATTGCGAATGGAAAATACGAACGCAACGGGCAATCAGATCACAACCGGGGAGAAGTTTGACAGAAACTATACCCAGTTGTTCCCTACCGCATTTTTTCAATACACATTGAATAAAAAGAACCAGATAGGCCTTAACTATGGAAGAAGGATCGAAAGACCGAGTTATGAGGACCTGAATCCGTTCATCCATTTTCTGGACCGGTATACGTATGAACAGGGAAATCCAAATCTGAAACCGCAGTTTTCCCAAAACATTGAGTTATCTCATATCTATGGTGGTTTTCTTACCACGACAATAAATTATACGGCTACCAAGGATATACTGCAGGAAGTATTGGAACAGCATGAGGCTACCAATGAAACCTTTATAAAGAAAGCCAATATCGCCAAGTTGCATCAGGTAGGGATTTCCGTGAGTGGCTATAAGGAAATAACCAAATGGTGGAGCGCCAGCTTTTATGGTAATGCTTTCAATAACCAGTTCACCGGTGTTGTGAATAATGAAAACATAAAAATCGGGGTCACTACTTTCTTCATGCAGTCACAGCAGCAATTCAAATTTGGAAAAGGATGGGAAGCTGAAGCAGAGGGTTTTTACAGGACCAGGGGTTTAGAAGGTGTCATTTTTCTACATCCTTTTGCCCAGGTCAGTTTTGGTTTGAGCAAACAGGTTATGAAAAACAAAGGTTCAGTAAGACTGAATTTCCGCGACCCCTTCAATATGTCGGTGTTCAAAGGATACAGCCGGTACAGCGATGTAGATGCCCAGTTCCAAAATTATAATTACAACCGCTCGGTAAGTATCAGCTTTACGTACAGGTTTAATAAAGGAAAGGCATCCGCCAATAACCAGCGCAGAAACGGAGGTGCACAAGATGAGCAAAACCGTGTTAAGGTGGGTGGAGGAAATTAGTATAGCCACAGCATAGCAAATATGAATCGCCGGTATGTCATATACCGGCTTTTCATTTTATATGGGTTCGATACTGAGTCAGATCGAGAATAGATTGAATTACTGTGAAAGTTAAAAACGGTCACTCCCTATGGTCTGATTTCTATCCATTTCCGCTCATCATTCCGTAATCATTAGTTACCCTTCAACCCTGATCTACGAAGCTCGTCATAATTTGCTTATAAATCCAGGGTCAGGTCTTCATCTTTACGTGGTTTTTGTATAGCCATTTTGTATAGCCATACCAACAATATGAAAAAAGTTTATACCCTGCTGCTTTCCTTATCCATTCTTTCCTTTTCTGTCCAGGCCCAATCCGGAAAAATAACCGGGTCGGTCACCGATCAATCGGGCAACCCCGTCCGGTCAGCTACTATATCGCTGATGAAGTCTTCGGACTCGGCCATGGTGAAATTCCTGGCTACCGATAACAAAGGGGCTTTTGAATTTTACGGTGTCCGCTATGGTAAATATTTTATTGTGGTGACCAGTGTAGGTTATCAAAAGCAATCCGGTAGTTTATTTGAGATCAACGCTGCCAATTCCTCGGTAAACATTCCTGTTATCAAGATCACGGAACAGTCAAGGGACCTCAACGGAGTGACGGTTACCGCCAGAAAACCATTCATTGAAAGCAGGATCGATAAAACAGTAGTTAACGTAGATGCATCACCTTCCAGTGTGGGAGCAACAGCGCTGGAAGTGTTGGAGAAGTCTCCTGGGATATCGGTCGACAATGATGGAAATATCAGCTTGAAAGGTAAGTCGGGCGTGATCGTATTGATCGATGGGAAGCCGACGTATTTATCTTCTTCCGATCTCACCAATATGCTTAAAAATTTGCCGGCATCGGCACTGGACCAGATCGAGATCATTACCAACCCCTCGGCTAAATATGATGCGGAGGGTAATGCGGGTGTCATCAACATCAAAACCAAAAAAGGTGGAGCAAAAGGATTGAATGGTTCGGTGATGACCGGATTTACAACCAGTATTTATAAACGGGAAAATACAGTGTACATAACGCCCAAGTCTCAAAGCAGTATCAATTTCAATTACCGGAAAAATAAGGTGAACTTGTTTGGAAGTTACAACGCTAATTTTTACAATGGAAAAGGACAGTTGAGACTCAACAGAAGATTTTATGATGATAATGGAGATATCACCAATTATTCAGACGTGGACACCCGCTTCAGATTCGGCAATCACAACCATAATCTCAAGCTGGGAGTTGATTATTTATCCAATAAGAGAAATACATATGGGGTAGCATTCAACGGATTTACTTTCGATGGCCATCCGACGCCGGTGACTGTTACCACTCTTTCAGATGCCAATCACGAGGCTACATCCAGTTTGGTTTCTCATACCACAAACTTTATTCACTTCTATAATTTCAGCGGCAACTTTAATTACCGGCATCAATTTGATACCAGCGGACAGGAGGTGACACTTGATCTGGACTATATCGGTTACCGCAACACATCCAACATGCTGCTCACAACAGATTTCTTAGATGTTAACGATCAGCCCACTTCGGAGCCGATGGTTCTGAAAGGACATTTACCTTCTTATATAAATATTTATTCGGTAAAATCAGATTATACCCTTCCACTCAAAAGCGGCGGCAGTTTAGAAGCCGGCATTAAGTCCAGTTATGTAAAAACTGATAACCTGGTCGACTATGAGCGGCAGGCGGTGGATAAATGGGTGCCAGATGCGCGGTCCAACCATTTTATTTATGATGAAAATATCAATGCTGCTTATATCAATCTGAATAAACCGGTAAAAAAATGGAATTTCCAGGGCGGATTAAGGCTGGAAAACACAACCGCCAAAGGATTCCAGGTAACCAATGATTCAACTTTTCATCGCCATTTCACGGACCTGTTTCCCAGCGCATTTGTCAGTTACAACCTGAACAAAAAAAATACATTGACGATATCCTATAGCCGAAGGATCAAAAGACCGAATTACCAGGATCTGAATCCATTTACATTTTTTCTTGATTCTTTATCGTATCAACAGGGAAATCCTTATCTATTACCTCAATACACACACAATCTCGAATTGTCTCATTCCTATAAAGGCAAGATCATTACGACCCTGAACTATTCGAACACCAGCGATGTGATTGCCCAAATCATGAAACCCAATGCGCAAACCAAGATCGTATATTACACTACGGACAATGTGGCCCGTTTTATTAATATGGGTTTGTCTGTAACCGCACCCTTAACGATCACCAAGTGGTGGACTGCGAATTTGTTTGGCAACGTGTACAATAATCATTATAAAGGGATCTATAATACCGTTCCCATCGATGTGGCCTTTACTTCATTTACGTTCAATGTGAGTAACAGCTTTACCATCAAGAAGGGTCTCGTTTTGGAATGGAGCGGGTTTTACCGCGCTAAAGGAATGGCCGAGCTAAGTGTGAATCAACCGGTATACCAGATGTCTGTTGCGGGTCAGAAGACGGTCATGAAAGGAAAGGCTACGGTGAGACTAAATATCCGCGATCCCTTTGCCTGGCAGAAATTCCAGGGTGTTACAAACTACAATGGGATCTACCTGAAATTCCGCAGCCAGTTTGATACCCGGCAAATCACAGCAACATTTACTTACCGATTCGGAAAAAATAATCAGCAAATACCCCCGCCGCGCCGGCGTAATAGTGCCACACAGGACGAGCAGAGCAGAGTAGGAGGGGGAGGCGGTGGCGGAAATCAATGACTTTAGTTTTCTCATGTGAATGCCGTCCTCTGTTTCTACAGAGGACTTTTTTTTCCAATTAGCCATTCCAAAGCAAAATGTTCAAAGCAACACTACGGTACAGAAACATTGGGATGTCAAAAAAAATACATTATCGAAAAGCCATTATGTTGGATTGTCGAATTGAGCCTTAATTTTGGGTTGTTGGCCAGTTTGATAAAAACGTGAATGAGTTGCTTGGTATTTTTTTGTGCGTTCGTAGTTTAAAACCCGACGCGTTTTTGAACCACTAAGACACCAGGGCATAAACAATTCACCAAGTACCAAAGCGATAAAATGTCAAACTAGCCCACTACCCAATTTTGATTTTAATAAAAGAGGAATCTATGCCTTCATTTGACATTGTAAGTAAAGTGGATGCGCAGGCGCTGGATAATGCAGTAAATGTTACCAGCAAAGAGATCACTAATCGCTTTGATTTTAAAGGCTCGCATGTGGTGATCGATCTCAATAAGAAAGAATACAGGATATCTATCGAAACAGACGATGAAATGAAAATGAGACAGCTAATAGATGTGCTCATCAGCAGGGCCCATAAGCAGGGCATCGCGCCGGAAGCTTTTGATTTTTCGAAGCAGGGAGTTCAAAGTGGGAAAGCATGGAAAAAAGAGGTGGATGTCCGCAATGGATTAAGACAGGAAGATGCCAAAAAGATAGTCAAGCATATCAAAGATTCCGGTTTAAAGGTTCAGGCTGCTATTATGGATGATTTAGTACGGGTTACTGGTAAGAAGATCGATGATCTGCAAACGGTGATCCAGGCATCGAAGGGTTGGAATCTTGGAATTCCCCTGCAATATGAGAACATGCGCAACTAGATCGATGTTGATAACTAAGTGAATAACCCGTGTATAATAACAATCATAAATATTTGGAATCGGCTTAGTGTGAAATTATCTTAGATGTACAATCGTTGCCAGAAATCTGGAAACAGAAAGAAAAGCAACGGGAGTAACATAAGTCCGTCAAAAGATAAATGTTACTTCAGAAAGCATCGGGTTAGTAAGTATTGAGGCGCAAGCCGATATATGAAACAAAGCTTGATGCTTTCGTTTTTTATATAGCCTCCACTTAAGCTACCAAATTGGTAGCTTTTTTTATTTCAGGTCAGTTTGAAAAATATGTGATTAAGTGCTTGGTTCTTTGTGTATTCGTGCCTTATGGTTCAAAACTGGATGCGGAGATTTTAAACGACTAAGACACGAAGGCATGGAAAATTTACGAAGTGCCAAAGCACATCAAATTTAAACTGACCCACTCACAGTATCCGAAATGGATCAGAGGGACATTCTAATAATTAGTTTTGGATAAATTCGCTCAAGAATTTAACTTTGCCGGCTGAATTGAAGCCGGTTTTTAGGATCATTCCTTGCAAAAAATATCCGGATTTATTTAAAAATCAAAGTGTTATGAAAGAAGGCATTCATCCGAAAAATTACAGGCTGGTGGTGTTCAAGGATATGAGTAACGGACATTCTTTTCTCAGCCGGTCTGCCGCTCCTTCCAAAGAATCGATCAAATGGGAAGATGGAAATGAATACCCCCTCGTAAAGCTGGAGATCTCCAATACATCTCATCCTTTCTTCACCGGTAAAAATGTGCTGGTGGATACTGCAGGCCGTATCGATAAGTTCAAGAAGAAATATGAGAAGAAAAAATAATTATTTAGTTTTAAGCTGAATTACATTTTTTTTGTTTTTCATGGCTATACTTTAAAACCTCCTGATTCTTCGGGAGGTTTTTATATTAACGAAAACTGGGGCACGAGAATGGAGGCTACCACAGGTTAACTATTATCGTAAAAGAGAGATATATGTCTTAATTTACAAGGTCGACCTTCAACTAAATAATGGCTTGTGCGGAACTTGCTGCCTTTTTTGTTCTTGACCTGTGTTCTCTCCTGTAGGAAAAATGACAAGCCTGGTGTCGCCGCTGTTGATGTATATATTGCCGGCCGGATCTTTACTCCAACAGATATTTCAAAAACTACCGATACCGCGATTTATTGGAAAAATGGATTCCCAACAAAGCTGACCGACGGAAAATATTTTGCTTTGCCGACGGCGATCACTGTTTCTGGTAATGATGTGTATGTAGCAGGCTATGAAGCCAGCGGAGCAAACATTTATGTAGCCAAATATTGGAAGAACGGAGTAGCAACAATTCTCACCAAGGGCAGAACCAATGCATATACCAATGATATCGCTGTTTCGGGATCAGATGTATATGTCGCCGGAAGTGAAATAAATATTGTCAACGGCCTGCCGGTTGCTAAATACTGGAAGAACGGATCAGAAGTAATTCTGGGTGATAGCCTTCATTATAGCCTGGCGTCTTCCATTGTGATCGTGGGTTCGGATGTATATGCATCCGGCGTGGAAACCAATGACAATGGTAAAGAAATCGCCCTTTATTGGAAAAACGGAAACCGGGTCCGGCTTACCGACGGAGCCTTCCATGCCGGGGCCGGAGACATTGTGGTTGACGGCAGTAACGTATATGTGACCGGCTCGGAATATTCCACGCTGGATAAGCGTGTGGCTAAATATTGGCTAAATGGAAATCCGGTAGCAATGTCCGATACCAATTATGATGTGTTGGTTGGATCAAAAATGGCAATCTCGGGTAACAATGTTTACCTGGCCGGCTTAGAGAGCAACCCCGCTACTTTAACATATGACGCTGTATATTGGAAAAATAATTCGACCCATTTTTTAACCGATCGGGTAGCACACTCGAATGCCTTTAATATAGCGTTGTCCGGGAGTGACGTGTACGTAACAGGTGAATTAGGTTATGTGCCCGTATATTGGCAGAATGGAACGCCACACACGCTCTCCGGTAACCAGGGTGAGGCCTATGATATTTTTATTGATCCGAAATAAACTTGTATTTTCTGGTAAAAACTTTACCTTATAGTTCCTTTGTGAATGGTTATATTCTCGTTGATAAAATGGCGATCTTATCACTGCTCTAATCTGAATCTAATTATTATCTTTAGTTAATAACGACTGGCTTTATTTATCCCCCGATTCCCGGCATATGAAATGGTAGAGATTTAATTGATTCATTTCTTTTCACCCTCTGGATAAATTCATTTCACCCTCTGACTATTCTTTTTTCGCCTTGAACACATTCTTTTACTTCCCGGACAGTTCTTACCCTTAGAAAGCTTACTACGATAAAAACTAAATCGCTGTAAAATGAGGCACATCCTAATCTTCCTGCTGATTTTCCTGGTAACTATTTCGGCAATTGCTCAGCAAGCCGGCTCTAAAGTAAGTTTCGTCGCCGCTGATGGAAAAACGTATACCGGAGTCATAGAGGAAATCAAGGGAAACCAGTACAAGGTCAAGTATGATGGTTACAATTTTGAAGCCTGGCTGACAGCCGGCAGCTTTACAGTGTTGGAGACAAGTGTGGAAGATGGATACAAGGTCTGGGTAAAAACCAGTCCTTGTTCCGGGCGTTACGATTGGATCAGTGTCGCCAAAGTAAATCCCGCCTACGGGGGCGGTGGAGGAGCGTGGGTTACCGCAGACCTGGTTCTTATTACCACGGGTATGAGTTGTACCCGGATCAATAGTTCCTGTAGTTATGCGGCTGCTATGGCAGAGGCGAACATTCTCAGAACTTCTGATAAATTTTTTAGTTATTGCTGTAAGGACTACTGGGTCTATGAGAATGTTCAAACAGGGAAAAGAACAATCGTGTTAGGTTCCGGATCTCCGGGATTCGGATGGACTCCAAAAGGAGGCCCTTTCTGTTGTGAAGAGGCCGAAACAGTGGCAGGTATTCCCGGAGCTTGCAGCGGCACCACTCAACAAAATGGTTGCTGGCCCGGCAGTTACCCGGTTGCCAACAAGCAAACCGGTCAAACTGAATGTTATTGTTATCCCGGCCTGGTTTGGAACAGTACGAAGACAGCTTGCATCGATACCCAGCAATTGGTAAAAAATTCCGATTGCTCCGGCTATCCGGGTAGCTATGCCGTTTGGAACAGCCAGACCCAAAGAGTGGAGTGTCATTGCCCGGCGGGTAAAAAATGGAACGATAATATGACTGCCTGCATTGATGATGTTAGCCAGGTTACGTGCTGGCCTGGTAGCCACGCAGAGTGGAATGCGCAAACACAAAGAACAGAATGTTTTTGCAATCCCGGTTTGGTTTGGAATACCACCAAAACGGCATGCGTCGATCCCCAGGAGCTGGTCAAGAATTCAGATTGCTCGGGATATCCGGGGAGTTATGCGGTATGGAATAGCCAGACAAACAGAGTAGAATGCCAGTGTCCGCAGGGTAAAAAATGGAACGCTGACATGACGGCATGCATCGATGATGAAACTACGACGCAGGTAACCTGTTGGCCCGGTAGTCACCCTCAATTGGATCCCAACACCCAGAAAGTTCAATGTTATTGTGACCCGGGATTGGTTTGGAATAGCACGAAAACCGCCTGCGTGGACCCGCAGGAACTCGTGAAAAATTCAGATTGTTCTAAGTATCCGGGGAGCTATGCGGTTTGGAATAACCAGACGCAAAGAGTGGAATGTCAATGTCCTCAGGGCAAGAAATGGAATGCGACCATGACGGCTTGTATTGATAATACAGACAATGGAAATTCATCTACCACTAACCCCAATGGTCCAGTTGACTATACGTGCAGTGCTACTGACCAAAGCGAATATGCCAAGGTGACGGGCAATTGGAAATCATCAACGATGCTATTAACGATCAGTGGTTCGTGTGAAAATGTAAGTGGAAATTTCACAGTGATCGAATGGTGTGATGGATTGAATTGGGAATCTACCAAAGATGTACCAAGGATCATAGGAACTATCAAAGGCAGTATGCATGGAAAATATTTAAGAGTACACTATAAATCTCCGCCGAGTCCGCACAATAGTAAAGGCACTGAAGGAGATGGCTCCTGTTACCTCCAGCCTGATGGCTCGCTTACTTGTGATTTCGGTTGTAGCGGCGATCTAAAGAGGTAGTGATGGGGAACTGATTCTTTGTGACGCCCTCATAGAAACATGTATATATACCATTGCTATTTAATACCAAGGCAGTCTTTGACTATTTGACCTCAGCCACTATTTCTGTTTCGAGACCGGAATAAATAAAAGAAGAACGGGAATAATTAGTATAAGCCGGAACAGGGACGAGAAAGCAGAGCAGTTACGCATTTTTCTAAGGATTGATTAGCGGCATTTAAACGCCATAAGACTCAATCAAATTTCATTGCAGTCAATTAATTTTCCGGCATCGGGCTTTTCACCGACTATAAACGGGTGTTCATCGACAGCAGATATTTTTACTTGATAATTATCAATCGGTAAGTCCCTGTGCCTTTCTCCTGCCCCGACTAACTTTCTTTCTTATTTTTGACCATATTCGCCTTCATGCCCCGTATAATTTTCACTGAAGAATTCTGTCAGCCGGAAAACCTGCATCCGTTTACCCTTACGCGCCAGATCCAGGATATCCGGGTTGGCATTCTTACAATCAGGGAAAAGTGGGAGCAATCACTGGGCATGCCCTCATCTGACAAATGGGAAGACGATTATAAGGATCTTGACCGGTCTATCCGGATTGATAAGAATATTGGCGAGGATGTGTTCCTGATGATCCATGGAAATGTACTTCCCACTCCCCGCCTGATCAAGACTGTTCCCAAGCTAAAAAATGGAGAATTCATTTCAGTTAATGGCAATACCGGGATAGTGTTCCGGTTTACGGCTAAAGAAGTAAAGGAACCTCATAGCATAAAAGTAACCCGGGCGGTAACCATTAAAGACGAAGTAAAATCACTTCAATATCCCTGGCAGATCTTTCAATGGAATGGCGATGCCATTGAGCAGGACTTTAAGCTCATTACCCACAAAAGAAGGTCGCAGGCCATTTCCAAATCGAATACTGTCATAAAGTCTTCTTACATATTTATTGAAAAGGGAGCCCGCGTTGAAAACTCCATTTTGAACGCTTCGGACGGGCCTATTTATATCGGCAGGAATGCGGAAGTGATGGAGGGGTGCCTCGTCCGTGGCCCGTTTTCACTGGGTAATAATGCAGTTCTCAAAATGGGAAGCAAAGTATACGGAGCCACTTCAATAGGTCCTTATTGTTCAGCGGCCGGTGAGATCAAAAATTCTGTTTTGTTTGGATTCTCCAACAAAGCCCATGACGGTTATCTGGGTGACTCGGTGATCGGGGAGTGGTGCAACCTGGGAGCCGGCACATCCAACAGCAATATGAAAAACAACGCGGGAACGGTAAGGATATGGACACCCCGGGGCCGTATGGAAGCCGGCAATAAATGCGGTGTTCTGATGGGCGACTATTCAAGGTGCATGATCAACACTTCGTTCAATACAGGAACGGTGGTAGGAGTAAGTTGTAACGTGTTTGGCTCCGGACTCACTCCGAAATATATTCCCAGTTTTTCCTGGGGTAACGAAGGCATTGACAGGTATCATTTTGAAAAGGCTTTAGAAGATATCGAAAACTGGAAGCAGTTGAAAAACAAAAAATTGACACGAAACGAAAAAAGTATTTTAAAACATATCTACGACCACTATTAAGCATATGATCAGGAAACAAATTGCAGCAGCAAACTGGAAAATGAACCTCAGCTTTCAACAAGCGGAAAAATTACTCAATGAGATTTTAAAAGCAGGCATCCGGCTGCAGGATCATCAACAGGTGATCTTTGCCGTTCCTTTCCCATACCTGATCATGAGCCGGAGTGAAGTAGAGGACGAGAATAATTATTTTGTTGCTGCACAAAACTGTTTCCAGAAGCAATCCGGTGCATACACCGGCGAGGTTTCCGTGGAGATGCTACACTCTATTGGCATCAGTTATTGTATTGTCGGCCACAGCGAACGAAGGGAATATTTCAGTGAATCGAATCAGGTGCTGGCTGAAAAAATAAATCTTTGTCTTGAAAAGCAAATAACACCGATCTTTTGTTGCGGCGAACCGCTGCAAATCCGTGAGGCGGGTAGCCAGAACCAGTATGTTGAGACACAGTTACAGGAATCACTGTTTCACCTGTCGCCTGAGCAGTTGCAGAAAATGGTGATCGCCTATGAACCGATTTGGGCCATCGGCACCGGCAAAACGGCCACCACTGAGCAAGCCCAGGAAATGCATGCTCATCTTCGAAAAGTATTGACCAAAAAATATAACCAGATAGCGGAAAGGGTTTCTATTCTTTACGGAGGAAGTGTAAAGGCCGGTAATGCTTCAGAGTTATTTCATTGTACTGATGTCGACGGTGGCCTCGTCGGAGGTGCCTCTCTGGTGGCCGATGATTTTATAAAAATTATTCAGTCTTTGAAATAAAATTATCCTTCTGGTAGTTTAGATACCGGGATTCTTCAATTTATCAACGATTACGGACCTCTATCATATTGTCGTTACCCGGAAGAAACAATTGCTTCTGAGTTTTTTACCCATCCGGGTCATTGTAAATGGTACGGACATTTATCCCGTACGGCACGGACAACGGGTGATAATCTCGGTGGAAAAAAATCATCCCAGCATCGTAGTTACAGATGGATTTCATTTTACAAAGCCGCTTGAACTCGTCTATCATCATCTGCACACCTACTATTTCAAGATCGTTTGCGCCATCGATGATACGCAGCTCATTGCAGGGTTTGGGCTTCTCGCCTTGTTTTACCTGATGGGATTTGTAACGGGATTTTTAGTATTAAAACTACTAAGCCTTTTCCCCATCATTTATTTTTTATTTCTGTATTATATCAACCGCAAGGAATTTATCCAGATTCAGGCCGTGTAGCCGCTACCGATTGGAGGAGGTCTACTTTGTCGTAATCATTGATCATGTTCAGGTCCAACACCGTTTTTGTTTTGTCTGCATTTGGATAGTACATGATCCTGAATTTACCGCCCCACACGATCTCATTGGCTATATAAGAGTTCCGGGCCATAACGGTATTGGAAAAAACTTCATCAAATGCCTTTGCGAAAACCAGGATCTCGAGGTTTAGCTGTCTCATATCATCATGTGACAACCCATATAGCGGACTTTTTTCGTCGATAGGATGAACAAGGGTCCAGCTCAGTGTTAACGCGTTTACTTTTGACATTTCGAGATCGAGGGGGTAAAATTTATTCATCCTCTTTCCATTCTCCTCTATTTGCATGGCGGCCGTTAGCTTCACCTCCGCCTCCGACAACGTATTGTTTTTAAAGGGTGACATCCGAAGCATCAAGGCGATCCCGTTTTTATAAGGCGAGATCAGTGCCTGATTGCTAAATTTTAGGAAAGCCTGTGGACGTGAAAACCGTCCGTAAAATAATCCGGTGGCAATGGCAAAACTCAACAAGCCCAGGAAAGCCTCTAACGTGGCCACTGCGCTGGTTACAAAACCAGTTGGACTGATTCGCCCATACCCTACAGTAGTAAATGTTTGGGTGCTGAAAAAAAACACTTCCGTGAAGCTCCTGACAGATGAACCTGGCCTGACACCTGATAAATGTTCAACGCCGATGAGATAATAGATGAATGCAAAAGCCAGATTGATGAGAATATAAATGGAAAAAAGAAGAAGCAGAAACTTCATCCGGGGCATGGATAACATAGTATGATACCAACTGTATCTGTCAAGAATGCCTATTCCTTTCTTTATTATGTTCACACGTCCCTTGTCATAAAAGCGGCCTGCATTATTGGCACTGCTTGCACCAAAACCGGTGTTTAGCTCAGATGGTAAATTACTAGAACGCTTTACGAATGCCATAGTCCCATAAAAGTAAATCAATTGGAATTCTCCGTTTATCTTTAGCGCGATTTTTGGTTGGTGGGCCAGTTTAAAATTTTTTAGATTGTCAATGGTGGTTAAACCCGTCAAGATGTTTTTTTGACCCACCGAAGGATATATAAAAGAACATTTCCATGGGCAAACAATAGTTAAAAAACGGAGTGCTACTTAATATGAGAATACTGGTACTGGGCATGGATGGATATTTAGGATGGGCTATTACAAATTATCTTGCCCGGGAACCATTTGAATTAACCGGAACGGATAATTTTTACCGACGAAAGTGGGTTAAAGAGATGAAGAGTGTGTCAGCGATCCCTATTTCATCCATGAAAGGCCGGGTAAAAAAATATGAACAGTTCTACGGCCGGAAGCTGGAATTTCATAAGGGGGACATTACCGATTATTCATTTCTAAGTGAACTGGTAAAAAATACCCGGCCCGATGTGATCATTCATTTTGCACAGTGTCCGTCGGCGCCTTATTCAATGATTGATCAGATCAAAACGGTATTTGTTCAGCAAAACAACCTGGTTGGCACCTTGAACCTGGTGTATGCAGTAAAAGAACATGCCCCCGGTGCACATATCGTCAAGCTGGGAACAATGGGAGAATACGGCACACCAAACCTGGATATTCCCGAAGGATTCTTTGAAATTGAGTACCGGGGCAGAAAGGACCGACTTCCTTTTCCCCGCCAGGCGAACAGTTGGTATCATTTATCAAAAGTTCATGATTCGAACAATCTCCAGTTTGCCTGCAGAAATTATGGTATCCGGTGCACTGATATTATGCAGGGGATAGTCTTCGGGTTTCATGCCGGTTCATCGGGCGACCGATCTCTGTTTACGAGACTGGATTTTGACCAGGCGTTCGGCACCATCATCAATCGCTTTTGTTGCGAAGCGATCATTCACCATGCCATTACGGTATATGGAGATGGGACCCAGATCCGTTCGTTTCTGCCATTGAATGATTCCATGAAATGTATCCGGCTGGTCATTGAAAACCCTCCCGCACCTGGAGAATACCGGGTAGTGAATCAATTTGCGAATGTGCATTCTGCGGCCGGCCTGGCAGAAAAAGTATCTTCTATCTGCAAAGAAGAAGGAATGGACGTCGAGATTTCCAGGATCAGGAATCCAAGAAAGGAAGCGGAACATCATTATTATAATCCCGACAATCAAAATTTGAGGAATTTAGGGTATGAGCCGGCAGCCAATTTTGACGAAGAGATTCAAAAGTTGATAAAGGGATTGAAGCCTTATAAAAAAAGGATCGCTAAATACGAACAAATATTAAATCCGACCATTCGTTGGTAACCATTTATTTTGGCGCTCGCAAATACCGGAACTATCCCAGATCTTAACCAACATATCGTCCAGAATTTTTTCGCCCGGGTTTGTTATTTTCTTTCGGTATTTGTTTTGAATGTGGTGATGGCACAATTGCTGAAAGCTGCCGGCAGTGCCGAATTGTATTATGCCATCAACAATCTCTCGATCATTGTATTAATAGCAGGGTTAAGCCTGGAATCGGGAATCACTTTCTATCTGTCAAAAAAATTATATCCGGAGGGTGAACTCGTTAGTTTAAGTTTATTCTGGTCGCTCATCGCCGGTATTTTGATCACCGGGATATTCTTGTGGCAACCTGACTGGGCATCGTTCACGGCCCAGCTATTCAGTCGGCCACTATTTATTTTCATGTTTGTAGCAGGTAATTTACTGATCACTTATTTCTCGGCGTGTTTCTATGGCCGTAAACAATTTTTCTTTCCTCATTTGCTTCCGGCATTGATAAATTTTGGTCTTGCTATATTTTATGGTTGGCTACTGCTTACCGGCACGTCTATAACGATCCCTGCTTCCCTGTTGATTTATTTTACCGGTTATATGGCTAGTGGAGTATTGTTATTGCTGGTGTTTTTTATCAGGTATCCGGGATCATCGCCCGTCCGTATTCCATCGGGAGCTACTATTACCGGCTTATTACGTTATTCCGGAATGGCGCTGGTAGCCAATTTGGTAGCTTTCCTGGCATACCGTGTGGACTATTGGCTCTTAAAAAGCTTTCCGGGCATAATTGATGAAACGGCCCTGGGGAATTATATTCAGGTTTCGAAGCTGGTGCAGCTTTTTTTATTTGCACCTACGGTAGTTGCGACGGTTGTTTTTCCCTTCATAGCTTCCCGGCAGGCGGGGGAATTTGATAAAGAGACAAGGCAAATCACCATCCGGGTATTGTTGTTGAATATTCTGGCATGCAGCGTATTATCAATAGTTGGAAGGTGGATCTTTCCCTGGTTATTTGGAAAAAGTTTTTCATTCATGTACAGCTGTTTTCTTTTTTCTATACCCGCAATACTGGCGATCTCAGTAATTCGCATCCTGGCATCTTTCTTTGCCGGGGTGAACAAAATAATTTATAATCTTACCGGTAGCCTGATTGCATTGGTCACCATTATTCTGCTAAATCTCTGGCTGATACCTTTGATGGGTATCAATGGGTCAGCTATTGCCGACAGTTCAGGTTACCTTTTATATTTAGCATACCTGTTGATCAGGCGCCGCAATTATGGAAAAGAAAAGAAGGAATATCGTTTGGCTGACTGAATGGTTGCCGGGAAGTTTTGAGCCCTACGTGGGAGATGGCATTGAGCGCAGGGCAAAGGCGGCTTCCCTGTATAATAATATTTTTATTATTTATGTTCGAAAAAATCCAGAGCTCAAAAGAGGAGAATTGAAGTACCTGGAACGGGTATACAATGAACATTGCCGGGCTTTTATTTTTTATTATCCTAAGAATTCTGGTCGCTTTCCAGCACAGTGGGATCCGAAGCTTGGAATTCACGTGACTTGAAGTCGCGGC
>JADMIO011711101.1_pt1 | contig 79131 bp, 65 predicted proteins | sample 8958161 | NCBI WGS metagenome assembly JADMIO01 (sample SAMN16585339, study PRJNA669376) | soil metagenome | isolation source: Crop rotation soil | place: USA: Cullars Rotation, Alabama | collected 2011 | reverse complement strand
TCCGCTCCGACGGCCCGGCGCACCGCCACAGCCATCTTTCCAAATTCCTGAATGGCACCCGCCCCGTCGTCGCCGCCACCGACTACGTACGCGCCCATCCTCAAACCATTGCCGCCTACGTTCGCAGCCGCTTCATCGCCCTGGGCACCGACGGCTTCGGCCGCAGCGACACTCGTCCGGCCCTGCGCAGCTTCTTCGAGGTCGACCGCCACCACATTCTCCTCGCGGCCCTCCAGGCTCTCGCCGAGGATAAGAAAATCCCCGCCGCCACCCTGGCTGCCGCCCTGAAAAAATATTCCATCCCCACCGACAGCGCACCCCCCTGGCTGTGTTGAACCTGGATCGGCTGCTCATTGCACCGAATGCCTTCAAGGGCAGTCTCGATGCCACGGTCGCCGCGGCGGCCATCGAACGTGGACTGAAGCGCAGCCCGCTGCCTTCTAAGGCCCGCACCTTTCCCCAACGCCGGGCGCGGTGAGTGCGTGAGGGCGAGGGCCGCTATCGGAAGGGTTGCCGCCCTTCATGGAACGTTGCTATCGAACGGGGAGGCGGAGGAGAGTGGTGCAGCGGATGCCAGGTGGCGCGGCGTGCCATACCAATAGGCAACGATGATGACCGTCAGCAGCAGACAGGCGCCCCAGCCGATGACGCCGTCGTAGGAACCGACCAGCCAGGCATTCTGCGCATTCGGATTGCGGACCGTGGCTTCACGCAGCACGGTGATGACGCATACCCAGCCCGCGTGCAGACCCACGCAGACGGCGATGGAGCCGGTGCGCAACCGCACCAGCGACAGCATCACGCCCACCGCGAACAGGGCGGCGAGCGAATCCAATAGGCCGATGGGATCCCGATAGGCGTTGAGCAGGTTGGCCAGCACGTCGAAGCCGCTCAGCCAGGTCACGTCCGCGTCGGGAATGCGCAGCTTGCCGCCCAGGAAGTGCATTGCCGCGTACAGCGCCGCGGTAAGGATCACCGCCGCGCGCGCGCCCGACTCGCGAGTGACGGCGGTCTGCATGGCGCCGCGAAAGAAAGTTTCTTCGATGAAGGCCACCGCGAAACCGGTGCCCAGCCCCTGCAGCAGCGCGCCGGGCAGGCGGCCCGACCATTCGAAGCCGGTTCTTGGCAGGCGCAGCTCCAGCCCGTACAAGGTGGCCACGAGAGGAATCATGAGCACCACGGCAGCGCCGAAGGCGATGAGCATTTGACGAATGAACACGGGCCGTGGAACGGAATAGCCCAGCGATTGCCGATTGGCCATGTTCAGCTTGCGGGTGACATAGACCAGCACGAACACGCCGATCAGCATGGCGAGCCGGTTCACTACGCGGTGAAACGGCGGCAGGGAAATCAGCCCCGCCGCCAGCCACGCGGGATAGGCCAGCGCAGCGGCAAGCGTCAGCGACACGGCGATGGCCAGGAGAAAAATCAGATACGCACGCATTGAGTTCTCGCTTTTTTTGGCCGTGATCAACTAGTAGGTGAGGTTGCGAATGGCGCGCTAGTGCACCGTTATCAATTGGAGGAGGAATGCGTCGCTGGCCAGATGCGGCTTCTCGTCGTGGGCTTCAGGTCTTCTTGGAAGGGCGATCAGCTAGCCAATTCTCGCGTGCCCGCCGTTGAATTTCCTCCAGATCGATCGGCGAGCGTCCCTGCCGCAGTTTTAGCCAATTCTCTCTTCCCCGACGTTGCAAGTCTTCAAGAGTGGGTTTGGCGCTAGCTGCACGGCTGTCAGCCTTTCCCGGTGCTGTTAGATCCGCTTCTTCGGAACTGGGGCCGCTTCCGAAGCGTCGCACCGGCATTGGCGGCGGCGGGTATCTGCCCATCTTGGAGTTCCAGTAAGCCCACGAGCGTGCGTCGATGATGCCCGGGGGGGCGCGATCGAGCGCTTCGCAAAAATCGTCATCGGTGACGTAATCCCTCAGAACCTGCATGTCCTTGTGACGAGCGTAGGTCATGGCGTAAGCCATAAACCGTATTGGGTCGGCGAGAGCCTGCTCGGGTGGTTCGAACCAGATTATACGGCGTGCTATATCGGCGATCTGTGGGATATTGGGGATGGGATTCATGGCTCGTATCCGTAGTCACTATCCGAGCTCTTCAATCCATGCGTAATGTCCGGTAGACGATCCAGGTCGACTTCACGCGCGGCAATGGCCAGGCGAGACTTCAAGTCTTCGGGCAAATTGGCAAGATTCCCATCATCGAAGTAGGAAAGGGCCTTCAGCGTGATCTGCGGATTGAAAGACGGCCCGTATAGCTCCTGGGCGGCCGCCAGCGCCGTAGACAAGTCAGTACCACCCAGTCTTATCAGGGCGTCCATGTCGAGGTAGTCCTTAGCCTCCGCACGCACCTGCAATACGGATGCCTTAGTGCCGGCAATGTCGAGCAGGGAAGCGATCTGCAGGCCATTGTCATCGGCTAGATGAGCTGGATTCAGGCGAGCCAACTTAGGCACTCCAAAAAAAGATACTTTTACGGGACCGTCGCGGTCGATGATAGCGCTCAATGTGTTTCTCTCGCGCTGGATGACTTGCGCACCAGCCAGGAACGGGATTTCACTCTCAAGCGCCGGCAGATCGAGAGGGCGATTACCGAAAAGATCAAAATCTATTGAGTGCCTGTGTCCTAGGTGAAGGGCCAGCGCGGTTCCACCGTATAGGACAAATTCGGCCGGCACTTGCCTAAGTTCGTCCCAGAGTCTTCTCTGCGCGGGAGGAAGAATTTCCAAATGGGGTAAGAATTTATCCATAAAACTCACCAGAGTGGGCAAGCGGGCGAATTCTACCCTGCACTGGGCATGATGCAAAAAGGCGGATTGGTTGCAGCGAGCTCAGGCAATATCCGCAAAAACCCGTTCGGCCGCCCTGATGGTGGTTTCGATGTCTGCGTCGGTGTGGGCAGCGGAGACGAAGCCGGCTTCGAAGGCGGAGGGGGCGAGGTAGATGCCTTCGGCCAGCATGCCGTGGAAGAAGCGCTTGAAGCGTGCGACATCGCAGGCGATGGCCTGGCGGTAATAGCGAACCGGGGATTCGGCGGTGAAGAACAGGCCGAACATGCCGCAGACGTGGTTGGTGGAGAGAGGCACGCCGGCAACGCGCGCTGCCCGCGCGAGTCCCTGCACCAACGCGTCGGTCTTGCGGGCCAGTTCGCCGTAGAAATTCGGCTTCGACAGCCCGCGCAGCGTGGCGAGGCCCGCCGCCATCGCGACCGGATTGCCGGAGAGCGTGCCGGCCTGATACACGGGTCCCAGCGGCGCGAGTTTCTCCATGATGTCGCGCCGGCCGCCGAAGGCCCCGACCGGCATGCCGCCGCCGAGAATCTTGCCCAGGGTCGTCAGATCGGGGCGGATGCCGTAAAGCTGCTGCGCCCCGCCGCGGGCGACGCGAAAGCCGGTCATCACCTCGTCGAAGATCAGCACGCTGCCGTGTCGGTCGCAGACTTCGCGCAGCGTTTCCAGAAACCCCGGCACCGGCGGGATGCAGTTCATGTTGCCCGCGACCGGTTCGACGATGATGCACGCGATGGCTGCGCCCTGCTGCTCGAAGAGGTCGCGAACCTGCGCTGCGTCGTTATAGGTCAGCGTGATCGTATGCGCCGCCACGTCGGCGGGGACGCCGGGAGAGCTGGGCACACCCAGTGTGAGTGCGCCGGAGCCGGCCTTGACCAGCAGGGAATCGGAGTGGCCGTGGTAGCAGCCTTCGAACTTCACGATCTTATCGCGGCCGGTGTGGCCCCGTGCCAAGCGGATGGCGCTCATGGTGGCCTCGGTGCCCGAGCTGACCGCGCGCACCAGATCCACGCCGGGGAGCAGCGTGCAGACCTGCGCCGCGAGTTCGGTTTCGGCGACGGTGGGTGCGCCGAACGACAGGCCGAGCGCCGCGGCTTCCTGCACGGCGCGCACCACGTCGGGGTCCGCGTGGCCGAGAATCATGGGTCCCCAGGAGCCGACGTAGTCGATCAGACTGCGGCCGTCGGTGGTGTACAGGCGGGAGCCGGCGGCGCGGGCGATGAACACCGGCTCCCCGCCCACGCCATGGAAGGCACGGACGGGCGAATTCACGCCACCCGGGATGTATCGACAGGCTTCGGTAAAAAGACTCACGCGCATTCTCTCTTCCAGGAACGGGAAGTTTAGTGGCGAATCGTTTTCATAGCACTGTCGAGTATCTCCAGGGGGCCTGTCCGGCTCGCTTTTGTGTCGCCGCGGTTGCCGTGAGAGGGCTTTCCCGCTTTAATCGCTCCTTTAGGATGAATCGGGCGGCGTTTGATGAAAGCTTATATGTGCGTTATCTGCGGTTATGTATACGAAGAAGAAAAAGGGGATAGTGCCGCGGGACTGCCGCCCGGAACCCGCTGGGAAGACGTGCCTCTATCCTGGCGGTGCCCCGACTGCGGCGCCGGCAAGGAAGACTTCGAGATGGTGGAAATCTAGGAGCGCCTGGGAGCCTGGTCCGATCAATCGCCGTAGCGAGGGCGATTCCAGCAGGCGGATCATTCGTCAGTCAGTCGGCGCGCGCGGGATTGGCTGCCAAAGCGAGGATCACGCCGCCTGCGTGTGCTCTTTCCGGTCTTCGAGCCACAGCACTTCCGTGGCGACGCTGCCGTCCGGCATCAGTTCGATCACGCGATAGCCGGGCGGGCGGCGATCGATGGCGAAGTCGTCGCTGAAGGGAAGGAATTGCGCGCAGGTGGCCGGCGTCGACATGAAACGCGCGGTGCCGATGAATCTATCCAGGGCCTGGTGCACGTGCCCCCATAGAACGGCGCGTACATTGGCGTGGCGCTCGATCAATGCCATCAGGGCCGGCGCATCCCTCAGTCCGACCTGGTCCAGCCAGCGGCTTTGCATGGGAATGGGCTGGTGGTGCAGACACAGCATGACGTACCGGTCGGGATTGGTTTTCAGGAACTCTTCCAGTTCCTTGAGTTGTTTCTCGCCCAGCCGCCCACCGGCATGACCTTCCCAATACGTGTCCAGGAGTGCGATTCGCCAGTTGCCCAGCGCCGCCGTGCCGCCGATCTGGAACGGAGCGGACTTGAGCGTCGCGCGCATGCGCGCCGGGATATCGTGATTTCCGGGCAGGCAGAGCACGGGCTGGGCGGAAGCGCCGAAGATTTCCCGCACCAGCTCATAGCCCTCCGCATCGTCCTGCACCAGGTCTCCCGTCAGCACGAGGGCGTCGCGGCTTGGGAATCGCTGCTCGGCGTGCCGAATGGCCGCCTGCAGCGCCGGTAGAGTGGCGATTCCACGGAGTTCTTCCGCCGGGTCCCGGTAGAGGTGCAAATCGGTGAACTGGAGAAGGCGGATGGGTTTCATGATCTAAGGAAAATGATACCAAGCAGTGCCGGGTCAAAAGGTGACCGAGGTCTAATCGCCCCACCTCCTCGAGAAGTCGAGCAGGCCATTGTTTGCGGTGTGTCTCAGTTCACGAAATTGTCGGCGGAATGTGACGGTTTCGCGGGCAGCGTTCCAGACAGGCGTTCCTAACGAAAAGGCCGCCTTGCGGCGGCCTTTGGAGCATCGCTCAGGACATATTCTCAGTAACGGTAGTGATCCGGCTTGAAGGGGCCGTCGGCCGGCAGTCCGAGATAGGCCGATTGCTGCGCCGTGAGTCGCGTCAGCTTTACGCCGATGCGTTCGAGGTGCAGCTGCGCCACTTGCTCATCCAGATGCTTGGGCAGCACATAAACCTGGTGGCCGTACTTCGAGCCGTACTTGAAGAGCTCGATCTGGGCGAGCACCTGGTTGGTGAATGAGTTCGACATGACGAACGACGGATGGCCCGTCCCGCAGCCGAGATTCACCAGCCGTCCTTCGGCCAGCACGATGATGCGCTTGCCGTCGGGGAAGATTACGTGATCGACCTGCGGCTTGATGTTTTCCCACGGATATTGCTTCAACGAGGCGATATCGATTTCACTGTCGAAGTGGCCGATGTTGCACACGATGGCCTGGTGCTTCATGCGCTTCATGTGCTCATGAGTGATGACGCTCAGGTTGCCGGTGGCCGTGACGAAAATATCCGCCTTGTCGCAGGCTTCTTCCATGGTCACGACCCGGAAACCTTCCATGGCGGCCTGCAGTGCGCAGATCGGATCGATCTCGGTGATCCACACCTGCGCCGACAGGGCGCGCAGGCTCTCGGCCGAACCCTTGCCCACATCGCCGTAGCCGCAGACCACGGCCACCTTGCCGGCGAGCATGACGTCGGTGGCGCGCTTGATGGCATCCACCAGTGATTCACGGCAGCCATAGAGATTGTCGAACTTCGATTTGGTCACCGAATCGTTGACGTTGATGGCGGGAAAGGGCAGTTCGCCGTCCTTCGCCATCTGGTAGAGGCGCTTGACGCCGGTGGTCGTCTCTTCGGTCACGCCCTGGATCTGCGCCAATCGTTTCGAGTACCAGTCGGGGTTCGCCGCCAGCCGCTTGGCGATGGAGGCATACAACGCGACTTCCTCCTCGTTGGTGGGCTTGGCGATGAGGGCGGAGTTCTTCTCCGCCTTGCTGCCCAGCACGAGCAGCAGCGTGGCGTCGCCGCCGTCGTCGAGAATCATGTTGGCGTACCGGGCGCCTCGCTGATCGCTGGGCCATTCGAAGATGCGATGGGTAAACTCCCAGTATTCCTCGAGCGTTTCACCTTTGTAGGCGAATACCGGCGTGCCGTCGGCGGCAATGGCGGCAGCGGCGTGGTCCTGCGTCGAGTAGATGTTGCACGACGCCCAGCGGACATCCGCGCCCAAGGCTTTGAGGGTGTCGATGAGCATGGCCGTTTGAATGGTCATGTGCAGCGAGCCCGCGATGCGCGCGCCCTGCAGCGGCTTCTCGGCGCCGAATTGCTTGCGGATGGCCATCAATCCCGGCATTTCCGTTTCGGCAATGGCCATCTCTTTGCGGCCCCAGTCGGCCAGCGAGAGGTCTTTGACGTAGAAGTCGGAAAAGTCTTTCGATACTACAGCGTTCATAGAAGTCTCCATTGCCCCGGAGCTTACCAGAGCAATCGTAGAGAGCGCCGTTGAATTGACATCCCTCCGATCGAGCCTCGCCTGCGCCCCGCGATAACGTGCGGGTCGCCTGCTGCAACGCTCCTCGATCGAAGCTACAAAAAAACTTACCCGGTTATTTCAACCCTGCGGCGTCGCGAAGTTCGGCGGCCTTGTCGGTTTTTTCCCAGGTGAAGGCGGTGAAGCGTTCGCTGTGCTCGCGCTTCTTGCCGCCTTCCTGCGTAGTCCAACGATAATCGGACTCGAAGGGGTCGCGCCCGAAATGGCCGTAAGCGGCCGTGGGACGGTACATGGGGTGGATCAGATCCAACATCTGGATGATGCCGTAGGGGCGCAGATCGAAGTGCGCGCGCACCAGTTTCTCCAGCTTCTCGTCCGGGATCTTGCCGGTGCCGAAAGTCGACACCGTAATCGAGGTCGGGTGGGCGACGCCGATGGCGTAGGACACTTGAATTTCGCACCGATCCGCCAGGCCGGCCGCCACCAGGTTCTTCGCCACGTAGCGGGCGGCATAGGCCGCTGAACGATCGACTTTGGAGGGGTCCTTTCCTGAAAACGCGCCGCCGCCGTGACGGGCCATGCCGCCGTAGCTGTCGACGATGATCTTGCGTCCCGTCAGGCCGCAGTCGCCCACCGGGCCGCCGATCTCGAATTTGCCGGTGGGGTTGATGTGAAACTTCGTACGCTTGTCGAGCCACTTGGCGGGGAGCACGGGTTTGACGATTTCCTCGATCACCGCTTCGATCAGGGCCTTCTGCTTCACGCCGGGATCGTGCTGGGTGGAGAGCACCACGGCTTCGATGCCCACGGGGCGGTCGTTCTCGTAACGGAAAGTCAGCTGGCTCTTCGCGTCGGGGCGCAGCCAGGGCAGGCGCGATTTCTTGGCCTTGCGGATCTTGGCCTGCTGCTCCACGAGCTTGTGCGCGTAGTACAGCGGGGCGGGCATGAGCGTGCTCGATTCATTGGTGGCATAACCGAACATCAGGCCCTGGTCGCCCGCGCCCTGCTCCTCGGGCTTTTTCCGGTCCACGCCCTGGGCGATGTCGGGGGATTGTTTGCCGATGATGTTGATCACGGCACAGGTTCGTCCGTCGAAACCCACGGCCGAGGAGGTATAGCCGATATCGCAGATCACCCCCCGCACCAGCTCCTCCAGATCGATCCAGGCGTCGGTGGTGACTTCGCCGGCCACGATGGCCACGCCCGTTTTGACCAGTGTTTCGCAGGCGACGCGCGCGCGGCGATCCTGGGCGAGTATGGCGTCGAGCACGGCATCGGAAATCTGGTCGGCAACCTTGTCAGGATGTCCTTCGGATACGGATTCGGAGGTAAAGAGGAAATTGCCTGACATGAGGTTCCTTTAGAGACGTCTTGAAGGGTGCCGTCGAACGCCGCCGCTGCAGCGGCAGCGGAGTCGGACCAAGCCCGTAAGTATAGCGGGCCGGTACGCGGCCGCAGAAGTGGCCGGGGCAGAAACCTTGAATTGGGCCGCGTTTTTGGTTGAGGATTTGGCGTCTTGAGTCCAAAATGCGCGCCCTTCGTTCGAAGGTCACTCGAGGGGATCTACATGCCGAATCGGCGGCAGCTTGCCAATGCGATCCGGGCGCTTGCCATGGATGCCGTCCAGAAGGCCAATTCCGGCCACCCGGGCATGCCCATGGGAATGGCCGACATCGCCGAAGTGCTCTGGAACGACCATCTGCGGCATAACCCGGCCAATCCCCGCTGGGTCGATCGGGACCGCTTCGTCCTCTCTAATGGCCACGGTTCCATGTTGCTGTATTCGCTGCTTTATTTGACGGGGTATCCCCTCCCCATCGAGCAGCTCGAGCGCTTCCGGCAGCTGGGTTCGGAGACGGCCGGTCATCCCGAGCGGCACCCCGACCTGGGTATAGAGACCACCACCGGGCCCCTCGGCCAGGGTCTGGGCAACGCCGTGGGCATGGCGCTGGCCGAGAAAATACTCGCCGGGACCTTCAATCGGCCCGGCTTCGACGTAGTGGATCATCACACCTGGGTGTTCGCGGGCGACGGCTGCCTGATGGAAGGGATTTCCCACGAGGCCTGCTCGCTGGCCGGAACCTTGAAACTCGGCAAGCTCGTCTGCTTTTATGACGACAACGGGATTTCCATCGACGGCGAGGTGCACGGCTGGTTCACCGATGACACGCCCAAGCGTTTCGAGGCCTACGGCTGGCACGTCGTGCCGGGCGTGGACGGCCATGATTCGGCCGCGGTGCAGCGCGCCATCGCGGCCGCGAAGGCGGTGACGGATCGTCCCAGCCTCATTTGCTGCAAAACCGTCATCGGCTTTGGCGCACCCAACAAGCAGGGAACCGAGGCTACGCACGGCGCGGCGTTGGGGGCGGAGGAAGTGGCCGCGGCCCGCAAGCGGCTGGAATGGCCCTATCTCCCTTTCGAAGTTCCCGCGGATATCCGTGCGGGGTGGGATGCGCGCGCGCGCGGCGCGGCAGTCGAGGCGCAGTGGCAGAAGAAATTCGAGGCTTACCGTCAGCAGTATCCGGAGCTGGCGACCGAATTCGAGCAGCGCATGCGCGGAGAGCTGCCCGCCGACTGGGGACGGACGGTCGACGCGTACGTCGCCCAGACGGTGAAAGCGGCGGCAGACCTGGCGACGCGCCAATCCTCGCAGGCGGCGCTCAACGCCTATGGTCCGAAATTGCCGGCGATGATCGGCGGTTCGGCGGACCTCACGGGCTCGAACAACACCAATCGCAAGGACAATCGGGGTATTTCCGACACCGATGAGCGCGTCAACTACATTCATTATGGAGTGCGCGAGTTCGGCATGGCGACGGCGCTGAACGGCCTGACCCTGCACGGCGGCTTCATCGCGTACGGTGGAACGTTCCTGATCTTTTCGGACTACGCGCGCAATGCCATCCGGCTGTCGGCGCTGATGCAGATCGGTTCCATTTTCGTGCTGACGCACGATTCCATCGGCCTGGGCGAGGACGGCCCGACGCATCAGCCGATCGAGCAGCTCTGCAGCCTGCGGATCATTCCGCACATGACGCTGTGGCGGCCGTGCGATGCCGTGGAAACGGCCGTCTCCTGGGCCGACGCGGTCGAGCGCCGCAATGGACCGAGCTGCCTCATATTGACGCGCCAGACGCTGCCGCATCAGAGCCGCAGCGCCGAGCAGGTGGCGAACATCCGCCGCGGCGGCTACGTGCTCAAGGATTGCGAGGGCGAACCGGAGTGCATCCTGATCGCCACCGGTTCGGAGGTCGGCCTGGTGATGGGGGCGGCGCAGTCGCTAACGCAGCGCGGCCGGCGGGTGCGAGTCGTTTCCATGCCCAGCACCAACCTGTTCGATGCGCAGGACGCCGCGTATCGGGAAAGCGTCCTTCCCGCTTCCGTGACGCGCCGCATAGCCGTGGAGGCCGGCGTTCGGGAAGGATGGTGGCGCTTCGTAGGTACGCGGGGGGCGGTGATCGGCATGGACACCTTCGGCGCCTCCGCCCCTGCCAAGGACCTTTTCAAGCACTTCGGTTTCACCGTCGAGCGCGTGGTGGAAGAGACGGAAAAATTAATCCTGGGAGCATGAGAGCAGCATGAGTATCAAAGTAGGCATCAATGGTTACGGCCGGATCGGACGCAATATTCTGCGGGCCCTGTACGAGTCGGGGCGGCAGAAAGACATCCAGATCGTGGCGCTGAACGATCTGGGCGACGCGCAGACCAACGCGTACCTCACCCGCCACGACACCGTGCACGGCCGCTTCCGCGGCGAGATCCAGGTCGACGGCGACTCCATGGTCGTCAACGGCGATCGCATCAAGGTGCTGGCCGAACGCGATCCCGCCAAGCTGCCCTGGGGCAAGCTGGGCGTTGACATCGTGCTGGAGTGCACCGGGCTGTTCACCAGCAAGGCGCGGGCTTCCGCGCACATTGCCGGCGGCGCCAAAAAGGTCGTCATCTCGGCCCCCGGCGAGAGCGACGTCGACGCCACCATCGTCTACGGCGTCAACCATAACGTGCTGAAGTCTTCGCACACCGTCATCTCGAACGCCTCGTGCACCACCAACTGCCTCGCGCCGCTGGTGCAGGTGCTGCACGAAAAGATCGGTGTGGTACATGGCGTCATGACCACGATTCACTCGTACACGAACGATCAGGTATTGACCGACGTGTATCACAAGGACCTGCGCCGTGCCCGGTCGGCGACGATGTCCATGATACCTACCAAGACCGGCGCGGCCGCGGCCGTGGGTCTCGTGCTTCCGGAATTGAACGGCAAGCTCGATGGATTTTCGGTGCGCGTTCCGACGATCAACGTGTCGCTGGTGGATTTGACGTTCAGCGCCAAGCGCGCCACCACCGTCGAGGAAATCAATGGAATCATGAAGGAAGCGGCCAACGGCCGCATGAAGGGTGTGCTCGCGTACACGGATCAACCGCTGGTGTCGGTGGATTTCAATCACGATCCGGCCTCCTCGACGTACGATTCCACCATGACGCGCATCATCGACGGCACTCTCGTGAAGGTCTGCTCCTGGTACGACAACGAATGGGGTTTCTCCAATCGCATGCTCGACACCACGCTCGCCTGGTCGAAAGTCGTTTAAGGACCGCGCGGTGAAAATCCTGCACATGGGGGATCTGGACCTCAAGGGGAAAAGGGTCCTGATCCGCGAAGACCTGAACGTTCCCGTGCATGGAGGCGCCGTCAGCAGCGATGCGCGCATTCGCGCCTCGCTTCCTACCATTCAAGCCGCGAAGAAAGCCGGCGCGGCCGTCATGATCATGTCGCATCTGGGGCGGCCCGAGGAAGGGGTGTACGACGAGGAGTTTTCGCTGCGGCCCGTGGCGCAGCGGCTGGCGGAACTCCTGGGCTTCAAGGTGCCTCTGGAAAAGGATTGGCTGGGAGGCGTGCAGGTGTCGCCCGGCCAAGTGGTGCTGCTCGAAAATGTCCGCTTCAACAAAGGCGAGAAAAAAGATAACGAAGATCTCGCGAAGAAGATGGCCGCGCTGTGCGACGTGTACGTGATGGACGCCTTCGGCACCGCGCACCGTGCGGAAGCCAGCACGCACGGAGTGGCGCGTTTCGCGCCGGTGGCCTGCGCCGGGCCGCTGCTGATGAACGAGCTGATTGCTCTGGAAACCGCCCTCGAGAAGCCAAAGCGGCCGCTGGTGGCCATCGTGGGCGGCTCGAAAGTCTCCACCAAGCTGACGGTGCTGGAAGCGCTCCTGCAAAAAGTCGACAAGCTCATCGTGGGAGGCGGCATCGCCAACACGTTCATCGCCGCCGCCGGCTACGGCATCGGCAAGTCGCTGCATGAACCGGACATGATCCAGGCGGCCAAAAATCTGCTGGCGCGCTGCCGCGAGCTGGGTGTGGAGATTCCTCTGCCCACCGACGTGGTGGTGGCGAGGGAGTTCTCGGCGAACGCGGAGGCCGACGTCAAGGCCGTGGGCGAGGTGGCCGCCAACGAGATGATTCTCGACATCGGTCCTGACACGGCGGAGCGGTTTGCGAAGCTGTTCGACGGCGCCGGCACGATCGTGTGGAATGGCCCCGTGGGAGTCTTCGAATACGATCAATTCGGCGAGGGCACCCGCCTGCTTGCGCAGGCCATCGCACGCAGCACGGCGTTTTCGATTGCCGGCGGCGGCGATACGCTGGCGGCAATCGAGAAGTATCGCGTGGAAGGCGATATTTCCTATATCTCCACGGGCGGCGGTGCGTTCCTCGAGTTTCTGGAAGGCAAGACCTTGCCGGCGGTGGCGGTCCTGGAGCAAAGAGCCAAAGCATAGCCCAAGGTTGGGGCCGAAGGCCGCCGAGGCCGGCGCCTGAGAGCGGAGCTCGACCGTAGCTTCCCGGGTTCTGCTGTGCATTGTTCTGCTGTACATTATGGCGAGACCCGCTCTCGACCCAGCGCAAGGATAGCTTCCGCATGTCTCTTCGCCGCACGAAAATTCTGACCACTCTCGGTCCTGCCAGCGATCAACCCGGCGTACTGGTCGACATGCTGCGCGCCGGGGCGGACGTGGTGCGGGTGAATTTCTCGCACGGTGACGCCCAGGCGCACGCGCTGCGCGTCCAGCGGGTGCGCGAAGCGGCGCGCAGTATCGGCAAGTGGGTCGGGGTGCTCGGCGATCTGCAGGGGCCCAAGATCCGCATCGAATGCTTCGCCGAGGGCCCGGTGCTGCTCACCGAAGGCGATTTGTTCGCCCTGGACGTCTCGCTCGATCCCCACGCAGGCACTGCCCGCGCCGTTGGCGTGGCTTACAAGAGCCTTCCGGAAGACGTCCGGGCGGGCGACGTGCTGCTGCTGAACGACGGACTGATTTCCCTGGACGTTCTCAAGGTGGACGGACCGCGCATCGAAACCCGCGTGATGCTCGGGGGAGAGCTCTCCGATCATAAGGGCATCAATCGGCAGGGTGGCGGTTTATCCGCGGGCGCCTTGACCGACAAGGATCGCGCCGACGTGCAGTTGGCCGCGCAGCTGGGAGTGGACTACCTGGCCGTCTCTTTCGCCCGCGATGCGCGCGACATGAACGAGGCGCGGCGCTTGCTGCGCGCCGCAGGCGGAGAGGGTCGCCTGGTGGCGAAGATCGAGCGCAGCGAGGCGATCCAGAACCTCGATGAAATCATCATGTCGAGCGATGCGGTCATGGTGGCGCGCGGGGACCTGGGCGTGGAAATGGGCTACGCCGAACTCACCGGCTTGCAGAAGCAAATCATCGATGCCACGCGCCGCGACAACCGAATCGTGATTACCGCCACGCAGATGATGGAATCGATGATCCACAACCCCACCCCCACCCGGGCCGAGGTGTCGGACGTGGCCAACGCGGTGATCGACGGCACCGACGCCGTCATGCTCTCGGGGGAGAGCGCCGTGGGCAAGTATCCGGTGAAGGCGGTGCTCGCCATGGCGCAGGTCATCAGCGGCGCCGAGAAATACGAGATCTCGCACTCGCCGGTGCGGCAGCGGGCCGCCGACAACCGCATCGAGCGCGCCGACGAGGCCATCGCCGTGGCGGTGATGCACACGGCCAACCGCATGAACATCAAGGCCATCGTGGCTCTGACCGAGTCCGGCTCGACGACCTTGTGGATGTCCCGCATCCGGTCGGACATTCCGATCTATGCGTTCACGCGCCATGAGCTGACCTGTCAGCGCGTGACGCTATACCGCGGTGTCTATCCGGTGTCCTTCGATATCACGCACACGGATCCGACGGTGGTCTATGCGGATATTTTTCGAACGCTGCTCGGTCGCCGGCTGGTGGAGCCCGGCGACCGCATCATTCTCACCAAGGGCGAGTTGACCGGCATTTCCGGCAAGACGAATTCCCTGCAGATTCTGGAGGTCATGGGGTGAAGCCCGCGGCAGCCATGCGTGCAAGGGCCTTGCATGATCGGGTTTTCGCCCGTGCGCGAGCTGCCGGCAGCTACCAATCACCGGGTGCCGGGTACCCCCGGCCAGACCGCAGTGTCTAATTCTCCCTCTTTCGCTGGCTGACATATCGCATGACTCGATTTTCAGGTACCGATCGCTATATCGCGACCGATGATTTGATGCTTGCCGTCAACGCGGCCGTCACTCTGGGGCGGCCCTTGCTGATCAAGGGCGAACCCGGCACCGGCAAAACCCAGTTGGCGGAGGAGGTCGCGCGCTCGCTGCAGCGGCCGCTATACCGCTGGCACATCAAGTCAACCACCAAGGCGCAGCAGGGCCTGTACGAGTACGACGCGGTATCGCGGCTGCGCGACTCGCAGCTTGGCGAGGCCAAGGTCCACGACATCGGCAACTACATCCTCAAGGGGCGCTTATGGGAAGCCTTCGAGAGCGAAGTTCAGCCGGTGCTGCTGATCGACGAGATCGACAAGGCCGATATCGAGTTTCCCAACGATCTCCTGCTCGAATTGGACCGGATGGAATTCTACGTGTACGAGACGCGCCAATGGATCAAGGCGCGCCACCGGCCGATCATCATCATCACCAGCAACAATGAGAAGGAGCTGCCGGACGCCTTTCTGCGCCGCTGCTTCTTCCATTACATTCGTTTTCCCGACCTTGAGACGATGCAGAAGATCGTGGCCGTGCACTATCCGGACTTGAAGAAGGAGCTGCTGGCGGAGGCGTTGAATGCCTTCTTCAAGCTGCGCGATGTGCCTGGGCTGAAAAAGCGGCCGTCGACGTCGGAGCTGCTCGACTGGATCAAGCTGCTGCTCGCCGAGGATATTCCGCCGGAGGCCTTGCGCAGCGATGACCCGCGCAAGGCCATTCCGCCGCTGCATGGGGCGCTGCTCAAGAATGAACAGGACGTGCATTTGTTCGAGCAGCTGGTATTTTTGAACCGGCGGCAGGGTAGATAAGCACGTAGACGCCAATGCTTTGTCCGTTTTTCTTCCTGTTGCGTGAGCATGGCGTGCCGGTGTCGCTCACCGAGTTTCTCATGCTGTTGGAGGCGCTGGACGCGCGCACCATCGACGGGGGAGTCGATGAGTTCTACATCCTGTCACGGGCGGCGCTGGTGAAGGATGAACGCCATTACGATCGTTTCGATCGGGCGTTCGCCGTGCATTTCAAAGGGGCGGAGCAGCTCTTCGACGGCCTGCTGAAGAATATTCCCGACGACTGGTTGCGGCGGGAGGCCGAGAGGCTGCTGTCGGACGAGGAAAAGGCGCGTATTCAATCCCTGGGCGGCTGGGAGGAGCTGATGCGCACGCTGCGGGAGCGTCTCGAGGAGCAAAAGGAGCGGCATTCCGGCGGCAGCAAGTGGATCGGCACCGGCGGCACTTCGCCGTTCGGGGCCCATGGCTATAATCCAGAAGGCGTTCGCATCGGGCAGGATGAAAGCAGGCATCGGCGTGCCGTAAAGGTTTGGGACCGCCGTGAGTTTCGCAATCTGGACGACGACGTGGAGCTCGGCACCCGCAATATCAAGATCGCGCTGCGCAAGCTGCGCCGCTTCGCGCGTTCGGGGGCGGCGGAGCTGCTGGACCTCGATCGAACCATCGATTCCACCGCGCGCAACGCCGGCCTGCTCGATCTGAAATTCATGCAGGAGCGGCACAATGCCGTCAAGGTTCTGCTGTTCCTCGACGTCGGCGGTTCCATGGACGATCATGTGCAATCCTGCGCGGAGCTTTTTTCGGCGGCGCGCAGCGAATTCAAGCACCTGGAATATTTTTATTTCCACAATTTCGTCTACGAGTCGGTGTGGAAGGACAATCACCGGCGCCACGCCGAGAAGATTCCGACGCTGGATCTGCTGCGCACTTATCCGCACGACTACAAAGTCGTCTTCGTGGGCGATGCCACCATGAGCCCGTACGAAATCATGCATCCGGGCGGCAGCGTGGAGCATTGGAACGAGGAAGCCGGTGCCGTCTGGATGCAGCGTCTGCGGCAGACGTGGCCGCATTGCGTTTGGCTGAACCCGGAGCCGGAAGCGCGCTGGGCAACGACGCCCTCCATTCACATCACCCGTCAGCTCCTGGAAGACCGGATGTTTCCCTTGACCCTCGACGGTCTCGACCAAGCCATCAAGGCGCTGCACTAGAAGCGTGGTCAAGTGGCACACTCTCTGCGTTATGACGATGAAGGCAGCGCTCGCCTGTTTCCATGCGACACTGTCGCGCCAGGGAGCGATTCCGTCATTCTCGGATAAACACCGATAGATAATGCTGGCATTACTGCAACGAGTCGTCTCGGCCAAGGTCGTCGTCGCCGACGAGTGCATTGGTGGTATCGGCCCGGGGCTGCTGGTCTTTCTGTGCGCGCAACCGCGCGATTCGACGACCGTTGCCGACAAGTTCCTGGAGCGAATCTTGAATTACCGCCTGTTCGCCGACGACGCCGGCAAGATGAACAAGAGCGTGCGTGACGTGGCCGGAGGAGTGCTGCTGGTGCCGCAGTTCACGCTGGCGGCGGATACGAAAAGCGGTCTGCGGCCCAGCTTCACCCAAGCCGCCTCTCCCGACCTCGGCCGGCAATTATTCGATCATTCTTGGGACCGCCTGCAGCAGTTGCATCAACCGGCCGCCCGCGGCCGCTTCGGCGCCCACATGCGAGTCAGCCTGACCAACGACGGTCCCGCCACCTTCTGGCTGTCGAGCGACTAGGCAGGTTTTTCTTGAATGGATAGGACCATGAATGAGAGACAGAGCGGACGAGTCGATGCCGAAGGCCACATTCGTGTTTCGGGAGAAGTCATCGAACTGAGACGGGGCACCATCAGCCTATGAGTAAAGAGCAACAGAGTGCCGCGTCCACGGTGAGCGCGGACTACGTGCGCCTGATGGCGCGGTACAATCGATGGATGAACGAGAAGGTCTTCTCCGTATGCGCGGACCTTCCGGATGCCGAGCGCAAGAAGGACCGGCATGCATTCTTCGGATCCATTCACGGGACCCTCAATCACTTGCTATACGGAGACCTGGCCTGGTTTGGCCGCTTCGTGGATGGGGCGCCACGTTCGACGGATCACAGGAAAATTATCCACGAGCGCTTCGAAGACCTGCAAGCGGCACGAGCGGCGCTGGATCGGGACATAGAGTGCTGGGCAGGCGGGCTCACGGACGCTTGGCTTGCTTCGGCCTTCCGTTATCGCAGCTTCATAGATGGAAGAGATCGAGAGTTCGCCGCATGGATTTTGGTGGTGCACATGTTCAACCACCAGACGCACCACCGCGGCCAGCTGACTACACTGCTGACGCAAATGGGTCTCGACGTGGGGTCCACCGACATACCGTTCATGTTGTTCCCGGGGTAGGGTTGGCGATCGGGCTGAAAGCGCGGTCCGTGGTTTGCGTCGTTTCGATCGGTTGTCGATGCGCGTCCGATTTATGAGGTTGTCATGAAGAAACGTCGATATTCTCAGGAGACGGAGGTGGTGCGGGGCGCGGCGGATCTTCGCAAGAAGAACGGGCCGCTCACCACGCCGATCTACCAGACGTCGACGTTCGAGGTCGAGGACTCCGAAGCGCAGGTTCGCGCCGAGGCCACCGACATGTTCTACACCCGCTACGGGAATCCCACCAACACGGTGGTGGAGCGGGCGATTTCGCAACTGGAGGGTACCGACGCAGCCCTGCTGTTCGCGTCTGGCATGGCGGCGGCCACGACCGCCGTCCTGGCGCTGGTGCGCAGCGGCGATCATATCGTGGCGCAGCGCGATATCTACGGCGGCGTGACCAAGTTCTTCACGACGCTGCTGGCGAAGTTCGGCGTCGAAGTCACGTTCGTGGAGACCACCCGCTACGAGGAGCACGAACGCGCCATCCGCCCGAATACGCGGCTGCTCTACCTCGAGTCGCCGACCAATCCCACGCTGCGGGTGGTCGACTTGACCCGGGCGGCCGCCATCGCCAAGCGGCATGGGTTGCTCAGCTTCGTCGACAGTACTTTTGCGACGCCGATCAATCAGCGTCCGGCGGAGTTCGGCATCGACTTGATCATGCATTCCGGCACGAAGTACTTCGCGGGTCATTCGGATCTCATTTGCGGGATCGTGACGGGGCGCAAGGACCTGATCGACGCGATTCATTCGGCGCGTACGACGTTGGGCCCGGCCTTGGATCCGCACGCCGCCTGGCTGCTGCTGCGTGGAATAAAGACTCTGGCCGTGCGCGTGCAGCGGCAGAACGACAATGCCTTGCGGGTGGCCCGCTTTCTCGCCGGTCATCCGGGGGTGCGGAAAGTGCACTACCCGTTCCTCGAGAGCCACCCGCAATATTCCGTGGCCAAGGAGCAGATGCGCGGTGGCAGCGGCATGCTCAGCTTCGAGGTCGCCGGCAGCGCGCAGGATACCCGCCGGGTGACCGAATCACTGCGGCTGTTCTCACTGGCGCCCAGCCTCGGCGGCGTCGAGTCGTTGGTGACCATCCCGGTGTTGACGTCGCACGGAATGATTTCTCCGGAGCACCGCGCGAAGATGGGAGTGACCGAGCAGTTGATTCGCCTGTCGGTGGGGATCGAGAGCGCGGACGACTTGATAGCCGATTTGAAGAATGCTCTGGCGGCGACGAGCGGTACCTCCTGCGATAGCGCCCGGTTGTAGACGGCGGGGCGTATTTATCGTATTAAGCTTCGACCGAATCGGAGGATGCGGCGGCGGCGCCTCGTCCTGCAGACCAGAACCACGACGGTCGGATCGAGGAACGGCGTAACGACCGACATGACGACCGAAGTACGAGCGCCGCAGAGAGCGATTCGGCGGCCGGCAGCGACCCAGCCGACGATCGATCCAACGGCCAAGCCATAGACCAAGCCATAGATGCTAGAAGCAGAAGAAGTAGAACAGAAAGCCGGCCTCGAACCCATTCCAGCGGAGCGCCAGTGACCTCGGTGCGGCTGCGCGGCGCGCTGATGTACGGCGTGCTGGTTGGATGCGGCTTGAGTGTCTCTCTGATCTTTACCGCCATCGGTCCCGTGCTGTCGACCATGGCCGCTCATTTTGGCGGCGGCACCCATGGCAACATCGTCGCGCAGCTCATGATGACGCTGCCCAGCATCGGCGTCATCGTCGGCGGGCCCATGACCGGTCTCATCGCGGAGCGTTGGGGTACGCGCCATCTACTGTTCGGAGCCCTGACGGCCTACGGATTGTTCGGCGCCGCCGGCTTGTATCTCGACGCTGCCTATCCGCTGCTGGCCACCCGCTTCGTTCTGGGCATCGCCGCGGTGGGCGTGGCGACGGGGGCCAGCGCACTGATTGGAGATCTCATGCTGGGGGATCGCCGCACGCGCGCGTTGGGCTATTCCAGCGCGGTCGCTTCCGCCGGCTCGGTGGTTTCCATATTCTGCGCCGGGGCGCTCGCCGATTACGGCGGCTGGCAGCTTCCTTTCGGCATTTACGGAATCGCCTTCGTGTTGCTGGGAGCAGGGGCGATTTCGATCCCGAAAACCCCGCCGGCGGCAGCGCCGGCTTCGGGCACCCGGGCGCCGGCCTCGGCCGGGGCGCCCACTCAGGCGCGAGCAACTCTCTGGATGTTCTGGCCCTTGTATCTGGCCGTGGTCGCCGTAGCCATCGTCGTTTTCATGACCGGGATCCAGGTGTCTTTTCTCCTGGCGGCCTACGGCATCGACAAGCCGGGCGAACAAGCGTGGATCATCGCGGCAGCGTCGGTGGGCGCGACGATCGGCGCCATGTCGTACGCGCCTCTGCAGCAGCGCATCGGCCGAAACTGGGCCTTCGTGCTGTGCCTGGCGATGATGGCCGCCGGCAACTTGCTGATGGGCGGACAGCAGCAGGCGGTCCTACTGGCCCTGGGATGTGCCTTGAATGGCTGTGGCGGCGGCATGACCGTGCCCTATTACGGCAGCCAGATCATCGAGCAGGCGCCCGTGACGTTGCGGCCTCGGGCGCTCGGCTTCATGTACACCATGATCTTCGTGGGCGAGTTCGCAAACCCGTGGGTGGTGACGCCGCTGCGTATTTACCTGGGAATCCCGACGGCTTTTCTCATCATAGGCGCGGCCGCCGCGATCGGCGCCGTCTGCCTTGCCATTCACCAATGGCGTCGGCCGGCGCCCGCCCGCACCTGAGCGCGCTCTTGGCCGGCGGCGGCGCGGCTCATGAAGCCGCGGAGACCTTCGTCTGACAGTTACCGTTGAAGTTGTCGTACTGCTCGAGTATGAAATCGCGAAACCATCGATGGGCGGGGTGGGAATGGGTGCGCTGATGCCAGATTAGATAGACCGGCACCGGCTTGAGCTCGATGTCGGTTTTCACGATCTCCAGCTCGATGTCCGATTCGTAGGCGGATAGCAGAACCGCCGGCACGGTGGCGATTAGGTCGGTCGAGCCTACCAAGCGCTTGACGGCCAGCAGCGAGGAGATGGCGACGACCTTGTTCCGCGTGAGTCCCGCGTCTTCCATGATACGGTCGATCTTCCCGTCGACATCCACATCGAACTTGCCGCGGCCTTCCATGGTGACCTGCGGCAGACGCGCGAACTCTTCCAGGGAAATCCGTCCTTTCGCCAGGCAGGGATGGCCTTTGCGGGCGATGGTGACGAAGTGCGATTCGCAAGCTATCTTGGAAAAGAACGGCCCTTCATGGCGCTGGTGCCAAAGCATCAGGTCCACATTGCCGCGCTGAAAATCGTCCGGGGAGGCTTGGCGGATCAGCCGCAGCCGGGCTTTGGGGGCGACTTTGGAAAGCTGCGAATACAGGGCCACCGCCATCACGGTCTGGCCGGTATCCTCGAGAAACATCTTGAACTCCAACGTGCACTGCGCGGGGTCGAAGGATTCGCTGTGATGCAGGATTTCATCCGATATCCGCATCATCTCTTCCAGCGGTACCAGCAGGCTGGTCGCCAGCTCCGTGGGGTACATCTTGTTCTCGGTCCGGACCAGCAAGGGGTCGTCGAACAGGACTCGCAGCTTGTTCAGCGCATGCGTCATGCCGGGCTGCGTGATTCCCAGGCGCTCGGCGGCGTTGGTCACGCTGCTTTCCTCCAGCAGCGCATGAAGCGCGACCAGCAGGTTGAAATCCAAAGTACGGCGCGGCACGGGACCTTCCCCTCTTTTGACAGCCATCGATCGCTCGAAACGTCCGGCGGCGCCAGCTACCAAGCTCGCGGCGCCGGAACCCCCTAAGGCCCGCCTATTCTAAGTGTTTCTACGCATGAGAAAAAAAGCCAATCGTATCAAGGGGCTGTGACGCGTTTGCGGCGCCTGTATTCCACAGTGCCGCTGAGCTGATGCTTATTACCGACGCTTATGCTCCCTATATCGGACGCTAATTTGACTATGTTCCATGGGCGGCGCTATGGTCGCAAAACAGCATCGCACTAAGATGATTTTCTCCATGGCGAGGTAGTCGGCCTCCTGGGGATTGCAGCGGCCGCGTGGATTGCACAGCGCGCGCAAAAAATCGGGCCGAACGAATTCGATTTTTCAGACAGGGGATCGTAAATGTCAGATCACGACGAGATTCGCAATCTATTTGCGGCATACGCACATCTCTACGATGACGGCCTCATCGAGGAATGGGGCAAGCTCTTCAAGCACGGCGCCTATACTTTCATGGGTAAGAAGTTCAGCGGCACCGAGGCCATTCTGAAATGGATCATCCCGACCTCGATTCGCAAGGGCGTCCGGCACGTCAACTTCAACATCGCCATACACGTGAACGGCGACAATGCGACGGCGAAGTCGGACTTCGTCACGGTGGCGCGCGACGCCACGGGCGTCCTGAAGGTCGACAGTCCCGAATCCGTCTGGGGTCGCTACGACGATACTCTCAAGAAAATCGACGGCCGCTGGTGGTTCATCGAGCGCCTCGTGACCTTGGATAACGACCAGGCGGCCATCAATGTCTGGAATTGGAACCGCAAAACCGCGGCGGTGCACGTGCAACGCTCGGCGGATCTGTACAAGTAACGCCGGCGCAGTGTGCGGTAAGGGCGTCGTATCGAAGCGGCGCGCCCTTACCGCCGCCCGGAATTGGAGCCGGTCAGAAGTTGGATAAGCCGGCTTTCGCAATAATCACGCATTAATCAAGTGCAGGGGAATCAGATGAACAAACGCACGTCCGAACTGGCTTGGGTACTGTCGCTCACGGCGATGTATTCCGGTCTGGTCTGCGCCGAGGCGGGCCAACTGGAGGAAGTCGTCGTCACGGCCACCAAGCGGGAAACCTCCCTGCAGTCGACGCCGATCGCCATTACGGCCATTACCTCCGAGCAGTTGCGGGATCAGGGGGTTTTCAGCGTGGACGATTTCAGGAGGGGCTCTCTGCCGCTCGTGACGCTGCAAACCCTGCCCATCAACCCGGCGACCCTGCAGCTGACCATCCGCGGCATCGGTAATCTCGACGTCAGCGAACTCACCCGGGAATCGCCGGTGGCCGTCTACGTGGACGGCGTCTACCTGGGCCATGCCCAGGGGTTGGCGATGGACCTGAACGATCTCGAACGAATCGAAGTGTTGCGTGGACCGCAGGGAACGCTGTTCGGGCGCAACGCGGTGGGCGGCGCGCTCAGCTTCATCAGCCGCAAACCCAGCGGCGAACTCGGCTTCTCGCAATCGCTTTCGTTCGGCAACTTCGGCATGTACCGGACCACGACGCGCCTCGACCTGCCCAAGGTGGCCGGTTTCAGCACCAAGATCGATTTCTTCAAGTATTCGCGTGATGGCTTGGTCGAAAACACCCAGCCGGGTTCGCACGATTTCGGCGAACTCGACAAGAAAGGAGGCAAGTTCAGCCTTCGCTGGGAGCCGGCGGACAATTTTACGGCGGACTACTCCTACGATCTCTCCTATATAAAGAACACCACCGACTACGGCGTCTATACCACCGATCCGGGCAACTACGTGGGCGGCGCGGAGACCGGCAGGATCGAACGCTCCCGCCTGCCGATTCCATTCATGGAGCCCAGCGAAGTCGTGCAGCGCGGCCACTCCTTGACCTTGGACTGGAATGCCAGCGATCTGCTGGACGTCAAGCTCATCTCCGCCTACCGCGACCTGTCGCAGCACGACCGCACCAACTTCGCGGAAGCCTTCCAGGTGGGCTGGTTCTCGCCCTCGGATGGCAACAGCATCCATCAGGATCAGACTACGCACGAGCTGCAGTTCGTCGGCCGGACGCCCGACGCCAGCGTCGAATATGCCGCCGGCATCTTCTACTTCAAGGAGAATACCGAGGAGCGCTACGTCGGCAACGGCTATCTCATCCCGGACTTCACTAATTCCTTTCCCGGCCTGCATCTCGGGAACACTTTCTTCGTCTCTTCGCAGGCGTTGCTCGGCGTCCCATCCTATCCCTCGCAGTTCGTGAACGGGTTTACGATCGGCCTGACGGGTAACCCCGCGCTGTACGATCCGACGATCAGCGACGCCAGGCACATCATCAGCGACGCCAAATCCATCGCGGGCTATGCGCAGGCCACCTGGACGCCGCAGGCGCCCGGCCTGGACAAGCGTCTGCACCTCACCGGCGGCATCCGCCAGAACCACGACAAGAAGTCCGGTACGCGGCCCACGTTCAACGGCGTGCCGACCAGCGATGCCTTCAAGCTGGACCAAAAGCACTTCGACTACACGGCGGTGGTGGCCTGGGACTGGACCCCGTCGATCAACACTTACGCACGCTACGCCACGGCGTATCAAGGCGGCGGCGCCAACATCCGCTCGGCCACCTTCGGGCCTTATCGTCCGGAAGTCGCCAAGTCGGCGGAAGTTGGCCTCAAGTCGGAGTTCTTCGACAAGCGCATGCGGCTGAACGTGGCGGCGTTCTACGCCAAGTACACCGACCTGCAGCTCGATTTCCTCACGCCGGCCATTCAGACGGAAACCATCAATGCGTCGGATCCGGCCAAGGTCAAAGGCCTGGAAGTGGAGTTGACGGCCCACCTCACCGACCAACTGCGCGTGAATCTGAACTACAACTACATGCAGGGGGATCTGCCGCTGGAGCCCAACACGACCGCCCCCGGGTCGCCGCTGACCAAATTCCAGCTGCCGGAAACGCCGAAACATTCCGGGTCCCTTTCCGCCAATTACAAGCTGGCGAGCTTGCCCATCGGCGACGTTAATTTCTTCGGCGAAGTCACCTCGAGATCGAACCTCTATCTCACCACCGGTTCGGACCGCAAGACGGGCGGTTACACGCTCCTCAACGGACGAATTTCGCTGGCGAAGATCCCCGTGGGCAACGTGCCGGGGAAATTCGAGATCTCACTGTGGGGATACAACCTCGCCAACCGGCTGTACAACGCCGTGCAATTCTCCTCGCCCCCGGTCCTCGTGATGGGACAGAACGAGGCGCGGATGTTCGGCCTGGACGTGCGCTACGACTACTAATTCAGGAGATGCATCGTGTCCGACTATGATGAAATCATGAATCTTATCGCCGCGTACGGACATATTTACGACGACGGCCGCCTCGAAGAATGGCTGGAGCTGTACGAGCACGGCTCCTACAGCTTCTTCGGCAAGACATTCAAGGGCAAGGAGCTGGCGGACTGGATCATTCCGGTGTCCATCCGCGGCGCCGCCCGGCACGTCAATTTCAACATCGCCATTCACATCGACGGCAACAAGGCGACCGCGAAGTCCGACTTCGTCACGGTGGCGCGCGACCCGACGGGCGTTCTCAAAGCCGACATTCCGGAGGCCCTGTGGGGCCGCTATGACGACGTGTTCGAGAAGGTCGACGGCAAATGGCGCTTCGTCAGCCGCGTGGACACCATGGACAACGAGGAGATGGCCGTGAAAGTCTGGGATCGGATGCGCGCCAATGCGGGTGTGCACATGGAGAGATCCGCAGACCTCTACAAATAGCCGAATGAACTCCAGAACGTGAAGAGCGAGGCGAGGGACCGCAGGGACGCCTGGCGGCCCGAGCCGCGCCCGGAATGGGTGGCCAGGCTCAACGAGGAAGGCGACGTTCTCAATATGCGCAGCGTGGTGCCGCTCGACGAGAGCTCGCTGCTGGCAGAAGCAACACGGAATACGGGGCTCGGCGATTTCGGCGACGATCAGTGGCTAGGGCACTTTCGGGCGCTGCTCACGGCCATCGAAAGCGAGGCCAACCTCAACTTCATGGGGCGCATGCTGACGCGCGCGGAGTTCATCCTCTACCTCGAAGCGCGCCTGCGCATACAGGACTACTTCCGCCGGTTTCCCGAAATCGAGGCGGAAGCGATCGAGGCGCCGGTGATGCTCCTGGGCCATGACAGGACCGGCACCAACCTCCTGCACGAGACCCTGGCCTGCGATCCGCAGTTTCGGGTGGTGAAGTGTTGGGAAGCTCTCTTTCCCGCGCCGCCGCCCGAGGAGAGCACTTATCGGTCGGATCCCCGGATCCAGCGAGCGGAAAGATTCATCACCATCTTCGACCGGATCACGCCGGAATGGCAGTCCGTGCAGAAGTACGGAGCCGAGCTGCCCGTGGAGTGCAGCGAATACCTGTATGCCTCCTTCCTCTCGAAGGCCTTCTTATCCGAGTTCCAGGTGCCGAGCTATGCGAACTACCTGGAGGAGCAGGACCCCCGATACACCCTTCTCTGGCACCGGCGGGTGCTCAAATTTCTGCAGTGGAAGTTCAAGAAGAAACATTGGCTGCTCAAGAATCCGATCTGGATCGAGACGATTCCACAGGTGCTGTCGGTGTATCCGGACGCGAAGATCGTACTGGCCCACAGAGATCCGATCGTGGCCGCGGATTCGTCGGCCGATGCCATGGGCAACCTGTTCTGGTGGCGGACCGATGATCCGTGGGGCGGCGGCTTGCCGGACGACGGCGCCGTTCCCGGGCAGCGTTCGCGAACGCAGGACCGATTGGTCGAATGGATGGAGAATGGAACGCTGCGTCCCGGCTTCGTGGCGAACGTCCGGTATCAGGATCTCATCAGGAACCCCGCGGAGACTCTGCGGGCTCTTTACCAGGACCTCGGGCTCACGCTGACAGAGCCGGCGCTGGCGCTCATGAGCGCTTCGCTGGAAGGCAGGCCCAAAGGGAAGCTCGGCAGATTCAAGTATCAATCGCCCGACCCCGCGGCGCTGGCGAACGAGCGCAGAATATTCGAGCGCTATCAGGCTTATTTCAACGTGCCGAACGAGATCTAGCTCTTCTTGGCCTGCAGCGCCTTGATGTCCTGCAACACGATCTGCGAATGTCCCTTCGGGTCCACTTCGGTGTAGTGCTTGACGATGCGTCCCTTTGGATCGATGAGGAAAGTATCCCGCTGCGCGGCTTCCATGACCCCAAAGAACTTCTTCAGCACGCCGTAACTCCTGGCGGTCTGCTTGTCGGGATCGGCGAGAATGGTGAAGGGCAGGCCATGCTGTTCGGCAAATTTCTTGTGTGAAGCCACGTCGTCGATGCTGATCCCCAGGATGACCGCGCCGGCTTCGTTGAACGCGAAGATATTGTCGCGGAACTCGCAGGCCTGTGTGGTGCAGCCCGGCGTGTTGTCCTTGGGATAGAAGTAAAGCGCCACCCACTTGCCGCGATAATCGCTGAGCTGGTGCCATGCGCCCTTCTGGTCCTGAAGCTTGAAATTGGGCGCCTCGCTGCCCAGAACGGGAGACCCCGCAGCCAATGCCGTGGCCGAGAAGAGGCCCAGCAGGCCGGCCCAGCCCGCGGTCAGCCAGCCGGTGAGATTACGTAAGCGCATAGTGAGACTCCTGCAAAGCCCTCGAACCCCGGCCGTGCCATACTAGGGGCATGGGGCCGCTGCCTCATAATATCAACAGCCATTCACGCCAAAGCCCTGCCAAGATAACGGGAATGCTCCGGTGAACGCCACTCAGGCAAGCGAACAGCGGGCGCAGACGCTTGGCCTGGTTCTCCCGGGCGGGGGCGCGCGGGCCGCCTACCAGGTGGGCGTGCTGCGCGCGCTGGCGGACTTTCTGCCGCCCAAGACGGCTAACCCTTTTCCGGTCATAACCGGCACCTCCGCCGGCGCCGTCAACGCCGTATACCTCGGGATCAAGGCGCACCGGTTCCGGGTGGCGGTCGCCAACCTCGAACGCGTGTGGCGGAATTTCCAGGTGGAGCAGGTGTTCCACTCCGACACGTTGAGCATGCTGCGCTCGGGGTTGCATTGGACGTTGGCCGTCCTCTCCGGAGGGTGGCTCCTGCCGCCGCCCCGTTCGTTGCTCGACAACACCCCCCTGCGCCAGCTGCTGGAAGAAAATTTCGATTTTGATGAAATCCCGCGCTCCATCACCGCGGGAAATCTCCGGGCCCTGGCCATCTCGGCCTCGGGCTATGTGAATGCCCGCTCCGTGTCGTTCTTCGATTCCGCGCCGGGCAACCAGACGTGGACCAATTTGCGCCGGGCCGGGAAATCCACCCGGCTGACGCTGGATCACCTGATGGCCAGCATCGCCGTGCCATTCCTCTTTCCGCCCGTTCCCATGGAGGGCGAATTCTACGGCGACGGCTCCATGCGTCAGGCCTCGCCCTTCAGTCCGGCCATTCGCCTGGGTGCGGAGCGGCTCCTGGTGATCGGCACTCGCTTCGAGAGCCGGGTAACCAGCGTCGCGCGCCCGGCCGCACCCACCTTCGGGCAGATATTCGGCTATATGCTGGACGCCCTTTTCAGCGATGGTCTTTATTCGGACCTCGAACGCCTTACTCAGATCAATCGACTGGTGGAGCAGGGCGGACATCTCAAGGCCAACGGCCACGAGTTGAAGAAGATCGGACTTCTCGTGCTCCTGCCGAGCTGCGATCTATCGCAAATCGCCCGCAAGCATGTCGCGAGCCTGCCGCGCACCTTGCGATCCCTGCTGCGCACCATGGGGGCGATGAATCCCGCCGGCAGCCAGCTGATCAGCTACTTGATGTTCCAATCGGGATTCACGCGCGAACTCATAGCGCTCGGCTACGCGGATGCATTGCGGCGCAAAGAGGAACTGCTCAAATTCGTCGGCGGGGAGGAGGTGGCCGAGACCGGCGCCACCGCGACCATGAAGATACTAAGTGAGGAACAGAGCGCCGAGGCCCAATAACGCTCCGAACCCGATGCAGTCGGTGAAGGTGGTGAGAATGACGCCGCTCGCCAGCGCCGGATCCACTTTCAATTTCTTCAGGACCAACGGCACGGTGACGCCGACGATGGCGGCGTTCAGCAGGTTGATGATCATGGCCGCAAAGATGATGGCCGAGATTTTCCAGGTCTTGAAGAACAGCATGGCGTAGATCCCGACCACGCCGGCCCATACCAGGCCGTTGAGCATCGCCACCGAGACTTCCTTCATCAGCAGCCAGCGGGTGTTCGCCCAGCTCACCTGGCCGAGCGCGAGGCCCCGCACGATCAAGGTGACCGTCTGCGTGCCCGCGATGCCGCCCATGCTGGCGACGATGGGCATCAGTACGGCAAGAGCCACCACTCGATTGATCGTGTCCTCGAACAGCGCCACGACGCCGGAGGCGAGGAAGGCGGTGAGCAGATTGATGCCCAGCCAGATGCCGCGGCGGCGCGTGCTGGGAATCACCGCGGAGAAGAGGTCTTCGTCGTCCTGCAGGTTGGCCAGCGATTTCAGCGAGTGGTCGGCTTCCTCGCGGATGACGTCCACCACGTCGTCGATGGTGATGCGCCCCAGAAGCTTGCCGTCCGCGCTCACTACGGCCGCCGACACGAGGTCGCGATCCTCGAACAGCTTGGTTACCTCGCCGGCGGGCGTCTCCGGCGAGATGCCGGCAAAGGTCTGGTCCATGATCTCGCCCACCGTACGGTCCGGGTCGTCGGTGAGCAGGCGGGTGATGTCCAGAACGCCGAGATACTGATCGTGCCGCGTCACCACGAACAACCGGTCGGTCCGATCAGGCAGTTCGCCGCGCATGCGCAGATAGCGCAGCACGACCTCCAACGTGACGTCGGCGCGTACGCTGACCGTATCCACGTTCATGAGGCCGCCGGCGCTGTCCTCCGGATAGCCCAGCACCGCCGACAGGCGCTCCCGGTCCTGGGCGTCCATGGAGCGCAGTACCCGAGTGTTCAAGGCCTCCGGCAAGTCTCCGATCAGGTCTGCCAAGTCGTCGACTTCCATGCCTTCCGTGGCGGCGATCAGCTCATCGGCGTTCATGCCGCCGATGAGATCGGCGCGCATCTCCTCGTTCAGCTCCAGCAGGACATCGCCTTCCAGCTCGGGATGGACGAATTCCCAGACGATTTCACGCTTGGCGGGCGGCAGCGATTCGAGCAGCGAGGCGATTTCCGCCGGGTGCATGGAGTTCACCAGGCGGTTCGCATTCCGCATGGCGCCCTGCTCGAGCGCTTCGCGAATGGCGCTCAGACGGGTGGATTTGGTGGCTTCTGGTGTGGACATGGCGTGACCGCGAAGAGTGTCACGCCGGGCCGTCTATATAAAGCCCACGAGGCGGATAATAGTGAAAGCCCAGGCTCCGGATGCGCCCTTTACTTCCCCAGCACTTGATGGCGCGCCATGACCATGGGGTACTTGGCCGAGAAATAGGCCGCCAGCCGTTCCACGAGATAGACCGAACGATGCTGGCCGCCGGTGCAGCCTATGGCCACCGTGAGGTAGCTGCGATTGCTGCGCGCGAACTGCGGGATCCAATGTTCGAGAAACTGCGCGATGTCTTCGTACATCCGCGTGACGATCGGATGGCGTTCGAGGAATTCGATGACGGCGGCGTCGCGGCCCGTGAGATGCCCCAGGCCGAGTTCCCAATAAGGATTGGGCAGGCTGCGCACGTCGAAGACGAAATCGGCGTCGCCCGGTACGCCGTTGCGGTAGGCAAAGGACTCGAACGACAGGGAAAGCCGCCCTTCGGCCCGCTTCTCCACCCGCTGGCGGATCAGTTCGCGCAGTTCATGCACGCTCAGCCGGGTGGTGTCTATCACCAGGTCGGCGGCGTTGGCGATCGGGGCGAGGAGCTGCTGCTCCTGTTCGATGGCGTCCGCCAGCCCCAGGCCTTCCCGGCTCAGGGGATGACGGCGCCGCGTCTCGCTGTAGCGTTTGAGCAGAGCTTCCTCCCCGGCGCGCAGAAACAGCACTTCGCACTGGACCGAGCTGCGTTTGAGCTCGGCAACCAGCTGCGGCACGGAGGCGATCTCGCTGGCGCGGTTGCGGGCGTCGATGCCGACGGCCGTGAGGCGGTAAGCCGGCTCTCCCGAGCGCACCGTGTGGGAGACGAACATCGGCAGCAAACCCGCCGGAATGTTGTCGACACAGTAATAGTCGAGATCCTCGAGCATGTGCAGCGCCACGCTCTTACCGGATCCGGACAGCCCGCTGATGAGGATTAAACGCATGCGATTCGCTCGTTCATCGCTTCAGGCCGGATTTCGCGCCGAGGAATACCGCCCCTGGTCCACTACTCAGGAGGATTTGGCTCTCTGCGCCTCCAGCGGATGATGGTCGTTGCGCTTGTCCTTGTGCTTCTTGACGAGCCGGTCGAGCTTGTCCGCCAGCGCATCGATGGCGGCATACATGTTTTCGTCCACGGCGTCCGCAAAAATGGTGCCGCCATTCACCAGCATCTTCGCCTCGGCTTTATGGCGCAGCTTCTCGACGGTCAAAATACAGTGCACGTCGAGGACATTGTCGAAGTGACGAACGATGCGATCGAGTTTTTTCTCCACGTAGTTCTTGAGTGACGCTGTGACATCTATGTGATGACCCGTGACATTCAGTTGCATGAGAACTCCTTACGTTCGTCGGGGAAAAATCAGCGGCTTGCCACGCGCTTGCGTTCGCTGGAAGGCGGGATACCGATCGCCTCGCGGTACTTCGCCACGGTGCGGCGCGCGACCTGGACCCCCTCCTTGGAAAGGATCTCGGCGATACGGCTGTCGGACAGTGGCTTATCGCCTTCCTCCTGCGCCACCAGTTTGCGGATCTTGGCGCGAATCGCCGTGGACGACAACTCCGTGCCATCGCTGCCCGCCACGTGGCTGGAGAAGAAATAGCGGAATTCGATCACGCCGCGCGGCGAGTGCATGTATTTGTTGGTAGTGACGCGGGAGATAGTGGACTCGTGCATCCCCACGGCTTCGGCGACGTCTTTCAGGATCATGGGCTGCATGTGCTCATCGCCTTGTTCGAGGAAGGCCGATTGTCTCTGCACGATGCAGCGCGCCACCTTCAGCAGGGTGTCGTTGCGTATCTCCAGGCTGCGGATCAGCCAGCGCGCTTCCTGCAGCTGCGAGCGCAGCATGGCGTGATCGGAGGAGCGGCTGATCAGATTGGCATAGCCTTGATTGACCCGGATGCGCGGCAGGCTGGCGGGATTGATGTCCACCACCCAGCCGTGGTCGGTACGGCGCACGAACACGTCCGGCACCACGTATTCCGACGGTGTGGAATGGATGGTCGCACCGGGCCGCGGCTGGCAGGCCCGCACCAGCAAGAGGGCGTTTTCCAGCTCTTCCTCGCTGACCCGCAGTTGCCGGCGCAGCACGGGATACTGCTGCGCGGCGACCTGATCGAGATAGTCCTTTGCGATCGCCATCGCCGTTTCGCGGCCGGGCGTGGCGGAATCCAACAGGCGAAGTTGCAGGTAGATGCATTCAGAAACAGAACGGGCGCCGACTCCCGCCGGGTCCATCGTCTGAATATTCTGCAGCACCTGTTCCACTTCCGCGACGGTGGCGGTGGTTTCGGGGAGGAGGTGCTGGACGATTTCCTCCAGCGACTCGATCAGGTAGCCATGGTCGTTGATGGCGTCGATGATTGCCGCGCCGATGCGCGCGCCTTTTTCATCCAGCCGCGCGAATTGCAGCTGCCAAAGCAGGTGGTCCTGCAGCGTTTCCGCGCGCGAGTCGGCGAATTCCTGGGTGCGATCGTCGTCTCCCGACCAGGGCGTTTCGGAAAGGCCCGTTATCTGCGAATCCTGCCACTCGGAGTCGTCGGAGACCTCGGGCAGCTGCTCCTCGACGGCGCTCGAAACCGCGGGCTCGATCACGCGGTCGGACATTTCGAAGACCGGTTCGAGCGCCTCGGGGGACTCTTCCTCGAGGCCCGCCTCGTCCTCGGCTTCCAGCATGACGTTGGTTTCCAACGCTTCCCGAATCTGCGCCTGCAGCTCCAGAACGGGCAGCTGCAGCAGGCGAATGGCCTGTTGCAGCTGCGGGGTCATGGTCAGCTGCTGACCGAGTTTGAGCTGGAGAGACGGTTTGAGCATCAGGAGGGAAACGGAAGCGACGAAAAAAAGCCATTCTGCAAAAAGCCAGTCGGCGGCTACTACAGCCGAAAGTCCTGGCCCAAGTACACCTCACGAACCTCCCGATTTGCAAGGATTTCGTCCGCGTTTCCGGCAGCAATTACCGATCCGCTGCTGACGATGTAGGCCCTGCCGCAGATCCCCAGGGTTTCCCTCACGTTGTGGTCGGTGATCAATACGCCGATATTCCGCGAACTTAGGTGGCGGATGATGCGCTGGATGTCCAGGACCGAGAGAGGATCGACGCCGGCAAAGGGCTCGTCCAACAAGATGAAGCGGGGGTCGATGGCCAGGGCGCGGGCGATTTCCACGCGGCGGCGTTCGCCGCCGGAGAGGCTCTGGCCGATACTGGCGCGGATATGGCCGATATGCAGCTCTTCGAGCAGGGAATCGAGGGTCGCGCGCTGCGACGCGCTATTCAAGTCGTCGCGCATCTCGAGAACGGACCGGATGTTCTCCTCCACCGTGAGCTTGCGGAAAACCGAAGCTTCCTGCGGCAGATAGCCCAGTCCGAGCTGCGCACGGCGGTGCATGGGCAGGCGCGACAGGTCCCGGTCATCGAGCAGGATCCGCCCCGCGTCGCAGGGCACCAGGCCGACGATCATGTAGAAGGCGGTGGTCTTGCCCGCGCCGTTCGGCCCCAGCAGGCCCACCACCTCGCCGCTGGCCACTTCCAGCGACAGATCTTTGACCACTTGGCGCGATTTGTAGCGCTTCGCCAGATTCTCGGCACGCAGCAAGCTCATGGAGACTTCGTTTCGGGCGCTGCCGGTCGAGGGGGCGGTGTTTCGGGCGGCGCCTCGGCGCCCTCCGGCTGGGATTGCGTGAGGGGCGCCGAACTCGTCGCGGACGAGGGCGCCGCGGGCCGAGGCGTTTCCGGCGCCGGACCCGTCGATTTCGAGGGTGAGGGCGAGGCAGTCGAACCTGCCGGCGGAGCGCTCGAGGTTTTGGGATTGATGATGATGCTCACGCCCTGATGGTCTTGCTCATTGGGGTTCGCGAGAATGCGCTGGTTGCGAATATCGTAAATCAGGGTCTGGCCAGTGATTTCGTTGCGTCCGTCCGACAGCCAGGCCTGCTCGCTGAGCCGCACCGACCCGCGCGCGATGTCGTATTCGATGGTCCCGGCCCGGCCCCGCGCCAGCTGCTCGGGGTCGCTGCGGTGTTGTTCGAAGGTGGCGGGATTGCCCGTGATCAGCGCATGAGCGATCTCGTTGCCGCGAAACGTGACGGTGGCGGCCTGCGAATCCAGCGAGCCGTCGGGCAGGCGGATATGCACGTCGCCGCGGAAGGACCACTGGCTGCTTTCGAAGTTCAGGCCGGTCGCCGTGGCCTCGCTGGCTTCCACGGACAGCGGCCCCTGGGCAATCCGGACTTTGTGGAAGACCAGTACGTTATCCCGATAGTTGAAATCCGAGGACGCCGCATCGAGGGCGATCGGCTTGGTGGGGTCGGTGATTCGATCCAGCGGTGCGCCGCATACCATGGCCGGCAGCGAAGCCCATAGAACGGACAGCACCAGCACGCTGGGCAGCGCCGGGCGGAGGGCGGCACGCCCACCCGCGCGATGCGCGCCGCCGGCTCCGGCCGCGGCGTCCGGACCAGTGTCGTCGCGTGAGCTATGCACGGGCGCTATTCATTTGGAGCGAAGCGGCCGTGCACCGCGGAGTTCAGCTTCAGCTTGGCCGAATTCAGGTCGGCGTACAGGCCGCGAGCGAGGATGCGATTCTGACCCTTGCCCGCGGCCGCGATGTCGATCGATACGGGCGAATCCGTCAGTGCGACATTCTTTTGGGTATCGATGGTCAGCGATTCGGTGTGCAGGACGGCGCCGTTGGCGGCGCCCGTCGCCCGCAATGCCACGTTGCCCCTGAAAGTCAGGGCGCTGGATTCGGCCGGCAGATGGCCGGTTTCCGCTTGCAGATGCCAGGGCCGGTCCGGAATGGCGAGGTAATCTACGTTCACTTCCTGCAGGGATACGCTCTGGTCGGTGGGATTTTGTTCGATGCTGCGAGCCGCCAAACGAATGCGCGGCATTCCGGCCACGGTGGTGTCGGTGATGATCGCGTCCTTGAAATAATAGCCCAGCCGCGGCGGCGGCTCGACTGCATTTTGATCGGCGCCGTCGCGGTGGACGAAAATGCCGTAGCTCAGCACGCCTGCGGTCAGGAGTGCGGTCGTTCCCACCCAGCGCCAGTTCATGATTCCAGCCGCTGCATCGCCGGCCGGGCCTGCACGGAGGTCATGGGCGCGCGGCCGACAGAATGAGATCGCAAACTTCGCCGACGGCTCCGCGGCCTCCGGCGGCATGGGTGACGTAGTGGGCGCGTTTGCGCAGCTCCGGGTGAGCATCCGCCACGGCAATCCCGAAGCCGGCGAATTCCAGCAGCGGCAAATCGGGCAGATCGTCGCCCACGCAGGCAATACCCTGCGGACCCAGGCCGGCGAGGTTCAATAGCTGCTGCAGGGTTTGCAGCTTGTCGGTCACTCCTTGGCGCAGCCAGGAGATGCCGAGCTCGCTCATTCGATGTTCGACGGCGCGTGACTGCCGTCCCGAGATCACCGCCACCTGCACGCCGGCCGCCATCAGCCGTACCAGCGCCGAGCCGTCGCGGACGTGGAAGCTCTTGGCTTCTTCGCCGCGGGCGCTGAAGTACAGGCGGCCGTCGGTCAGTACGCCATCCACGTCGAGCACCAGCAGGCGAACGCTGGCGGCACGTTCGTGGAGCAGATCCGCCATTACATGACACCCGCACGAAACAGATCGTGAACGTGCACGACGCCCACCAGGAAGCCGCGGTCGTCGACGACCGGCAGTCCCGTAATGCGGTGCGTTTCCATGAGGTGCACGGCCTCGGCGGCCAGCATGCGGGGGCGCAGGGACTTTGGATTCGCCGTCATGACCGCCTGCATGGCGATGCTGCCCAGGTCGATGGACTGTTCCAATATCCGGCGCAGGTCGCCGTCGGTGAGCACCCCCAGCAGCTTGTCCTGCGCATCGACCACGATGGTCATGCCCAATCCCTTGCGGGTCATCTCCCGCAGTCCATCCGGGAGGAGCGCGTCCGGCAGCACTCGGGGCAGTTCGGCGCCCGTGCGCATGACATCCGCCACGTGCAGAAGCAGGCGACGGCGTCCCAGGCTGCCGCCCGGATGCGAGCGGGCGAAATCCTCCTCGGTGAAGCCGCGCGCCTCCAGCAAGGCCACGGCCAAGGCATCCCCCATGGCCAAGGTGGCGGTGGTGCTGGCCGTCGGCGCGAGATTGAGCGAGCAGGCCTCGGCCGGCACACTCACGTCGAGCGCCACGGTGGCCGCGTGCGCCAGCGTCGAATCGAGCCGGCCCGTGAGCGCCAAGAAGGGAATGCCCAGTCGTTTGAGCGTCGGCAGCAGCGTAACGAGTTCGTCGGTTTCGCCGGAATTGGAGATCGCGAGGAAGACGTCTTCGCGGGTGAGCATGCCGATGTCGCCGTGGCTGGCTTCCCCGGGATGAATGAAGAATGCGGGGGTGCCGGTGCTGGCCAGCGTGGCCGCGATCTTGTTGCCGATATGCCCCGATTTGCCCATGCCGCTGACGGCAACCCGGCCCGCACAGTGCAGCAGCAGGCTGCAGGCGTCGACGAACGAGGGACCCAGGCGGTCGACCAGGGCGGTAACCGCATCGGCTTCGATCTTCAGTACCGCCCGCCCGCGGCGCAGCAGTGTGTCCTGGTCCGGTGTTGGGCCGAGAGCCGGCGCGCCCCCCGAAGCCCGCCGCGTGTCCGGGGTCTGTGCCGGCTGGCCCGGTTCCTGGGCGGGCGGGCCGCGGTGCCGGGCGGGGGTTTTTGTGGTCGACTGCGCCATGGGCAGATGATACCGCGTCGGCGGTAGGGTCTGCCCGATTCAGAAGGGCACAGGTGGTGCAGGGCGCGGGTATTTCCCTGGCGATCGTTTATCATGGGGACTTCACTACTAGCGGCCTCATTGGCCCGGCCCTTCATGACCCCTCCCGAAATTCGAACCCTGATCGAGGCCGGATTGCCCGGCGCCCGCGTGCACGTCGAGTCGGACGACAACACGCATTTTGCTGCCCGCATCGTGGCGCCGCAGTTCGAAGGCAAGCGCAACCTGCAAAGACATCAGATGGTCTACGCGACGCTGGGCGAGCGCATGGGCCGTGAAATTCATGCGTTGAGTATCGAAGCGAAGACGCCCGGCGAACTGTAGCCGTGGACCGCCTGCAGATTACCGGCGGCATTCCCCTGGAGGGCGAGATCCGCATTTCCGGGGCGAAGAATGCCACGCTGCCCATCCTGGCGGGCGCGCTGCTGGCGGACGCGCCGGTGACCATCGGCAATGTGCCGCATCTGCAGGACGTGACCACCATGATCGAGCTGCTCGGCCGCATGGGGGTCGGGGTCACGGTCGATGAGCGAATGCGCATCGAGGTGGATCCCGCCAGTCTGCGCGAAACCGTTGCGCCCTACGAGCTGGTCAAGACCATGCGGGCGTCGATATTGGTGCTGGGGCCGCTGCTGGCTCGTTATGGCAAGGCGGACGTATCGCTGCCCGGGGGCTGTGCGATCGGCGCCAGGCCGGTCAATATCCATGTCGCCGGGCTGCAGGCCATGGGGGCGGAGATCCACATCGAGAACGGCTATATCCGCGCCCGCGCCGACCGCCTGAAAGGCGCGCGCCTGGTATTGGAGACCATTACCGTCACGGGCACCGAGAATCTGATGATGGCGGCCACGCTTGCCGAGGGCGAGACCGTGCTGGAGAACGCGGCCCGTGAACCGGAGGTGGTCGATCTGGCGAACTTCCTCAACTCCATGGGCGCGAAAGTCCGCGGCGCCGGCACCGATGCCATCGTCATCGAGGGGGTGCGGCGCCTCGGCGGCACCGCCTACGAGGTGCTGCCCGATCGCATCGAGGCGGGCACTTACCTGGTGGCGGGCGCGATCACGCGCGGGCACGTTAAGTTGAAGAATGCCCAGCCGCAGCATCTGGACGCCGTGCTGCAAAAATTACGCGAGGCCGGCGCGGCCCTGGTCCTGGGCGAGAACTCCATCGAATTGGACATGCGCGGCCGGCGGCCCGCCGCCGTCGACGTCCGCACCGCACCGTATCCTGCCTTTCCCACGGACATGCAGGCCCAGTTCGCCGCCCTCAACTGCGTGGCCAGCGGCGTGGGCACCGTCATCGAGACCATATTCGAGAACCGGTTCATGCATATGCTGGAAATGCGGCGCATGGGGGCGGATGTGCAGCTGGAAGGAAACACGGCCATCATTCGCGGGGTGCCAAAATTGACGGCCGCCCCCGTGATGGCCACCGACCTGCGGGCGTCGGCCAGTCTGGTGCTGGCGGGCCTGGTGGCGGAGGGCGTGACCGAGGTGGATCGGATCTACCACATCGATCGCGGCTATGAATGCATCGAGGAGAAGCTCGAGCAGCTCGGGGCGCAGATCAAGAGGATATCGGGACGCGCCGCTTGAGTCGGCACCCGCCGACTTGCATGTGTATAATGAGGAATTCAGCGGGTTTCTCTTAAGAATACTCTGGCGACGGCGGTCCGGTCCTTCGGCCGATCGACGTGCCAGCGAACGGACGCTGGCGGTCAAAAATCGTCGGCCCGGATCGAACGGCGGTGCGGCCGGCCTGCATTCGGGCTGTGTACTCGGAGTGATTTGATGAGCGTGCATGACGATCGTATCGATGGCGAGGCTGATTCGAGCCGCCGGCATTTTCTGCTGGTGGCGACCACGGTGACCGGCTTGGCCGGCGCGGCGCTTACCGCCGTGCCTTTCCTGGCTTCCTGGAGGCCGAGTGCGCGGGCGCAGGCGCTGGGCGCCCCGGTGGAAGTGGACATCAGCAAGATCGAAATGGGCGAAATGATCAAGGTAGAGTGGCGCGGTCAGGCCATATATATAGTGCGCCGCACGCCGCAGATGCTGGAGCTGCTGAACAATCACGACCCCTTGCTGCGCGATCCGAAGTCGGAGGAATCCGAACAGCCCGCTTACGCCAAGAACGGGACGCGTTCCGTCAATCCCGAGTTTCTCGTAGCCATCGGCGTATGCACGCATCTGGGCTGCGCCCCCTTGTCGCGGTTCACCGCGGGAGAGGCCGATCTGGGTGCCAGCTGGCCGGGCGGTTTCTACTGCCCCTGCCACGGCTCGAAATTCGATCTCGCCGGCCGCGTCTTCAAAGACGTGCCCGCGCCCACGAACCTGCGAATCCCGCCGTATCGTTTCATGGCGGATACGCGTCTCTTGATTGGCTCTGACACGGGGGCTGGCTGATGAGCGCCGCTGCACCTTCCGCGGGTCGTCCCGCCGGTTCCAAGCCTGGCCGTTGGAGTGGACTGATCGACTGGATCGACGCCCGCTTTCCCTTGACGAAGATGATCAAGGAGCACGCCACCGAATACTACGCGCCGAAGAATTTCAATTTCTGGTACTACTTCGGCGTGCTGTCGCTGGTGGTGCTGATCCTGCAGATCGTGACCGGCATTTTCCTGACGATGAACTACAAGCCCTCGGCGGCGGATGCGTTCGCGTCGGTCGAATACATCATGCGCGACGTGGATTGGGGCTGGCTGATCCGCTACATGCATTCGACGGGGGCTTCGGCCTTCTTCATCGTCGTGTATCTGCACATGTTCCGCGGCCTGATGTACGGGTCGTACCGGAATCCGCGCGAACTCATCTGGATCTTCGGCATGCTGATCTACCTTTGCCTGATGGCGGAGGCGTTCATGGGCTACCTCCTGCCCTGGGGCAACATGTCCTACTGGGGAGCGCAGGTGATCGTCTCGCTGTTCGGCGCCATTCCCTACGTCGGCAGCGCCTTGGTGGAATGGATACGCGGCGACTACTATATTTCGGACATCACGCTGAACCGCTTCTTCGCCCTGCACGTCATCGCGCTGCCCATCGCACTGATCTTCCTGGTCATGGCGCACATTCTGGCGCTGCACGAAGTCGGTTCGAACAATCCGGACGGCGTGGACATCAAGAAGCACAAGGATGCGCAGGGGCGGCCGCTGGACGGCATTCCTTTCCATCCTTATTACACGGTCAAGGATCTGACGGGCGTCGTGGTGTTCGCCGCGATCTTCGCGGCGATCGTATTCTTCGCCCCCGAGATGCACGGCTACTTCCTCGAGCACGCCAACTTCGATCCTGCGAATCGGCTGCAGACCCCCGAGCACATCGCTCCGGTGTGGTACTTCACGCCGTTCTACGCCATCCTGCGCGCGGTGCCGAACAAGCTGGTCGGCGTCTGCCTGATGGGGCTGGCGGTGGTGGCCTTCTTCTTTCTCCCCTGGCTGGATCGCGGCCGGGTGCTGTCGATCCGCTACCGCGGCTGGCTGTACAAGGCTTTCCTCTTTTCCTTCGCAATCAGTTTCGTGGCGCTTGGCTACCTGGGATTGCAGCCCGCGACACCGGAATACACGCGCGCGGCGCGAATTTTCGCCGTGGTCTACTTCGCCTTCTTCGTCCTCATGCCCTGGTACACCCGGGTCGACAAGACCAAGCCGGTGCCGGATCGGGTGACCTATGAGCATTGAAGCGATAGCCATGAAATCGATGGCCATCGGGCTGGGGCGACACTGGAGCGGGTCGATGCGGGGATGGAAGATGATTGGAAGTAAAGCAGCCGTGCTGCTGCTCGCGAGCGGTTTCCTGGCGGTCTCTTCGGCCCCGGCCGGCGCCGCCGAAGAAGGCCAGGGCGAGCATGCCAATATCGATGTGACCAACGTCGCCGCCCTGCAGCGCGGGGGACGGAATTTCGTCAACTACTGCCTGGGGTGTCACTCCGCGCGCTATGTGCGCTACAACCGTCTGCAAAAGGATCTGGGCCTCACCGAAGAACAGGTCATCCAGAATCTCATGTTCACGGGGGAGCGCACCTCCGACACCATGCAGAACACGATGCCGCCGGATGACGCCAAGCGCTGGTTCGGCACGGCGCCGCCCGATCTGTCGCTGATCGCCCGCAGCCGCGGGCCGGACTATCTGTACAATTTTCTGAAGTCTTTCTATCTGGATCCGAGCCGCCCCACCGGCGTCAACAACCATGTTCTGCCGGGCGCCGCCATGCCGCACGTGCTGTGGGAACTGCAAGGCTATCAGCGCCCGATCTACGAGGGCGAAGTCGATGCGCAGAAGAACATCCAGAAGCAGTTCAAGGGCTTCGAACTGGTGCGCAAGGGCAGCCTGTCCCCCGCCGAGTACGATCAGTTCGTGCGCGATACCGTGACTTTCCTCAGCTACATTGGCGAACCGGTGCAGATCGACCGGCGCAACCTCGGCTTTCGCGTTCTGGCTTTTCTGCTGGTGTTCTTCCTGTTCGCGTACTTCCTGAAGAAGGAGTACTGGAAGGACGTGACATGACAAGCGCGGCGGGGCGGACCGATATGGCGCCTCGCCGGCCGGTTGTCATGCTGACGAGTTTGCCGACATGATGACGCTTTTTTCCAAACCCGATGATCCGTGGTGCCACCGTGCCCGGCTCGTGCTTGCCGAAAAGAGCATTCACGTCGAAGTCATCGACGTCGAGCGCGACAAGCTCCCCGAAGACCTGATGGACCTGAATCCGTATCACAGCGTGCCGACGCTGGTGGATCGCGACCTCGTCCTGTACGACTCGCGGGTCATCATCGAATACCTGGACGAGAGATTTCCGCATCCGCCGCTCATGCCGGTGGATCCGGTGACGCGGGCGCAGTTCCGGGTGGCCCTCTATCGGATCGAAAAGGACTGGTACACGCTGGCCGAGCAGATCATGGACGACAGCAATCCCAAAGGCGGGCAGCGGGCACGCAAGATCCTGCGCGAGAGTATTCTCGCCAGCGCCGAAGTGTTCAAGGCCAAGCCATACTTCCTGTCCGACGAATTTTCACTGGTGGACGCGAGCATCGCGCCCATATTGTGGCGCCTGACGTATTGGGAGATCGATCTGCCCGCGCCGGCGCAGGCGATTGCCAAGTATGCCGACCGGCTGTTCTCGCGCCCGGCGTTTCGGCGCAGCTTGTCGCATGCGGAAGAGGAAATGCGGGTGTGACGGAAGCCACTTCGACACCGGGCCTGACATCGCGGCGTCCGTATCTGCTGCGCGCGATGCACGAATGGATCACGGACAATAACCAGACGCCGCATATCGTGGTCGACGCGTCGCTAGAGGCGGTGGAAGTCCCGCGGCAGTACGTGCAGGCCGGCAAGATCGTGCTGAATGTGAGCCTCTCGGCCACCAGCGGTCTGGCGCTGGGCAATGAATTCGTCTGTTTCCAGGCACGCTTCGGCGGTGCGACCTATCGCGTGAACGTGCCGATCGCGGCGGTCCTCGGTATCTACGCACGCGAAACCGGGCAGGGGATGATTTTCTCGGAAGCCGATATCTCGCCCACTCCGCCGGCACCCCCGACTTCGCCCACCTCTCCGGATCGGGCTCCGTCATCCGTACAGCCGCTGAAGCCGAAGGGCGGCGGCGACCGGCCGAAGTTGAAAGTGGTGAAGTGACGGCCGTACCGGCGGCAGGCGCGACGCGCCTGAGCATTGCGTAATCCCGCGCGACTCTCGCTTTTCTGGGCCAGCGCCATCGCGCCGCTGCGCGACAGCTATGGACGAACGGCGGTGGCTGCGGCGGCGATCGCGCTCGGAGTTGCTCTGGGTGTGGCGATCCATCTCATCAATCGCAGTGCGGCCGATGAGGTTTCCAACGCCGCGCGCCGTCTGTTCGGGCAGGCCGATCTTACGGTGCGCGGCGGGAGCGCCGGCTTCGACGAGGACATCTATCCGCGCATCGCCCGCCTGCCGGGGATGCGCATGGCGAGTCCGGTGGTCGAGCTCGATGCGCGGCTGCCGGATGGCAACGAGCATATCAGGCTGGTAGGCATCGATGCGTTTCGAGCTGCGCGGATGCAGCCGGCATTTGCCTCCGTGCCGCGTGCCGGCCTCAGTGGCGCGGGCGAGGAGGGGGTCCACCTCAGCGCATCCGCGGCGCACACGCTGCTCATGAAACGCGGCGACATGCTTCGAGTCCAGGTGGGCTTGCAGCCCGTGGTGTTTCGGGTCGTCGATATCCTGCCCGCGAGCGCCTTTCCGCAGAGCGTGGCGGTTTTGGACATCGCCACCGCCCAATGGAAGTTGCAGCGGCTGGGGATCCTCGACCGCATCGACGTGCAGGCCCTCAGCGGGGCAGAGGTGGCGCATGTGCGGGCGGCGATAGCCGCGATGCTGCCCGAGGGCGTATACGTCGGCACCGCGCAGTCGCAGACGGACGAAGCCTTGCGCTTTTCGAGAGCCTACCGAGGGAACCTGACCGCGCTCGCCCTGGTCGCCCTGTTCACCGGGGGATTCCTGGTGTACGCCACGCAGTCGGCGGCCGTGATGCGCCGCCGCCGCGAGCTCGCACTGTGGCATGCCTTGGGCGCTACTCGCCGGGAGCAGATGGGTGCACTGCTCCTAGGCAGCGGACTCATCGGGTTCGTGGGCTCGGGGGCGGGTGTCCTGCTAGGAATCGGTACGGCCGACTTCGCGCTGCGCAAGCTGGGGATCGATCTGGGCGCCGGCTACTTTCGGGATGCGACGGCGTCATTGGGCGTGCACGCGGCCGACATGTCCTTGTTCTTCACTCTGGGAGTCGGGGTGACGCTGCTTGCGACACTGCGGCCCGTGATCGAGGCGGCGCGTATTCCCACCGCCGCCGCGTTGAAGTCCGCCGACGTGGATATCGAGGCCGCCGGCGGTCATGTGTTGCTAGGCATTGCGCTGCTCCTGTCGGCCTGTGTGCTGCTGATGCTGCCGGCCGTCGCCGGTCTACCGCTGCCCGGCTACGCTGCCATTGCGTTGATTCTCATCGGCGCGGTCCTCCTCATGCCTTCGTTTACGCGGCTGCTGTTGCGCCGGCTGCCCGTGCCGCGCTCCCCGCCGGCCTCCATCGCGCTAGCGCATCTGCGCGGCACGGCGCGCTACGCGGTGCTGAGCGTCGCGGCCATTCTGGTGAGCTTCGCTCTCATGGTTGCCATGGCCATCATGGTGACCTCGTTCCGATTCTCGCTGGATGACTGGCTGCAGCGCCTGCTGCCTGCGGATCTCTATCTGCGGGCCGGCTCCGCGGAGCAATCCGCCTTTTTCGACGCGGCGAGCGTGGACGAACTGCGCGGCCTGCCCGGTATCGCGCGCCTCGAGGCCAATCGTTTTGCCGAGGTGCAGTTGCGCGCCGGAGGTCCCGGCATCACCGTCATTGCGCGACCGATCGATATTGAAAGTGCGGGGCGAGTGTTGTGGCTGACGCGCACCGCGGACAGGCCCGACAGAGCAGCGGATGAGCGAGAGGACGCGACAGGCCGCCTGGAGCCGGCCGGACAGAGTGCAAAGCGCAGCGATGAGATACCGATATGGATTTCCGAGCAGCTCGCGGACCGCTTGAATTTGCGGCCCGGATCTCCCCTGGTGCTGCCGCTGGGCGGGCAGCCGGTTGCGTGCCGTGTGCGCGGCGTCTGGCGCGACTACGAGCGTGCGAATGGCAGCGTGGTCATGAATAGAGACACCTACGTGCGCCTGACGGGCGACGCGCGTGCGAATACGATCTGGATGTGGCTGCGCGCCCGAAGCGACGCGGACGCCGTGGCCGCCGCCGTTCGCCAGACTCTCCCGGCCGACGCCGACTACGATTTGCGCTCGCCGCTGGAAATCCGCGCGTTGTCGATGCAGGCCTTCGACCGCACTTTCTCGATCACGTACCTGATCGAAGTGATCGCCGTGGTGATCGGACTCATGGGCGTGAGCACCAGCATGAGCACCCAAGTTCTGGCGCGGCGCGCGGAACTGGGGGTGCTGCGGCACGTCGGCGTGACTCGGCGCCAGATCGCGGCGATGCTGGCTTTCGAAGGCGCCGGCCTCGGAGCGCTCGGGGTCATCGCGGGGCTGCTGACGGGAATGCTCTTGAGTCTGGTTCTGATCTACGTCGTGAACCGGCAGTCGTTCCACTGGAGCATGGACCTGCACATTCCTTCGGTGACGCTGCTGCTCCTGTCCCTCGGCCTGGTGGGCGCCGCCGCCCTTACGGCCCTGTGGAGCGGACGGCGTGCGATGCAGGCGGAGGTGGTGCTGGCAGTGAAAGAGGACTGGTGAGAGGAGACCGTGGCAAGCAGGACCCAAATGGCGAACCAGCGATGGGCGGAACTGGAAGTGATCGCGGCGCGCTTCCTGGCACTGCTTGCATGCCTGACGTTCGCCGTCGATGCGCTCGCGGAGGCAGAGTTTGCACCGGTCGTGCCAGGGTACCGCATCGAGTTCCCGCGCGACGAAGGCAGTCATCCGGCCTTTCGCACCGAGTGGTGGTACGTGACCGGTTGGGTCACGGATGAGGCAGGCAAGGAGCGCGGGTTTCAGGTCACGTTTTTCCGCAGCCGCTCGCCGTCCGCCGCAGCGCAGGAAAATCCCTCCAAGTTCGCACCGCGCCAGCTGCTGTTCGCCCACGCGGCCTTGAGCGATCCGCAGGTCGGGCATTTGCTGCACGAGCAGCGGGCCGCGCGTGCCGGCTTCGGCTTGAGCGAAGCGCGCGAGGGTGATCTCGAGGTTCATATCGATGACTGGGGCCTGCGGCGACAAGGCGAGAATTACAGTGCCGCCGTCGCCGGCGAGGCTTTCGGGCTGCGATTGCGGTTACATCCGCAGCGTGCCCCGCTGCTGCAGGGCGAGTCCGGATTCAGCCGCAAGGGCGATGATCCGAAATTTGCGAGCTACTACTACAGCCTGCCGCAGCTGGAGGTCAGCGGGGAACTCCGGATCGGGACGCGTAATCTGCGGGTCCGCGGGCGGGCCTGGCTGGACCACGAATGGTCGAGTTCGCTGCTCGCGCCCGAGGCCGTGGGTTGGGACTGGACGGGCATCGACTTCGACGACGGCAGCGCGTTGATGGCTTTCCGCATCCGCGGCGCGGGTGGCGAGTCGCGATGGTCGACCTCGAAGTGGTGTGTTGCGAAGCGCGGCCCGGCGTCGACGGAAGTCTGTTCGGACGCGCCGGTTCAGTGGAAGGCACAAAGAAACTGGCGCTCGCCGCGCACGGGGGTGACTTATCCGGTGGAGTGGACGCTGCAGATCGGCGCGCGAACACTGCGGTTGCAGCCGCTGATGGATGACCAGGAGAGCGATTCCCGTGCCAGCACGGGGACGATTTATTGGGAAGGCGCCGTGACGGCTACAGGCGAGGCGGGACAAAGGCTGGGCCGGGGTTATCTCGAGCTGACCGGCTATGGCTCGCGCTTGAACATCGCCGCTCCCTAGGAGGGTCAGGCCTTGCGATGCCACGTCTGAGTGGCTCAGACCTCGAGCCGCGTTGCCAGCTGCAGGCAGTCTGCGACGCTGATGTCCGGCGCGAAAGCGTCGCTGGGCCAGCGCTCGCGGCGACGATTCATCCACGCCGTGCGCAGGCCGGCGGCGCGCGCGCCACGGATGTCGTGATCCGGATCGTCGCCCACATAGAGGATATCTTCGGGAGCCAGCCCTAGAGCGGCGGCGAGCCGTTCGAAACCGCGCCGATGCGGCTTGGAGGCGCCCACGTCGCGGGCATTCAGAGAAACCGTGAATAATTCGGCGACGCCGACGCGCGCCAGATCCGCATTGCCGTTGGAGAGCGTCGCCAGCGTATAGCGAGCGCGCAGCCGATCGAGCGCGGGCCGCACGTCGTCGTAAAGTTGAATGTCATTGCGCGCCGCGAAAAATATCTCGAAGGCGCGCTCGGCGGCCGCGGGCTCGTAGCCGCAATCCTGCGCATGCCGCGTGAGCGCGGTCATACGCAGATAGGTGAAGTCGTGTGCGTTGTGGGGCTCCTCGGCCGCCAGCTCCATTCGGGCCGCACGCATGTCTTCGGGCGAGTAACGCTCCGCGACCCTTGGGCAATGCTCTTGCAGCCACTCTTGCAGACGTGCTTCGGCACGCTCGATGACGGGTCCCACATTCCAGAGGGTGTTGTCCAGGTCAAACGCGATTGCGCGGATTTTGTGGAATGCTGCGGGCGCTGTCACGCGCGCAGATTGCGGGACATTCAGGGCCTGGTCAACCGCCGTTCACGGCGCCTTGCCGGCAGTGGCGGGACAGTGGCCGGCATTCGCCGGCAGGCTAAGAATTGTCCTCGCCGGGGTAAGCCTATTTGCCCAGTTTGCCCACCAGCCGCGATAGAAATGCGCCCGTGCTGGTCTGCAAGCGGCGAATGCCGCTCTGCGAAGCTTCGACGTCGCGAGCCGCGGCACGCAGTCGGTCCTCGAGAGCGTGACTGCGCGCGGCGCTGGCGGCACGCAGATTCGCCGTAGCCGACTTGGAGGGAAGCGCTGCAGGCTTGGCGGACGGCGGGGATTTTGCCCCTGCTTTCTCGGCGGCGGCGGTGCGTGCCGGGCCCGTGTTGGCCGCGCCGTGCGCCGGCATGGAGCCGGATGTCATTGCGCCGTTGGCACCGAAGATGGCCGATCCGGATCTGGCCGCCGCGCCGTTGGCAGGGGGCAGGCTTGCAGCCGGACGTTCGCGGGTGCTCAGTTCGACGACTTTCGCGGAGGGTGGTGCCGAGGCCGCGGGAGAAGTTTCGAAGCGCTGCTGCTCGGCGGCGCTCACACGCACGATCTGCGGCGCGTTGAAAAAAGTTTTCACGTAGCCGCTGACGGCCTGGGCGGAAACTTCCTCTTTGAAGAAGCCGAGGCGCAGGGCATGCAGAATCTTGCCCTGTTCCATGATGGCCACCGAGTAGAGCCGGTAGGCGGAGAAGATATCCAGCCGCGGCATGGCCTCGAGATTGACCGGGTGGTCGGAGGCGGCCAGCTGGACGACGAACGCCTTGGGCTGATTCTCGTCGGACAACTCCGCGGCGGTCAGGGTGCGGATGGTCTGAGTGCTGTCGAGGTCGGGAATCTTCCAGATTTCATCCGCGGTCAGCTTGCGTCCGGTGAGAGGCAGCGAGCCCGGTGCCGGCGCCTCGGCCGGCCGCGAGTTCATGGGCTGCGCCGCGCCGAGGTTGGATTCCAGGGTGAGATCGAGGAAGGGAATTTCGCCGCGTGTGTCCATGCGCGGAATCCGCGCGGTTGCGGTCGCGGCGGTGGTCAGAACGGGAGCGGCGGGAGCAGTATCGCGCTCGGCGGCCAGGCTCAGCGAACTCTCCACGGCAACGTTCTTGTGGGGAGAAAAAACTTCGCCAGCGACGGAGGCGGTGACGGCCGGCGTCGCGGCCGGCGTAGCGGACGGTTCCACCAGACTCAATTCTGCCATCGCCTTCTTGAAGGAAGCCGCGGCGGCGGCGATCGGCGCCTCGGACTTGGCCGCCGGTACGCCGGATGTTTGTACCGGGCCCGGAGCCGAGGCGGGCGCCGAGGCTGAAGCGGAAGCCGGCATTGGGGCGCGCGCTGGTGCCGCAGTCGGCATCAGCGTCGAAGGCGGGCGACCCTCGACCCCCGTGGAGGGTGCGGGCGCGAGGGATTTGCCAATGGGCGCAGCGGTTGCGGCGCCGGCGAGTTGAGTGGCGGCGGCGGTTGGCGCGGACCTCGGCGCCGGCGGCGACGTGGACGCAGAGGCGGGAAGCGCCGCGGGCCGCGAACCCGCATGCTTGGTTTCCGTTACCGGGCCTTTCGGCGTGAGTGGGGCTTTTGCAGTCGAGGCCGGTGAGGCGGAGACGGCGCCCCCGGCTGATGCCGCAGCACGCGCCGCGGTGGGAGTTTTGCGAGTGGTGAGATCCTTGATACAGCGCAGATCCTCGTCCGTGGCGGAAGTGATCAGCGCTGCCGGGTAGCGGTCGCGCAGTTTGCACAGGACGGCTTCGGCTTCGGCCTCGGCGGCGAAGACGCCGACGCGGACACGGTAGCGGCGCCGGCCGTCCTCGATCCGCGAGAGTTGAAAAATACGATGCTTTTCCAGACCGGGAAGACTCAGCTCCGCGGCGCTCAGCGGCGTCATGCCGGCGCAAAGGTTGATGACGAAGGGGCCCGCGGAGGGCTCCACGCCCGTGGTCATCAAGTCGTTTTCGAACGCGTGAGCGACGGCGTCGGCGGGCGAAGAGGCAGCCCGGGGGGCGGCATTCTGAGGTGCGTTCTGGGAGGCAGTCTGGCGATCCATGGATCTTCCCGGTATTCGAGCCAAGCGAGCAGTGCGTCGCCGCGACGGCAAGCTACTCGGGGAAGACAGACGGAAGAAGATCGCCGGAAAGTGGCAACCCCGCTGTCTTAGGACGTGATCCCTTAGACCGGAAGCTTTGCGTCCTCGCCTTTCGACGAGTTTGCGTTTGACACGGCATTAATGTGCGCGAGGCGTGCCGCTGAAGTCAAGTGGCGACGTGCGTTTCCGGCGACAACCGACGGCCGGTTACGGCAATTGCGGCTTCGGAATCAGGTTATGTCGTAAACCCCGTAGAACGCCGGGTCGAAACGGGATCGAACTCGACCGGACAGCTAGGCTCGTCCCACGTTGCGGTCTTTTGGGGTGTGGTAGTACTCGCTCTCCTCGGCGAACTGGCGGATCAGTTCCTTCAGCTCGGACATGCGGGCATCGGCGGTTGCAATGGACGTGCATTCCTCGCAGGTCACGTCGCCGCAAGGCTGGCGGGAGTAGAGCCAGTACTGGATGGCGCCGGCGAGCAGACCGTCGGCGATATCCCAGGGATCCGCCTTCTGATCGTCGTCGGCGATCCGATTGGCGAGTTCCACGGTCTTGCCGAAGACCTCATTGAAGATGTTGTCTAGCTGTTGCATGTGCGAGGAACTCGGAAAAGAGAAGCGCCTCGCGAATTGTACTCGCAGTTTACGCCGCAACCATAGAAGTGCGACTTAACACTCGAGCTCGTCGGCAGCATGGCGCCGATCCCGCTGCGCAGGAATGCGCAGTGAGCGGCGGGGCTACGTAGTCGGCGCGAAGCGTGGCCGCGGGGTCTCAGAAAGGTTTGGCTGTGGTAGTGTGGCAGCCTGCCAATTTTTTACGAGGGCGTTATGGCCGACGAACGAAGTCGCGAGCCTGAAATGGACGTGACGGCACTGTATCTGGAAGAAACGATCACCGATCGACGCGTCGGTGTGATTCGGCGAATGACTCCATTGACGGGCGAGGGCAGCCCCGACTCCAGCCGGCCGGTATTGTACGTGGGCCAGGCAGAAATCATGACCAACATGGGGCCGCTGCCCATCAACTTCGAGATCGAAGCACAGACTCTGGCGCAGGCCGTCGCCGGATTCGGTCCCGCCGCCGCCCTGGCCATCGAGCGCACCGTCGAGCAGCTGCAGGACATGCGCCGCCAGTCGGCGTCGCAACTGGTCGTACCCCAGGGCGGCTTACCGCCCGGACTCGGCGGCGGGCCCGGCGGGCGCGGAGGCAAGATTCAGATCCCTTAGGGCCGGACCTCGGGGATCGGCCTGCGGCAGCGGCCGGTTTCTGGCGATTTCCGGATTTCCGGGGTCGGGTCTGGCAATGCAATGTCTTTAGGCAGGCGTTGGAAGCATCGCTGGCGGTGGGCGGGATATGGCATTGCCAGACCTGACCCTCCGCGAGTTGCACCGCGCTGAGGCCCCGCTGCATCTTTATGGTGCAGCGGCAGGGGGAAAACATGTCTTGGAGTGCCCCTCGATGGGCGCTAAGTCAAGGTGGAGGTCCATGCCGGCGCTGGCATGGTTTTCGCTCAAGTGCAGAACCCGCCGAAAAAGCCTAACGAACTCAGCCTTCGCGATGCCATCCCCAAAGCCCGCGCCCGCTCCCTTCGATGAAATGTATGCCGCCGACGGCGCCGTCCGTCAGCACTACCGCGCCTACCGAAAATGGCTGGAGGCCACCCCCGAGGACCGTGTCCACCGCAAGCGGCTGGAGGCCGACACGCTATTTCGCCGCCTCGGCATCACCTTTGCCGTGTATGGGGAGGAGGCCGGCAACGAGCGGCTGATTCCCTTCGATATCGTGCCGCGGGTGATTCCCGCCAAGGATTGGCAGCGCCTCGCCGACGGTTTGCGTCAGCGCGTGCAAGCCCTGAATGCCTTTCTCACCGACATCTATCACGGGCAGGAGATTCTGAAGGCGGGCGTGGTGCCGGCGGAACAGGTGCTGACCAATGGGCAGTATCGTCCCGAGATGCTGGGTGTCGACGTCCCGGGGGGCATTTATGCGCACATCGCCGGGATCGACGTGGTGCGAGCCGGCGCGGGAGAGTTCTACGTGCTCGAGGACAATCTGCGGGTGCCCTCCGGCGTGTCGTACATGCTCGAAGACCGCAAAATGATGATGCGGCTCTTCCCGGAGCTGTTCGCGCGCATCTCCATCGCGCCCGTCGAGCACTATCCGGATCTGCTGCTCGAAAACCTGCGCAGCGTCGCGCCCCAGGGAGTCAACGATCCCACGGTGGTCGTGCTCACTCCCGGCGCCCACAACAGCGCCTACTTCGAACATGCCTTTCTCGCGCAGCAGATGGGCGTGGAACTGGTCGAGGGCCAGGATCTGTTCGTGAACGACGAATTCGTCTATATGCGAACCACGCGCGGTCCCAAACGGGTCGACGTCATCTATCGGCGCATCGACGATGATTTCCTCGATCCGCTGGTTTTCCGGCCGGACTCCAAGCTGGGCATTCCGGGCTTGCTCAGCGCCTACCGCGCGGGCCACGTCACCGTCGCCAATGCCATCGGCACCGGCGTCGCGGACGACAAGTCGATCTATCCGTACGTGCCGGACATGATCCGCTTTTATCTGGGCCAGGAGCCGCTGCTGTCGAACGTGCCCACCTACATCCTGCGGCGCAAGGAAGATCTGGAATACACCCTGGCCCATCTCGCCGAGCTCGTGGTCAAGGAAGTTCATGGGGCGGGAGGGTACGGGATGCTGATCGGGCCGGCCGCGAGCGCGGCGGAGCTGGAAGCTTTCCGGCAGCAGCTGCTGGTCTGTCCCGAGAAGTACATCGCACAGCCGACCTTGGCGCTCTCGGTCTGTCCCACGTACGTGGATGCCGGGATCGCGCCGCGCCATATCGATCTGCGGCCCTTCGTGCTCTCGGGCAAGGAAATCACCATGGTGCCGGGCGGCCTGACGCGGGTCGCTTTGCGGGAAGGCTCGCTAGTGGTCAATTCCTCCCAGGGCGGCGGTACCAAGGACACGTGGGTGCTGGGGCGATGATGCTAAGCCGCACCGCCGATCATCTATATTGGACGGCCCGGTATACGGAGCGTGCCGAGAACCTGGCACGCATGCTCGACGTCAATTACCGGATGTCGCTGCTGCCGCAGGGGGCGCAGGTGCCCGAGCAGAGCTGGGCGGCCACCTTGTCCATCACCGGGCTGCTGGAAAGCTATCAGGAGCGGCACGGCGCCGTCAGCGCCGAGCATGCGCTGTCCTTCATGGCCTTCGATCGCGAGAACCCGGCCAGCATTTATTCCTGCCTGCGCGCGGCGCGCGAGAATGCCCGGGCCGTGCGCGGCACGTTGAACTCGGAGATCTGGGAAACCATCAACTCCACCTGGCTGGACATGCGCTCCGCGGCGGAGCGCGCCAGCGACGCGGAGGTCGTGAGCTTCTTCGAGTGGGTGAAGGATCGCTCGCACATCACGCGCGGGGTGATCCAAGGGACCTTGCTGCGCGACGAGGCTTTTCACTTCACCTGGCTCGGGACTTACCTGGAGCGGGCCGACAACACGGCGCGCATCCTCGACGTCAAGTACCACATGCTGCTGCCCGACGGAGAGCGGGCCGGCGGCGCGGCGGACTACTACCAGTGGAGCGCGCTGCTGCACTCGGTGTCTGCGTTCGAGATCTACCGCAAGGTCTATCGCGACCTGATCACGCCGCGCCGCGTCGCCGAGCTGCTGATCCTGCGCGACGACATGCCGCGTTCGCTGCACCGCTGCACGAGCCAGGTATATACGCACCTGCAGGCGGTGGCCAACGACCAGTCGGCGGAGACCGAGCGGCGCGCCGGCGAAATTCAGGCGTCGCTGCACTTCGGCCGCATCGAGGATATTTTCAAAGTGGGATTGCACGAGTACCTGCTGCAGTTCCTGGACCGCATTCGGGATCTGGGCGAGCGGGTCGGCCAGGATTTCCTGGTATCCGCCGCCATCGAATAGCCGCCTGCGGCTGCCTGCGGCACGGGTCTATTGGACATATCGCGTTCAAGGACATTTCTTTACCGGTTGTCGCAGGGCGGAAATTCCGGCAGGCTAGAAGCTTGTCCGATCCGCGCTGGAGTCTGTTCGACGGATTCCTAAGCGCGGCGGCAAGAGCGAACAGATGAGCGTGGCTCCTCCAGCCCGCGACTTCTGCGCAGCAGCAGCAAGCACAAGGATTTTCGATGACCTATTGCGTCGCCATGTCCGTGGACAGCGGAATGGTGTTTCTCGCCGATTCGCGCACCAACGCGGGCGTCGATCAGATCAATACCTTCCGGAAAATGACGGTATACGAGCGCCCGGGAGAGCGGGTGATGGTGCTCATGTCGGCGGGCAACCTGGCCATTTCGCAGGCGGTGGTCGGTCTGGTGCGCGAGCGCACCGAGCTGGGCGAGCACAGTCTCATGAACGTGGCCACGATGTTCGAGGCGGCGCGCCTGGTGGGCGACCTGGTGCGCGAGGTGTATCGCCGCGACGCCGAAGCGCTGAAGGACCAGGGCATCGAATTCAATGCCAGTTTCATCCTCGGCGGCCAGATCGGGCGTGAACCGCCGCGGCTGTTCAATATCTACTCGGCCGGCAATTTCATCGAGGCCTCGATCGACACGCCCTATTTCCAGATCGGCGAATCGAAGTACGGCAAGCCCATCATCGACCGTGTGGTCACGCGCAGCACCAGTCTGGCCAAAGCGGCCAAGTGCGCGCTCATTTCCATGGACTCGACCATTCGCTCCAACCTGTCGGTGGGCCCGCCGCTCGACCTGGCCTGTTTCAAGCGGGATGCGCTGCGCCTGCACAGCCACGTCAACATCGATGCGGAAAACGCCTACTTCAAGATGGTGCGGACGCAGTGGAGCGAAGGGCTTCGGCAGGCGTTCCATCTCATGCCGGATCCGGACTGGATTTAGGCCGGCGAAATAGAGATGAAAAGAATTCGCGTCAGGCGAATCAGGGCTAGGGGAAGTCCCGCGCGGTAAGAATTTTTCGCTCACGGAACAGTTCGCGAAAAATTCTTACCGCGTGGGACTTCTTGCGGTGATCGTGAGTGATCTTAGTGATCTGGTCAGAAGAAGAACCAGAGCAAGAACCAGAGCAAGAACCAGAGAAAGAGTCGGAGAAAGAGTCGGAGAAAGGTCGGAGGAAGGGCAAGGCCGGCTACTCTTTGGTCGTTAGCTCAGTAGCTTAGTGCTCGGCGCCGCCCGCTTCCGCGGGCCCGGCCGCAGCCGCGTCGGCGCCGTCGCCCACATGCTGCATGCTGAGGAGATTGCCGCTTTCCTTGGCGATCGCTTCTTCGGTCTGGCGGTTCAGCACCACGATGCTGATGCGGCGATTGATGGGGTCCATCTTGTCCTGCGGATTGAGCGGCGTCGTCGAAGACAGTCCCACCACGCGGCCGATCTTGGCTTGGGCGATGCCGCCGGCGATCATGGCGCGGCGCGCCGCGTTGGCGCGGTCCGCGGAGAGTTCCCAGTTTCCGTAGTTGGGTTTGACGTAGGGCTTGTCGTCGGTGTGGCCGGTCACGCTGATACGGTTGGGCACGGTGCTGATGATGGCGGCGATCTGTTTGATCAGCGAGGTGCTGTAGTCCTCCAGCGTGGCGCTGCCCGAAGCGAACATCGAACGGCGTTCTTTGTCGACGATCTGGATACGCAGGCCTTCGGGCGTCAAGTCCAGCAATATCTGGTCCTTGAAGTCGTGCAGCGATTCGCGCTGTTCGATAGCCTTCTGCAGCTCGTCCTTCAGGTTCTTCAGCCGATCGGCATCGCCGTTGTCGGCGGCGACGGTTTCCTTGACGATCTTCACCACTTCCTTGGGCGGCGCGGGCGGTGGCGTCGCCTCGGCGTTCTTCGGCGGCTCCTTGTACATTTCCAGTCCGCCGCCGGCCTGGATCATGGACGTGCTGGCGCCGCCCGGACCTTGTACGGGGGAGGGAGCGGGAACCGGACTGGTGCCCGGAACGGCGGAGGGATTGTTGAAGAATTCGGAGATCGCGCCCTTCTGTTCCTTGGTAGTGGAGCCCATCAGCCACATGAGCATGAAGAAGGCCATCATGGCCGTGGCGAAATCGGCGAAGGCGACTTTCCAGGCGCCGCCGTGATGACCGTGTTTCTTGATGATCCGCTTGATGACGATGACTGGCGCTTTTGCCTCGTCATCGGCGGCGGCGGGCGCGGCGCTCATTCCTTCTTACCGCGCAGCAGATCCTCCAGGTCCTTGAAACTCGGGCGCATGTTGCTGCTGGTGGCTTTGCGGCCGAACTCCACGGCGATCTGCGGCGAGTAGCCTTGCAGCATGGCGATGATGCAGGTCTTGATGGTGGTGAAGAAGGCGGCCTCGTCCTTGGAACGATGCTCGATGGCAGTGGACATCGGACTGATGAAACCGTAGGCGAGCAGAATGCCCAGAAATGTGCCCACCAGCGCGGCGGCGACTTTTTCGCCGATTTCCTCCACGGGGCCGCCGAGCGCGCCCATGGTGTTCACGATGCCGAGCACGGCGGCCACGATGCCGAAACCGGGCAGCGCGTCCGCGATACGGCTGATGGCGCCGGACAGGTTCTCGGCTTCGTGATGGTGCGTGTCCAACTCCACGTCCATGAGGTTTTCCACCTGCAGCGGGTTCATGTCTCCGGAGACCATCATGCGCAGGTAGTCCTGGATGAACTCCATGGCGTGATGATCGTGCTGGATCAGCGGAAACTTGCCGAAGACGGCGCTCTTCTCGGGATCCTCGATTTCGCGCTCCAGGCCGATGACGCCCTCACGCCGCGCGATGTTGAACAGCGCGAACATCAGGCCGAACAGTTCCAGGTAATGGTTCTTGGTGTACTTGGCGCCTTTGAGCAGGGAGGACACGCTGCCCAGGGATTTCTTCACCACCCCCATGGGATTGGCTATGAGAAAGCCGCCCGCGGCCGCGCCCCCGATGATCAGCAATTCCGACGGCTGCCAGATGGCTAGCAAATGTCCGCCATGGATCATAAAGCCGCCCAGCACGCATGCCAGGACGACGACTGCACCGATGATGAGATTCACAGATTGATTTTCCTATCCCACTGCTGCTGCGGTAGGTGACAATTACGTATCGGCATGGCCTCCCATACATTTAGCCCGGAGGGAGTCCAAATACGCGCTCCCGGGCGACCGGGCAGAGGGGTAGGAAGCGAACAGTGAATCGGGTCACAGTGCGGTGGATTGCGCCCGGTCGCGGTGTCCGGCATTTGCGCGCCGGCGGTCGGCGCAGGAACATAGCGTTTCTAATCGACGTTCCCTAAAAAGCATGCATCTCGTAGATACCACAATGTTTTTCTGCGCGCGCAGCGGTGGGGTCAAGCGCTACCTGCTGGCCAAGCACGAATGGCTCACGCGGCAGCTGCCCTCGGTGCGGCACACTCTGCTGGTGCCCAAGTCCGCCGGCGTGGCAGCGGGCGTGGTGCCATGCGCGGCGCGGGCCCTCCCGCTGGTGGATGGCTACCGGTTTCCGTTGAGCCGCGCCCGATGGCGGGAGGCCTTGCTCGAGCTGCAGCCGGATCTGATCGAAGCCGGCGATCCCTACGTGCCCGGCTGGGCGGCGGCCGATGCGGCGCAGCGGCTGGGGGTGCCGGCGGTCGCCTTCTCCCACTCCGACGTGCAGCGAATGCTGGCCGAGCGGGTCGGCGATTGGGTGAAACCGGTGGCGCGCAAGTATCTGCGGCGCTTCTACAGCCGCTTCGACGTGGTGTTTGCGCCGAGCCGCTCGATGGTGGAAGCGCTGGCGGCCGCCGGCATCGAGCGCGTCCAGCACCAGCCGCTGGGGGTGGACACTGAGCTGTTCCATCCTCGCCGGCGGCGGACCGATCTGAAACACGAGCTGGGCTTGAAGGAGTCCACCCGCCTGCTGGTGTACGCGGGCCGGTTCGCGCAGGAGAAAAATCTGCCCGTGCTCATGGAAACCGTGGAGAAATTGGGTGAGTCCTATCATCTGCTGCTGATCGGCGGGCGCCGCCGGGAGGCGCATGGCAGAAAGGCCACCTTCTGGCCCTACCAGCGCAGCCCTGAAATGCTGGCGGGCCTCATCGGCGGCTGCGATGCCTTCGTGCATGCCGGCGAACACGAAACTTTCGGCCTGGTGCTCGCCGAGGCCATGGCCTGCGGAGTGCCGGTGGTGGCGGTGGATAGCGGCGGCGTGCCCGAGGTGGTGAGCTCTCGCGAAGGCGTGCTGGTTCCCCGGGCGGACGCGGACACTCTGGCGCAGGGCGTCGAGGCGTTGTTCGAGCGCGATCGGGTGGCGTTGAGCGTGGCCGCCCGCGATCGTGCCGAGAAATATTTCAGCTGGCAGGCGGCTTTCATGTTGCTGGCAAGCACGTACTTCGGCCTGACGGGGCGGCAGCGTGCACCCGCTCCGGTCAACGCCCACGTACCCGCCTAAACCGCCTACGGTCGCTTCGGGGAGTTCGCAGAAGAATGGATAAGGCCGTCGCCGTGGTGCTGCACGACGTGGCTCCCGCCACCTGGAAGCAGTGCGAGGCGCTGCTGCAGCTCGTGGCCGAGCTGGATCCGGCCGCGCCGGTCACATTGCTGCTCGTACCGGACTTCCATTACCAAGGCCCCATGGATGCGGACCGGCGGTGGTGCCAGGCAATCGAGGCGCGCATCGCGCACGGGGATGAGTTGGCGCTGCACGGTTACTATCACCTGGACGAGGAGGCGGCTCCCACGACGGCAGGCGCCTGGATGCGCCGCCGGGTGCTGACGGCCAAAGAAGGAGAATTTTCCTCGTTGAATCGCGAGCGAGCCGCACGGCGCATGCGGGCAGGTCTCGACGTATTCGCCCGTCTCGGCTGGAAGGCCTCGGGTTTCGTAGCGCCCGCCTGGCAAATGAGCGCGGGCTGCCGCGCGGCGCTGCAGGGGATGCCGTTCGAATACACCAGTACCTTGCGCACCTTGTATGCCTTGCCCGATTGGGTGCCCCACGATGGCATGAGCATGTCGTTCAGCGCGCGCTCCGCCTGGCGGCGCACGGTGTCGTTGATGTGGAATCGATTTCTGCTGTGGGCGCAGCGAGACGCGCCGCTGGTGCGGGTTGCGCTGCATCCGGCGGATGCGCTGCATCCGGGGATGCTGGAGGGCTGGCGGCGGCTGTTGACGGCACTGCTGCGAGAGCGGCGCGCCATGACCAAGGGCGCCTGGCTGCGCGAGGCCCACGGAGGGAATACAGTGAGCGGGGACCGGAAAGAGCCGATTGCTGTCTAGCGAGGGCAGGGTAAAAAAAAGGACGGCATAGCCGTCCTCGAAGTCCCGCTATCCGCGGGAGGGGAAGTATCGAGGCCTATGCTACTGATCGCCCCGGCGGCGACCTAGTCAAGGTAGGACAAACACTGTATAGAATTGCAAAGAGCTGCCTGAGCCTCGCCGGGTACTCCTATTCTGCGGCTCTCACAATGGACGAGTTGCCCTTATGACTGCCTCACCCTCACTGCTGCTGGTCGATGACGACACGGAACTGGGCCAGATGCTCACGGAGTATCTGACCGCCGAAGGCTTTCGCGTGGTCGTTTCGCACGATGGATTGGATGCACTGGAGCGCCTCGAGGCGCAAAGTTTCGACCTGCTGATTCTCGACGTGATGCTGCCATCGCTCAACGGATTCGAAGTTCTGCGGCGCTTGCGCCAGACGTTGAATCTGCCGGTGATCATGCTGACGGCGCGCGGAGCCGACGTCGATCGCATCGTGGGCCTGGAACTCGGCGCCGACGACTACATGCCGAAACCCTTCAACCCGCGCGAGCTGGTCGCGCGCATTCGCGCCGTGCTGCGGCGCCTGGCGGCGCAGGAATCGGAGAGCCAGAGCGGACCGCTGACCGTGGCGGCGCTGCATCTGGAGCCCGCCACCCTGGAAGTCACGGCACAGGGCCGAGCGGTACGGCTGACGGGGACGGAATTCCGGGTGCTGGAGTTGCTGATGCGTTCGCCGGGGCAGGTGCTGTCGCGGGAACATCTCACCGAGCGCGTGCTGGGCCGCAAGCTCACGCCGTACGACCGCAGCATCGACACCCACATCAGCAATCTGCGGCGCAAATTGGGACTGGGGCAGGCGGACCTGCCGGAAATTCGCAGCATGCGCGGCGCGGGCTACGTGCTGGCGGCGCATTCCGAATAGGGCAGGTGCGGACGCGGCACACGCGAGCGGCAACTTTCACAGGGCATCGATGGACTAGCGTTGAAATCCCTCTTTCTAAGAATCTTCATCTCGTTCTGGGTGGCGATGGGGATGATCCTGATCGTCGGCAGCGTCGTGTCGGCGATGGTTTCCTGGAAACGCATGGAAACGCTGCAGAACCTGGACAGCGAGGCGATTGCGCGTCTGGCGAACGGGCAGCTGAAGGAAGGCGGCATCGAGGGACTGCGCAAGTTCATCGTCAAGACCGAGGATACGTACTACGGGCTGCGGGTCTACGTCATCGATTCGCATGGCGCCGACATGCTCGACCGCCGCTTGCCGGATCGCTGGCAACGGCGCGTGGAACGGATGCTGCGCGTCGGGTTCCTCACCGGTTGTCCCCGCGGCGAGGTGTGCCGCATCGGCGATCCCATGGGCATGACGCCGCAGATCGTCGCCGACGACGGCTCCGTGTATACGCTGCTGTTCTCCTACACCAGTTCGCCGCCGTTCAACGTGATGGGACCGGGGCTCAACTTCCTGCTGTTGCTGATCGCCGTGGCCTTGAGCGGCATGGTGTGCTGGTGGCTCGCCGCTTCGGTCAGCCGGCCGGTGGCGCGCCTGCAGGCGAGTGCGCGCGCGCTGGCGGCGGGAGATCTCGGCGCGCGCGTGGGGGAGGAGTTCGCGAACCGGCGCGACGAGCTGGGAGTGCTGGGGCGCGAATTCGATCGCATGGCGGAGCAGGTGCGCAAGCTGCTGAACCTCAAAGAATCGCTGCTGCGCGACGTGTCGCACGAACTGCGTTCGCCGCTGGCCCGTTTGCAGGTGGCGCTCGGCTTGGCGCGGCGCCCCGCGGCGGACGTCGCGCGCGAGCTGGACCGCATCGAGCGCGAAGCGGAACGCCTCGACGATCTCATCGGCGGAATGCTGCGCTGGTCGCAGCTGCGCGATATGCCGAAGTTCGCACCGCAGACGGTGGATCTCTCCGGTCTGCTGATAGAAGTCGCGGACGATGCGCAGCTGGAGGCATCGGCCAGCGGTAAGGCGGTGCGCTGGCACGCCGAGCCCGAAGTGCAGGTCGTCGGCGACGGCGACATGCTGCGCAGCGCGATAGAAAACGTGCTGCGCAATGCGGTGCGCTTCACGGCCACCGCCACGCAGGTCTCGGTGCAGCTGGTTCGGCGCGGCGAGGAAGCCGTGCTGACCGTGCGCGATCAGGGACCTGGAGTTCCCGAGCGGGATCTGGAGCGGATTTTCGAGCCATTTTTCCGCGTGGCCGAGGCGCGCGATCGCAATACCGGCGGCACCGGCCTGGGGCTCGCCATCACCGCGCGCGTAGTGGCGCTGCATGCGGGTCAGGTGCGTATGCGTAATGCTCCCGGCGGCGGACTGATTGCGGAAATCGTTCTGCCTTTGCAGCCCGGGCCCGTGGAAGCGGAGGATCTCGAGCGGCACGCGGAACCGGCGCTCACCGAGCACACGCTGTCGCGCGGCGCCAGCGTCTGAGGGCGGGAACGCTCGCTCCCGCAACTAGGGCTGCGGCCCAGGGTGTGACAGCTGCTCGCGATGCGCTAACCGTACCGCCGCAGCGCCGTCAGGAGGCGAGGCCGTTTTCGCTGAGGGACTTTTTAGCCAGCCGGTAGTCGATGCCCCTGCCAAGGCCCATTGCAAGGGCCTTGGTGCGCACGTCTTCGGGACGGCGATGCAGTTCGCTGGCCAGCCACATCAGGGTTTCGTCCGCGTGCTGCCAGCTTCTGGCGATTTTGTTCTGGAGGAAGGCGGCGACGATCTCCGTATCCTGCGGCTGCCACTCCAGCGCGACGTGGCCAACGGCGGCCGCCAGGCGAGTTTCGGCTACTTGGCCGGCTCTGAGCGCCTCCGTGACGATTTCCATGAGCAGGCGTTTGTGCTGCGCAGGCATATCGCTCCCGATGAGGAATTGCAGAGCCTCCCGCAGCGCCACGGTTTCGTTTGAATCCGGCATGGTTCACTTGTACAGTATTTTCGCCGTAAAAGATGCCGTACCTCGGGTGCGGCGCAGGCGACGAGGCGCGACCGCGGCGGCGCCCAGTCATTTTTCTGATCGAGAGTGGCTTCACCGGAGCCACCGGCCGCCTGCGCGCTCCCTCACCCCGCGCGTCGCAGCCCGCTCAGGACGTCATAGAGTAGGAATATGTATGGATATACAGTATTCTAGTCTGGGCCGAAGGTAGGAGCTGGTCCGGCTAATGAAGCGCCCGCGGCGGTCACCCTGCCGCCCCCACGAGGGCGAGCATTAGTCAGACAACGTCAGCTTCTGCGCCGGCTACGGCCTCCCCGCGGAACACGCCTTTTCTGCAATCGGCGCAAGTTGCCGTTCGGGCGGTTGTATTCCGCTTCGACGGACTCACTTCGGATCAACCCATCTCTCTTCGGTCGTCCCCGCCCTATGTCTGCAAAATCCGCCAAGCTGCCGTCAGAAACGTCGAAGAGCGTGATTCCCGGTCCCGGCTTACCCGGGGCCCGCGCAGGGTACATCTCCATCGTGGGCGCCCGGCAGAACAATCTGAAGAATCTCGACCTCGAGCTGCCCACGCACGAGGTGGTGGTGGTCACGGGCGTTTCCGGATCGGGCAAGTCCTCGCTGGTCTTCGACACGCTGTATGCAGAAGGCCAGCGGCGCTACGTGGAGACCTTCTCGTCGTACGCGCGGCAGTTTCTCGATCGCATGGACAAGCCGCAGGTGGATCGCATCGACGGCATACCGCCCGCGATCGCCATCGATCAGACCAATCCGGTGCGCACCTCGCGCTCCACCGTCGGGACGATGACGGAGCTGAACGATCACATCAAGTTGATATTCGCGCGCGCGGCGCGCCTGCATTGCAAGGGATGCGGCCGCGAAGTGCGGCGCGATACGCCCGATACCATCCTGCAGGAACTGCAGCAGCGGCTGGCGGAGGTCAGCGAGGCGCGCGTGACCATCGCTTTCCCCGTGGAGGTGCCCAAGAATTTTTCTCAGCAGGAGATCCTGGACCTGCTGGCGAAGCAGGGTTACACGCGGGTGCTGTCCTCCGATCTGGCCTCGCCGCCGCCTGCGAGTGTGGCAGCGAGTGCGACGGCGGGCACGAAGGGTAAAGCCGCGGACAAACCCGGCCAGTCCAAAAAGACGAAGGCGGCCGGTGACGTCGCCGGCGGCGTGGCGCAGCCGGAAGCCGGCAGGCAAATAGAAGTCATTCAAGACCGGTTTCGCGGTGATGCGCTCGACCGAGCGCGCATCATCGAGAGCCTGGAAGCGGCGCTGCGCGTGGGGCGCGGGCGGGTCAATGTGCACGTGCATAGCGGCGAGGGACGACCCGACGCCGCGGCGGTGTGGCGCTTTTCCTCGGATCTGCACTGCGCGGAATGCGACATTCACTATCGCGAGCCCGTGCCCAGCCTTTTCTCGTTCAATTCGCCCATCGGCGCCTGCGAGGCTTGCCGCGGTTTCGGCCGCAAGATCGGCATCGATTATGGGCTGGTCATTCCGGATCCCGCGAAATCATTGAAACAGGGGGCCATCCGGCCCTGGCAAACCGAGTCCTATAAGGAAGTGCAGGACGATCTGCTGAAATTTGCCCGCAAGCAGGGCATTCCCGTCGACGTGCCCTGGCACAAGCTCAGCTCCAAGCAGCAGCGCTGGGTGATCGAAGGCGAAGGGTCCTGGGAAGAGGGGCTGTGGTATGGAGTGCAGAGGTTCTTCGCCTTCCTGGAATCGAAGAGCTACAAGATGCACATCCGGGTGCTGCTGTCGAAGTACCGCTCCTACACGCCTTGCGATGTTTGCGAAGGCGCGCGGCTGAAGACGGACGCGCTCCTGTGGCGACTGGGGGACGCGGAACATGCGCGGGCGGTGCTGGCTCCGGAGCGGCGCTTTCGCGCCCGGGGCGTGACCTGCAGCGACGCGGCCTTGCAGGCACAGCCCGGGCTCTGCATCCATGAGCTGATGCTGCTGCCCATCGAGCGTTCGCAGCGATTTTTCAAGGAGATCGTCCTGCCGTCGCCCATCGACGAGGCGGCGGACGTACTGTTGACGGAGATTCGCGCGCGCTTGAATTATCTCTGCCAGGTGGGTCTGGGGTACCTGACGCTCGACCGGCAGTCGCGCACGCTGTCCGGCGGTGAAGTACAGCGCATCAATCTGACCACGGCGCTGGGCACCTCGCTGGTGAATACGCTGTTCGTTCTGGACGAACCGTCCATCGGTCTGCATCCGCGCGATATGGGACGCGTGATCGACGTGATGCAGCGCTTGAAACAGGCCGGCAATTCGCTGGTGGTGGTGGAGCATGACCCGCAGGTCATGCAATCGGCGGACAGGATCCTGGACATCGGGCCCGGTCCGGGGGAGCGCGGCGGGGAGATCGTGTTCTTCGGCGAGCCGCAGCAGCTGCGGCAGGCGAAGGGCTCGCTGACGGCGGATTATTTGCTGGGCCGCCGGAAAGTCGTGAGCGATCTGGAGAAGGGCGCGGGCGGCAGCGCCGCGGCGAAGCCCGTGCTGCGCGTGCTGGGCGCGGCCGAGCACAATCTGAAGGACATCGATGTCGACATTCCGCTGAATTCATTGGTGTGCCTGACGGGGGTGTCGGGCTCGGGCAAGTCGACCTTGGTACAGAACATTCTCTACCCCGCGCTGCTCAAGTTACGCGGCAAGCCTGCGGAAATGCCGGGGGCGCATCGCGGCATCGAAGGTGCGGAGCAGCTGGGAGAAATGACTCTGGTCGATCAGTCTCCGATCGGCCGCACGACTCGCTCCAACCCGGCCAGCTATGTGGGAGCATACGACGAGATCCGCAAGCTGTTCGCGGCCGAACCGCTGTCGCTGGAACGCGGTTACACGGCCGGCACGTTCAGCTTCAATTCGGGCGACGGGCGTTGTCCCACCTGCACGGGCAGCGGCTTCGAACACGTGGAAATGCAGTTCCTCTCGGACGTGTACCTGCGCTGTCCGGACTGCGACGGCAAGCGCTATCGCCCGGAAATTCTCGAAGTGAAGCTGGGGGGCGCCGCCGCTCCCGGCGATCGGGCGGCGCGCAATATTGCGGACGTGTTGGACCTCACCGTGTTCGAGGCATTGCAGTTCTTCGCCGAAGAACCGCAGGTAAAACTGCGGCTGCAGCCTCTGCTGGACGTGGGCCTGGATTATTTGAAACTGGGGCAGCCCGTGCCCACGCTCTCCGGGGGCGAGGCGCAGCGGCTGAAACTGGCGGGGCATCTCGCGGAAGCCGGCCAGCGTTCCGCGGCGTCGGCCTCGAGCCGCGTGGCCGCGCTCGATCCTGCCGCGAAGAAGACACTGTTTCTTTTCGACGAGCCGACCACCGGGCTGCATTTCGACGACATCGCCAAACTGTTGCGCGCGTTTCGCCTGCTGCTGGCGGCGGGGCATTCATTGCTGGTCATCGAACACAACCTGGATGTGATCGGCGCGGCGGATTGGGTCATCGATCTCGGGCCGGAGGCCGGGGATGCCGGCGGCGAAATCGTTGCGGCCGGCACGCCGGCGCAGGTCATGGCCTGCGCCGCGTCGCACACGGGCAAGGCGTTGCGCGACTATGAACAGGTACTGGCGGGCGCCGGCGGTCTGGGACTGATCGTTGCCGGCGGCGCTGGCGAGAAGGTTCAATCCATTCGCGCTGGGCATTCGCACGCGGCTGCGGCTCATGCCGCGCCCGCGAACTGCATCTCCATCCATGGCGCGCGCGAGCACAATCTGCGCAATGTGGATGTCTCCCTGCCTCGGGATAGGATGACGGTGATTACGGGCGTGTCGGGTTCGGGAAAGTCGACGCTGGCATTCGATATCGTGTTCGGCGAAGGGCAGCGGCGTTATCTCGAATCGCTCAACGCCTACGCGCGGCAGTTCGTGCAGCCGGCCTCGCGCCCCGACGTGGATGCCGTGCTCGGCATTCCGCCCACGGTGGCCATCGAGCAGCGCACCAGCCGCGGCGGGCGCCGCAGTACGGTGGCGACGCTGACGGAGATCTATCATTTCCTGCGGCTGCTTTATCTGAAGCTCGGGACGCAGTACTGCCCGGCCTGCGATATTCCGGTCGAGGCACAGAGCGTGGATGCCATCGCGGCCCGGCTGCTGCGCGACTATCGCGGCAAACGAATCACTCTGCTGGCGCCGCTGGTCATCGCGCGCAAGGGTTACTACACGGACCTGGCCAAGTGGGCGGCGAAGAAGGGCTTCGCGCACCTGCGCGTGGACGGGGCCATGCTGCCCACCGATGCCTGGCCGCGGCTGGATCGCTACAAGGAGCATACGCTGGAGCTGCCCGTGGCCGAGCTGGAAGTATCGCCGCGCGCGGAAGCTGAATTGCGTGGCGCCTTGAAGCAAACCTTGCAATACGGCAACGGCATATTGCACGTGGCCGCCGGCAGTGCGGAGTACGCCGCGGGCGCGGGCGTGAAGTCGAGCGCCCAGGCGGGCGCCAAGCCCGGCATGCGCGGTAAGGCCTCGGGCGGAACGGTCAAAGCAAAAGGAGAAACCCGGGTGTTTTCGACGCTGCGGGCCTGTTCCTCCTGCGGTACCAGTTTTGCGGAACTGGATCCGCGGCTGTTCTCCTTCAACTCCAAGCATGGCTGGTGCACCGATTGTCAGGGCACGGGTCTGGAGAGCGCCGCGGAGGAAGAGGGCGCTGAAGGTGCGGGAGATTCGGAAGGCTTGGGTGGGGCAGAGACTGCGGAGGAGGAAGCCGCCGATGGCGTGGCCTGCCCGGGCTGCGAGGGCCGGCGTCTGAACCCGGTAGCGCTCAACGTGCGATTTCGCGGACAGTCGATTGCAGACATGGCTGAGCTGCCGGTGAGCGCGGCGCGGCGGCTGTTCGACAAGCTGGGATCCGGAGTGCACGCCGGCAAGGCAGCGGGATTGGGAACGCGGGAGACTGCCATCTCCCGCGATATCCTGGTGGAGCTGCGCTCGCGGCTGGCCTTTCTCGAAGACGTGGGACTGGGCTATCTGGCACTGAGCCGCAGCGCGCCCAGTCTCTCGGGCGGCGAGGCGCAGCGGATCCGGCTGGCCGCGCAACTCGGCTCCAACCTGCAGGGTGTGTGCTACGTACTCGACGAACCGACGATCGGCCTGCATCCGCGCGACAACGAAATTCTCCTGGACACGCTGGAGAAGCTGGGACGCAAGGGCAATACGCTGCTGGTGGTGGAGCACGACGAAGAAACCATCCGGCGCGCCGATCACGTGGTGGATCTCGGTCCGGGCGCCGGGACGCGCGGCGGGCTGCTGGTGGCGCAGGGTACGGTGCAGGATCTGATGCGCGCGCCGCAGTCACTCACGGGTCAGTTTCTCAAACATCCGCTGCAGCATCCGCTGTTCGAGCGGCTGCCGGTCAATTCACGCACGCAGGCTTTGACCGTGCAGCGCGCGGATTTACACAATCTCAAGGATGTCAGCGTGCGCTTTCCGCTGGGACGCCTGATCGTGGTCACCGGCGTGTCGGGCTCGGGCAAGTCCACGCTGGTGCGCGACGTGCTGCGCGATAATCTCAGCGCGCAGGTCAACGGCGCGCGGCGCCCGCGCCGCGGCAAACCGCAGTGGCATGGCTGCAAGGCCATCGAGGGCTGGCAGAGTATTCAGCGCGTGCTGGAAGTGGACCAGACCCCGATAGGCAAGACGCCGCGTTCCTGTCCCGCCACGTACGTGGGCTTCTGGGACGCCATCCGCCGGCTGTTCGCCGATCTGCCGGAGGCGCGGATGCGCGGCTACGAGGCCGGCCGCTTCTCGTTCAACACCAGCGGCGGACGTTGCGAGGCCTGCGAAGGCCAGGGCATGCAGCGCATCGAAATGAATTTTCTGCCGGACGTGCGGGTGCTGTGCGACAGCTGCGGCGGCAAGCGCTTCAACCGCGAGACGCTGGAGGTGAAGTTCAAGGGCATGAGCGTGGGCGACGTGCTGAAAATGAGCGTCGACGATGCCGTCGAGTTCTTCAAAGCGCAGCCGCGGATTCATCACGCCCTGCGTCTTCTGCAGGACGTGGGCCTGGGGTATCTCACGCTGGGTCAGCAGAGTCCGACGCTCTCGGGCGGCGAGGCGCAGCGCATCAAGCTGGTCACGGAGCTGACCACTCTCAAGAACGTGATGAACACCGGCGAGTCGGGCGTGGAATTCATCCCGGCGGGCGCCATTCCTGAACGAGGCGCCGGCGGACGGCGCGGTACACCCGTGGCGGCATCGGTGCTGTACGTGCTCGACGAGCCCACGGTGGGATTGCACATGGCCGACGTGGAGAAGCTCATCCGCCTCTTGCACCGATTGGTACAGGCCGGGCACACCGTGGTGGTGATCGAACACAATCTGGACGTGATGGCCGAGGCGGATTGGATCATCGACCTCGGACCGGAAGGCGGCGATGCCGGCGGACGGGTAGTGGTACAGGGCACGCCGGAGACCTTGGCGGCCGCGCCCAAACGCTCCCACACGGCCCGGGTGTTGGCCCAGTTCGCCGGTTCCCGAAGCCGGACCGGCTCCACGGCCAGTAAAAGAGCGCTTAAAAAGAGCGCTTAAGGAGCGGCGTAAACTGGCGTAACATGGCGCATCCCTCGATTCCGTTCCTCTTACCTCCGCTGAGTGAAGGCTTATGAGCTTGTCGTTGCGCGAACAATTGATCCAGGCCGGCCTGGTCAGCAAGAAGCAGGTGAAGCAGGCCAATCACCAGGAGCGGCATCAGCCCAAGCATCAGCAATCAAGAAACAAGCCGGAGCCGGTCTCGGAGGAAAAGCTCGCCGCGCAGCGGGCGCAGGCCGCCAAGATCGCTCGCGATCTGGAGCTGAATCGCAAGCAGCGCGAGAAGGCCGAGAAAAAAGCGCGGCGCGCGCAGATCAAGCAGTTGGTGGAACGAGAGCGCGTGCCCGCCCTGCTCGAGAGCGAGGAATATTACAATTTCATGGACGGCAAGCGCGTGCGCCGCATGGCAGTGGACGCGCCGCGGCGCGAGCAGCTCATTCGCGGCGAGCTGGTGATCGTTCGCTATCATGGTTTTTACGCCGTAGTGCCCGCGGCTACCGCGCGGCGCATTCGCGAACTGGACGAACAGGCGATAGTCTCAGCCGACAGCCCGCCCGCGGACGATCAGAAAGATCCGGCAGCGGATGAGGACGATCCGTACAAGGATTTCGTGGTGCCGGACGATCTGACTTGGTGAGGGAGTGCTGAGCGCCGACGGCGCTCAGCACTCCGGGATCACCGGGTGACTATTTGATCGAGTAAGTCACGCTGCCGTAGAAGAAGCGGCCCAGCGGATCCGCGTAGCCTGGATCGTAGCCCGCTTGAAAGAAATCCTGGCCGCCGGCGTTGGTGTACGGCGGGTCGCGGTCCAGGACGTTCCGAATGCCGAGTTCCAGCTTCAGGTGCGCTATACCGCTGTAGGCGCCGTGCACGTTATGGGTCACGTAGCTGGCCACGCGGCGCGGCTTGAAGGTCGGCGCGCTCGTGTCCTCGAAATTGCCGGGCAGATCTTCGTAGCCGCTCTGAAAATTCTGCGCCACGCCGGCTTCCCAGGAACCCGCGTTCCAGTTCGTCCATAGATAATGATGCCAGCGCGGGATCGCGCCGCCGCTGCCGTTGGTGATGAGGGTGCGCTTGCCGTTGACGCTGCGGAAACTGCCGTCCAGGTTCTGCACTTCATACTTCGAAAAATATGTGCCGTTCAGGCCGGCGGTCAGCGTGCCCGCCAGCGGGGTCGGTATGACGAAGTGCAAGTCGACGTCCAGGCCTTCGACGCGGGTTTCGCCGAAGTTCACGGTGGTCTGCTGGATCTGCGTAATGTGGCCGGGCAGTCCGGGCGTGTTCGGATCCGGAGGGCCCCGCGTGACCAGGAAACCGAACTGCGCCGGGTCGGCCAGGATGATGCTGGGGTCGATGCCGGAAATGATGGTGTCCTCGAGCTTGACCTTGAAGGCATCCACGCCGAGCGAAATGCCGCTCACCGGTTCGACCACGAAGCCCAGCGTGTAGTTGGTCGACTGCTCCGGCTTGAGGCGAGTATTGCCGCCGACCAGCACGGGGAATTGCGCTGCGCAGTCGAGTACGTTCACGTTCACGGCGCCGTTGTCGTCCGTGCGATTGCAGCGCGCCGGATCGTTCAGGCTATTGGACGGAGCAGTGAGCTGTGGCTGATACAGCTCGCTCAGGCTGGGTGCTCGAAAACCCTTGCCGTAGGAGGCGCGAAACATGAGTTCATCGAGCGGCTTCCAGCGCAGGGCGACCTTGGGCGTGGCCTTGCCGCCGGTGACCTGGTAGTGGTCGTAGCGTCCCGCCACCTGCGCGTCCAGCGAAGCCAGAAGGGGAATGTTGAATTCCGCGAACACGGCGCTCGCATTGCGGGAGGCGTCGATAGGAGTGAAATTAGCCGGATAACCGTTGACTTCGCCGTTACGCAGCGCGTCGGACGGGTCGGTGGCGAATTTCTCCTTGCGGGCCTCCGCGCCGAGTGCGATAGCCAGCGGGCCCGCCGGCAGCTGCAGCAGGTCGCGGGAGATGTTGCCGGCCACGCCCGCCAGGCTGGTCTTGGTGCTGTAGGCCTCGCCGCGGAATTGCGCGGCATCGGCCTGGGCCTGGGCGGCCGGATCATCGGCTCCGAAGAAGTTGACCTGCCCGCTATCGATCAGCGGCTGAAAAGCAGCCGTCAGCGGATAGCCGTGATTCGCGCGCTCGGTCAGGCGAGTTTCCGTGTAGAGCAGATTCGCATCGAAGTCCCAGCCCGCCAGCGTGCCTTTCACGCCGAGGACGGTGCGCGGCTGTTCGGAGGTGTCGGTGATGTCGCGGTTGCCCGTGATGCGCGACCGATAGGCGACGAAGATGTCCGGGGTGGCGCCGCCGGCGTTTGCCTGTACGAAGGCTGTCGGGTAGTAGGGACTGGTCGGCTGCATCAGCGCGAAGATGGGGACCGGCTGCACCACGGTCCTCTGGCGGTTGCGATTGAAGGAGGCTTCGGCATACAGCTGGACATCGTCGGTCAGCGCGAAATGCAGCGCGCCGTAGACGCTGGCCCGTTCCGTTTCCGGCAGCAGAGAAATAAACGGTGAAGGATCGTAGGCGCATATCCCAGGGCCATAGAAGGGACTGATGACCGACGGCGCGCAGGCGTTGGGCGCGTTGGGATTGAGTAAGCCGAAACTGCCGTCCGCCGCCAGGATGTTGGCGGGGAAGGCGTACAAAGTGGAGACATCGTTGCCGGCGGCCACGTTGATGCCGGATTTGGCGAAATCCCGCTGCCGGCCGAGTAAGCCGTCTTCTTTCTGGTAGCTGGCCATTAGCATGACGTTGTAGCGATCCTGTGCCAGATCGCCGAAGCCGGCCAGTCCGCTGAAACGTTTGACCGCCCCGCCGTCGTTGGTGCCGCCGCCGTAAGCAGTGACTTCCGCACCCTGGTATTCCTCGCGCAGGATGAAGTTGACTACGCCGGCGATGGCGTCGCTGCCGTAGATGGCGGAGGCGCCGTCCTTGAGGACTTCGACGCGCTCGATGGCCGCCAGCGGAATGCCGTTGACATCGACGGACGCGCTGTCGGTGATGGTGCCGCCTCCGGAGAGCCGGCGGCCGTTGATCAGCACCAAGGTACGCTGTGCGCCCAGGCCGCGCAGGGAAATGGCCGAGACACCGCCGGTGAGCGCACCTGCCGTGCTCGCCGCCACTAGGTTGTTGTTGCCCTGGACCGCGGCACTGATGCTCTGCAGGAGCTGTTCGACGTTGGTGGCCCCCGAGTCCTTGATCTGCTCCTGCGTGACCACTTGAACAGGCAACGCGCCCTCTTCTTCCACGCGCCGGATGTGCGAACCGGTCACCACCACTCTTTCGATGGCCGCCTCCTCGGCTGAGCCACCCGCGGGTGGTGTGGTTTGCTGGTTGGCTTGCTGGGCGGAGAGCGGGGAAGAGGCAAGGGCTGCCAATAGCAGCGTGCAGGCGTGTCCGGATTGAACGCGCGCGCGGCGCGTTCCGCTGATTCTTTGCATGAGCACTCGAATGTCCCCAGTCGATGGTCGCGGGTCGATGATCGGTCTTTGATCGCGGGCGGCAATATGCACGTGAGAGGCGCGAAAAAAAAGGGGGCTGCGTCACAGCCCCCTTTTTAAATCTCCTGGAAACTCAATAACTCGCGGTTTTTACCTATTTGAAGGAATAGGTTAGTGAGCCGTATACGAACCGCCCGCGCGGGTCGACGTACCCCGGATCATAGCCCGCCTGGAAAACGTTCTGACCGCCCGCATTGGTGTAGGGCGGTTCCTTGTTAAGAACGTTGCGGGCGCCGGCAGCAACTTTCAGGTGATCGAAACCGGTGTAGGCCACCTGTACATCGTGAGTAAGATACGAAGCCACATCGCGTTCCTTGAAGCCGGGGACGGTATTGTCTTCGAAAGTAGCCAGCAGATCCGTATAGCCGGCCTGGTAATTTTGCGAGACCGTGAAGTCCCATGCTCCCAGCAGCCAGTCCACGGACAGGTAGTGGTGCCACGTCGGAATGATGCCGCCCGCCCCATTGGTGATGGGGCTCACCTTCCCTTTGATGCTGAAGAAAGTGCCGTCGATGTTCTGAGCCTGGTAAGTCGCGAAGTAGGTACCTACCATGCCAACGGCAAACGTTCCCAGGCTGTCGGTCGGAAACCGCAGCCGAAGGTCCACATCCACGCCCTTGACCTTCGTTTCACCGAAGTTAAGGTTGTTCTGGTTGATCTGAATGATATGGCCGTCGGCTAGAGTGGGAGTGGCGGGATCGGCCGGGCCTCTGACGACCAGAGAGCCGAATTGCCCCAGATTGCCGAGGATGGAGCTTGGATCGACGCCGAAAATGATGGTGTCCTTCAGCTTGACCATGAAACCGTCGACGCCGATCGACATGCGATTGTTGGGTTCGAAGACCACTCCCACCGTCACGTTGGTCGACTCCTCGGGTTTCAGACTGGGATTGCCGCCCACGATGGTGGAAAACTGAGTATTGCAGTCGCGCGGGTTGGCGGAGTTGGAACCGACGCACCGCAGGGGATCGCTGAGGCCGGTGCTGGACACGCCCTGAACCTGCGGCTGGTAAAGTTCCGTCAGGCTGGGCGCGCGAAAGCCTTTACCCCATGAGGCGCGAAAAAGTAATTCGTCCAGCGGCTTCCAGCGCAAATCCGCTTTCGGAGTGGTCTTGTTACCGGTATTTTGATAGTCGTCGTAGCGAACCGCCAAGCCGCCCTCGAGGGTGCGCACGATCGGAATGTTGAATTCCACGAAGGCCGCTTTGACGTTGCGCGACTTGTCGATGGGGAAGAAGTTTCCACCGTAGCCGTCGATCGCGCCCGACTGAATGGTCAGACTGGGGTTGGTGGAAAATTTCTCCTTGCGGAACTCGCCGCCAAACGCAAAGCCCAGCGCACCGGCCGGCAACTGAAACAGATCACGTGATGCGGATGCCGCGATGCTGGTGATGCTGGTCTTGGTGGAGTAGGCCTCACCGCGAAATTGCGCGGCGTCGGCCAGCGCCTGGACCTCGGGCGTGTTGGGACCGAAGAAGTTTACTTGACCGCTGTTCAGTATCGGCAGGAGCAGAATGGAATTCGGGTAGCCGTTGTTGACTACCTCGCTGAGCTTGGATTCGCTGTACAGAACTCCGACGTCATAGTTCCAGCCGGCCGAGTCGCCTTGCACGCCCAGTGCGAAACGCGGCTGTTCGGCGGTATCCGTCAGATCGCGGTTCCCGGTGATGACCGAGCGATAGAAGATATCCAGATCCGGCGTCGCACCGCCGGTCAAGCCTTGCACGTAGGCCGTCGGGTAATAGGGGCTGCTCGGCGAGAGATGAATGGTTTCAGCCCCGTTATACGGCGCCACGTTGAACAGCGGGTGACTGTCGGGCAGGGCGAATTGGTCCGAAATGGGCACCGGCTGGATGATGAAACGCTGTTTACTGTGATTGTAGGAAGCCTCGGCGTATAGCTCCGCGTGGTCGGTCAGGGCGAAGTGGAAAGCTCCATACAAGCTATACCGCTCGGTGTCCGGCAACAGCGAAACATAGGGCGAGGGATCGTAGCGGCATCCCTGGTATCCGATCGTCGCGTAAACCGGACTGACGACCGAGGGTGCGCAGTTCGGGAAGTTCGGGTTGAACGTGCCGACGTCCGGGAAGGCATCGCTCAGCAAAGAGGCATTGGCAGGGAATGCGTTGCCCGAAGTTACGTCGTTCAGGTGCGACAGCGAGATACCCGACTTCGCGAAATCTCGATCCCTTCCATAGAGCGCCTGTTCCTTCTGGAAACTGCCGACCAGCATGACGTTGTACCGATCCTGGGCCAGGTCGCCAAAACCAAGTACGCCGTTTACTTTCTTGATGGTGCCGCCGCCGTCGGTGCCGCCGCCGCCGAAGCCGGTGATTTCAGCACCCTGGTAATCCTTGCGCAGGATGAAGTTGATCACACCCGCGATGGCATCGCTGCCGTAGATGGCGGACGCGCCGTCCTTGAGAACTTCCACGCGCTCCACCGCCGCCAGCGGAATGCTGTTGATGTCGACCGTGGTGCTGTCGGTGATGGTCCCGCCGCCAGAAACGCGGCGGCCATTGATCAGGACCAGGGTGCGCTGCGAACCCAGACCGCGCAGAGAGGCGCCCGACACGCCGCCGGTGGTGGCGCCGGAACCGCTGCCCGCCACCGTGTTGTTATTGCCCTGCACGGCAACGCTGACGCTCTGCAGGAACTGCTCGGCGGTGACCGCGCCGGTTTTCTCGATCTGCTCCTGAGTGATGACCTGGACGGGAAGCGCGCCTTCGTTTTCGATCCGTCTGATCCGGGAACCCGTGACGACCACGGTTTCACTTGGCCGGGCGGCAGTATCGGTGGTCTCCTGTGCTCGAGTGGAGGCGGCGGGCGTCAACAGCGCTGCCGCACCGGCCAGCAGCGCGGAGTGAACCGCGCGGCGGATTACGAGGTTAGTCGACATGTGTTCATCCTCCTTCAGGGAAACTTTTCGTCGCGATTTGGATTTAAGATCGGGATCAGGGGCGGCCACGCCGCCGCATGGGTCTCCATAAATATTTCAATAAATATCCAAGCCCCTCGGTGTTGCTACGGACTTGCCCGCGGCGTCCTCGGGTTTTAACGCTCTGCAAGGTGCAAAATTAGGGCCGCCGTGATCGTTTGACATGACTTCGCTGGTCACGTGAATGCGCGAAAACCCTGGTTTGTCGCAGTTTGTCGTAAGAAGTTATACTTAGAAAAAAATAAACTTAATGAAATATCGGCTGGGAGAATTCACGCTGGCCGCTTTAAACGATCAAATAAGAATTTTTCTCATTTAGCGGTATGCAGTGCAGGGCGCAAAATGCACCTTCCTGTACGCCGCCGAAGGCGGCCCGCACCGTCAGCGAGACCGTCAGTATCGAAAAGGACCGCTATCGTTCGGCCGCCAAAAAGCGTGAGAGGCTAAATACTATGCACCCTGCCGGAATATATATGCGGTGGCGGGAGCGGGCAGCAGAAGACAGCAGAAGACTGTGACGGCATGAGGACCGTAGTTCGAGTGGAGGGGAGTGCGCCCATCTCGCTCGTGGTACGCGAGCACAGCAGCGAGGATTTGAGCTAACACGTCGGGCGCTGCTTCTGCAGCGCATTCCGGGGAGATACGAGGCCTAAGGCCTGGACGCGTGCCGAGATATTTGGTTCAAGATGGTTAGGAACCGGTCGCGAGCCCGAGCCCGCGCGCTGTTCAGGGGGAGGGGATTTGCCGCACTCGTGCGCCCGCCGTTATGCCGTGGGCCTCCGCGGCGCCGCCATTGAGTTCGATCACCCACTGCGCGGGCTTTTTCGACGACAGGATATCGAGCGACAGCGGACGGGCGTTGGCGATGATCTGCTGCACGCGTCCGTGCGCGTCGACGAACAGCATGTCCAGCGGGATGAGCGTGTTCTTCATCCACATGCTGATCTGCCGCGGCTGGGAATAGACGAACAGCATGCCGCTGTCCTCGGCCAGGAATTTGACGAACATGAGCCCTTGTTCGCGGTGCGGCTCGGTGTCCGCCACCCACACATTGAAGCGCTGGACCTTGGCGTCGGGAGTGGCGATCTCGATGACGGATTTGGGGAAGCCCACCAGCGAGGGCGCCGCGAAGGCTTCCGCCGAATCGGCGAAGGCGCGCGCGGGCAACAGCAGAACCAGACAGAACGCGAAAAAAGAATTCCTGACCGAGATCATAAATAGCGTCTCCATGTAGGCGGCGTCGCGGAGGCGTGGCGCAAAAAAAAGCCCTGCCGGCATTATCGCCGGCAGGGCCTATGGTTGCGACCTTCGCCGGAATCCGGCAAGGCCGCAGCAAACTACTTTCCGATCAGTCGGCCGTCTGGCCTTCGCCTTTGACGTTCACGTCGCCGGGATTGTCCAGCACGTTCATGACCACGCGCCGATTACGCGCCCGGCCTTCTGCCGAGCTGTTGTCGGCCACCGGCTGCGACTCGCCATAGCCCTTCGAGATCAGCTGTGTCGAAGGTACGCCCTGCTGCAGGAGGTAGCTCTTCACCGACTCGGCTCGCTTCTGTGACAGACGCAAGTTGTACTGATCCGAACCCGAGCTGTCGGTGTGGCCCTGCAGCTCGATGCGCAGACGCGGATGCTTGCGCAGGCCGTCGGCTACGTCGTCCAGGACCCGCTGCGAGGAGGCGGCCAGGGTGGCCGAGTTCAGCTCGAAGGTCACTCCTTCCAGCGTCACCGATCCTTTCAGCGGACAACCTTGGGCATCGACCGCAACGCCGGCCGGCGTGCCGGGGCATTTGTCGAGACTGTCGATCACGCCGTCGTGATCGGAATCAGCCGGCGGCGGCGGGGGAGCCGGAGGCAGGGGCGCCGTTTCAACCGGCGGCGCAGCGGCTACCGGAGCCGCTGCGGGTACGGCACGCGGCGCGCCGAACGAGAATTGAAACCCGAGCATTCCCAGGTAGTCCAGGTAGCGGCCGGAATCCTTGGCGCCATCCCAGCGAGCCTTCACCTCGGGACGCAGGGCAAAGCTGCGGCTGCCGTTGGAGTTCTCCCAGAGACGGATGATGGAGCCGAAGCCCGCCTGCAGGGCGAGATTCGTGGTATTTCGGCCGGGCTGGAGGTCATCCTGGATAGCGCCGACGCCACCCGTGATGAAGGGTGCGAATACGCCGTCGCGGTTGAAAACTCGCAGCGCATCCACGGTGATCGCGCTGAGATCGACGCGGGGAGCCGCGCCGAAACCTTTGTGCTGACTGACGGCGCCGTTCAGTTCAAGGCTCCATTCCTCACTCAGATGCTTGCCAATGCCCAAACCGTAGAAGGCGCTGTTGCGCTGGGCGCGATCGTCGTCGGTGACGGCATAGCCGCCCTGGGGATTGATGTACCAGTGGCCGACGTCATCCGAAGCGTAGGCGGGCGCGCCCAAACTTGAAACCAAGGCGCCCAGGCCCGATAAGAGAAGCCAAGATTTTGTCTGCATGGCGTGCTAACTCCGCGTAATTGAAAAGACTACAAACCAGGGGCACGATTAGACACGCTCCGTGGTTTGTAAGCAACAACGCAAAATCAGCCAAAAAGTTCCTTCCAGCAATATTGTTGCAAAATTGCTACGATTGGAATCGAGGGTCGGGTTTGGCAATGGCGATCGGAACGAGTCATTACCGCGAACCCGGCACCGCAATTAAATGGCTCACTGCAAGACCTGGCCCTTCCCGGGCTTGTCTTCGTAATCGACTTTGCCGGTGAAGTCGAAGCGGGTCATGAGGACGGCGCCGACGCCGCGCACGGCGCGGGCAGGGCCGATGCAGAAGCCGCGGGCAGTGACGCGATAAGTCCTCAGTAGCCGGGGTCCCTCGGTGAGCGCGGTCTGGCGCAGTTCGTCCACCGTGCATTTGTCCTCGCCCTGGGTGCCGAAGAACTCGCCGGTGGCTTCGCGGATGAGAGTGAGGTTGGTGGGCAGGGCTTTGGCCGGCTGTCCTTCACGGACTCCACTGATACCGAACACCAACACCCAGGGACTCGCCCCTGGGCCGGTCTGACTGAATTTCAGACGGATACCCGAGCCGTCGGGACGCACCGATCCCGAGCAGGCGAGGCGCGCGTTTTTCCAATCGAGTTCGGCGGTCACGGGTCCCGACAGGCGGGCTCGCAGGAAGCCTTCGCCGCCCGCAAGGCAGGGGCTCGAATCGCCCGCATCCGCAGAGCCGGGGGGCGCAGACTCGGGTGCGGCCGCTGAGGTCGACGCCGTGGCCCGCGGACTGGTCTGGGTAGTGGGCGGCAATGTGGGCGCCGCTTCGCTGCGGTCGACCATTGCCAAGCCGCACCAAACTATGGCGGCCCACAGAAGCAATGTAGTCGGCTTCGTACAGGTTCGCCGCCGGCGCAGGAGTTTGCCTGCGGCAGCGCACGGTGGTTCCTCGTGCCTCACAAGTTTTGATGTTGGGGGGCACTGTCGTTCATCGCGTTCGGCTATAGTCATGTCTTTCCTGGCCGCCGGTAAATAGTAGGAAGGATAGATGGCGCGAACGAAAAAAAGTCCGTCGCAGCTGGCCGCTCTGGCCGCGCGCCGTCGTTATGTGAGCCGCCTGACACAGACCACGCTGGCGGTGATCATGGCGGGGGGGCGCGGTGAGCGACTGAAGCATCTTACCGACCACCGCTGCAAGCCGGCCACTCATTTCGGGGGCAAATTCCGCATCATCGACTTCGTGCTGTCGAACTGCGTGAACTCGGGAATCCGGCGTATTTCCGTCATGACCCAGTACAAGTCGCATTCGCTCATTCAGCACATCCAGCGCGGCTGGGGCTATTTGCGCGGCGAATTCGGCGAGTTCGTGGAAATCATCCCGGCCCAACAGCAGCTGGGGCCCTTCTGGTACCGGGGTACCGCCGATTCGCTCTACCAGAACATGGACGCCATCCGGCTGCATCGTCCGCGGCACGTGCTGGTGCTGGCCGGGGACCATATCTACAAGATGGATTACGGTCCGATGCTGGCTTATCACGTCGAGAAAAAGGCGGACATCACCGTGGGCGTCGTCGAGGTGCCTCGGGAAGAGGCCACCGGCTTCGGCGTCATGACCGTCGACGAGAGCAACAAGATCATCAAGTTCGCCGAGAAGCCGGCCCAGCCCGACGGCATTCCGGGACGCGAGCAGATGGCGCTGGCCTCGATGGGCATTTATGTTTTCAGCGCGCACCTGCTGGAACGACTGCTGGCGGAATGCGCCGAGCGGCCGGACACCACCCACGACTTCGGCAAGAGCATCATTCCTCAGGCGCTGGACACCTTGAAGGTGTTCGCCTACCCGTTCCAGGACGTGCGCACCCGCGCGCAGCAGTACTGGCGGGACGTGGGGACGGTGGATGCGTACTACGAAGCCAACATGGAGCTGGTGTACGTCAATCCGGAACTGAACATCTACGACGAGCGCTGGCCCATCTGGACGCATCAGCGGCAGATGCCGCCGGCCAAGTTCGTGCTGGACGAGGACGGACGGCGGGGCATGGCGATCAACTCCATGGTTTCCGGCGGCTGCATCATCTCGGGGGCGTTCGTGAACCAGTCCCTGCTCTTCACCAACGTGCGGGTCGACGAGCGCAGTTACATCGAAAGCTCGGTCATCATGCCGGACGTGCGCATCGGCACCGGAGCGGTGGTGAAGAAGGCCATCATCGACACGGGGGGCGTGGTGCCGAACGACATGCGCATCGGCGTGAACCGCGAGGAGGATGCGCGGCGGTTCTACGTCACCGAGAAGGGGGTGACGCTGGTCACGCGCGACATGCTCAAGCAGCTCGTGCAGGACGCGCCTTGAACGCCGGCGGCGGATTCATGGGGTCGTTACGCCGCGCGGCCTCGGCGCGAGCCGCGGCGATACTAATGATAGGAGTGGCGGCGGGGTGGGGACTCGGCGGCTGTTCCGTATTCGGGCCGAAACTGTCCAGTCCAACCTTGTCCGTGGTGAGCATTGGGATGGTGTCGGCCGACGTGTTCAGCCAGCAGTTCAGGATACGGCTGCATGTGCAGAACCCGAACGATCGTGCTTTGCCGGTGAAGGGTATCGAATACGAGCTTTTTCTGCAGGGCGACAGTTTTGCGGAAGGCACGAGCGCCGCGCCCTTCGTGGTGCCCGCGCTGGGGGAGATCGAGTTCGATCTGACGGTCAGCACCAACTTCGTCGCCAGCGTCGGGCGGTTGCTGTCCAAGATGGACTTTCCAGCACAGTGGGATCCGAAGCTTGGAATTCACGTGACTTGAAGTCGCGG
>JADMIO011701074.1_pt1 | contig 79135 bp, 82 predicted proteins | sample 8958161 | NCBI WGS metagenome assembly JADMIO01 (sample SAMN16585339, study PRJNA669376) | soil metagenome | isolation source: Crop rotation soil | place: USA: Cullars Rotation, Alabama | collected 2011 | reverse complement strand
CGCGACAACTTGTCCACGTGGAATTCTAAGCTTAGGATCCCAATGTGCTGGAAAGGGCATCAGCCTTCGCGATCAGGTAATACGTCCCAGCCGCCACGTTGGCCGGCAGCGTCACCGAGAGCGATGCCGTGTGGCTCGCGCCGGCATCGAGCTGCGGAACGTTGTGGTCGGGGATGAGCAAGGTATCAGCGGCATCCCACACCAGGTTGTCCGAGAAGTAGTAGCGCGTGGCTGACGGCGCCGCGCTGCCGGAACCCTGGTTCCGGGTCGTCTCCGTGATCGCCAGCGGGAGTCCGGCGCCGCCCTTCGCCGGAATCGTCATCGCCGTAACCACGAGGTCGGTCCCGATCTGAATGCCGCGCGACGTGGCGTTGTTCGATTCCTGCGTTTCCGGCACGGCATTGGTCGCGTCCGCGACGGCCAGCAGGTAATACGCACCCGACAAGGTGCCAGCCGGAATGGTCAACGAGGTCGTGGCGGTATGGTTGGCGGATGCGGCGAGCTGCGGGACGGCGTGCGTGCCATCGAGCTGGACGTCGCCTGCGTCGAGCTGCCAGTTCGTCGAGAGATAGAACCGCGTGGTCGAGGCGGCCACCGGCGCCGTGCCCTGGTTCGCCGTGGTGTCGGTCACGGAAATCACGCCGCCCGCCGCGGCCATCGCCGGCGTGGTGAACGACGACACGACGAGGTCGCCGCCGATGGAAATCATCCTTGGCGACGTGTTGTTGCTCTCGAGCGCTTCGGCGACTTGATCGTTGCCGTCCGCCTTGGCGAACAGCAGGTAAGTACCCACCGCGGTTCCCGCCGGAATGGTCACGTCGCTGCTGCCGGCGCTCGACGCGCCTGCCGCCAGCGAGGTGATGGTGCGGCTGCCGCTGAGCAGGATGTCGGATCCATCCAGGAGGAAGTTCGTGGAGAGATAGAAGGTGACGGCGAAGGTTCCCGCGCTACCCCCTCCACTGTTCGTCACCGTCGAATTGATGCTCAGGACGCCGCCGGGAACGCCGGTGAGCGGCACGCTGAGCGCCGAGATTTCGAGGTCAGGCCCGATCTTGATCGAGCGGATGAAACTGTTGTTCGTTTCGGCGCTCTCGGCTTCGACCTGGCCCGCGTCGGCGACGGCGAACAAGTAATACGTGCCGCCGGTCACAGACGAAGGGATCGTGACTGACGCAGTCGACGTCACAGACGCGCCCGGCGCCAGCGGTGCGATCGAGAGATCGGTCAGTCGCGTGTCGGTCGCCTCTAACAGGGCGTTCACCGACAGATACAGGGAGGTCGTCGTCGCTTCGGACGTCCCGACGCCCTGGTTCTTGGTCGTCACCGTCAGCGTGAACGAGCCGCCGGCTCCCGCCGGCGGCGGAGCCTGCACCGACGTGATGATCAGGTCGGCCGGCGCATGCGGTCTGGCCGACGCTTCATTCGAATCGCCGCTCTCGCCGAGCGAGTTTGCGGCCGCGACCACGTAGTAGTACGTCGTTCCATTGAGTGCGGTGCCGTCGGAGTAGGATGCGCCCCTGACGTTGGAGGCGATCGTCGCGTACGGACCGCCCGCGGTTGTCGACCGCTTGACGATGTAGCGCGTCGCGCCGAGCGAGGCGGTCCAGGACAGCAGCACTCGGTTGTCGCCGGCGTTCGCCGAGAGGTTTTCCGGCGTTGGCGGAGGCGCCAGGCACGAATGCACGGCACTGTTGACGTTCAGACGGCCGCCGGTAATCGTCAGTCCGGTAATTCCCGGGGCGGAGTCGACGGTTCCAATCAGCGCATCTTTCAGCTCAGGCGTCGCGAGCGGGCACACCGAGAGCACCAGTACGGCTGCGCCCGACACATGCGGCGTGGCCATCGACGTGCCGCTGAAGGTCGAATAGGTATTGCCGATCGTCGTCGACAGAATGCTGTCGCCCGGCGCCGCGAGGTGGACCGACTGCGCGCCGTAGTTCGAGAACCAGGCGAGTTCGTCGAAATTGTCGCTGGCCGCGACCGTAATCATGTTCTCGGCCGTGTAGCTGGCCGGGTAGGTCGGCAGCAGGTCGTTGTCGAACGAGCTGTTGCCGGCGGCGGCGACAAACAGCATGTCGGCGTCTCGCGCGGCGTTAATCTCGTCGAGCAGCGCTTGTGAGAATCCAGCGCCGCCCCAGCTGTTCGAGAGCACACGGACGTCGGCGGCCGCGGATCCGGCGAAGGCCTGACGCGTTTCAATCGCGAACTGGATGCCGCTGATGGCGTCGGCGATGCTGCCGCCGCCGCTTTCGTCGAGGAACTTGATGCCCATGATCCGGGTCGTCCAGTTCACCCCCACGACACCGAGGAGATTGTTGCCAAGGGCGCCGATGGTTCCGGACACGTGCGTGCCGTGGTTGTGGTCGTCCATCGGATCGCAAGTCCGGAGGATCGCGTTGAACCCGTGGGTGCCGGCGGCGCACGTCACAGGCGTCCCGTCGATGTTGACGGTGAACGCCGACGGGGCCGTCCATATGTTGGCGGCGAGATCCGGATGGGTGTAGTCGACGCCCGTATCGATGACCGCGACGACCGCGTTCGGCGATCCGACGGAGACATCCCAGGCCGTCGTGGCGCGGATGTCGGCGCCGACCAGGCCGGGCAGTCCGTTGACCGCCTGTCCGGTATTTTCTAATCCCCAGAGGCTTGGGAAGCTCGGGTCGTTCGGCGTACCGACGATCGTGACGGCGTAGTTGGGCTCGACGTATTCGACATCGCCGCGCCGCGACACCCGCTCGATGAGTCGCGCGGCGTCGAGGTTGCGGGACCGGATGCGATAGACGCCCGTGCGGCCAACGCGCCCGAGCGCGTCGGCGCCAACCTCGTTGGCCAGTCCCTGGAGATCGGTGACGCGCGGCACGCTCCGGAACTTGACGAGCGCTTCGCGCGCGCGCGCGTCTCGTCCGTTCACGCGTTCAACCGCCGCACGACCCGGACCTTGAGCCGAAGTCGGCAGCCAGAGCGTGCCAACGGCCCCGGCCAGGACACACAGGAAGATGACTGCGCGACGGCGCATGAGAAGCCTCCCAAAACCCCGGAACCGAACCGGGAGTTACAGAACCGATGCTGATCAGCGCGAGCCGGACCGGATGGTAATGACTTGGAGGGGAACCGAACGACACTTTGCACGCAAAGTGCCGCTGTGCGGTTTCGAGACACGTTGAAGGACGGGACTCCAGCGGCGGACCAACTGGTGAGGCGCGGCGGGCGCCCGCGCGAGTATCATTAGGCCGTTATGAAGCAAATGCGCGTAATCGGCTGCACGCTCGCCATCGTCGCCGGCCTAGCGGCCATCCCCGCGAGTCAGACGACCTGGACGGCCCCCCGTACACACGACGGCCACCCGGACATCCAGGGCGTCTGGACCAATGCGACCATTACGCCGTTTGAGCGTCCGGCGAATCTCGCCAACAAGGCGTTCCTGACGGCGGAAGAAGCGGCCGACCTCGAGAAGCGCACGCTCGATCGGCGCGCCCAGGCCGAGACCGCCCCTCGGCCGGCGAAGGCCACCGACCCGGGTGCCTACAACGACTTCTGGATGGACTCGGGCACGAAGGTCCTGCCAGGCGGGCAAACGTCGCTCGTCGTCGAGCCGGCTGACGGCCGTGTCCCCGTGCGGCCGGCGGCCGAAAAGACGCGCGACGAGAACCTGGCGCGCAGTTTCAACGATCCCGAGTACATGAGTGTGTGGGACCGCTGCATTTCACGCGGCATCCCCGGGTCGATGTTCCCGGCCGGCTATAACAACGCGTACCAGATCATGCAGATGCCCGGCTACGTGATCATCCTTTACGAGATGATTCACGACGCCCGCATCATCCCGATCGGTACTCGCGCGCACGCACCGGCGCCGATCCGCAACTGGATGGGCGATTCGCGCGCCCGCTGGGAAGGGAACACGCTGGTGGTCGACGTCACCAACTACCACAGCAGGGGGTGGATTGCGTCGAGCGGGGCCGGTGGCCGCATCAAGGGAATCCCGGTGACCGAACGCCTGCACGTCGTCGAGCGATTCACCAGGACCAACAAGGACACGCTGCAGTACGAAGCCACGATCGACGATCCCGACATCTACACCCAACCCTGGAAGGTGGCGTTCCCGCTCGTCCGCGATCCGAACTACACCCTTTACGAGTACGCGTGCCACGAGGGCAATCAGGCCGTTGCGAACGTTCTGAAAGGCGCGCGCTACCAGGAAGGCAGCAGTCGGTGAAGTGGCGTGCGGCCGTCCTGCTGATGGCGGTCGTCGCGCTTCCGGGTTCTGCGGGGGCACAAACCGCGGGGAACGCGGCCTGGGTCGTTTCGCGCACGCCCGATGGCCAGCCCGATCTGCAAGGCGTCTGGGACTACCGCACGGCGACGCCGCTCGAACGCCCGGCGCAGTTTGCCGGGAAAGAGTTCCTGACAGATCAGGAGATTTCCGAGTACGAGCGCCGGGCCGCCGCGCGAGACGACGGCCGTCCGCCGGACGATGCGCGCAGCGATCCGTCGGTTCATCCGCCGTGGTGGCTCGATTATGGGCGCAGCGTCGTTGCCACCCGCCGCTCGTCGCTCATTGTCGAACCGCCTGACGGACGGATTCCGCCGCTGACGGGTGACGCACAGAAGCGGGCCGCCGAGCGGCGTGCCGCAGCGCGCGGACGCGGTCCGGCCGATTCGCCCGAGGATCGGACGCTGTGGGAGCGCTGCATCACCCGCGGGTTGCCTGAGGGGATGCTGCCGGCCGGCTACAACAACAACGTTCAGGTCGTGCAGACACCGGGCTATGTCGTGATCGCGTCCGAGATGATCCACGACGCGCGCATCGTGCCAATCGACGGCCGGGCGCACGCGCCGGCCGCGATCCGCTCGTGGCTGGGCGACTCGCGCGGACGCTGGGAAGGCAATACGCTGGTCGTCGACACCACGAATTTTTCTCCGAAGACGAATTTCCGCGGCGCCGGCGAGAACCTGCGCCTGACCGAACGCTTCACGCGGATCGATCGCGACACCATCGAGTACCGGTTTACCGTCGACGATCCGGGCACGTGGGCGCAGCCGTGGACGGCCACGTTTCCGCTCGTCCGGAGCGGCGGGGCGATCTACGAGTACGCGTGCCACGAAGCGAACTACGGCCTCCGGAACATCCTGAAGAACGCCCGCGCGACCGAACACGCCGCGCAAGACCGGTGAAGCGGGCGGCGGCAGCGGCGCTGCTCGTCCTCGTGGCGGCTGTGGCCCCAGGCGATCAGGTGATGCGTCGCGGCTTCCGGGAGGAGTACGCGCGAGAGCCCCGACTGCACAACGTGCCGTACGACGGGCGGTTCACCTTCGCGCGGATCAAATACCAAACCGCACCCGGCGGTTTCTGGTACCAGGGTATGCCGTCCTGGTCGCACGGCTATCCGATCTCGGAAGACAATCTGCTCCGGATCATGAACGAGGTGACGCTGCTGCACCCCCGGACCGACGGCTTCAACGTTTTCGCACTCGACGATCCCGAGCTCTTCAAGTATCCACTCGCGTACATCATCGAAGTGGGATGGTGGACGCTGACCGACCGCGAGGCGGCGGCGCTGCGTGCCTACCTCGCCAAGGGCGGGTTCGTGATCGTCGACGACTTCAAGACCCCGAATTTCTACGGCGGCGGCGGGTGGGATCTGTTCGAGGCCAATATGCGGCGCGTGCTGCCTGACATCCGCTTCTTCGAGATGAAGGAGACGCACCCGATCTTTCACTCCTTCTTCGAGATTCACACGCTCCGAAACTTCCCGCAGGCCTACAACGCCGGCGAGCCGATCTTCCGCGGCGTTTACGAGGACAACGATCCGGCGAAACGGCTGCAGATGATCGTCAACTACAACACCGATATCTCGCAGTACTGGGAGTGGTCGGGCCGGGGCCTCCGGCCGTTCGACGAAACCAACGAGGCCTACAAGCTCGGCGTCAATTACGTCATGTACGGGATGATGCACTGACGGGCGCCTAGGTGCTAGGTGCTAGGTGCTAGGTGCTGGGTGCTAGGTGCGCCACACCGACTACTGACCACTTCGCGCCCAGCAGCCAGCACCGCACCCGCGCACGCACCTAGCACCTAGCACCCAGCACCTAGCACCAACATTGCCTCTGAGTCGCTACTACAACTGGCTGTCGTGGTTCCAACGCTCGACGAGCTGGATCGGCCAGGGCGGCGGCTACCAGACGCTCACGGTTCACCGACTGCTGGCGTCGAGCGATTCGGCGGTCGCCCCCGCCGATGTCGTCCACGAGCGAATCCTCGCCGCTGCAGGGGCGGTTGACGCGCCGCGCGTCGTCGACGCAGGTTGCGGCCTTGGCGGCACGATCTTCTATCTGCATCGCCGGCTGGGCGGCGCATACGATGGACTGACGCTCAGCCCGACGCAGCGCGCGCACGCCGAGCGCGAGGCGAAGCGGCGCGGCGTTGCCGGCGCCTGCCGTTTTCATCTTCGGTCGTACCACGACGACCTGCGCGCGCTCGTCCCGGACGGCGCCGACCTCATTGTCGCGATCGAATCGCTGGCGCACGCGCTTCCTCCCGAGTCCGCCATCGCGAACCTCGCGAACACGCTTCGACGCGGCGGAATGCTGATCGTCGTCGACGACGTGCCGGACGACGGGTTGGCGCACGCAGACGCTGATTTCGCCGGCTTTCGGGCCGGGTGGCGATGTGGGGCCATCCTCAATCACGCCGCGCTGCTGGCGGCGTTGTCCTCCGCCGGGCTGGACGTCGAGCGAGACGAAGACCTGACGCCGCTCGTCCCGCGCCGCGATCCGCTGGAGATCGAACGGCTCGTCACCATCAACCGGCGGTGGAGAGCTTGGGTCGGCTGGACCGGTGCCGCCGAGCTGATCGATTCACTGCACGGTGGGCTGATGCTCGAGCGCCTTTACCGGCGAGGCCTCATGCGTTACCGCCTGGTGGCGGCGCGACGGACGGCAGCATCCGGCTGAGCACCGCGTCTCGCCGGACGAGGTGATGGTAGAGCACGCCGGCGATGTGCGCTGCGAACAGCAGCGCAAGTGCGATCGCCAGCGTCTCGTGCAGTCCCTGCAGCCGTACCGCCAGCTCACGGTCTTCTGAAACGGGGACTGGCAAGGTGATCAGGCCGAGATAGACGACGCGGAACCCAAACGCCGCGCTCAACAGCCATCCCACGATCGGCTGCGCCACGAGGATCAGATACATCGCGATATACACGAGGCTGGCAGTGAACTTTTCCCATGCCGGTATGTCGAGCGGCGGCGCGCGGTGAGTCAGCCGCCACACGAGCCGCAGCGCGGTCACCGCGAAGACGGTAATCCCAGCCCACTCGTGCCAACTGTAAACGCGGATCTTCTGTTCGTCAGGGATCCATCGTGTCATCGACACGCCGAGGCCGAAGAGGACAAGCAGAAGTATGGCTGTGATCCAGTGCAACGCTCGCGAAAGCGGTGGGTATGACACGGCATTACCTTAGTCGATGTGGCGTTGTGCTTGCACTTCTTTGCCATGGAGGAGGTCACTAATGGCAGAGACGAAATCCGGTTCGATGCTCGACTGGACGACCGAAGAAGACTACTGGCGCAACAACTACTCGAGCCGACCCTACGTCGGCCAGAATCGCGACTTCGACTATTGGAAGCCGGCGTATCGCTACGGCTACGATTCGGCGGGCCGATATCAAGGCCGCCAATGGGATGAGGTCGAAAGCGATCTTCGTACGGGCTGGAACAACTACGAACATCGCGGTAGTTCGACGTGGGAGCAGATCAAGCACGCGGTGAAAGACGGCTGGGACCGGCTAGTGGGCAACAAGCCGCACTAAAGTCGTCAGTCTTCAGTCCTCAGTCAACAGTCACAGTCGTCAGTCCATCGGGACTGGCGACTGTGGACCGACGACTGTGGACTGACGACTGTGGACTGACGACTGTGGACTGACGACTGTTGACTGTTGACTACTTCACGGGTGTCGCCGTTGGCTTTCCCTTTTCGACAATGTAAGTCGCCAGCACCTTTGAGTTGCTCTTGCTGTTGTTGGTGGCGTTGTGGATCGTGCCAGCCGGGATGATGAAGTACTCTCCCGCCTTCTTCGTGGCGGCCGGCTTTCCGTCGACCTCGAGGAGGACCGTTCCCTCCAGGATATAGGCGACTTCTTCGCCGGGATGGGTATGCCGTCCGACGGCGGCTCCCGGAGGAAATTCCGCGATCGCCTGCACGACTTCGCGCCCTGGGGCGGAGAGGTCGGCGCGCTGGAGTTCAGTGCGCTTGAACGCCGGCTGCTGTGCCGCAGCGGCAACGGTCACGGTGACGAGCGCTGCGGCGGTCGCCGCGGCGCGCACTCTGCTGATGCTCATTTGATACCTCCGCCGAAAGTGGCGTGTCAGTATAGCTAACGGCTTTGTCACCCGACGCTCCGTTTTGTCGGTGATTTGGTCCATCCTGCGCGGAATTGCCTGCCAAACCGGGGTCCGTGGCTTGCACGGGCCGCAGCATGGATCAGGCCCCGTCGCTCGATTACTACGACGTCCTGCAGGTGAGTCCCAGCGCGGAACCGGACACGATTCACCGTGTGTACCGCCTGCTCGCGCAGCGTTTTCACCCCGACAACAAGGAAACCGGCAACCCGTCGCGGTTTCGTGAGATTGCCGAGGCCTATGCCGTCCTCGGCGATGTCGAAAAGCGCGCGCGCTACGACATCGTCCACGACCGCCAGCAGAAGGAGCGCTGGCGCCTGGTCGAGATTGGGTCGAACGCCGACCATGACTTTGAGCTCGAGCAGCGTGTCCGCCTGACCGTGCTCGAGGTCCTCTACACGCGGCGACGGACCGAACCGCACTCCGACGGCCTCTCGCTGCTCGATCTCGAGAAGTTGACCGGCCGCGCCCGTGAGCAGCTCGAATTCACGATGTGGTACTTGAACAACCGGAAGTTCGTCCAGCGCTCGGACAGCTCGCTGTTCGTGATTAGCGCTGAAGGCGTCGACCACCTCGAGACGAACTACGATACCGCCCCACAGACGCGCCGCCTCCGTGCGGTGAACTCCTGAGGCGCTGTCCAGGCGGATTCATATCGGCAAGCGCGTCCCGGGAACGTGCTCTTCCGGCGGCTGGCCCCGTCTGAACAATCGCGCTCCGGTACTGCCTTCGAGCATGACAGCGCCATCGTCAACGCGCAGCCAGGCGCCCTCACGTAATCCGACCACCGGCGGCAGATTCTCCTCGTGAAATTGCGCGATTCGCTCCTCGCGCGTCTCTCCCATGTGTGTCGAGCCAGGGATCCTGTCGAGATAATGCGGGTTGATGTTGAACGCCACCAGGTTGAGCGCATCAAAAGTCGGCGGCATCACGATCGGCATGTCGTTGGTCGTCTTGATCGTGACGCAGGCGACGTTGGATCCGGCGCTCGAGCCGATATACGGCAAGCCTCCGCGGACGCGGCGGCTGATCGGCTCGATCAAATCATTGCGCCACAATGCGTCCAGTAGACGAAACGTGTTGCCGCCGCCGACGAAGATCGCTTCCGCGCGTTCGACCGCCGCCGCCGGACTGCCGGCGGTGTCATGGATCGAGTCGAGCTCGAATCCCATCCGCGCAAAGCGTTCGCGGGCGCGAGCAGCGTAGAGATCGCGGTCGAAGAGCGCGTAGGGAACGAACAGCACGCGCGACACGCCCGGACGAAGAATCCGTTCGATCGCTGCCGCGCAATGATCCAGGTAGCCGCTGCCGTACAGAGTGGAGTTGCTGATCAGAAGCAGACGCATGCCATCGCGCACGGCGTCTATGGCAGTGCGTATGTCACCAACGTGTCGGTGGCAACGATTGCGACGTACTGTTTGCCATTGCTCGACGTGTAGGTGATCGGGTTCGCGTTACCGCGGCGATCGAGGCGCGTGATCCAGAGCTCCTTGCCGGTGCTCGTCTCGAGCGCGCGGAAACGGTTGTCGTCGGTTGACGCGACGAACAGCAGGCCGCCGGCGGTCGCGATCGGGCCGGCGAGTGCGGGACGGCCGGTATTCTGGCGGCCGGGCGGCAGCTGCTCGGTAATCCCCAGAGGGATCTGCCACGCGACGTCGCCGGTGGCCATGTTGACCGCCGTCAGACGGCCCCATGGGGGTTTCTGGCACGGCCAGGGCGCGTCGCTCCCTGGCACCCGGACGTCGAATGTACCGCGGCCGGGTGTTGTCTTGTCGTACGGCGCCGGCGACCCCGGCTTCGTCGCCTGCGTTCCGCCGAGGGCGCCGACGTCCTGTGAGACGGCGAACACCAGGCCCGTCTTGGGATCTGATGCGGTCCCTCCCCAATTGGCGCCCCCGAGGCCGCCCGGGAAGACCAGCGACCACGGCGTGTTCTCGCCGCGGAGTTGCCAGGGCGTAAACGGCCCCTCGTTCTTGACGCCGCCCATCTTCTGCACGAACTCGCTGCACGCAGCCGCGTGCTCGGGTGTGGTGTCCGCCGCGGTCACCAGATCCTCGTCGCGATAGGTGGTCCGTGCCAGCGGGGGAGGCTTCACCGGGATCGGTTGCGTGGCAAACGTCTTTTCTCCAGGGACGTTGCTGGCCGCGACCTTGCGCTCTTCGACGCCGTACAGCGGCTGACCCGTCTCTCGATTCAGGAGGTAGAGATAGCCCGACTTCGTTGTCACGGCCAGGGCTGGCACCGGCTTGCCGTTGCGCACGATGTCGAACAGCCCAGGGGGGGCCGGCGGATCGGCATCCCACAGATCGTGGTGAATCGTCTGGAAGTGCCACTTGTACTTGCCGGTCTGAAGGTCGACGGCGACGACAGAGTTGCCGAACAGGTTCGCGCCGCCGCGATCGCCGCCCCAGTTCCCGGGAATCGGTGACGCCAGGGGAATGTACAGGGTGCTGCGGGCAGCATCGACGGTGAAGTAGAAGGGCCAGGCGTTCGCACCGAGGCGGTCCTTCCAGCTGTCACCTTCCCAGGTGTCATGGCCGACCTGCCCTGGTTGTGCCACCGCGCTGAACTCCCAGCGTTTCGCACCGGTCCGGGCATCGTAGGCGCGTGGGTTGCCGATGCCCCCCTGCGTACCTGGGGGCGTATTCGCACCGACGACGACCACGTTGTCGTGAACCAGCGGAACCGAGTTGTACGGAATGCCGAGATCGACTTCGCCGTTCGTTCCGAAGCCGCTCGATAGCGTCCCGGTGGAGGCGTCGATCGCAATCAAGCGGCGGCCGGCGGTGAAGATGATGCGCGCCCCAGTGGCTCCCTGTCCGGGCCAGTAGCCGACGCCGCGGCGCGACGGCGCGCCGCCGGTCACGACATGCCGCCATTTCTCGGCGCCGGTCGCGGCGTCGAGGGCGACCACGCGATCGCCGGCAGGCACGTACATCACTCCGCGGATTACGATCGGCGTCGCCTGCGAGTTGACGTTTGGCGCTCCATCCGTCTGCAGCCGGTAGGTCCAGGTGCGTGCGAGCTTCGACACGTTGGCAGTCGTGATCTGCGCCAGCGGGGAATGAGCGGTGCCGGCGGTGTCGCGGTGGTGCATCGGCCAGTCACCCGGCGGGATCGGTTTCGCCGCCGGCGCATTCTGCGCACCAACGGTCTGGAGCAGCGCCAGCAACCCGACGGCGCTGAATAGAATCGAACGCAAACGTTTCATGAGAACTCCTGGCAGCGCGCGACAGAATACCCTACACTTGGGCGCTTCAATCGCATCTTTCACGAGGGGGCGGCATGGTGACGAGGATGAGCCTGATCGCACCGGCGCTGCTGATCCTGGGATTCACGGCGTGCTCGCGCGTCGACCGCGAGGCCGTTTCGGCGCAGTCCGGCGCGCCCGCGCCCGTCGGCGCGGGGCAGATCCGAAGGTACTTTATTGCCGCTGACGAAGTCGTCTGGGACTACGCGCCGAGCGGGCGCAATCAGGTGAGTGGCCAGGTGTTCACACACCCGTTCGAGCGGCTGATGGCGCTGCCCGGGAAAGGTGTCATCGGTCCGAAGTACAAGAAGACGATCTATCGCGAGTACACCGATGCGTCGTTCACGACCTTGAAGCCGCGACCGCCAGAGTGGCAGCATCTCGGCTTCCTTGGGCCGCTGATTCGCGCTGAAGTCGGAGACACGATCAAGGTCGTCTTCAAGAACAACGGCAAGCACCCCTTTACGATGCATCCGCACGGCGTGTTCTATGAGAAGGCGTCAGAGGGAGCGGACTACAGTGACGGAACGACCATGAATCGCGGCGTCACCCCGCCTGGCGGGACTCACAATTACGAATGGCAGGTGCCGGAGCGTGCCGGTCCAACCGAGCACGAAACGAGCTCGGCCATGTGGATGTACCACTCACATGTCGACGAAAACCTGGACGTGAATGCCGGACTGATCGGACCGATGGTGATTACCCGGCGCGGTGCCGCGAAGCCGGATGGTTCACCGAAGGACGTCGACCGCGAGTTTGTCATCGGATTCATCGAGATGGACGAGAATCTCAGCTGGCACTTCGATGAGTCGATTGCGATGGCGGTCGAGCCGAAATCGGTACGTAAAATCGAGAACTTCGCCGACCCGGACTACCTCGTGAACTTGAAGGAGAGCCTGAACGGATTCATCTACGGACACCTCCCGTCGCCAACGATGAAGAAAGGGGAGCGCGTGCGCTGGTATTTGTTCGGCTCGACGAACTTCGAGATGCATGCGCCGCATTGGCACGGCAACGTCGTCATCGCCAATCACATGCGCACCGACGTGGTCGGGTTGCTGCCGATGGGCATGCTGGTGGCGGACATGACGCCCGACGCCGCCGGCACCTGGCTGTTCCATTGCCATACCGGCCCGCACCTCCTCGCGGGAATGGTGGGCAAATACGTCGTCCAGGATGCCGCCGCGGCAGCGCCGACTGCCACCGGAGGGCTGAACTGAGCGACGCCGCCAGATTCCTCGGCCACGCGATCGACGGCACGCCCTTCCACGCGGCCGCGCTGTATCTGCTGGCCAAGGTACCCGGCGGTCCGCCGATCGTCCAGACCGTCCACCTGCTCGGCATCTCGATCGTGATGGGCTCGGCGGTGCTGATCAACCTGCGCGTGCTGGGCCTCGCGCTGCGCAGTCAATCCACCGAGGATCTGATCCGCCGCCTGGCGCCATGGACCTGGACGGCGCTGCCGCTGCTCGCCGTGTCGGGACTGGTGTTCATCGTGGCCCAGCCGTACCGGTATTTCGACAATCCGATTTTCCGGCTCAAGTTCGCGCTGATGGTGCCGGCGATTGCGACCACGATCGCCTTTCACCGTCGCCCTGACGCACGCGGACGACTGGCGGTGGTACTCGCCGTGCTGTCGTTGGCTCTCTGGATCGGTGTGGTGCTGGCCGGCCGGTGGATTGCGTACGTCGATTACCTGATGCCGGTGGAGTGACGTGCTGGCCAATCTCTGGGCGTGGCTCGAAGCGCTGCCGCTCGCCGAGCAAATCGGGGCGACCTGGTGGTTCCCGCTGCTCGAGTCGTTTCACGTGCTCTCGTCCACGTTCATCGTGGGGTCGATTTTGATGGTCGATCTGCGGCTGCTGAACCTCGCCGGCACGAAGTATCCGGTGACGCGGATCATCCGCGAAGTGATTCCATGGACTTATGCCGCGAGCGCGGTGTCGGTGATCACCGGCGTCGGGATGTTCATCACCCGCGCCAGCCGCTACGCGGAGATTCCGGCGTTTCAGATCAAGATGGCGCTGCTCGTCCTGGCCGCCGTCAATATGGGCGTTTTCCATCTCGTGTCCGCCCGCGGCATCTCGAACTGGGACACCGCCTCGTCGACCACGTCCGCCGCCAGATTCGCCGGCGCCTGCTCGCTGCTGCTGTGGATCGGCGTCATGCTGTCAGGTCGCTGGGTAGGGCACCTGCTGTAACAAAGGCAGGCAGGGCGGGCAGGGCAGGTAAGGCAGGCAGGGCAGGCAGGGCGGGCAGGGCAGGCAAGGCGGCTGAATTGCATCAACGGGCGTCAAAGCCCGTATGCGACTGCTTGTGTTGCTGGCCGCTTGCATTCTTGTAATTCCTTCACAGGTACTCGCACAGAAGACGACGGCGGCGCACGGCATCATCGCCTTGACGCGCGGTGATGCCGCTGTTGCCATCCGGCTCCTTGCTCCGCTAGTCGAAGGGCAGGCGGAACCTGATCCTGTCGCCGCATTCTTTCTCGCACTTGCGTACCAATTCGGTGGCGGTGGGCCTTCTGATCCGGCGCGCAGCTGCGGTCTATTGATGAAAGCTGCGACGCCGACGAACCCGCTGATGCGACAGGCGGAATTGCTCGCGACGCAGCTGCACATGAACCACGACCTAATGCGCAACCAGTGTGCGATTGCCGCCACGCGTGGCTGGGGGCAGCCGGCCTGGACGACGTTCATGTTGTCAGGCACCCATCGTGTACGAATCGATCAGACCGGTTTTCTGGTCGAGCATGAGGGCGCGTCGAAGTTGACGCCTGAAGGGTGGGGCGGCGCCGGCTGGCGCTTTCTGCCGATTCGCCTGACGCAGGTGGATGCCCCCGCGCCTGGCGAGGCGCCACGCTACTTCTTCGAGTTCTTCGCGTGGTTTCCGCATACGCCCGTCGAGGCGCCTGACTGGAGCCTGCTATGGTTTGTGTACGAGGTGGTGGGAAATGATGTGATCCGCCGTCAGCAGGGAGATGGTCGCGTCGCCACCACCGTCGGGACGCCGCCGCCGATGACCTTTTCGGCTGACGACGTCGCCCGCCTGGTTTCGGACGACAGCGGCGAGGTCGTACGGGTAGTCATCGGCGCGGAGGCGCGCAGAGTGCCGCTTCCGCCACGGGGTGTCCGATGAAGCCGCTGATGCTTGCCGCCGCTCTCGCAGGGACCATCGGGTTGCCGTTTCCGGCGGCAGCGCAATCTGCCCGAACCGAGGAGGGCGTGGCCGCATTCGTCCAGGGGGACTACGAGCGTGCGGTCGAGATCCTGAGGCCCGCGGCGGAACGCTGGCAGTTGCCGTACGACAACACGGCCGCGTTCTTCATGGCGCTGATGTACGACAACGGGCTGGGCGTGGCCCCGGATCCGCTCAAGGCGTGCGCCCTGCTCTTGAGGACGAGCGTGTGGCAGGAGAAAACCGCACCCGCGCTCATCTACGCGGTTCAGGCGCTGGTAGACGATTTCAACTCGCGCCTGGGGCCGCAGATGGGTCAGTGCATGCTGCTGGCGGACATCGGCTTCAATCGGACGGCGCAAAAGGCGACCTTCACCCTCGCGGCGGGCCACTGGATCAGCATCGAAGTCTCCCCGGAGCGGCGCGACCCTGTGGCTCAGATCGAATATGGCGGCAAGTTGCGCGACGTCGAGTCAATCGGCTTCCCGAACATCACAGGCGTTCAGTATCTGCCATTCACCGTCACCGAGTTGACGTCCTTGCGTCCGCGCCCGGAACGGCGGCACTTCCTCGAGGCCTTCGTGTTGCTGCCGGTACAGGCGAATCGGTGGAACTTGATGTGGTTCGTCTTCGAGGTCATCCGCGACACGCTCGTTCAGGTGACGGCCGAAGAGATCCAGACGGTCGACGGAGACGAGCCGCCTCACTATGAAGTGACCGACCTGCGACGTCTCGCCTCAGTCCGCGTGAATGCGGACGGAGATGCCGAATGGGTCGTGCTGGCCCACGCAGACCGTCGTAGCGACGTCATCGAGACCCAGGCCGAACGTGAGGAGGTGGCTGCCGAAAGGCTGGCGCGGCAGAAGGCGGAGAAAGAAATCGACTGGAAGCTGCGAAGACCGCCGAACCGTGCGCCGTCGCTTGCCTACAGCGTTGCCGGCAGTGAAGGGTGCATGGGACCGTTCGTGATCGGGTCGTCGCGAGATCGAACCGAGGGAATCATGCTCGACCTTGGGCCCGCCGCATTCGAACGCGCCGGGCCTGCGGTGCTGACGTTCGGCCAGACGCAGGGCTTCGACATGAGAGTGCATGTCTACGACGCCCCCCAGCAGCGGTTCCCGTTCTGTAGCGACGTGCGATCAACGGGCGACGAAGGTGAAGTGTGGCGGGCGATCACCGGAACCGCGACGATTGAACTGGCGCCGGTGTTCCGTGTGCGGGAGCCGGCGGTGTATCGCGCGACGATTCGTCTGACCGACGCCGAATTCGTCAGCGCGACTGGCACTCGAGTGCGCCAGTCGCAGCCGATCACGTTGTCGACGATCGTGCGAGGACCACAGTAGGCGGACCTGAACTCTGCCACATCGGCAAGCGGACCTCAAGGTCCGCACTACGACTGCGATGCGCTATGGCCGCGATGCGGTCGTCTTGGTGGTACCCGCCTCGCGCTCGACGGTCCGGGCGCCCTGCAGCAGGTTGGTCATCCCGTAGTTGGCTTCGTGGCAGGCGTACTCGAAGATCTGATCGTCTGAGCGGCGCAACGGGATCTCCGCCGTCCACGGCTTGACCCACGTCGAGGGATCGTTTGCCGTGAACTGATAGACGAGGGTGTCCTTGTCAGTCCGCGTGAACTTCTCGATCAGCTGCAGGTTCGGACTCGAGCCGCGGAATGACGTCTCGCCCTTGAAGCCCCTGGTCTCGACGACCAGCGTGTCCCCTTCCCAGCGGCCGCGAGAACTGCCAACCCACTGCAGCACGTTGGGGAACGGCCGGCTGTCCATCGGGATGACCCGCGCCGTGTGCACCATCTCGTTCATCAGCATCACGTATTTCGGCGTCTGCACCAGCTGGATGTTCATGTTGTAGCCGCCGGGCGCGAACGGCGGGCCGGCGTTGAAGCCGAGCAGGCAGCGCTCGCCGACGGATCGATCCTCGGGACCCTCGGCCAGCCGCTCACGTGCCGCATCGAGCTTCTCGACGCGAGCGCGGGCTGCGGGCGTCATCGGCGGGATCTTGCCGTCGGGCGGATCGATCACCAGCGACGTGCGGCGGCTGCCGATCACCTTCGTGCCGCGGTCCCACCAGAAATCGTTGTAGGCGAGGGCGACGTCGGCCGTGATCTCGGTGCCGTTGACCTGACCGCGCGACGTCTTCTTGCTCTCGTCCCGATTCGAGTCGGCGTTGCGCTGCTCGGTGATCCGCTTTTCGTAGTCGGCGGCTTCTTTCTCGGTGAGGACCGGCTTGTTGGCGAACTCAGCCGGCCGCTCCATCGGCGTGACGGTCCGGAAATCCCAGATACCCTGCAGATCCGGCTTGCCGTCTGGCGTGCGCGGGACACTCGTCCGGCCGGGCGCCTGCCCGGAGACGATGACGGTCGACAGGACGGCGACGCCAGCCAGGCACACGACGGCAGTACGGTTGTGCATGCAATTCCTCCCGGGCGATCCAGGGCGGATTATACGCCGGGGGGTATGCACCACGGTGGACGAAGCGGTGGAACGAAGCGTGAATAGCAGAGCAGCGTCCCAGCCAACCCGCACGAAACTCGCGCGTTTTTGCGAAGGAGTTGGCATGTTCTGTCTAAGCGTGGTCGACCACATCCGTCTTGATTTCGGGCACGTCGCCCAGAATTACACGGTCCACGCCGAGGCGGCTGAGCGCCTGGCCGGCCACATCCTCAAGGTCCGGATCACAATCCTCGCGCTCCTGGCGATGACCGTCATCGCCGCCGTCGCGGCGATCCTTCAGCCCGCCTGGAATTTCGATGTGTCGGTGGCGATCGCCTCGTCGCTGGCGCTGGCGGCGTACGTCGCGCAGACGGCGCTCGGTCTCGAGGCCCGCGTCCAGGCACATCGAACCTGCGCGCATCGGCTCTGGCTGATTGCCGAGGGGTACCGCGCGCTTCTTTCCGAATTGCAGGACGGCCTGATCGATCCGTCGGTGCTGCTCCGCCGCCGCGATCAACTGATCGAGCGCGTGCACGCCGCCTACGACCAGATCTTCCCGGCCGATCAGCGGGCCTTCGAGAGCGTGCGTTTGAATGGGAACGGCGCGCTGACGGACGAAACGATCGATCGGTGGCTGCCCGAGTCGCTGCGCCGTGGCGGCTCTACCCGCGCAGCGTAGGTGGCGAAGTGCCTGAAATTTACAATTTACAATTGTAAATTGTAAATTTCAGAATTCCCCGACCGGCCGCGCGCGGCGCAGGATGTCGTTGCGTTCGAGCCTCGCCAGCGCGGGCAGCGCTTTTTCCATCGCGCGCATGCTTGTTTCGACCGCCTTGCGGACGGTGCGCGTGATCGGCTCGCGGGTCAGCTCGAGCACGTAGTGGTGGCCGGCCCAGAGCGGCTCGTTGAACATGGGCCGGCGCCAGTCGAAGGTCGGGTTCCGGCCGACGATCACCCAGCCACGCCCGGCCGGGATCGGCGCCTTGATCGACGGACAGGCGCGGCCGGCACCCAACTCCAAGTCCTCCACCAGCTTCAACGCGAAGAACTGTCGCAGGGCGTCGCCGCCTTCAATACCGGTGAATGCGTGGTGCCTGGCCAGCGACGTGTCGAGCGCGCCGTAGGCGTTGCCATTCACGAGCACGTTCGGAATCGCGACGAGGCGGCGCAGCATCACGGTATCCCGTGGCAGGCCGTCCGCGTATGCGAGGTCGCCGAGGTGCTTGAGATACCGCTGCGCCTCGGCCCGGATGATCGCGACGACCGCCTCGTCCCGCGCGGCCATCGTGAGTGCGCGCCACAGGCGCCGCCGGGCTGCCCACTGGCGGCCGAATACCGCGAACCGAACCGTCGCCGCGACTTTGGCGACCGCCGCGCGGCCTTCCTCGGTCTGAATCCAGCGCGCGAACGGCGCACGGCTGATGCGGCCGGTGTAGATGAAACGCTGGCGTGAATACCGAACCCACGAAGCCATGACGCAATCAGTTTGAAGGGCCGGGGATCGGCCCGGTTGCAAGCGGCGCACCGGCTGCTTTCCGCCGGATTCGTGCCGAATTTGCAGGAGGGGGCGGCGAAGCGGCCGACGAAAATGAGGGCCGGCTGACGAAGTCGACAGTCAGCAGTCGACAGTCAGCAGTCGACAGTCAGCAGTCGACAGTCAACAGTCGACAGTCAGCAGTCGACAGTCAGCAGTCAGCAGTCAGCAGTCAGCAGTATTTCAGACGCGAACGTCAGCGCTCGGAGCTGAACGCGTCGAGCCCTGCCTCACCCTCGGTTCCGGGTTCCCCGCGTTGCCGGATGATGTGCAGCGTCGGACCAAAGAGATCCTTGTCTTCACGGATGACGGGGGCTTCGGCTTCGACCAGATCGCCGACGGCGTTGAGGAACCCGAAGAGCAGCGCCACGCACGCGGCGAAATCCAGGATCGAGGGCGGCCGCAGTCCGCTCGCCATCGCCGTCACCAGGGCGATGGCCAGGGCGGCATTCAGGACCAGCGACGTGATGACGAACGCGCGGACGGCGCGATACCACATCTGTCTTCTTTTCGGACGCAGGCGGCGGAAATGTAGCAGGCGCCGCCAATCTCCGCGGAATGGTGGGCTATTCGAAGGAGGCGAAATCGACCGATACCGCGGCGAGTTCCTTCCGGTCCAACACGACAGCGACGCGGCGCTTCGTCTGGCCGATGGCCGCCGCGTCAAACACCGCTTCGACATCCGCACCGGCAAGAAACGCGCTCCGGCCTCCCGTGGAGTAGTTGGGCGTGCGGCGGACGTCCAGGACGCGGTCAGCGGGCCCGGCGGGTGTAGAGGAGACGCTGAGCTCGTACTGCGGGAGCGTGACGTAGGCCGTCTGGGGACTGAAGCGCGCGTGGAGGATGATCGCCACGCGGCCGCGGAACGGCGCCAACGCCTGTTGCAGCCGACGAACTGCGGCGTCCGCCGGCTCGCCGATCCGATTGCGAACCTCGGCCGACAACACCGCGCGGCGCAGTTCGGTGACGACTTCGATCTGCTGCAGATCGCCCGACGCCACCGGAATCAGGTACGGTCGATGGAACGCGGTGAGCGCGCGGCTGTCGCTCCGCGCGACGCGAATGGCGTGCCTGAGATCCGCATCATCGACTGTCAGGTCAATCGCCGCGAGGCGGCCGCTGATGCATCCCAGGATAGCGACGAACACCGTAGCGGCGTATCGAGCCTGGAGGCCGCAGCCCCCAGTTCTCGAAGAAGTCATGGCCCCTCCATCGACGTGCCGGGCGAGTCACGCAACACCGCAGCGTTCGGGTAATCTACCGCCGTGCGACCTGCTCCGACAAGCGACATCACGCGGATCGTGCTGTTCGTCCTGGTGGTCGGCACGCTGCTCCTGGGCAGCCTCTGGACGCTGCTGCCGTTTCTGAGCGGAATGATCTGGGCCACGACGATAGCGGTCGCGACCTGGCCGCTGCGGCTGCGCCTCGAACGCGCGACTGGCGGACGGCGTTCGCTTGCGGTCGCGCTGATGACGCTCATCGTCCTGCTCGTGTTCATCGTCCCGTTTGCGCTGGCGGTCAGCACGGTGCTCGAGGCGGCGCGCGAGAGTCCGACGGTGATGAGTGACTTCCTCACCAAGGGCATCGGCCCGCCGCCCGCATGGATTCGGGACATCCCGGCGGTCGGCGCGGAGATCGCTGACCGGTGGCAGTCCGTCGCGGCGGGAGGGCCGCAGGCGCTCTTGGAGCTGCTGCAGCCCTACGGACGCTCGGCAGCTGCCTATGCGATTGCGGCAACCGGGGGATTCGGCAGGGTCTTCGTGCTCGTGCTGCTTACGATCGTGCTGGTCACGATTCTGTACTCCCAGGGTGAGACGGCCGCCGGCGGCGTTCTCGCGTTCGCGCGCCGCCTCGGCGGTGAGACGGGCGAGCGCACGGTCATTCTTGCTGGTCAGGCGGTTCGAAGTGTGGCGATGGGAGTGGTCCTGACCGCATTGGTACAGGCGGTGCTGGCTGGCATCGGTCTGTGGTTGTGCGGTATCCCGCATCCGGCGCTGCTCACCGCGGCAGCGTTCATCCTCGGCATCGCCCAAATTGGTCCGTTGCTCGTGCTGGCGCCGTCAATCGGTTGGCTGTACTGGACGGGAAGCAGCGGGTGGGCGACGGCCCTTCTCGTCTGGAGCCTCCCGGTCGGGGTACTCGACAACGTGCTGCGGCCGATCCTGATCCGCCGCGGTGTGCAGCTGCCGATTCTGCTGATCGTGGCCGGCGTGATCGGCGGACTGATCAGTTTCGGCGTGGTCGGACTGTTCGTCGGCCCGGTCGTACTCGCGGCCACATACACGCTCGCCAAGGATTGGGTCGCGCGCGGTGAAACCGAAGCGGCGCCGATCGATCCATAGCTGACCTAGGCTGGACCTCTCCGGTCCGGCACAACCGTTCTGTTCTGTTGACATACAACACAACGTGGGGGATAGTTCTGTTGGCACACAACAGGACTCGCCCATGCCTGCCTCGGACGTCCCGTACGGCACTCTCGACTTGATGATTCTGAAAACACTGGACGAGTCTGGCTCGCTTCACGGCTATGGCCTCGCCCGGCGGATCGAGAAGGTTGCCGCCGGCATGCTCAGCGTCAACCAGGGAACGATCTACCCGGCGCTGATCCGGTTGGAACAGCGTGGCTGGATTGATTCCGAATCAGGGCGGAGCGACAACAATCGCCCGGCGCGGTTCTACTCGCTCACCAAGGCGGGGAGGAAGCAGCTCACTCGCCAGAAGGCGAGCTGGGCGCGCACGGTTGCGGTCATGCGGCGGATGCTCGGAGAAGAGTCTTGACGGCGATTCGCGTCCTCATCTCACGGCTGCTCACGACCCTCCGCGGGCGTGAACGAGATCTGGCACCAGAGATCGAGGCGCATCTCGAACTCCTGACCGAACAGTACATGCAAAACGGGATGTCCGAGGTCGAGGCGACGCAGGCCGCGCACCGTGCGTTCGGCAACATCACGCACATCACGGAATCCTATCGGCTGCAGACAGCTTGGCCCTTCTTAGACGCTCTGGCGCGGGACATTCGATTCGCCTCGCGCCTATTCCAAGGGAATCCCTGGTTCTCGGCGACCGCCGTGATGACGGTGGCGATCGGCATCGGCTCAACCACTGCCGTGTTCACGGTGGCCGATCAGTTGCTGTTCCGTCCCCCGCCTTACCTCCATGGCGACCGTCTGGTGCAAGTGGTCGGCCTCGATCGGCCGAACGGCGGCGGCGGCAACAATCTGAACGCGCACCGGCTCGCCGGATGGCAGACGCAGCACCTCTTCGAGCAGCTCGAGGCGTTCGCCCCGCAGCAGTTCGACGTCGCCGGGGACGGCGAACCCGATCGCATGACCGGCTTCATCGTGACGACCGGCTTGTTCCCGATGCTGGGCGTCGAGCCGGCGCGTGGCCGGAACTTCGACGTCAACGACGGAAGGCCCGCCAGCGACCCGGTGGTGATCCTCGGCGACGACGTGTGGCGCGCCCGATTCGGCGGCTCTGAGGACGTGCTCGGCAAGACGATCGTACTAAACGCTCGCGCCTACCGGATCGTCGGGGTGATGTCGGCGCGCTTCCGCCTCGGCCGCGAGAACGCGATCTGGCTTCCATTCGACGTGGCCGGCCACGATGGCGATAACATCGTGGCGAACTTCATCGGAATCGGACGACTGCCGGCCGGCGCCTCGCTGACGGCGGCACAGGCTCGCGCCGATGCCCTGGCCGTTCCCCTCAATGCCGATGACCCGCAGCCGCGGAGCTGGTTTCTTGGCCTGCATCAGTGGAAGCCCGCCTACGTCAGCGATAACGCGCGGACGGCTCTGTTCGTACTGCTCGGCGCAGTCGGCTTTGTGCTGCTCATCGCGTGTGCGAACGTCGCGAACCTGCTGCTGTCGCGCGGCGTCGCACGCGAGCGCGAGTTCGCGGTGCGCTCGGCACTGGGCGCCAGCCGGGGCCGCCTCCTTCAGCAAGGGTTGGTCGAGAGCGTCCTGCTGTCGGCGGCGGGCGGCGCGCTGGGCGTGGCGCTCGCCTGGTTGGCCGTGCGGGCCGCGCTCATCGCCGTGCCGCAATCGAACGCGATGTTTCTCGACGTCACGGCAATCAACGTCGAAATCGATCGCCGCATCCTGCTGTTCGCCGCGGTCGTGACGTCTGCGACCAGTCTGATGTTTGGCCTGCTGCCCGCGATTCGGACATCCCGCCCGGCACTCGAGTTCTCGCGGCGTGTCGCCTCGAGTGGAAGCGGCCGATCGGGAAGGATGTCGGGCGCGCTGGTCGTCGCCGAGGTTGCCTTTTCGATGATTCTCCTCGTCGGCGCTGCGCTCATGACGCGCAGCTTCATGAAGTTGGGGGCGTTGGATCCCGGCTTCGATCCGCATGGGGTGGTCTGGGTGACGATCACCCTGCCCTCTGAAGGCTATCCGACCGACGACGCGCGAGACGATTTCTTTGCGTCGATCACCGATCGCCTGTCCACGCTGGCTGGTGTTGCTGGCGTGGCCTCCGCTACCGGCGTTCCGCCGGCGTCCACCGGGTTTTCCCTGGGCGTCGTGGAGGGAGACGATGTGACACCGCGGCGCTACGATTCGGCCTCCTACGCGGCCAGCCTCAACGTCACGCCATCATTCTTTCGTACGCTCGGTATCCCGATGAAAGCCGGCCGGACGTTCGAAGACCACGCCGCCGCCGACTCTGTAATCGTCAACGAAGCGCTAGCCGCACGGTTGTGGCCGGAGGGTGACGCTGTAGGCCGGCGCATTCGTGCCTGGGGCGGCGCCCGTTGGAACACGATCGTTGGCGTCGTCGGCGATGTCGAAATCCGTCTCGGAGACCGGCGGCTGCCGATCCAGTTGTACTACCCGATGAACGGCGGACCTGGCGGACGCGCAGTGCCGCCTCCGCCCGAACGGCGCTTTCTTGTCCCGCGGCGTCTGATCGTCAGAGCGGCCGATCCGGTCGCGATCGTGCCCACCATCAAATCGCATGTGTGGGCGCTCGACAATCGTCTGCCGGTTCAGCAGGTGGAATTTGCTGACGACGCGTGGGCCGGCGTGTTCGGACCGCAGCGGTTCGTTCTGACGCTGATGGGCGTGTTTTCAGGTGTTGCCCTCGCCCTCGCCGGCGCTGGCCTGTTCGCAGTGCTGTCGCACGCCGTCGCCCAGCGGACGCATGAGATCGGCGTCCGCGTGGCGCTCGGCGCCACCCAGCGCGATATTGTCCGCTCAATCCTGTCCCGCGCCCTCGTATTTGCAAGCGTCGGCGTTGGTGTGGGGCTCGCGGGGGCGGCGGTTTTGTCGCGATTGCTGTCGGCGCTGCTCTTCGAGGTCAGCCCCTACGACGCGGCCAGCTTTGCGGTCGTCTCGCTGGGACTCGTCGCGGTTGCGCTGTTGGCGTCATGGCTTCCGGCGTATCGAGCAGCGCGAGTGGACCCGATGGTGGCGCTGCGCTGCGAGTGACGGACTTACTCGTACCTGAGCGCAGCGACCGGATCCAGGCGACCGGCGCGAAGGACGGGAATCAGGCTCGCGGCCAGCGCCAGCACCAGGACGACCGCCGCCACGATCGCGAGCGACCCGATTGGAACCACGCCTCGTTCCGCGCCGGTCCAGAAGAGTCGCGCCCACACCAGCGTAGAGGCCAGGCCCGCTGCGAAACCCATTCCGACCTGTGCGATCGCGCGACCGAGGATCAGCTTCGCGATGTGGGTGCGCTGTGCGCCGAGGGCCATGCGCAGGCCGAGCTCGGGCGTCCGCCGATACACGGCGTGGGCGGTGACCGCGTACAGCCCAAGAGTGGCCAACGTGACGGCGATGAATGCCAGCACGTTGATCAGCAGGTTCGAGACCCGCGCATTCCACCCGCCATCGTCGATGACGCCGGACATGGTTCGAACGCGATGGAGCGGCACGTTCGGATCGAGCTCGAGCAGCAGGGCACGCAGCGCCGGCGCGAGGGTCTCGGCGTCGACGAGGCTGCGAAGGAGAAGGATCGCGGTCTCGGACGGCGCGGTCCGGTAGGGAAGGTAGATGATCGGGTCGGTCTCCGGTGCGCCCGCCACGCGAGGACGCGGCTGCTGTCGAATGTCAGGCGCCACGCCCACCACCGTCAGCCACTCTGATTCCGAATTCGACTTGAACGCAATCCGCTGTCCGAGCGGGTCGGCGTTGCCGAAGAACGCTTGCGCCGCCCGCTCGTTGACGATGACGTGCATCCGGCCCATGGTGCCGTCGGGGACCGTGAATTCGCGACCGCGAAGCATCGGCAAGTGGAAGGCGCGGAAGTAGTCCGGCCCGATCCCGACCGTTAACGCACGGAGCACAGGGTCGGAAGCGGGTTGACCGGCAATCTCGATCTCCCGCTCACGTGCGCCACCGAGCGGCAACACATTCGAGACGGACGCGACGGCGATTCCAGGCGTCGCCGTGAGCCGCTCTTTGAGCCGCGTTATGAAGTCGGCACGTTGTCCGGCGGTCTGGTACCGATCCTCAGGCAGGGTCACTGCCGCTGTCAGGACTTCGGGTGTGTCGATGGCCAGATCGGATGGCAGCTTCGGCGCCGACAGCCGCAAACCCAGTGTGATCTGCACCAGCATGACCACCGCGAGCGCAAATTCGGCCGTCAGGAAGACGGCGGTCCAGCGCCTCGTGCCTCGGCTGCCGATTTCGCGGTTGTCCTTCAAGGCGCGGTTGACATCGGTTTTCGAGCCGCTGACGGCGGGCACGACGCCGAACACCAGGACCGTTGCCGCTGAGACGGCGATGAGCATCCCCAGTACGCGGCCGTCGAGCGAATAGTCGAACCAGTAGGGAAGCACGTTGTCCGGAATGAGGCTTCGAAACAGCCGCACGCCGACGATGGCGACACCCATCCCCACGACCGCACTGCCCGCGGCCACGACGCCCGCCTCGAGGATGAGCTGCCGTACCACGCGGCCTCGCGTCGCACCGAGCGCGGTTCGAATGGCCACTTCACGCGTCCGTTGCGCCGAATGATCGAGGAACAGGTTGGCCACGTTCGCGCACGAAATGGCCAGCACGAGGAAGCCGACCGTGATGAACGCACGCCACGCCGGATCGGACAGTCGGCCGAGGAACTGCTCGTTGATCGGCACGACGCGCGCGCGGATGCCCTTGTTGGTCTGTGGATAGTCGCGCTGGAGCCGTTCCATGATGCCTTCGACCTCGCTGCGTGCGCCGCCCGGATCCACGGCGCCGGAGAGGCGCCCGAACACGGCCAGCGATCGTGCATCGCGACGTTCCGCGGCGAAATTCGGCATCTGCGACAACGGCAGCCATACTTGCGCGGCGCTCGGCAGTCCGGAGCGATCGGCAATCACGCCGACGACTGTGACCGGTGTGCCATTGACTCGAATCGACCGGCCGATGATGTCGGGTGCGCCCGAATAACGGGCCTGCCACAGACTGTGGCCGAGCAGCACCACTGGCGGCGCGCCCGCGCGATCGTCCTCAGAAAGAAATGCCCGGCCGGTGACCGGCCGCGCAGCCACGACGTCGAGGGCATTTGCCGTCAGGTAAGCGCCCGCCACGCGTTCGGGAGCCCGGCCGTCGTCGCCGACCGTGATTGAGGCGTTGAGGAACGCGGCCAGGTCTGCGAAGGCCCCGGTCGATGCCCTGAGATCGCGGAAATCCGGAAACGACATGCCCGCGGGCCGATTCTGCAGGTCGCTCGTCGAGATGTACAAGACGCGATCCGGCTGCGCGATTGGCAGGCCGCGGATGGTGTGAGCGTTCAGGATCGTAAAGAGCATGTTGTTGACGCCGATCCCGAGGCCCAGCACGAACAGCGCAATCAGCGAGAAGCGCCAGTCTCTGACGAAGAATCGCGCCGCGAACCGGACGTCCTGGACGACATCCTGGAGCGCTGCCGGCAGCCATATGTCGCGCGACTCGCTTCGCGCCAGCGCGGCGCTGCCAAAGCTGCGGAGCGTGGCGGATTCCTCCCGCATCATCTCTTGATGGATCCGCATCTCCTCGTCGAGCTCCGATTGAAACCGGCGCCATCGCAGGAGAATCGCCAACCGCCGCAGATGTCTCGTCATCCGGCGTTCAACACCTTCCGGATGGCGTTCACCAACTGGTCGAACTCCTGGCGTTCGGCCGCGAGGCGCTTTCGGCCCGACGCGGTGAGGGTGTAGTAGCGGGCGCGGCGGTTGCTCTCCGACGTGCCCCACTCCGCCTTGACCCACCGGTTGAGCAGCAGCCGCTGCAGCGCCGGGTAGAGGGAACTCTCGCCCACTTGCAGCACGTCCTCGGACTCGGCGCGGATGTGCGACGCAATCCCGTAGCCATGCCGTGGCCCGTTCGCCAGGCTTCGCAGGATCAGCAGATCAAGGGTGCCGGGGAGCAGGTCGGGCGGCTCGTTGGTCACTCCCATCGTTAGACGATGGGAGTATCGGCGGGGTGGGAGGCGGTGTCAAGTCCGCCCGTTGCGGAAGACCTCGACCTGAACGCGGGAGGGTCCGAGCGCCATCGACACCAGCGTGCTGACGATGCTGATCACCAGGCCGCCGAAGAAGGCGGCCCAGAAGCCGGTCACGTGAAATCCGAGGCCGAGTGACTGCGACACCGAGCTCGTCAGCCACAGCATCAGGCCGTTGACCACCAGCGCGAACAGACCGAGCGTCAAGAGGATCAGCGGGCAGGTCAGCAGTTTGACGAGCGGGCGCAGCGTCGCGTTGATCACCGCGAGCACCAGCGACACCGCCAGGAAGGGCACCCATCCGCCCGAGAACGTCACGCCCGGCACGAGCCGGGTCGCCACCCACAGGGCCGCCGCGTTCGTGAGAAAGCGAATCAGAAACCGCATGGAGCGAATCTTGGATCATTCCAGCGCATGACCTCTGCAGAATTCGCCGCCCTTTCGACGACGATCTTCAACAACCTCAAGAAGTGGGTCGAGGAATCGAGCAAAGGCGACACGCTCTCTGCTGCCGACCTGGCCGTGCTGCAGGCAGCGATGACCATCATGGAGCGTGTCACCTACGTGGAGGCGGTCCTCAAGCCGGACACTGCCAACTGAAGCCGCGCGTGTCCTAGATCCGCGCACGGTGTCTCAATCCGGATCGCCGCCGCGGGCACGCGTTGACGGGCCGTCCGGGAAACGCGCGCAATTTCGCAGGCAGGACGCTTGCTCCCCCAGGGAGCCGATGCGGCGACCTCGCACGCGCGTCACGAAGCACCCACCAAGCGATCCGCCGGTACTGGACTGCCCGAAGTGCCGGAAATCGATGGCCTACGTCCGCAGCTTCCTGTCCGGCGTGAGGCGGATCGAGCAGTGGGATCGGTTCGTGTGCCTGTGGTGCCGCGGCAGCTACGAATACCGGCAGCGCACCCGCAAGATCCGGCCGGCCGATAGCCACTCCGATCTATAGCACCCTCACGACCCGGCGTACAATCACGCCGCCGATGAAGAAGATGTTCAAACGTCTGCTGTTGGTCATCTTTGCCAGCAGCGCCGTGTATCTCGTGCTGCTGGCGTACCCGCAGCCGTTGTTCGCCTATGAACTGATGGCCGCCGGCATCAGTGTCCACTCGACACAGCCCATCCCGGAGGCGATGAAGGCGACGCTGGAACGCGCCCGCGCGCGGCTCGATCGCAGCCCGCTGAGCGGCGCGACCCGCGGCGCTCACGTGTTCATCTGCCACTCGCGATGGCTGTTCGGGGTCTTCGCCCGCCAGAACTATCGCGCCGGCGGCGTCACCGACGGGTTCGTCGGTCAGCACGTCTTCCTTCGCGACAGCGATATGGAGCACGACCGGTTGATCGGCCCGAGTGGGCGTCCGGTGGCCGCCGATCGGCCGCTGTCGTACTTCATCGCGCACGAACTGATGCACGTCGCGAACGTCCGCGCGGTCGGACGCTGGCGCTATGCGCGCATGCCGCAGTGGGTCGACGACGGCTACGCCGATTACATCGCGCGGGACATCGAACTCGATGCCGCGCTGACGAAGATGAAGGAGGACGCCCGCGAACTCGATCCGCGCCGGTCGGGACTCTACCTCAGGTATCACCTGATGGTGGCTTTCCTGCTGGAGAAGCGGCAGCTGATGCTTCAGGAACTGCTGGTGAACGCCCCGGCTCGTGAAGCGGTCGAAGCGCAGCTCACCGCTCTGGCACGGTGGTGACGCCGGCTGGGCCTGGCCCCGTACCGATGGGCTGGGCGGCTATCGGCCCGCGATGCCCTGACCGATAACGCAGGGCATGTCGTGTCGCGTGCTGGTTGTAGAAGACGATGCTGATCTGCGGGAGATGATGGCGCAGATCCTGACGCTCGAAGGATTCGAGGCCGGTACCGCAACGGACGGGGCCGACGCGCTCACCCAATTACAGGCCCCCGGTCCGCAACCGCAGGTGATTCTCCTCGACCTGATGATGCCGCGGATGGACGGTTGGGCGTTTGTCGACCGACAGGCGGCCACCCCGGCCATCGCCGGCATCCCGGTCGTTGTCGTCTCGGCGGCGCCTCGCGACCGGCTCCGCGGCATTCGGGCGGCGGCAATTCTGCAGAAACCGCTCAACTTCGACGAGCTGATTACCACGGTCCGGACGCACTGCTGGCGCTAACGCGGCCGGAGCTCCGACGCGATCCCGGCCGATCCGGTGCGCACCGCCAACGAGCGCACGCGCCATGGCAGCGCCAGTGCCTCGAGGATCACCCGTGAGCTCATTTTCGACGAGCCGTGCGTCCGGTCGGTGAAGGTGATCGGAATCTCGCGGACGCGGCCGCCAAGCATGACCGTGCGGTACAACATCTCCACCTGGAACGCGTAGCCGTTGCTGCGGACGGTCTCGAGCGCGATGCGGGCGAGTGTCGACGGTCTCCAGCACCGCAGCCCCGCGGTGCAGTCGCGGATCGGCAGGCGCATCGCGAGCCGCACGTAGGCATTTCCCACTCGGCTCAGCGCCGCACGCCGACGTGGCCACCCGACTAACGCGCCGCCGGGCGCGTAGCGGGAACCAATCACCAGCTCGCAGTCGTGGGCGGCCTCGGCCAGCCGCGGCAGATCGGCTGCATCGTGCGATCCATCGGCGTCCATCTGACAGATCAAGTCGGGTGCCTCGGCCAGCGCCCGCCCATACCTGCGACGTAGGCGCGCCCGAGACCGTCCTTGCGGGTGCGATGCAGAACGTCCACACGTCCCGGCCAGTCACGTTTCAGCGCCTCCGCCAGCTCGCCGGTGCCGTCCGGCGAAGCGTCGTCGATCACCAGGAGGCGATAGCCCGGGTACGCGAGTACACGACGGACAAGCACGGCGAGGTTCTCGCGCTCGTTGTAGGTCGGCACAAGGACAACGACGTCCATCAGTACAGGTTTCGGAACGAGAAGAAGAGGGTTGCGGCGAAGCCCTGCAGCGATGCGAAGGTGATAAACGCCGCGGTGCGGTACTGATCGCGGAGAATGGCCGCCAGCCAGATGAACAGCGGGAACAGGATGGACGTCATCCGGCCAATCGAGGTCGAGCCGCCCATCAGCAGCGGCGGCAGGATCATGACGACGACCAGCGCACCGTAGGCGGCGCCCAGCCGCCGGGCGATCGGCACGGCTGAGCCGAGGGCCAGCAGTGCGGCGGCCGTGTTCAACGCGTCGAACGGTTCGTTCAACAGATATCCGACGAATCCCATGTCGCGCAGGTAGAGGAAGCGATCGGCGGCAAAGAGGTGCAGGCCGCGGTAGACCCGGCCCCATGCGGCCTGTCCCCGAACCCACGCGAACCCGTCTCCAAATTGAAAGGACAGGTAGAGCGTGAACAGCAGCACGCCAGCAACAGGGGCGATCACGACCGCGGCCCGCGACAGCTTGTCGCGCGTCGTCACGGGCCACGGCTGACGGTAGAAGACGATCAGCGCCAGCGGGATCGCGAGCAGCCAGCCGTTCGGCCGCGTCAGCCCGGCGGCCAGTCCCCATAACGCGGCGCGGCCGAACCGGTGTTCCACGGCTGCCAGGAAGGCGCCGCACATCGTCATCAGGAAGACGCTCTCCGAGTATGCGGCGCTGTAGTAGATCGCGAACGGATACGCGGCGAGCAGCCAGACGCTGTCGCGCGCGATCTTGTCGCCCACCAGATGGCGGGCCAGCCGATGCAGCAGCGGCACGGCGCACATGAACGCGGCCAGCGAGACGGCCCAGGCCGCGTAGAAGACGTGGCTGCTCATGAACCGGCTGACCGCGTGAATGAGCAACGGGTACCCTGGAAAAAAGACGACCGTCTGTTCGCGCAGCGGATTGCCGTCCCAGCTGTATCCGAACGCGGCGATTTGCGTGTACCAGAGCGCATCCCAGCGAGCCGGCAGGTTGAGCCACGGGTTCTGATATGGCTGGTACCAGTCGAGAGTCTGCACGCCGATCGTGCCGATGGTCAACAGCCCGATCAGGATTGGCGGAATCCGCGTCGCCAGCATGACGCCCGACACGAAGCGGAGGTCCGCACGCAGCGTGTCGCTTCGCAGCCATTCGAGTACACGCGTGGTCAACGGCAGCTTTCGGTAAAACGCGTGGCGTGCGGCGATCACGAGGCCGGCCCAGAACAGCAGACGCACCGCCGACGTGATCGAGACGCGAAGATAACCGAGCTCCACGCGGATTCCGTCGCCCGGAATCAGCAGGGCGGCCAGCAGTAGCAGCAGCAACGCCGTCGCATCGAGCAGCCGCACCCAGCGCGGCAACGATCGCGGGCCGCGGTCGAAGGCCAGTTCGTCGTAGCTAACCGTCATCAGATGGTTTTGCAGTATACGATGCGCATCACCGTCCTTTAGCTCGAGCGTACGAGCATCTTGACGATCGCAGAAGCGTCGCGATTCGCGACGCTTCTGCAGGCGCTGACGGCGTAGGGAGATCGCTGTACGCCGGTGATGAGCTGTGGGAGCGGGCGACCGTGGCTACGGTCTCTTCGCTGCTTCCGACTCCAGGAGCCGGGCGCCTTTCAGCACGCCTTCGAGCGCGTAGTTGGCTTCGTGGCACGCGTACTCGTAGATCGGCTCCGTGGAGACGTTCCACGTGTACTCCCCGGTCCACGAGCGATCCCACGTCGTCGGATCCTCGACAGTGAAGCGGTAGAGCAGGCTGCCATCCTGGAGGCGCGAGAAGCGCTCGGTGACTTTCAAGTTCTCGCCGGAACCGCGGAACTGTGTCTTGTCGGTGAAATTCGTTGTCTCGACAACGAGCGTGTCGCCTTCCCAGCGGCCGATCGAATCGCCGAGCCACTTCTTGATGTGGGCGGGCGGGTGCTTGCCGCCGATGCGAATGTAGCGGACATCGTGAACCATCTCGTTGAGGATCATGATCGTGTTGCCGGACTGCACGATCTGCTTGAGGTTGTTGTAGAAGTAATTGGGCAGCGTCGGCGGTCCCGATGTGGAGCTGAAGCCGAGCAGGCAGCGCTCGGCAAGCGGACGGGCCTCCGGTCCGTCGTACTGACCACTCGGTCCACCGGCCGCGCCTTCTGCGGCGTCCGGGCTCACTTGCCGCGCCTGGAATACCGCATTGCGCTTGCGCGCTTCAGCCTTCATGGCCGGTACATGACCGTCGACCGGGTCGACGATGATCGAGGTGCGCATCTGGCCGTCAACCGTGAGCACGCGATCGCCCGGGTTGATCCAGATCAGGTTATAGCCTCCGACCACGCCGCCGCCGCCGCGGAACAGGCCTTCGAGATACGACTTCGTCGGCGAGCGGTCGCCGCCGACCGGAGGTGCGGTGCGATCGGCCGCGCTCGGCGCGCGGTCCTTCTCGTTGCGCTGAACCTCGTATTGTTCCATCGCCTTCGCTTCCGCATCGGTGAGGACCAGGCGGTTCCCGAACTCCGCGGGCCGGTCGACCGGCGTAATGGTGGCGACGTTGAACGTGCCTTGGAGGTCGGGGCGCCCATCAGCCGTGCGAGGGATTCCCGCCGGTTTGGCTGCGCGCGCCGGACCCTGAGCGGCGGCCTGACCCGCACCGAGCCAGGCGACCGCCGCCGCTGCGGCGAAACATCCTATGAAACGTGGCAGACGAATGGGCATGTCGTGGCTCTCCGTAGCCGCCGGCGTGACGGCCGCGCACCCAGTTTAGCGTTTCTGCCGCCCTTTTGGGCGGCCGCTGGCTGCAGTTAGCTCTTCAGCCAGGCCCTGACCAGCGTCATCGAATCGCCCGCGAGATCGCGCACGATGCTGTTGATGGCGTCGATGGCCTCCTTGGGCCCGCCGAAGAGAGTGACTCCTACGACGATGGCCAACCCGGCCGAGACCACAATCATCAGCGTGTCGTCGTTGCCGTGACCGATTCTCGGCATCGTTGTCGTTACCGTTCCGGCGCGGCGTAGCCGCCCCGGCTCCTGACCGACAGCTCGGGCTGACGAGTCTTGATCTCAACGGCCCGCCACCTACCGTCCCGAGCGGCATTCGTGGACGTGTAGCTGACCAGGTAGCGGCGGCGCAGCTCCTCCACGATCCGCGCATAGTCGCTGCGCAGGTTCGAGATATCCTCCGGAAAATACGCCGCACCGCCTGACTCGGCAGCCAGTCGTTCGAGAAGCTCGCGATCCACGCGTGGTCCGAGCCCGATGGGATAGATCGTCGCGTCGGTGTCGCTGAGCGCGGCGAAGACATCCTCCGGCGTCCGCGCACTTCCAGGGCCTGTGCCGGCATTGTCTTCGTCACGACCGTCCGACAGCAGGACGACAACCTTCCTGCCGTCGGTCTGTTTCAGACGCGTCAGCGCGTCAGTCAATCCGTCGTAGAGTGCGGTCCCGCCGCGGGCGTTGTATGCGTTGATGGCCGAAATGCTCTGCTTCCGGTCAGTGGTGAGGCCGTGCGCGAACGCCGAGGCATCTGAGAAGAGGAGCACGCTGAGGGCGTCTTCGGGTCTGAGCGCCTCGACGAACGACAGCGCCGCGGCCCTGACCCCGTCGGCGGCCTTGATCATGCTGCCGCTGGAATCGAGCGCGAGGACGATCGAGACTGGCGCCACCGCTTCCTGGAAGGTCTCCACCTGCTGCGCGACGCCATTCTCGAGCACCACGAGGTCGTCGCGCGTGAGATCCACGAGTTCACGGTGGGCGTCGGTCACCGTAAACTCGAGTGACGGCCGGACCGGCGGCGGCTTCGGCGCGAAGTAGCCGGCGCGGGTGCGGATGCGGTGCGACGAATCGGTCGTCAGGACCGTTATTTTCCGCCAGGCCCCATCGGCCTCCTGGTTTGCAGGCGAGTAGGTGAGCAGGTAGCGCTGCTGGACGTCCGCCGCCACATGCTCGTGCACCGCGGGCAGCTCCTGTTCCCGCGACGGGAAGAACACCCGCGCACCTGTCTGCAGGGCGACCTGCCTGAGCGCCCGTTCACCCTTGAGCGAGATGCCGGCGACGCCGCCGACGCCGATCACGTACACCGCGGCGCGCGCCGCCTGCGCCGCGACGAGCGCGTCCTCCAGTGTTGCGCGGCTGTGCTCGTCGTACCCATCGGTGATGAGCACGATCACCTGCCGGCGATCGGTGTCCGACACCAGCCGCGAAGCCTCGATCAGGCTGTCGGCGATTGCGGTGCCGCCACTGAACGAAATGGCCTGCACGGCGCCGGCGATCGTCTCGCGGTCGGCTGTGGGCCCGGTAATCGCACCCAGCGCTTTCGCAAAAGGCGCCACCACGATGCGATCGTCGGTCCGCAGGAAGTCGGCCAGCCGTCCGGCGGCCGTGCGAACGAACTCCATCCTGGCGTGCATGCTCTGGCTCGCGTCCACGAGCAGCGTGTAGGTTACCGGTAGCGATTCGACGCCGGCGAGGTCGATTGCCTGCGGCTGGTCGTTTTCGAGCACGCGAAACGATGCCGCGTCCAGGCCGCCGACGAATCGATCGGTCTTGTCCATCACGGTCGCTTCGACCAGCACTCGCGAGACCCCTGTGGTCTCGACGATCTCGAAAGGAGCGAGCTCAATCGCATCCGAGACCGTGTTGCCGAGCGCATCGCTGGCCTCGACGCGGATGCGGGTCGGCTCGAACGGGTTGGCGTCGGTCCACTCGGCGGCGTACGGCGGACCTTCCCGATCGTCGCCCACCAGCGTGTCGTTCACGTAGAACCTGACTGATGCGAGCGGGACCTGCGGCGGGTGGGTGACCCGCGCGACGATACGAATCGCGCCAGGCAGCCCGAGGCGGCCGAGCGGCGATGTGATGCGCACCGACAGCAGCGGCGTCTCGGGCCCTGCCGCTGCGTGGAGGGTTGATGGACCCGGAAACGTGCGTGAGCCGAGCAGCGCGGCTGCAATCACGCCGGCGGCGAAGAGCGCGCGCGGCGACCGCGGAGCCCTCGACGCCAGCCGCCGCACCCGAAGCCCGCTCGTCATGCGTACACCGGCGCAGGCTCCTCGTCTTCCACAAAGTATCCGGCGCACGCGGTCTGGAGGAGCTCGGGCGTCAACCGTTTCGGCTCGCCCAGGTACTTGGCCAGCGACAGCGCCTGGTCGATCAGGTCGCGGGGCTGGCAGCCCCGTAGCGCAATCGCCCGAGGCCGGAAGTAGTCATTGAGCAAGCCTGTGACAAGCGCAGGATCGAAGGCGATCTGTTGCTGCTGGCAGTACTTTTCGAAGATCCGGGCAAATTCCGAGACCGTCGGGTTCTCGGCCAGTACCTTGTAGTGGATGCGCCGCAGGAACGCCTCGTCGACGAGCTCGGTCGGCTTGATGTTGGTCGCGAACACCACCAGCACGTCGAACGGTGCTTCGAACTTCTGCCCGCTCTGGAGCGTGAGAAAGTCGACCCGCGACTCGAGTGGGACGATCCAGCGGTTCAACATGTCGCGCGGCGAGCACGCCTGGCGCCCGAAGTCGTCGATGACCAGGAGTCCGCCGTTCGCCATCAGTTGAATCGGCGCGTTGTAGAAGCCCATGGTCGCTGAGTACGCGAGATCCAGCGACTGCAACGTGAGCTCGCCGCCGACCATCACCCTCGGGCGCCGGCAGAGAACCCAGCGACGATCCAGCCGAGCTTCAGTCGTCCAGGGATCAACATCATCATCTGGAATCGGCTCGTGGTTGATCGGGTTGAACAGCCTGATAATGTGTCCTTCGACTTCGAGTGCGTGCGGGATGGCGATCGATCCTTCAAGCAGGTGATGCAGTGCTTGGGCGATCACCGTCTTGCCGTTCCCCGGAGGGCCGTAGACAAACAGCGATCGTCCCGATGTCACGGCAGGCCCAATCTGATTGACGACGCGATCGCTCAGCACCAGATGTGACACAGCTTGACGGACGGCGGCTGGAGTGACGATTCTCCTCGTGGCCTGCTGGAACTTCGTCATGTACTCGCGATATTGCGACAGTGGTACTGGCGCAGCGCCGACGTACTGATTGTTCTCCAGAAACAACTGCGCTCGCCGTCGGCCGTGGTCCGTAATGCGGTAACGGAACGAAGGTGCGCCCAGTGCGCCTCCCCCGACCACCTCACATTGATGCGACTGCTTCAGGAGCTCGAGGATCGGCTCGACCACCGCGAATTCGAGGCCGACGCGGTGGGCGATCTCCACGCCGGTGCAGTTGGCGTTGAAGTGGAGCAGCTTGATCACTAATTGGGTGACCAGGTCCTCGCTCAACCCGGTAGCCGCGAGCGTGATCGGTGCGCGGGGGTCGACCGGTGCGCTCCCGGCTCCGACTGGAGTGCTCTCCATCCAGTGAACAGTCATCAATCCTCGTTTCATTCCGTCAAGAAGATCACTGGTGCCGCCATCTCATTTGGATGCGCAGCACCAGTCCGACTAGAGGTCGTCGTTCAGACGACTCCGTCGCCGAAGCACGTAGACCACCAGCAACACACCAAGGACCGCCATCAGGACAGCATTAAGACCCATCACAACCTCCGAAACGAGTTGACGAGACGAGTGAACCAACCAGAACTAGAACAGGCCGCGATAAATCGCGATGACCGCTGAGCCGATACAAACCACGTAAACCGCCGGGAAAATACACAGCACCAGTGGGAACACGAGCTTGACCCCGATCTTTGCCGCTCGCTGTTCGGCGCGCTGGCGGCGCTTCGTTCGTGACGTCTCCGCATGAATGCGGAGCGCCTGCGAGACACTGGTGCCAAAGCGATCGGTTTGCGTGAGCATTGTCACCAGCGAGCGCACATCCGGCACCTTCGTGCGTTGAGCAAAATTGGTGAATGCCTCGAGACGCGGTTTTCCAGCTCGGATCTCAGTGGTGATCATGCGCATTTCTTGCGCGAGCGGCAGGTGGGTGATCTCGAGTTCGTCGCTCGCCTTGACAATCGCCTGGTCCAGGCTCGAGCCCGCTTCGATGCAAACGATGATCAGATCGAGAGCATCCGGCAACCCGTTTTCGATCGCTTTCGCCCGAGCCTGGGTCTTGCGACTCAGCCAGACATCCGGCAACAGGTATCCGAGCGTGGCGCCAATTGCCGCCAACATCCAACCTTCGGAAACCCCGAAAAGAAGCACCGCCAGCCCGGCCATGACCACGGGAGCAACGAACTTCACGGCAGAGAACCAAATGGCGGCGCTCAGGTCGTAGTAGCCCGCGGCAGCCAGCCGGCGCCGGAGTCGCCCCATTTCCTTTGGCGACTTCGGGAGGGCCAGCGACAGCCGGCGAAGAGCCGGGTTGGGGGCTTCGATCAACGTGTCTTCGCGAAGCAGATTGCTCGGTGCGACCGTCGCCATCTTTCTGAGCCGTTTGCGGCCCGTCGTCGAAAACGACAGGACCCGCGAAACGGCCAGGCCCGAGGCCATGGCCACGCAGACGAACACCGCGGCGAGTGAAACAGCCAACGTCATAGGCATGGAGGTATCCCGTTCAGATTTCGATGTTCACGATTCTCTGCATGGCGATAAAACCGATGACCTGCAGCACGCTCACTGCAATGACCATGCGGATGCCAAGCGGGTCGGTGAACAACAGCCCGATGTGTTCGGGTGCAATCACGAACATCAATGCCGCCAGCACGATCGGCAGCGCCGCCAGCACCCATCCGGTGATGCGCCCGTGTGCGCTCAGCGTTCGAACCTGACGTTTGAGTTTGAAGCGCTCGCGAATCAATCTCGATAGGCCGTCGAGAACTTCCGACAGATTGCCTCCAGACTCACGCTGAGTGAGCACGGCGGTCGCAAAAAACCGGGCGTCGAGCAGCGGCACCCGGACCGCCAAGCTCCTGAGCGCGTCCGGCAGCGGCATGCCGTAGTTCTGTCGATCGTGCAGCAACCGGAATTCGGTTCTCACCGGTTCCTCGATCTCATCCGCGACCATCCCGAGCCCCGTCGTGAATGCGTGACCAGCTCGGAGCGCCCGTGCAATCAGGTCGATCGCCTCTGGAAACTGCTCCTCGAACCTGGCCATCCGGCGACTCGCCGCGTGCTTGAGAAATATCAACGGGGTGATCCCGGACAAGAGACCCGCTCCGACTCCCAATAGCAGCTGGTGTGTGAGCTGCCAGGTTGCAAACGCTCCGAGGAGCGCGGCGAAGGCTGAACCAAGAATGACCTGACCCAGGGAAACGGAATAGCCGGAACGTTCGATCACTCGCTCGACCGGACGAACGGCGCTCGCGAACCGTACGAGGGCACGTGCGAGCACCGGCATGCTGCTACTAGGAGTGAGCTCGTTCAGCAGCGACGTCTGTGCGATGTTGGCGAGGGCGCGCGTCGGGTTTAGGCGCCGCGACAGAGTTCGCTTCGCTTCGGTCTCCTGGCGCAGCACGAAAAACCAGTAGGCGCCGAGAACCAGGGTCAGGACACCGACGAAGCAGCCAATCGCGATCAACATCACTCGCTCCTCAACCGATCACTTTGGTGTGTTCGAACATTTCTGCTGGCAATCGGAAGCCTGACTGCGCCATGCGGTCACTGCACTTGGGACGAATGCCCGTTGCCCTGAAGCGGCCACACACCTTTCCGTCGTGCCGCAGGCCGGTCTTTTCGAAAAGGAAAATGTCCTGCATCGTGATCACGTCCCCCTCCATGCCGGTGAGTTCGGTGATACCGGTCACCCGACGGGTGCCGTCAGACTGGCGCGTCACCTGAACGATCAAGTTGATGGCCGACGCGATCTGCTGCCGGATGGCGCGTTCGGGGATGCTGAGATTCGCCATCGCCACCATCGTGTCCAGGCGATAGAGCGCGTCTCGCGCGCTGTTGGAGTGGATGGTCGTCAGGCTGCCGTCGTGACCGGTGTTCATCGCTTGCAGCATGTCGAGTGCTTCCTCGCTCCGAACCTCGCCCATGATGATGCGGTCCGGCCGCATGCGCAGCGCGTTCACCACCAGATCGCGCTGCTTCACCGCTCCTTTTCCTTCGATGTTGGCCGGTCGCGTTTCGAGACGGACCACGTGCCGCTGCCGCAGCATCAACTCGGCGGCATCTTCGATGGTCACGACCCGTTCGGTCTGGCCGATGAAGCTCGAGAGGATGTTCAGCAGCGTGGTCTTGCCGGCGCCAGTGCCGCCGGACACGATGATGTTGAGCCGGCACGCAACCGCAGCCTTCAAGAAGTCCAGCATGGGCTGGGTCAGCGACTCGCGATCGACGAGATCGTGCGCACCGAGCCGGTCCGTGCGAAACCGGCGGATGGACAGCACCGGGCCATCGAGGGCGAGCGGGGCAATAATGGCGTTGACCCTGGAACCATCCTGCAATCTGGCATCGATCATCGGACTCGATTCATCGATCCGACGACCGACCGAACTGACGATGCGCTCGATGATTTGCAGGAGGTGACGGTCGTCCTTGAAAACGATGTCGGTCTCTTGGAGCTTGCCTTCACGCTCGACGAAGATCAGATCGTGCCGGTTGACGAGAATGTCCGAGACCGCCGGGTCACGCAGCAGCGCCTCGAGGGGACCGAGCCCAAAGAGTTCGTTCAGCACGTCCGTCACGAGCGTCTCGCGCTCGAGAAGGCTGAGCGGAGTGGTCGAGAGTTGCCCTTCGATGATCACGGCGATGACGCGCCGAATCTCAGGCTCGGCATCCTCACGCTTGACGCGCGTGAGCCTCTCGAGATTCAGTCGGTTCAGCAGCTCCTGATGAACCTTCGCCTTGAGACGCTGGTAGTCTCTGGTCTGGGAAGCAGACGCACCGGGTAATTCTGCGGCGGTCACTGTTGCTAGTGCTGCGGACATCATTTCTCCCTATGCTGCGGACCGAGCGAGGGTCAGCGGCGACCACCGATGAGCGATAGAAAACCCGTGGACTTCACTCGGTCCGGCCGCTCCGCTGGCAAACCAGCCACGTCACTGGCAAATGCCGTAAACGCGCTCGCCAGCTTGGTGTGATTGTCGAGCACCAGCGGACGCCCCTTGTTGTGCGATGCGAGCACGATCGGGTAGTTGTCCGGAAAGAGATGGACGACACGACGTCCGAGCGCCCGTTCCACGTCGGCCTGTCCGATCTCTGCGCGGGCGTCATACCGGCTGATGACCACGTTCACGCGTTCCTTCCCGTAGCGCTGCTCGAGCGCGGCGGTGATCCGCGCCGCATTCCGGATCGTCGCCACCTCCTGGTTGGCGACGACGACGACACTGCTGGCGGCTTCGAGCGAGTCCAGCACGGCGGGGTCGGCGCGCGGGACGTCCATGACGACGAAACGGAACTCATTGGCGGTGAGATCGATCAACGATCGCAGTCGTGCGACGTCCACTGGCGCGCTGACGGTGTGATCGGATGATGCCAGCAGGTTGAGGCCGGATTGGGTCTGCGTCACCAGGGTTCGGAGGAACGACGCGTCCATCCGATGCATGTTTTCGAGTGCGTCAAGGGTGGAAAACCGGGGTTCGGCGCCCAGGAAGATCGCGGCATCGCCGTACGTCAAGTGCAGGTCCATCAGTAACGTGCTGGAAGGGTGCAGCTTATTGAGCATCGTCGCGACGTTGACGGCGACCGTGGTCGCCCCGACTCCCCCTTTTGCACCGATCACGGCGAACACGTCTCCTCGACGACGAGACGGACGCTGCGCGGCAATACGGGCGAGGGCCGCGTTCAGCTCTTCGCGGGTGATCGGCTCGGCCACACACTCGCTCACACCCGAGCGCATGGCGTCGAGGACGAGCGTTCCGTCCAGGCGCGGAAGCACGACGAGGATGCCAGTCGCCGGGTGCTCCCGCTTGATGACCGCGAGCTCGGCTGGCAGCGTGTTTCGATCGCGCGCGTCCACGACAATGACGTCGGGTTGTCGCACGGCCGGCTCGGCAAGCGCCTTCAGATCGTTGATGTCGATGGACGTGACCTGAGCGCCGCACGCGCGAAGAAGATCCGGCAACTGCCGATTGGTGCCGACGAGAACGCTGACATTCATCTCTGGCCTCCGCTATCGAACTAGCTGGATCTTCTTGAGGAACCCAGCACCTGGCCCGACCGCGGGACCACCCGGATTCAGCTCACCCGCTGTGGTCACGAGGACACCCGTCACATCAGCCTTGTTCGTGATGTCCTGCACGAAGAAGCCCAGGATATTCACGACGTGGAGATCGAAGCGCCCGCTCGGATACCCCATCGAGGCGTATTCGGCAGGCGAGAACAGTGCGATCGGGACAATGCGTGGGCTGACGGAATAGGCACTGCCGACCACCGCCGTGCCGTTCCACCTGGCGCCAGGGTCGGTGGCGACAAGGTCCTCCACTCCCTGCTTGGTCGGTCCAACCTTGCCGCCGGGCAATCCCGTGATGAGGTCGCCGATACTCACGCTGACACCACTGCATCCCCCGATGTTTTCTCGATAATTCGCACCACCGGTGCCGCCGAGATCGATCTCGAAATAGTCCGAGGGCGAGATCGTGTTCTTTGAGTTGGGATGCAGTGTCACGACCCTTCCGACGTCTTGCGGCACTTTGAAGCCGCTTCCACCGAGCCCGGTCACCGGGTCCGGTGCTGCGTAAACGTCGGCGCCGTTGAACTGGCTGGTCGGCGCGGTGTTCTCAGTCCAATTGTCTGGAATCATCCACGGCCGCAGGCAATTGCTGCTCTTGTTGGCGCCGGCTGCGACTGCGGTGGCTGTCGCTCTCACGCCCTGGGACGAGATATTCAATACTTTCCCGAAGATGGTCGGCAACGCCGTGCTGCCGAACTCGCCGTTTCGGTAGACGTCGACGCGCACGCACGAGCCGGCGACGCCGGGAGGACAGACCCATGACACTTGTGCGGTGGGTGCGGTGGTCCACACCTGATTAGCGAGGGCCGCTCCCATCGCGCTATTGAAAGCCTTGCCGTTGCTGGCCGGTGGATTCGTGAGCTCGTCGTAGGCGCGAGCAATCGCCCCGGAGAGGGCCCCGGCATCCGCCGCATTCTGTGCCTGGCCGCGGCTCACCCACTGAACGCCGTGATCCACCACGAACGTTGCCATCGCCGTCAGCACCAGGATGGCAATCGCGGCCTGAACGAGTACTGCCCCACGCTCATTGCCCGCCGACGATCGTCGAGTGTTCGTCATCGAAGTCTTCCCAACACCGCAGCGGCTACTTGCCGCCCCGGACGGGCTTCTCCCCATGTGCGTCCGGTGCCGGCAGAAAACGCTCCGGCTGCGTCGGAAGCGCAGGCACCTCGTCGGGATTCATCGGGCGCACGAGACGCGGTGTGACGAGCACCATCAGCTCGGTACGTTCCTTCCGATCGGCGCTGCTCCTGAACAGGTAGCCGACAATCGGAATCTTGCTCAGGAATGGGACGTTGGCGCCGTCATTCTGCGTGATGTTGTTGAGCAGACCGGCGATCGCGAACGACTGACCGTCGCGCAGTTCCACATCGGTCTCAGCTCGGCGTGTGATGAGCGAAGGAATCCTGAACCCCTGAAGGGTGATGCCGTTGTTGAAGTCGAGTGAGCTGACCTCCGGGCGTACCTTGAGGCGGATGGAGTCGCCGGCGATGGTCGGCTTGAACGTCAGCCGCACGCCGAATTCCTTGAAGATGACGGTGACCGTGCCTGTGGCGCCCTGCACGACCGGCACTGGGAACTCGCCGCCGGCGAGGAAACTGGCCTCCTGGCCGTTGTAGGCAATCAGGTTCGGCTCGGCCAGCGACTGGAAGAGGCCCTTCTGCTCGAGCGCCTTGATCGCGACGCCGAGGCCTTCACTCCGGTTGAAAAAGAAGAGGTTGAGGAAGTCGCTGAAAACCAGCCCGCCTCGCTTCTCGTCATCGAAGTCGGGCGCGGCGAATTGCTGCGTCGTCGATCGCCCTGTCGCATCGGGTCGGGTCGAGAAGAAGTTGACGCCGAGCTCCTGGACGGCGCGGCGGTTGACCTCGGCGATCCGCACCTGAAGCATCACCTGCTGGCTCTCGGAGCCTCCAGGCAATTGCAGGAGGTTGATGACGCCGGTCTTGCTCGACATCCCGTCGGCGATCTCGCCGGCCCGCAGCATGACGGCGTTGCTCGAGACGCTGCCGGTCAGGATGACGCTCTCGTCGTTCATTGCGACGCGAATGTCCTCCCCCGGAAAGAGGTTCTGAAACGTCTGTTGGAGCGTCGTCACGCCCGGATCGACCACGACGTCGTACTGGCGCCGCTGGTCTCCGCCCCATACGATCAAGCTCACCGTTCCGGCGCTCTTGCCGTCGATCAGCACTTCGCGCGGCTGGACGACGACCGCATCAGCGATCAGCGGATTCGTCACGGCGATGCGGGTGACGTCGAACGGCGTGGTGAGCACGGTCGAGCGGCCGGCCGTCAGGACAACCCGCTCGAAGCCGCTGGCGTTGGTCGCCTGCGCGGCGGCCGGCTGCGCGGCATTGAGTGCGGCCACCGGCGACACCATCAGGACGAGCGTCGTGCGGAGGGCCAGACGCGGAATGGAACACGTAATGCGGTGACGAACACTCATTTCACTGACTCCTCGGTGCGCTTGGCGGCACGAATGGCCTCGACGGTGTAAAGTTTCGATGCGGGGACGGGCGCGGGCGCAGCCGGAGGCGGAGGAACGAAGGCCATCGGCCGTCGCGCCGTCGCGGGCTTCGGTGTCGCCGGTTCCGGCCGCGGTCCCGATTCCAGTCCGAGCCGAAGGGCGCCGAGGTGCACGCCGGCGGTTTCGGTCGGCGCGACATCCAATGGATTGCGCAGCGCCAGCGAGATCTTTCCCTCCGACGATGCCAGCGCGACCCGCTCGGCGTCTCCCGGCGAGACGGCGAGCGTGACGACCGTTGACGGCAGGGCCTTGCCATCTTTCGCCTGCTCCTGGTCGAACTTGGTGCCCGCCGTCAGGACCAGCACGTTGCTGGCGACGGTGCGCGACATCGATTCGTCGGTCTGGCTGGTGCCGCGAAGCGTGACGACAAGATCAACGCGGGTGCCCGGCACGACGAAGCCGGCGACGCCGATCACTTCGTCGACCTTCACCGACATGGCACGCATGCCTGGAGGAATGGACGGCGGCAAGCCGGCCCCCGACCCCAGCGGCGCCAGCTTGGTTTCCGTGAACGGTTCGTTTTCTCCGACGGCTGCCACGAGGCCGCGGTCCAGAATCGGCTTGATCTCCGAGAACGCGCCGACGACAGGGTTCCTCGCCGGCCACGCCACGAGCTTCACGTCTGCTTCAGTGAGCCGCGACCCGGTTGGCAGATTGCGAGCAGCAACCGCGACAAACGTGTGCGCCACTTCGACCTCCCGGACCGGGACGCTCTTGACTGCCGCGTAAACGCCAAGGCTGGCGATGCCTGCCATCAGTGTTGCGACGGCCATGACAACGACCGTTCGTGTAGTGCGATTCATGCTGTCTCCTGTGTGCTGCTAAGGGCACGCCGCTGCCGCGCCTTCGTACCGCATCCTGGCGGTGGCGGTCAGCGTTTTCGTCGTAAATCCAGAGCCGCCGAATAGTCCGATGATCTTTCCGATGAACAAGTACTGATGTGGATAGCCGACCGTAATACCCGTGATCGTCACGCAGGCGCCACCGACATTCAGTGCCTGAGGAGCGGTGTAGGAGAGTGTCGGCGTCGCTGTGAGTCCTGATGCGGCGAGATACTGAGTGACGCGAGCTTGGACATCGGCCTGCGCGTACCCAGGAAGCACCGCAATGCGAGCGCCTTCACGGGCTGCGTTGGTCACGGTTTCGTAGCGCTGAAACAGCAGCCCGAAGTCCATGATCCCGAACATGACCAGCAGGAGCAGCGGAAACACCAGGGCGAACTCGACCAGCTCCGCTCCTTTGTCACACGCGAGCCGACGGTAGGCATTCATCGCAGCCATGTCGTCGCCACCATCCCCGTCAAGATCGGAAACGCGTACGCCAGCTTGGGGCTGGCACTGGTCTCGAGCGTGATTGCCGGCACGGCCTCAATCCCGGCGATGCTCCAATGACAGAGGAGCAGCTTGACGTTCTGGATGGCCGTGCCGAGATATCCGTAGATCGCCGCTACGACCAGCGCCATGACGCCGCCAGCGACTCCGGCATAGAGCGACAGCCAGAGCACGTCTTCTGGCCCGAGCCACGCTCCGAGCGCAGCGAGCAGCTTTACGTCACCGCCGCCGAGGCCGCCGAGTGCGAAGGGCACGATGAAGATCACGGCGCCGACGAGCCAGCCGAGCGCGGCGTGGCCGAGCCCGTCGACACCGCCGCTGACTGACTGGTACAGCAATCCGGCCAGCGCCGCTCCGAACGTGAGGGTGTTCGGGATTCGACGTGTGCGCAGATCGGTCACGCAGGCGAGCGAAGCGATGGTCAGGGCGAAAATGTGAGTGGGAGTCATCTTGGTGCCTGTGTGCCTACGGGCACGCCGCTGGCTGGGGCGGACAAGGCTGCCACGCGTTTTGTGCTGCCGTATTCCGGCCGCTGTACTTGGTGCCCATCGTGGTCGAGAGCGTTGAGAGAATCAGGACACCTGAAATGCTGATAATCGCCGTCAAGAGTGCGTACTCGATCAAGTCCTGACCACCGTCGTCCGATTTGATGTGCGCCGTGAGCGTTCTGGCGAATCGTGATGCACTGAACGTCAACATCGTTTCTCTCGCTGTCTGTGGTGTGGGATTTGGAGGAGGGCGGACTGCCCGCCCTCCTCCGACGAACTACAGCTTCGAGTCCAGGTCACTGAAGAAAGTCGCCACCTTCGGGCCAATCAATTTGATCGACGCGATGGCGCCCACGGTGATGATGCCGACCAGGAGCCCGTACTCGATCAGGTCCTGACCGTGGTCTTGCCGCAGGAACTTGCAAACCAGATTCTTCACTGCAGACTCCTACAGCTTCGAGTTCAGGTCGCTGAAGAACGTCGCGACCTTCGGGCCGATCAACTTGATCGACGCGATCGCGCCGACGGTGATAATCCCGACCAGGAGGCCGTACTCGATCAGGTCCTGACCCGCATCCTCACGAACGAAACGAACGAAAACACTCTTCATCGGTCGACTCCTCAAACTAACGGTTAATCTGACTGACGGTTAACGTGCCGGATTGAACCTTGACCGCTGCGATACATGGGGGGAGCCCCTCAGGGTCAGCCCGCGTTTCCAAATGTGGAAACCTGATCCGCGTCCTGGTTCATGCCGGCTTGCACAGCCCCTTCTATCCATGCCGCGCCGGCTGTGCGGCGCCGCGGCAATCTCTTAAACCGTCGTGTCTCCACGACGGCAGTTGAACGCTCCTGCATCACGCGGCTGGCCCGCAGCCGCTCGAACATCAGTTCGTGCCGGGCAGCTCTCGCATCAGCACGGGGTGGGAATCGAACAAGCCCGTCATCCGCGCCTCACGTGCTGCTCGAACTCGACCGATGAAAGGATGGCGGTGTGCAGCCGAATGCGGTGACACAGCTCTCCGTCGACGATCACCGGGCGGCTCTCGATCACGCACACTGGAAGACGCCGACGAACGTCTCCGTCGATTGAGTCGATCTCCACGACGTCGAGGACGAAGGTTTCACCGGGTTCAACCGGCAGCCGGCTGATCCCGCTCCACTCGCCGTCGCCGTCCTTGTGCACGACGACATCAGGGAAAACCCTGACCGAGCTGTCAGCCGCTCCCGCAAAGCCAAATCTCTTGTTGCGTCCCCGATCCGTCACGTCTCATATGACAGCAACGGACATGCCGTGACACGGTGTTCGATGTGGAATGACGAATCGTGAGGATTTTGCGAGTCAGGCCTTCGGGAGAAATGCGAGGCCGATTGCGGGAGCGGCGATTCTCTTGCCGCAGTCAGTCGAAATGTTCGGTCGGGACCAGAATATTTCAGAGGGTCGTGAGTTGCAGCTGATCGCCCCGGCGCGTGTCGCTCTGTTCAATGGCGCCGGCCGGCAGTTCGACGACCGCAAACGCACGCCACGCCCCGGCAATGCGGCGAGGTTTGACGTCCCGCCTCACCTTAAGTACGCGGCCCTCCTTCGACACGAAGATCACATCGATTGCGAAACGCATGGCGAAGGTGTGGATGGCGCTGCTCGGGGCGATGATCATCGCGCTGCCGTCGGCGAGGTTCGTGTGATCGAGCAGACCCTTCCGGCGGCTCGCCGAGTCGAACGCCGTGAGCAGCGTGTGCGCCACGATTCGGTTGCTGCGCGTGTTCGTGAGCGCAAGCGGCGGCCGGCCCGATTGAAGAAGGAGACTGAGGAAGGACCTCACTTAGGCCTCCACGCCCGTACGAAATCTACTCCCGACAAGACTTCTGGTTCTACCCAGTTGTTTCAAGTGAGCGGAACCGCGCCAACGCAGGCGCTGTTCGACGGTAAGACGCACATTCCGGTTAGCGGGAACGCGCCTTGGCCGCCGATTCAGCGCCGGGCGGTTCCGTGAAGGGTTCGACGGGGATCCGCTCGTACCGCACCTCGAGGACTTCCAATTGTTCCGAACCAGCCGGTGCATGGAGGACGACACGGTCGCCCGGGCCCGACTTCATCAACGACCGGGCCAGCGGCGACATCCAGCTGATGTGGCTGCGGTTGAGATCGACTTCGTCGACTCCGACGATACTCACCACGCGCTCCGTTCCGGCGGCGTTCGCGTAGCGGACGGTTGCGCCGAAGAAGATGTGCGTTGCCGCGCGTCCGCCTCGCGCGGCTTCGGGGTCCACGACTTCCGCGGCATCGATACGTTTCGTGAGATAGCGAATCCGCCGATCGATCTGGCGGAGGCGCCGCTTGCCGTACTGATAATCGGCGTTTTCGCTGCGGTCGCCGTTGGCTGCTGCCCAGGCCACTACCGCTGTGACGGCGGGCCGCTCCCTGGTGAGCAAGAACTTGTGTTCGTCTCTCAGCCGCAGCAGGCCTCCCGGCGTGATGTAGTTCTTGACGGTGGCCCGCGGCTCTTTGGTGGGCAGTCTGCTCATACAGTAGTGTCCGCCTTCAGGCGGACCACGCGAGGCGAGTCCGGCTGAAGCCGGACACTACATGGTATTGATATCCCTTTTACCACTTCCGAGATAGGGCAACATCAATCAGAATCAATCCCGCTCGACGGAGTCAGCCAGCAGGGAGCGCCTCATGTTGAAAACCACCGCCAGTGCCGTGGCATTCGCCGCCCTGTTGGGGCTGCCGACGCCCGCGTCTGCTCAGAAATACACGATCGTCTCGGTGTGTCATACGGAAAACAAGGTTGCCGAAATCGATCCCGTGACCGGCAAGACCCTGAAGACGTTCGTCGTGCCGGGCGAGTGGGTCGGCGAAACGCACGAAGGGGCGGTCACACGGGACGGCAAGACGATGTACGTCTCGACGCCGTATCAGAAGAAGGTTCTGATTCTCGATCTCGACACGTTCAAGCAGAAGGGCGTGATCGAGTCGGAGTTTTTCTCGCGGCCCAAAGAAACGCGCCGCTTCGTCCGCATTGGCGAACGCGAAACGACCTCATCCGATCCGCACGGCGTCGCCCTCAACAATGACGAGACCAAGCTGTACGTTTCCGTGGAGTTCGGCGATCCCCCTGGCGTGGTCGCGGTCGACCTGAAGACGGGGAGGACGACGAAGATCGAGACCGGCGGCGCCGGCGGAAACTACCTCTGGGTTCAGCCAAAGACCGACAAACTCTATCTTCCGACCCGCGACAACCGCGTCGTCGTCATCGACACCAGGACCGACAAGGTGCTGCGCGCGATAGCGGTGGCAGGCGGGCCGAACGGCGTGGACTTCTCTCCGAACGGGGAGGTGTGGGTGAACGGCGATCGCGACGGCTCGGTGACGGTGATCGACTCGAAGACCGATCAGGTCGTCAAGGTGATCCAGCCGCGCGCGAAAGGTCCGGGGCGCGTCGCGGCGTCACCCGACGGCCGTTTCGTCGCGGCCACGCACGGACCGGACGTGTCGGTCATCGATGTCGCGACGAAGCAGATCGTCGCCGACCTGAAGATCAGCCGTGACGACCCCGGCCACGGCTTTCCGCTGTTCTCGCCCGACTCCAACGTCCTGCATGTGATGAACGAGCTATCGAACGACATGGTGACGTTCGATCTCAAGGCGATGAAGCCAATTGGCGGCCGCGTGCCGATCGGCGAGGCGTCGTTCGGCGGCGGCATTCGGCTGCTGAAGTAGCGCCGCCGATCAGGCGCTGCGCTAGCGAGTGACCGTCACGCGCAGCGGCGCCGTCAGCTGCGTGTCCAGCAGCGTCCCGACGTCGAGGCGCACGTCTTCTCCCTTGGTGGCGAGTACGGTTCCGGTGCCGGCCGCTGCGCCGATCGCCGCGCCGGTCGCGGCACCGTTTCCACCACCGAGAACCGCACCGACCACTGCGCCGGCTCCGGTCCCAATGCCGACGGTTGCGGCGTCCTTTCCCTTGGTTGACTCCGCCTCGCGCTCGATCGTCCGGGTACGCATGTCGTACTCTTCGCCGTCGTGGCGGACCACCGTGAATCGCAGCGCGAGTTTCGCTCGGCCGCTGACGCGGCCGGCACGCTCGACGTCCGTGACGTATCCAACGACCTGCGTGCCAGCGGGGAGGACCGTGCGTCCTTCCACGGTGAGTGCTTTGCGCAGCCGGGCGCGCACCGTGTCTTCAACCTGACTCGCGTCCGAGGCAATCGCGGATCGCAGCTCCAAGTGCAGGTTCGTGCCGGTGGGCAGGACGATTTCCCGGGAGTCGGCCTTCTTGGCTTTCTTGGCCTTGCCAGATCCCCCACCGGCCGAATGCGCTGACACCGGGGCGCAGGCAACGACGACCGCGACGGCAGCAGCCAGCAAAGCTCTCACGGCTACCTCCCTGGATTCCGAGGAGGAGTCGGCAAGAGCGGCGCCACGTCGACGTGGCGCCCTTAGTGTTGGGGGAAAAGACGTTGGCGACGGCAGGTGAGGGGCGACCTACCGCTGGTACTTACACAAATGGGATCGACGCTCGAAATTGTGCAGTGCGCTAGTACGGATACCCCTTCAGCCTTGGCGTCTTCGGCTTCCAGTCGGGCAGACCGGCGTAGTTATCGCCGATCGGCATCTTGATCTTCGGCAGACTCTGTTGATCGATCGTCTGGTCTTCCGGGATCACCCCGTTGATGTTGAGCAGAAACGCCGTCAGCGAGTACACCTCGTCGGCAGTCAGCGTGCCCTCCCGATTGAGCGGCATGGCGCGATTGATGTAATCCCAAACGATCGTTGCGTGCGGCGCACGGAGTGGCAGGATTCGGCCGCGCCGCCAGAGCTCGGTTTCCGGACCGGCTTTCGCCTTCAGTGCCGGGGCCCTACCCTCCATCCCCGTCGCCCCATGGCATCCCGCGCACCCTTTCGAGCGATACAGCTGCGCCCCTTCCTTCACGGTTCCGCGCCCCGGCGGGAGCTCACTGCCCGTGGGACCGATGGAGATATCCGCCGCACGGAGCTGTTCAGCGCTCGGCGAGGTTCCAATCCCGTATTTCGGCGACTGTGCCAGCGCGGGGACGGCGCAGATCAGGGCTACGGGCAGAGGGATAAGGGCAGCCCTGAGCCCTAAGCCCTTTGCCCTTCTATGCGAGCCCATTGGTCACGCTCCCGTCGCTTCCCACCCGCCACGGCTGAATGGTGTTGTCCAGCCCGGGCGCGTTGAACGAATCCACCGGCTTGTTCCAGAACTTGGCCAGCTGCGCCCGTGTGGGTTGAACCTGGCCGACTTCGTCGGTGCAGCGCGACATCAGCTCGGTCTGGTTTCCGTCCCAGTTCCACGCATAGCCGAACCGGGTATGTGCCATCCGCTGCGGCGTTCCTTTAATCACGGCGTCATTCCATTTCTTGCCGCCGTCGGTCGAAACCTCCACCTTGCGAATCGCTCCGCCACCTGACCAGGCGAGACCGCTGATCTCGTAGAAGCCCTTGCCAGGGAGCTGCTGCCCGCCGGAAGGGTACGTGATGACTGACTTCGGTCCGACCTGGTAATTCAACGCGGCATCTTTCTCGTCCTCGCGCAGATGGCCGAAATCGTTGTAGTTCATGTAGTACCGATCCACCAGCTTGATGCGCCGCAGCCACTTCGTGTGGAAGATGCCTTCGAAGCCGGGGACCATCAGCCGCAGCGGGAAGCCGTTCTGCGGGCGCACGGCTTCGCCGTTCATGCCGTAGGCGATGAGACAGTCGTCCATCGCCTTCGCCACCGGCATGCTCGATGCCCCCTTCACTTCTTCCGCGCCTTCGGCCACGAACCAGGAGGCACTGCCCTTGACGCCGCATTCCTTGAGCAGCGTTGACAGCAGCACGCCGGTCCATTCGGCGCAACTCGTCATGCCGTGCGATTCCTGAACCGTCTTGGCTCGCGGCGACGTCCGGTTTCCGGCGCACTCGATGAAATGCAGCCGCGTCACCGATGGAAAGCGCTTCAAGTCCTCCATGGTGAACGTCAGGGGCCGGTCGACCAGACCATGGATCATCAGCGTGTGCGAGCGCGGATCGATGTCCGGGAGGAACGATCCACGGGTCGTCGCGAAGTAGTGAAGAGAGGATGGCGTCACCACGCCGACCGAGTCCTGAAGCGGCGTTGCCACATGGAACGTCAGCCCGAAGTTATCGGGTGAGGGGCGGCCGCCGTGGGGGATGCGCACCGACGTCACATACTTTGAGCGAGTGCCGTAGGCGATGATCTTGTCTTCGTCGCCCCTGATCATCGGCGGCGCCGCACCCGCCGTCGTCCCTTCCTGGGCCTGCGTCTGGCCCACGACGGGCGCGACTGCTCCGAGAGTCATCCCGCCGGCCAATGCCGCGCCGCCTTTCAGCAGTTCCCGTCGATCGAGGCGTTTCGAACCCATTGGTCGTCTCTCCTTCAATAGATGAGGCTAAGAGGGCTCCCCGTGGTCGCGAGTATACGCCGATCAAGGGATGCACGGTTGGAATCGGCGTAACAGATTCGAGGCCGTTTTGAGGCACTGATCGGCCGCGGCGTCGCTCCTGTGAGCGGATGCGTGCGGCACGAGAGTTGCCCCCGGGTCGCGCGGGCAATGTCACGCCGGCTGCTTCTCTGCATCGCGCTCAGCCTGGTCGTCGGGCGTTCCGCGATTGGCAAGGTTCCCATTCCGGTCGAATCACCGGTGCCGCCCGTTGAATCAACGGTGCGGCCGGTTGAATCACCGGTGCCGCTGGCGCGACCGGGCGTCGAATTGAGCGGAGTCGTCACCATCGGCGGTCAACCCGCGTCGAACGTCCGCCTGACGTTCCAGTCGAATCGGAACCCTCAGCGGGAGTGGCGCGCGCGAATCAGGCCCGATGGGACGTACCGCGTCAAGCTCCAGGGCGACGCTGATCTCGTCTGCGCCAGAGTCGAACGGAACCGACCGCTGAACAGCCATTCCGATTGCCGCCGGTTCGCAGCGGGCACCCATCGAGTGGACTTCGACTTTCCGCCCGGCGTCATTCGCATCGAAGTGCCGGCCTTCCGCCGCCGCGTGGAGTGGGCGTCGATCCGAGTAGAAAGCGCCCACGACAGCGCCGGCCGCTCGTTCAAGCCGGGCAAGGGATTTCGCGGCGATTACTTCGCGGCGGAATTCGGCACCTACATCGTGACGGTGATGGACCCGGAGCAGCAAAAGCTTCTCGCCTCGTGGCCCGTGACGCTGACGGCCGATCAACCGATGGTCGGCCTGAAGCTGCCAGTCTCCCGAAAGTAGATCCTAGCCTTACTGGCCCGGCGCGATCTCGAAGGGAATCCTTCGCGTGACCGATGGTGATGGCGCGCCGGACCGTTGTGCGCCGACCGTCAGCACATACTCTCCAACGGCATCCGGAACGGTCCAATTGGTTCGGAACCTCACCAGGCCATCTGATGTTGGCGCTGCCTTTTCAGCGTGTGAAAACAGCGGAGACCCGTTGCCCGTCGAGACGTTGAAAACGATTTCCACACTCCGCCGCGGCGCTGGCTTTGTGTTGTCGTAGACCTCGACAAACGTGGTCACCTCATCTCCCGGTGCAAATGACCGGACCGCCGTCGGTGGTCCGGGAAGGTCGTCGGCCAGAAGAGGATCCGGCTTGAACGTGGGCGTCCGGGACTGTTCAACGGATGAGAGGACGATGCCGCTCATGTTGAGATCGCCGTCCGAGAAATTCGGGACCTCGATGTCGAGACGGACGCTTCCTCGCTCGGGACCTTTCGCCGCCCCGGCCACTCGCACCTGATACCGACCAGGCTTCAGGTTCAGACGCGGGAGCCAGCGGAAGCCCTGCTCGCGTACGCGCGTACCGGCCGCCGATGCAGGATTCCAGTCGAACTTTCGTACGTCGCGCGCCTTAGCTACAGCGTGCTCGTCGAGCGCGACAACGGCGAACTCGATGCCGGAGCCTCCGACGCGCGCTCCCTCGACGACGATCGCAACCGAGGCACCCCGGCCCGAACGAAAGGCGGCTGCGGAGACGGAAAGAGGAATCGCGGTCGCCGGAAATGTCGCGGCGAGGGTCTCTCTCAAAGACGGACTATCGTTCGTGCCTGTGTCGCGGGGAGAAAGGTAGCCGCGGCGCGTGACGACGCGGACGCCGGGCCGGTTCACCTTCACCTCGATGCGGTGATACTTGCCGTCTCGGCGCGCAATGTTCGTGTAGTAGCCGAGAGAGTAGTAGGTCCCAGTAACGCGCGCGAGTCGATCGAGGCCCTCATCGACGTTGTTGTTGGCGATGACGAACCCGCCCGTATCGTCTGCCAGCGAGTACATCCGTTCGCGCGATATTGCAAGCTCGTCGCGAATCGTCGCTGCGTCTGCCATGCTCAGGTCGGCGAGCTGAATCGATTCGTCAGCCAGTGCGGTCAGGCCCCGCGGGTCGATGGGGTAGATGGGCACGCCGGACCTAAGCGGGTGGTCGGCGCCGGTCGACTGGTTGAAGAATGTAAAGCCCTCCAACTCAGTGACCATCGGGATAGGGTTGCCTTCCGTGACGAATAAAATCGCTCGACTGCGTGCGCCAACCGATCCCATGGCGGCGACTGCGTCGGCGAGCAAGGTATACGTCGTGCGGGCGCCTGCCACAGCTTCTTCGAGCGTGGGTGCCGGCGTCCGCGGGGGAGGCGTGGGGTGGTCCCCCCCGCCTCCCGGCGGACCATTCATCGAGCTTGCCCTGTGCGCGATGCTCATTAGCCTCTGAACCGTGGGCGAGCCGCCCGAGTCACCGAAGACGCGCGAGGCGGCCGCGAGCAGGCGACTCTTGTCGGCGGTGAAATCCTGGAACACCCGGCTGTAACCGGTGCTCACGAATGCGGCCTGATCGTTCGGGCCGAGATGCCGCAGGATGAAGTTCCTCAAAAGCTCACGCAATGGACCGGTCCGCGCTCTGTAGATGCTCGTTTCGTCCACGATGACGAGGTACGCAATCCCGATTGGGCCGTCGTCACCTGATTCACGGACGTTCGATGCTGTGTCGGCACGAACGATCGGGATTTCTGGAGCTTCCTGACGAATCGGCGTCCACGGCAGATCGATCGCCGCGAACGAGTTGAGATCCTGGAGAACGCCGTCCTCGAACACCTGGAACAAATCCGGGGTCAGACCTCTAACGGGTTCCTTGTTCCCGTCGAGGACGCGAACGTCTACCTGGACGTGTTCGATGTCGGACCGGAAGGACGGTCGGGACGGTTGTGACGTCGCCTGAGCGAGCAGGTACGCCGGAGCGGCTATCGCGCTCGCGAGCAGGAGCGCTCCTGGCGCTCTACTCGCGACGGTACTCCGCATCGATCACCTCGTCGGCCTGAGGCATCGGGCCATAGCGTCGCCCGCCCAGCAGCGCTGCACGGTGGAAGGCGACTGCCGCCGCTGGACAAATGCGCACAAACATTTCCAGGGCAAAGATGACGAACCCGATATCGTCAAGCTGTCCCAACACCGGAATGACGTCCGGAATGGCGTCGATCGGTGAGATCAGGTATACGGCTGCGAGCACCGGGACCGCTTTGACCAGCAGAGGCACGCGCGGTTCGCGGAGCAGCCGAGCCGCAAGGCGCGCGTGCGCGATCAGTGTGCTCAGGACTCCCGGTTTCTGCAGCGATGAGGTGATCCGGGCCATGCAGACATTGTCGCCCAAGTCAGGCCCTCGATGACGCACCCGAGCAGGATCAGCACCGGCGGAACGGCCAGCACAACAAGTGCGTGACTGGTAAAAGCGCCGCCCGACCGCGCGGCCCCGTTTGCGAGCGGAATCGCGAGTGTGACGGCGTAGTAGGCGGCCAGGGGGATCCAGGGGGTCAAGACCTGACCCCTACGGTCGAGCCGCTGGACCAGCACGTAGAGCAGTACCAATCCTCCGAAATACACCACGATTCCTTCGAGACGATGGACGTCGGCTGCGCTCAATAATGGCCACGGGTGAGCGGCGAGCCACATCGCGACGGAAATCCGCGCGGCGTTGACGATGACGGCCGCCGAATAGCCGGCCAGCAGGCTGACGCCAAGCACTTGCGCAGCCGTGCGGATCGAGCCGACCCGGTGGAAGAGCGTGTAGGTCACCATCGCGAAGGCCGCGATCATGAAATTGACACCGGCGCACGACTTCTCGATCAGGAACAAGTGTTCCCGCGACAGATACCCTTCGCCCGGCTGGAACGTGAACGTCGCTCCCGTCACGACGCCAACCAACCACGTCGTCGGACTCAGGATCCACAGAAGATCGTCGGGACCGGCGTCGGCGTAGTGCCGCTTCAGGCCCCAGGCGGTCACCGCCGCCGCGCCGGCGGCGATGACCTTGGCCTTCATGCCGATGCTCCCGACCGGCGCCAGTGTCGCATCACGCTCACGCACGCTAGCGTTGCGATCAGAATCGCGCCCAGCCACATGATGTCCGGTTCGGATCCGCTCGTGACGCCGACGGCGAGATCCGACACGCCAGCCGGAAGCGGCAGCGGTTGATCCACGCCAACCGCATCTTCAGTCGCGCGTCGAATGATTTCCTGCACCGCGACGAACGATGTGTAGCGTGTCAGCAAGCTGTAGGTGAGGCCCAACGACGTAATGGCCGCCACGCGCTCCTGGTCCGGAGTACTCGGGCCAAAGTCCGAGAGATCGGCGATGCGCGTGCGGGCCCACAACTGCCGCAGCGCCCGATGATTCGCGTCGGCGTTGGCAGCCGATACTGGAATCGACGTCCGATACGGCCCACGACCGGTCCGCCCCGAGATGTCGATCGATCCGACGGCGCTGCCGCGCCACTTTCCGATCACCACGATCGGGCGGCTGGCGAACAAGTCGGGGATCGTGGCTGGTTCGACGTCGTAGACGTCGAGTCCTGTAAACCTCACATCGATCCCGGTGAGAACGGGCGTATCGATGTACCGCCGCAGCTTCAAAGCAGCCTCGGCGGCGGCGTCGGGCTGCGTCACGATGAACGGTTCGCCAAGTCCCGCTTTCGCGACGCCCTCGATCAGGAACCGGTTCACACTGCTGCCAATCCCGAACGCGAAGAAATTAACCTCGTCCCGCTGCTCGCGGATGTAGTCGAACACGGCCGATTCGGCGTCGATATAGCCGTCCGTGATCAGCACGACGCTGCGTGACACCCCGGCCTGGCGATGGACGGCGACGGCATCCTTCAACGCACTCAAGAGCCGCGTTCCGCCGCCGCCGGGGCGCTGACCGACGAACCGCAGGGCGCGCGCGAGGTTGGCGCGCGTTGCAGGGACGGACACGGTCGAAAACCTGTCCGAGCCGTCAGCAAACAGCACGACGTTGAACGCATCGGTCGGCCGGAGGACGCCGGCGAGGTCGCTCATCAGCTGCCTGGCCGTGTCCAGCGGAAAGCCGTGCATGGATCCGGACACGTCGACGACGAAGATGTATTCACGCGGCGGCACCTGGTCCGGTTCAACGGCTTGCGGCGGCTGCGCCATCAGGAGGAAGAAGTTTTCGTCGCGGCCTTGATAAAGAAGCAGTCCAGAGGCGATCTCTGCGCCAGCCAGCCGGTAGCGCAGGACGACGTCGCGGTTGCCGGACCATCGCTCGGAGTTGGCGAGCGCGATCTCCGTTCGCAGGCCGGCGGCGCGGACATCGAGCTGATGTGTCGGGGAGCCGAGTTCCTGGATCGGCACGGCCGTCGTCAGCACGCCCGTCATGTGGAATTCACTGCGCGAGTCTTCTCCCTCGTGCGTATACGGAGCCTTGACGAATTCGTCGCCCGGCGCGGCCTGGCTGACGCGCGTTTCGGAGTAGCGCGGCCCGACCACCGTCGGGTAGACGAACTCGTAGACGCTGTCGGTCGGGACCAGCAGCTCCGTGTACTTGAGCTCGACGACGACGGTGTCGCCAGGCATCACGTTGGCCAGCTTCATGGAGAAGACGTTCGGACGGCTCTGCTCCAGCAGCGCGGCGTTCTTGCCTTCTCGTTTGGCGGCCTCGAATTCGCGGGTGGCGCGCTCGCGCTCCCTGATCATGGCCACCGTCCGCACCTCGCCAACCGTCATCGTCATGCCATAAACCGCGGCGCGTGTGGAGGCTGGAAAGATGTAGCGCGCGTGGATGGGACGCGAGCCGTGATTTTCGTACACCTGGCGAACGCTCACGTCCGCAATGACACCGGCGATGGCAACCTCCACGCGAGTGTCTTTCAAGGGCAGCTGGTCGATCGAAGGGTCTCCGCCTTCGATGAAGAAGTACGGCGACAGCGTTCTGTCTGCGCGTCGTGGTTGGTCCTGTGCCGCCGCATCGAGCGGCGGCACAAGGACAGAGAGGGCGAGAGCAATCAGGGCGCGGAGCGCGGGTCTCATGATGAGTGCTCCTACTTGATCGCCGGGAGCGGTGCTTCTGGTCCGCGCTTGACCGCTTCGACGCGGGCCAGGTTCTGCTTGGCCTTTTCGTAGCTTGGGTCGGCCGTCAGCGCATCGGAGTACGCCGTGGTCGCGGCCGTGAACCGGCCGGTGTGCTCGAGCGCCATGCCGAGGTTGTTGTGGAATTCGGGGACGTCCTTCCGAAGCTCCACCGCGCCGGCTAACAGAGGGACCGCTTCGTCGGCGCGCTTGCTCTCGAGCAACAGCAGTCCGAGATTGTTCATCGACCAGGCATCTCGCTCGTCCAGCTCGATCGCGCGCCGATACGCTTCCACCGCTTCGTCCGTCTTGCGCAGCGCGGCATAGGTCCGGCCAAGCAAGCGGAAGACGTCCGATGATTCCGGTTCGATCTCCGATGCGCGGGTCAGCCGGTCGGCGGCCTCGTCATACCGTTTCAGGTCGATGAAGACGCGGCTCAAGTTGACGAGGCTCTTGACGTGATGCGGATCGATACGCAGCGCCTTCTCGAAGGCCACCTCGGACTTCGGCAGGTCGCCGTGCTTCCACGCCGACAGCGCGAGCATGTAATGGCCCCAGGCGTTGTTGGGGCGCCGGTCGGTATAGCCCTCGAAGATCGCGACTGCGTCCGCGTACTTTTTCGCGCGGTAGGCCGCCTCGCCGTCAGCGAACGAACCGCTGACCTTCGGCGGAACCGTCCCGATGAATCCTTCGCTGTCGGTCGGCTGAACGACGGGCGGGACCGGCGCGACGGGCGGTGCCATGACCGGCTTCTCCTGCGCGAGCTGCTGGTTCTTCGCGTGAGGCTGTTTCTTGTCGCCGCCCTTGGAGCAGGCGGCCACGCCGAATGCCGCGACCAATAGCGCGACGGTGACCTGACGGGTGCGTTTCATATGCCCTCCAGTTGCCGGTAAGGGCAAGCGGACGGCCACCGCACGCACGGGCGAGCGACGCGTCTAACTGTTTGTGAAGGAGAGGGTTATGGCAGGCGAGTCGCGGCGAAAGGAGTGGCGCCGTGGTCCCACGGACACACCTAGTCAGTCGTCAGTCCACAGTCCACAGTCGACAGTCCACAGTCATCAGTCCACAGTCTTCAGTCGACAGTCTTCAGTCGACAGTCCACAGTCGACGGTCCACAGTCGAGAATCCACAATCCACGACTTGCGTGCAAACTAGGGCCGGTTCTTGCGGTCTTCTCTCTTCAGATGAGCAATCAGACCGGTCAGCATTTTGGCGATCTCTTCGTACAGGTCAGAGAGGTCCTTAGCTTCAGACTGCGTGATGTACCCGCGCTTCACGGCAACTCTGAACTGGGTCCGGATCTCGTTGCTCGAACCGCGGGAGCGATAAAGGTAGCTCGCGAAGTGCCGATCGGTGCTTTGCGAGAAACCCTCCGGGATGACCGAGACTGCTCGTTCAGACGAGGAGCTGATCTGATCGCGCAAGCGTCTATCTTGGTCAAAACACGGGCGAGTCAGTATTGCAGAAACTGCATGGGAGGCAGCGAGCGCTTTCTGATAAACGAGCAATTCTTCGACACATTTCGCGTGCATGCCTCGAGTGACGCAGAACCCATGCCGTCCATCACAATGGCACTGACGACTGACGACTGACGACTGACGACTGTTGACTGTTGACTGTCGACTGTCGACTGTTGACTGTCGACTGTTGACTACCGCCGGCTCAATCCGTGTCGGCGCATGATTTTCAGCAAGCTGGAATGATCCGAAAGCCCGAGCGCTTCGGCGGTCCGCGTGACGTGCCACTCGTGCTTGTCGAGCGCCGCCAGCACGATCTGCCGCTCGGCCTGCGCTTTCAGCGCCTTGAGCGAACCGGGCGGACCCGCCTCACCGCCCGCTTCGTCCCGTTCTTCCCCGCGAATCTCCGGAGGAACGTCCGCCGCACCGATGACGGCCTCGTCTGACGCGATCAGCATCCGTTCGAGGCAGTTGCGCAGTTCCCTGACGTTGTTCTTGCGCCAATCGTAGGCGGTGAGCAGCGCGACGGCATCCGGCGCAACGCCCTTCGGCCGGACGCCGAGGTGCGCGGCGATCGTGCGAACCAGATGGTCGACAAGCACCGAGATGTCGGACAGTCGATCGCGCAGCGGAGGGACCCGAACCGTGTGGACGTTGAGGCGATAGTACAGATCCTGTCGAAAGCGCCCGGCGTCGATCTCGCGTTCGAGGTCGCGGTTTGTGGCGGCGACGATTCGTGCGGATACCGGGATCGGTCGATCGCCGCCGACCCGCGTCACCGTCCGCTCTTCGAGTACGCGAAGCAGCTTTGCTTGCGCCGGCAGCGGTAGCTCGCCGATTTCGTCGAGGAACAGCGTGCCAGACCCGGCGTTTTCGAACGCGCCGCGCCGCAGCCGATCGGCGCCGGTAAAGGCGCCGCGCTCGTGGCCGAACAGCTCGCTCTCGACCAGTTGCTCGGGCAACGCCGCGCTGTTCACGGCCACCATCGCGGCCTTTCCGCCGGACCTGCCGCGCCGATGAAGTTCGCGCGCCACCAGTTCCTTGCCCGTTCCGCTTTCGCCGACGATCAGCACGCCGCTCGGTATCGGCGCCACTCGCGCAATCGCCTCGCGGAGCGATCGCATCGCTGCGCTGTCGCCGATGAGCGGCGTCTCGCCGTCGAACCGCGACCGCAGCGATCGGACTTCCGTCATCAGTCGTCCGCGCGAGACCGCGTTCTCGATCTCCTGGACGACGCGCTCGATCGGTTCGGCCTTGTCGACGAATCCGTACGCTCCGAGCCGAACCGCCTGGACGCAGCGATCGTAGCTGCCAGTCCCGGTGTAGACGATCACCGGCGTATCGATCCCGCGCTGCTGCAGGCGCCGCAACACTTCGAATCCATCGACCCCCGGCATCTCCAGGTCGAGCACGACACAGTCGACCGGTTCACGCGCGAGGACATCGAGCGCTTCGTCCCCGCCCCCGGCCACCAGCGTGTGATAGCCGCCGACGCGCTTCAAGTCGTAGGCGTACTGCTCGGCCATCGTGGCCACATCGTCGACGACCAGCACATGCGTGTTCATCGGCGTGTCTGACCCTTCGCTGGAATGTCGACCATCATGCGCGTACCCTGGCCGGCCTCGCTCTCGACGGCGATGGTGCCCCCGAGATCCATGACCAGCCGCCGCACGATCGAGAGGCCGAGGCCGGTGCCGCCTTCTTTCGTAGTGTAGAAGTCGTCGAAGATCCGTTTCGACTCGTCCGCGGACATGCCGCGGCCGCTGTCCGCGACCGTGACCCTGACGAGGATCGGCTCGCGTTCGCGCTCGACGACGCGAGTCGTGACCGTGATCCGGCCCTGCCTCGACGGCAGGCTGTCGACGGCATTGGCCGTCAGGTTCTCGAGGATGCGGCGAAGCGCGATCGGGTCGCCGAGAATCGTCGGGACATTCGCCAGGTCGATGGCAAATTCGATGTGCTCGTGGCCTTGGGCGCGTACAACGTCGGCAATCAGCGCGTTCACGTCGCATTCGCGCCGGTCGAGCGGCGGCGACAGCCGCTGATAGCTGGTGGCGAGCGTCTCGAGGTAGGCAAGGCTGGAGTCGACGGTTGGCCGCCGTTCGGCGAACACAGCGGGAAGCGCCCGCGGATCCGCCTGTTCGACTTGCGCGAGATGGCGCATCACGTTGCGCAGCGGGATGAGCCCGTTCTTGATGTCGTGATTGACCTGGCGGGCCAGCTCGCCAACGGTAGCGCGGCGTTCGGCCTCGCGGACGCGAGCGGTGCTGGTACGGAGCCGCGCCGCGAGGTCGCCGAGCAGCCGCGACAGACTGCCGACCTCGTCGCTGCCCGAATCGAATTCGACGTCGAGGCGATCGAGATCGAGCACGGCGGTCTTTTCGGCGAGGACTGCCAGCGGCTTGCTGATGCGCGACGAGACCCATACCGCCAGGAGAAGGGCAGTGAGGCCAGTCCCTATCGCGGTCAGCAGGAACCACGAATCCGCGCTGCGAAGAAGGTTTCGGAGCGGCGTCAACGGCTGGGTGACCTCCAGCCGTGCCTGCCCAATCTCCGAAAGCCCTTCCGGTGCGCTTCGGATTAACGGCAGGTGGAGTTCGCCAACGGCCGAGTCGTCGGTCGTCGCCGGCTTCTTGGGCGCGGTCGACAGTTCGCCACCCGGGTACTGCAGCGACACGATGATCGCGCGATCGCGCGCCAAGCGCGCGAGAAACGCTTCGTCGACGGCGACGCCGCCGACGAGGGTGAACGAGCGGCCGCTGAGCAGGAAGGTCCGCGCACGGGCGAGCGCAGGAAACTCGCGCTCCGGGCTGCGGGCCGCGATCAGCGCCACGTCACCGGCGCTGCCGAGCGCCGCCGCCAGTCCGGGCTCGCTGCGGCCGTGTTCGTTTCGGAAGTGGCCGGAACTCAGGATTTGGCCATCGCTGTCCTGGATCTGCAGCATCGAGAGCCCGGTGAGCCGCATCGCCCTGCCCGCGTAATCGAGCAGATATTCCCGATCTGATTCGAGGCCGGCCACTGCGGCGCCACGGAAGCGGTTGTCGTTCAGCAGCTCACGCTCGAGCGACACCAGCCGCTCTGCAACGCCGCCGCTCTCGTGCGCCAGATCTTCGCGAATGACGTCGACCACCCTGTCGACGCGGAGCTGGTATTCCTCTGAAAGACGACGGTTCATCTCGCGGCGAAGACCGAACGCCAGCAACGCAACTGGAATCACGACGACGGCAGCGAAGGCGAGGAGCAGGCGGGTACGGAGGCTCATCGCGATCCGGGTGTGGTCACGCCGCCAATCAGGATTGCGCCATCGAACTCCGTCGTCGCGCCCGACGGTCCGTGCCGTAATATGGCCTGCAGGCGCGTATCCACGAGCGGAATGATCGTCCAGGGCTTGACCGATGGGATGCTCTCCATCAGCGCACCGAGTTCAGGGCACGGTTCGAGCGGTCGGCTCACCACGGAGAGAACGTAACCGGCGTCGGTGCCCAGCCGGCGGACGTTCGCCAGATTCTCTCCGGTCAAACCGGTTGCGCGCTGAAAGGTCCGGCGCGGCCGGTCTGGTAGAAGCGCGTCGAGGAAGGTTGCCGCCGCGGCGCCCGAGGCTCCCACCAGGCCCACGAACCGCTCGGAGAGATCGCGTGCCGCTCCGTCATTGGCGTCGTAAACGACACGCGGAGTAGGGGGCGGTCCAAGTCCCCCATCCAGAGGAATGAGATCGCACCCGGGGGCACGCTCCCACCAGAACGGACCCTGCGCGCCACGCGACTCGCCCCGAACCGCATCGCCGGCCAGCGCCCGTCGTGCCTCCTCCGAGAGTGAAGGTGACCCCGGTCTCCGGCCGGGTAGAAGAAGGACTAGCGTTTGCTGCCACGCGAGCGGCACCCGCCGAACCTGCGGCAACGACGCCGCGTAGTCGAGCGTCGCCGGATCCCGTGTCACCAGCAGGTCCACGCCCGCATCGAGAAGATCCCGCTGGTCACGGGGAGCGACGAGAAACCGAAGAGCCGGGAGGTTGTCTCGGCTGACGGTCAGCTCAGAGCGGCCGAGCTTTCGGGCTGCGTCGCCGTCTGATGCGATGCGACTGGATCGCGTACCGAGCGGCCACGCCGATTCAGCCACCCGTTTGGCAATGGCCAGGCTGGGATGCGCAAGGGCGACCGGCGCGTCGAACCGGTCAACCCTCAGTTGGATGACGAGGGTTCGCTCGTCAACGACGTCGACCCTGATGACGTGGCCGCCTACATACGTCGGGAGGCGGTTGTCACTGTCGTTGCGAATCCAGCTTGCGCGTACATCCGCGGCCGTGACAGGCGTTCCGTCGGAGAACCGAGCGTTCTCGCGCAACGTGACGATCCAGAGGCGGCCGGTCCCGTGGTCGAGCCGCCAGGACGAAGCCAGGCCCGGACGCACGCGTCCCATGCAGTCGACCCGGACGAGTGTCTCGTAGAGCTGATTGAAGAGCAGTCGCTCGCTCCGGTTCGTCGGACGCGGTGCGTTGGACGAATCGATCCGATCGGTAAGGCCCACGGTTGCGATCGGCTCGCCGGTGGGCGGGATCAACGCGCAGTCATCTGGGGCGGCTTCAATCTGACGCGTCGTCTCGACCGACGACACGGGCGGCACTGGCGCCTGCGGATTGGCGGGGACGGAGACTGCTGGTCCACCTGTCCGCGAACTGCACGCCCCGGTCATCGCCTGAGCGCAAACGATGAGCGCGAACGTAGCGACTACGCGACGGATCGGCATCACCTCTGATCGATCATAAGCGCGCTCGATGGCAGCGGTGTGCAGGTGGGTGCCTGTGTTTCTGATCTGCCTTCATTGTAGGACGCAGGTCAAGAAACAAACAGACTGTCACCTGACGCGAAGGTCCGCTACCATCGCCGCCGCATGGCCACAGTTCAATCCGTTGTTCGCGACCCGGCGGCGCTGCCTCTGTTCAAGAGTCCTGAAGGGGAAGCCCGGTTCATGGAGGCGTATGATGCCGTCCTTCGCGCCTGGCCGGTGCCCTATCAAGAACTTGATCTGCCAACCCGACTTGGCAGCACGCACGTGATCGCGAGCGGCGCGCGCAGCGCCCCTCCGCTGCTGCTCTTGCCGTCGATGGCGGGGACGGCAACGCTATGGCGTCCGAACGTGGCCGCGCTCAGCGCACACTACCGGACTTATGCCGTCGACACGATCGGGCAAGTCGGCAAGAGCGCGCCGGCGCGGCGGATTCGCGATCGACAAGAGTGTGCCGAGTGGCTGGGTGATCTGCTCGACGCCCTCGACCTTCGTCGCACCGCGATCGTCGGCAGCTCGTACGGCGGATTCCTCGCCATGAATCAAGCCTTGTTGACCCCGGATCGGGTTGATCGAGTGGTTCTGATCAGCCCGGCCGGAACGTTCGTCGGCGGCCTCGTCTGGGTGTTCCTGCGCGCGAGGCTGAAACGGCTCTTGACCGGCGACAAGCGGCCGCGCGGGATCACCGACCTGCTTGGCGAGGGGGCCCGGCTCGACCCGAGCGACGCCGCGTGGGGTGCGCTGATGGCGGTGACCCTGTCCGATTCGGCGCGGCCGAATCTCGTCTCGCCCAGGGTCTTCAGCAAGGCCGAACTCGCAGCGAACCGGATTTTCACGCTGCTCCTGATCGGCGAGCACGAATTGCTCTACGAGCCGCGCGCGACGCTGCAACTCGCGATGTCCCGCATGCCCGGGCTGGCGGGCGCGATCGTTCCCAACGCGCATCATCTCGCCGCGCTCGCGTGTCCTGACGACGTTAATGTGCGGATCCTGCGTTTCCTTGGCGCAGCAGGCGGCCAGTCGGACTGATGGTCACGAAATTGCACCCGCAACGCGGCCAGGTTACGCATGAGCCGCGGCTGTTCGAAACTGACGAGCTCTGGCGCCTTCTGGATACACCTGCTCGCGATCACGACCCTCGTTGCGTCCGTCTCCTGCACCTCGACTGAACAATCGACCACCGCTCCTTCCGCCTCGCGATGCACCCCCACCCTTACCAACTCTATGGAAACGACGACACCTGACGGCGGGTCCGGGACGCTCTCGATCAAGCTGACCCGTGATTGCGCGTGGACTGCGTCCACCGGCGCCGCATGGGTGGGCATCACGTCGGCGGCGAGCGGTCAGGGCGACGGATCGATCACCTATCGGGTGGCCGCGAATCCCGACGGCGCGCCGCGCCACACGACCATTGATATCAACGATGCGAAGGCCACGATCAATCAGCAAGCGGCTGCATGCCGCTACACGGTGACTCCGCTGGCGCACGACGTCGCAACGGCCGGCGGCACGCTCACCATGAACGTACAGACCCAGGCCTCCTGCGAGTGGACGGCTGTATCTGAGGCCGCCTGGATTCGGATCAACGCCGGCGCGAAAGGGAACGGGGACGGCGCGGTGACCCTGGCCGTCGACGCCAGTAGCGGCGCATCGCGAACCGGTGCCGTCCGTGTCGCCGGCCAGTCAGTGACCGTGACGCAGTCGGCCGTACCCTGCACCTACCAGATCACTCCCGCTGCCGCCACGATTGCGGCTGCCGGCGGCACCGTAACCGCGACAGTCTCTGCGGCCGGTCATTGCCCCTGGACAGCCGCGTCCACCATAGGCTGGATGACGATCGCATCCAGTGCTGCGGCGACCGGCAATGGGTCCGTTCAGCTCGCCGTCGCCGCCAATCCGGCAGCGGGTCGCACCGGCACGGCAACGATCGCAACGCAGATCTTCTCGATCTCGCAGGCGCCGGCGCCATGCACCTTCACCCTCGCTCCGGAGACCATTGGTCTGCCGTCTGCGGGAGGGGATCGCAGCGTGTCGGTCACCGCCCGTAGCGATTGCGCATGGACGGCCGTGTCCAACGTCCCATGGATTACGGTGACCGCAGGTTCGTCGGGGAGCGGTAGCGGCACCGTCACATTCAACGTCGCCGCGAACGGCGGCGATGCGCGGAACGGTGCTGTGACCATCGGCGGGCAGACGGCCAGCGTCACGCAGGAAGCGGCACCGTGTACCGTTGGCTTCGCGACGACGAGCCAGACGTATGACGCACGCGGCGGCTACGGCTGGGTGGCAATCGCCGCTTCCCGCTCGACGTGCAATTGGGCCGTCGCATCGAATGACCCCGAATGGCTAGTGATTACTGACCGCGGGGTCGGAACCGGCAACGGGATCGTGAACTTCCTGGTGACGCCCAACATCGGCCCGCAGCGGGCCGGGTCGCTGAGTGTCGGCGGTCAGACGTTCTGGATTACTCAGAGGCAGCCGTAACGCGCGTTTAGGTTGCGCTATAGTCCGGGGCAACGCCAGACCGCTGGACACTTATGGGAGATCTGCTGCTGTTTGCAGCCGCCGGCTTCGCGGCAACGTTCGTCGATGGAGCCCTGGGGATGGGTTTCGGGCCGACGAGCTCCAGCATCCTGCTGGGGACGGGGCTCGCGCCCGCGGCCGTGTCGACGTCGGTCAATATCGCGAAGCTGGTGACGGGCATCGCGTCCGCCATCGCGCACTGGCGACTTCAGAACATCGAGCGACGTCTCGTGCTGGCGCTCGCGCTGCCCGGGACGGTCGGGGCGGTGTTGGGCGTCACCGTTCTCTCGCGCATCGACGGCCAGACGATCAGGCCGTATCTGGCGGTGCTGCTCACGGTGGTGGGTGTACGAATGCTGGTGCGATTCATGCGTCCACCAGCGCCTGCCGGCAACGAACCAGGCGCACCCGTGCACGGAACGAATACACACCACATCGGCGGGACAGCAGTCGCCGGGCTGCTGGGCGGCGTCACCAATGGGCTGATTGGGGCGTGGGGCCCGGTGGTCACACCCTATTTGATGAACCGAGCGGTGCCACCGCGCGTCGCGATTGGCTCGGTCAATACCGCGGAGGTGGCGGTGGCGTCGGCCTCTGCGTTCACGCTGATCGGATCGCTTGGCGTCGCCGGACTCGACGGCGCCATGCTGTTGGCAATGCTCGCTGGTGGTGTGGTGGCCGCGCCGATCGCAGCTTGGGTGATTCGGTTCGTGCCCACGCGGCCGATGGGCGTGGCGGTCGCGGTTCTCCTGCTGATGACCAACCTCCCGCAAGTGGCCAGTTGGGCCGGCATCAGATCCGGTCCGTTCAGCGGCGCCATGTACGCGGCAGTCATCGCGCTCATCGTCTTTGCCGTGCAGGCCGGTCGCGCTCGCGCCGACATTTCCGGCTACGAGGCGGACGATCCTTCACTGCAATGAGCACGATTGCACTCTCTCTCGGCGTCAGCTGATTCCTCCCTTGACACCTCGGTGACCCGGCCGCCACCATTTTCGTTGGCTCCCACCCCTGACCATCACCCCGTCGCGTTGTTGATGGAGGTGTCGCTGTGGCCGCATTCCGATCCGTGGTGGCGCTCGGAATCCTCACGCTAGGAGCAGTTGTCTTCTCGTTCCGAGGAGACCTTCACGCGCAACAAGACGATCGCCGCGCTCAATTCGAGGCCCTTGGCTGGCGCAAAGGGCCGACCGCCGGCGACCTCGGCCGAACGGCAAGTGTCACCGTGCCGGGCGGCTTCCGGTTCGTCGGGCATACCGGCGCGACGAAGTTCATGGAGCTCACCGAGAATCCCTCGGACGGAGACGAGCTCGGCGTGCTGTTGCATGACGACTCGTGGTTTGTCGTGTTCACCTTCGACGAAAGCGGCTACGTCAAGGACGACGAGAAGGACAAGTTGGAGGCCGACACGATCCTGACCTCGATCAAGAAGGGGACCGAACACGCCAACAAGGTCCGCGCCGAGCGCGGCTGGGCATCGATGGAGATTCTCGGCTGGCAGCAGGCGCCGTTCTACGATCCCGGCACTCACAACTTGACCTGGTCGATTCGCGGACGAAGCGACGGCAATACGACCATCAATCATTCGGTTCGGCTGCTCGGACGGCACGGCGTGATGCATGTCGATCTGGTCGCGGCATCGGACGAAATGGGCGAAGCGCTCCCCGTCTTCAACGAGATGCTCCATGGGTTCTCGTACAGGGAAGGTCACCGCTACGCGGAGTTCAAAGCCGGCGATCGCATCGCTCAATACGGCCTGACCGGGCTGATCGTCGGCGGCACGGGTGCCGCGTTGATCAAGACCGGGCTCCTGCAGAAGTTCTGGAAGCTGATCGTGGTCGGATTCATATCCTTGGCCGGGTTCATCAAGCGGCTCTTCACGCGCGACCGGTCCGAACCCACTCAAGAATCGTCCCGTGTTTGATTGGTGGGTCCTTCTCGGGATTGTCTACGCGTTGTACGTGGTCGAATGCGTGGCATGGATCGAGCGCGCCGCGTGGGTGTGCTTCACGGTCCCTGTTCGAGGTCGATGGAGGTGCACCCGCGGCAGCGAGCTGCCAGGCAACGATCGCGGCGGTTTTCTTCTTGCCAATCCTCTAAGCTCGTCGCCGGCGGTTGTCGTTTGTGGGCTGTGGCCGATTTCAATCAGCCCGGCCGGCGTCAGCAACGTGTCGGCAGGCGACCGGTCGACCCCTGAGGCGCCAGCCTTCGTCGCGTTTACCGACCTCCGAAGCGTGCGCGCCGATCTGAACGGCCTTTACGTGAACGGCCAGCTCTTCGCGCGCGCGTCTCTGCCGTTGTGCGGCGTTCTCAGCGGGCTCATCGAGAGCTGTCGCACGGCAGACATCAATCGGAGAGAAATCCAGATCAGGGAGGCGCTCGCCGCAGCAGTGGACGGCCGCCGGGTGCAGACGCGATGGACGGAGTGCCTTCAGCAGGCACGCGGCGTCCAGAAGTCGGCGGCGTTCCTTTTCTGGTACACCCTGGCTTTTGCGCCCGCGGTGATTGCCTTTGTCGGCCCGTATCCAACCTGGCCGTGGCTGCTGGCCGGCCTGGCGCTCGGTACGGGGGTGACGGCAACTCAGTACTTCCAGGCTCACGCCGCGTTGTATCCGGCGATGCGGTTTGAACGATGGGTGCAAGCGACGGCCATGATTCTGCTGCCGGTCGGGGCGATGCGTGCCGCCGTGAGCTTGTCGCGACCGGTCCTCGAGCCATTCAGCCCGTTCGCGGTGTTACCGAGCTTGTGCGGTGCCAACGGTGCCGCACGGCATCTGCGTGTGGCATGGTGGGACCTCCAGCGGTTGCCGGGGCGCGACAGTGTGGCCTCGGAATGGGCCGGTTGCGTCGAGTGGTGTCGGGCAGCGACGGTCTCGGCCGCTGTCGAGGCGATTCGCGCAGCCAAGGTCGACTTTCACAGCGCGCCCGAGAAGGAAGACGAGGGGAGTGTGTCGTACTGCCCTCGTTGTCACGGGCAGTTCAAGAGCGCCGGCGTGATGTGTCACGTCTGCGACGCGGTCGAGGTAGTGCCGTTCCCCGTCGCCTCGTGATTTTGGTCTGCGCATTGCAATGCGCACCCAAAGCCGTGACGGTCTCCCTCGCACCGCGCCGCTGGATCCGGCTCATCAACTGTCGGTCCAGCATCGTTGCTCTAGCGATCCTGCTCGTGGCTCCTGCTGCGGAAGTGTATGGCCAGGAAGTCGAAGGCGACTCTGTCGTCGTGTTCGACTTGGTCCGACTGGACGGCCCGACAGATTCACTGCAGTCACGTCCGACATTCGATCTTCAGGGACCCCAGGCGCAGAAGCCTCCTCCTCCCGCCCACACCGGTTTCAAGGCATTGCTTTTCGAGACGGCAAATGACTTCAGCCTCTACCCGCGACGCCCGTCGACATGGGTGATTCTCGGGATCGGCGGCGCCGTCGCGCTGCTGGTCCATCCATTTGACGACGAGGTGAATGCGAAGCTGGTTGGCTCGGACGCAGTGGCGCGTTTCTTTGCGCCAGGCAAGATCATCGGCTCGGGATACACGCAGACCGGAGTTGCCGTCGGGCTGTATGCGATCGGACGTTTCGTGCTGCCTCACACCGAGGGCGAGCCGAGAACCAACAAGGTGTCTCATCTGGGCTTCGACCTGGTGCGTGCGCTGATTGTGTCGGAAACCGTGACCTACGGCATCAAGATCGCGGTGCGAAGAGACCGACCGACCGGAGAATGTTGCGCGTTTCCGTCTGGCCACTCCGCCGCGGCCTTTGCCACGGCCTCAGTGCTCGAGCGGCATCTTGGCTATCGCGGCGCCTGGCCGACGTTCCTCATCGCGACCTACGTTGCCACGTCACGACTCCACGACAATCGCCATTTCCTGAGCGATGTGGTGTTCGGTTCAGCGGTCGGCATTTCGACCGGGTGGACGGTCGTCGGCCGCCACGGTCGATCGCAGTTTGCCCTGACACCCATGCCGGTTCCAGGCGGCCTGGGTGTGGCCTTGTCCCGCATGACACCATCCTCCTAGCGGCCTTCCTGGCTTCGATAGCAGTCATCCACCGACTTTGACGAGAACGGCCACGTACGCACGTCCGTCGCTGCTTTCCACGATCTCTCGCATGCGCCACCCTGTTCCGGCAAGAATCGCCTTGATCTCGGTGGGCGACACCAGGAGGTAATCGAACCAGGGGCCCTTGAACTCGCCAAACCGGACCCGAAGCCGAATCTGTCCACCCATTCGGCCCCGTTCACGATTCCGCCGCTGATAACGCAGGTGCGCAGCGACGCGTGTCGTGTACGGATTCACCGATTCAGCCAGAATGACCGCCTGTGGACTCGTGAGGCGGTAGAGCCGGCGAAGGAGACGTTTGGCTTTTGCGAAGCTGCCAAACAACCCGAAGTTGTTGCCGAACATCACGACCGTGTCGAACGACGCGGGGGCCAGTCGTCCGATCTGTTCGACCGCAAGGACACGCGCCTCTTTGACTCCACGCTGACGGCAGAGGCGAATCGCGAGCGGTGAGTTGTCGATGGCGGTGACTCTCAGCCCCTTCCGCTGCAGGTAGAGCGACACCCGGCCGGCCCCACAGCCGATGTCGAGCGCGCGGCCGCCCTTGACCAGGCGCATCGACTGACGCTCGTGTGCCGGCCATTTCTTGAAGTCCGCGAAATAGCGCCTCGGCCAGTCGCTCGCCGCGATGAAGCCGTCGTCTCGTTCGACAATCTCCTCTGCGTGACCTTCCGTCAGGCAGGCCCACAACTCGTGCCCGTAGGCATCGTGTGAGGCGGTGATCTTCGGCATCTAAAACTGCAAGTCTCTCATGACAAACGGCTTCGCCGGCGGCGCGCCGAGGATGCGTTGCAGGATCGAGTTCAACGTCAGGACGTCGTTGTCGAAGCCCCCATGGCTGTCGCTCTGCGAAGCGTTCGGCACGTCGTCGCCGGTGCCGGCAATGACGACGGCCTTCGGCGTGGTCGTGTCGTCGACGTGGAAGAGCCGCGCCACTTCGGCGTTCGGTGCCGGTCCGTTGGTCACCTGAACGAGAAAGCGCTGCATGCCGAGCAGCGGCAGGCCGCGGACACCCTCGAAGGCGTTGCTGACGAGGAACAGCAGCGACTTGCCGTACGGTCCGACGTCGTCGTCGAGCTCGCCCTGATCGCTCAATAGAAACAACGTCGGGAGGGGACAGAGGTTGTTGCGGATAGCCGGCATCATCAGCCGGGTGAAATCCGCGATGGTGATCGCCGGCGCCATGAAACTGATTGACTTGAAGTTCACGCCGAGGGTCAGGAGGTGTTGCAGCGCGTGCGCCGCGAAAATGCTGCCGGCGCTGTGCGCCACGACGTGCAGTTCCCAGTCGCGACGCTGCGCCGCGGTCAGTTTGGCCAGGGCCTGCCGGGCGTGCTGCACGAGGAGCTGAAGGCCGCCGCGCTGATCGCTCCGTTCCGACGCAAGCCGCGCGTTCTCCTTCATTTCCGCCCACAACGCAGTGCCGGGTCGGCTCACGGTCAGCTCGAACGTTCGATCCTTGGCCTCGACGAGATGATCGCGAAAGCGCGACATCCAATCGCCCGCTCGTTCATCGGCGTCGGACACGAAGTCCTGGATGACGCTTCGAATCGTCTCCTTGGCGCCGCTTTCCCACATGACGTGCAGCGGGTAGATCTCATTGGCCAGGAACACGTCGCGGAAGGCCACCACCCGCTTCGCGACGCCGGCCTCGTCGTTCAGGCCGCCGTGCAGGTAGAGCATGATCCGCTTCGTCTTCCAGTTCTCGGCCGCTGCCGGTATGGTGTCGGAGAAGAGACGGCGCAGGTCGTCCTCGGTCGTCCAATAGTCGCCGTTATCCGACAGTAGCCCGTTGTTGCCGACGTCGACGATATACGGGCGGACCTCCGAGAGCGGGATGGTGGTGGCCGCGCGCTGAACGCCGGCTGTCGTATCCGCGGCGCCGCTGGCCCAGAGATCAACGGTGACCGGAACGCCAACCTGGGCGACCCAGACGTCGGTGGCGTGAATCAGGTAGTCCTCGTATGGCAGCAGCGCGAAACCGCCCTCGCCCCAGTCGTCGCCCCAGGAGTTCTGGACGATGAACCCTTCGGAGGTGTAGCCGACGAACGCGACCGCGTGTCCGGCATCGGCCTTGCCGCGCCGCTCGATGACCGGCAGTCGCCATTTGTTGCTGACGCGGCGCGTCTTTGCTCCCGGATCGGCCCATCCTGCATGAACCATGAGCGTGACGTAGACAATGCCGACATCGGCGAGCGCCGCATGCATGTCGCGGACGTTCCGGTGCTCCACGCGGTAGTACGCGCCGCCTGGCACCCGCCGGCCTTCCAGAGCGCGGTCCTCGGTGAGGTGTTGCGGCCCGTGCAGAGCATCGGGCCAGGAGCGCCGCGAGCAGACGCCGTGCGCCATCCAGCCCTTCATCGCACCGCGCGCCGACGAGCCTTCGTATGTCTCACCCGGCCACTCGTCGAAGCGCCGCGCCATCTCATAGAGCATCCGCGGACTGACCTCGAAGCGTTTCAGCCCGCGCGACGCGCGGTGGTACTGGATGACGGCGGCCAGCGCGAAACCGGTGCACGCTCCTTCCTGTCCCTGATCGAGAATCGTCGGCACCCGGTCGCAGTTGACGATCGTGTCGGGCAACGGATCGAGCGCCGGCCGGTAGAGCCAGTCGCGGATGTCGATGCGGTCGGGCATGGCGTCCAACCGCTGTTGAATCTGCTTCTCGATGGTTCTTGGCACGGCTGGCGTTCGCCGCGACGCGCCAGACGGACGGGTGGTTTTGGGCTGCGTTGTCGTGCGGATCGCCCGCAAGGCGCGCGGAGCACTTCGTCGTGCAATCGCCATCGCTCCTCCTGTCGGCCGTCATGTGTTGAGCGAGGCGCCATGGTGCCATACACTGTCCTGCGGCGAAGGGCCATTTTCGCAATTTGATTGATTGCCAGCTCAGGCGTCGGGACCGCCAGTGTTCGGTGCGGTCGTGGCTGCGCTTCCGATCAACAATGCACGGCGAAGGACTACTGAAGTGGATCAGGAAATAGACGGACCGGTGGAGCCGCTCGGAAAGGTCATTCAGCGCTATCGAGTCGAGCACGCGACGGTCGTCGCGCACCAGCGCGAGCTGGAACGTCGTCGCGTGGCCGTGCACGCAGCGGCGGCGCGGGACGCTTCTGACGTTGTCGTCGCCGCACGTCGAGACATTCGTGGTGTGCTGCTTCGGGCCCGTCAGGAGTTGGCCGCCATCACCGCTCAAGTTCGCGAGGCCGGTTTCGAGTCTGGAGCTGGTGGGTCGCCTCAGCCGAGCGTCGGCGACGATTTCCACGCGTCTGCGTCGCGAGACATCCGCAACGCGCTGCGCGAGGCGCGCTCCGAATTGGCGGCCCTGTCCAATGAGACGCCAAGCCCGGGCGTGTCGACCCCTTCACTTCACGAAGTGAGCGCTGCCTCCGCTGATGATTGGAGCGAACAAGCGGGGGCGTCTGACGCGGTCGAAGAGAGCGCCAAGCACTCGCGGAGCGCACGGGGTGCGTCGCCGTTCCGCTCACTGTCGTGGCGGCACCTGGGGGTGTTCGCTGTCGTTGCCATCACATTCGTGGCGCTGCGAACGTCTTCGAAAACCGAGGTTGCCGCCAGCATCCCGAGCCCGGGCCCAGCGACACCGTCAACCCAGGAATCGAGCAGCAAGGCAGCGGCCCTCGAGCAGGCTGACTTGAGCCCCGCGGCGACGCGCGGGTCGGACGTGCGTCCCTTGAAACCGGCGTCCGCCAGCGGCATCGCGGCGGCGACCAAACCAAACACGCCGGCCCCTGTGGCGGTTGCCAAGCCGACGGCTGCGCCGCCGACGCCAGAGCCGCCGAAGCGCACCGCGACCATTGCTGATGACGCCACGGCCGAACGTACCATTCTCGAACGACATCAGCGGTGGTTTGAGGCGTTCAACCGTGGCGATCGTGCGGCGATGGCGTCATTCGCTTCAGCCAACTTCTCGCTCGCCGATCAGCGCTCGGATCGCGCACCTGCCGTGCCCGGCCGGGTGGAACGCACGACCCGCGACGTACGCGTACGCGTGAACGGCATCGGAGCGGTGCTCTCCGGCCAGATCGCCGAGACGACGACGGCAGGCGAAGCAGTTCCGGTGGCCATGCTCTCCGAGGTCTGGATTCGACGGGGCGAGGAATGGCAACTGGTGAGCGCGCGGATGGTGCCGGTCGACGCGGTGCCGAAGACGTTGCAATGAGCTCGACGCTCCGGCGCGAGATCTACAGGTCGTCGGCCAACTCGATCGCGATGACGTAGCCATCGGCATCGACGTCGTCCGTCACCTCGAAGTGCCGGTGGGTGCCATCCTTCGCCAGCCGGACGATCACCTTGACCTCGGCGCCAATCGGCTCATACGCCGCCTCCACCGTCCCGTCGTCCCAATACAGGCGTACGCGTCGTCCCTCGCTCATTCATGCATTGTGCACTGGCTTGCTCATTTCACGACGGTCAACGTGACGTCGATTCGCACCACCTCGCCGGTCACCGCATCGGCCGCATTCGTGAACTGCGTGGTCTGACCGTCTCTCAGGACGGCGCTGTTGGTGAATCTGAACGATCGAAAGGACGGAGCGATTCGCGGTGTTTGGAGCTTCGGTTGCTGGTCGTCACCGAGGACCGACGACTGCTCGATGGTGAGTTGGACCTCGAAGGTCGCCTCGTCCACTGCGCGAATCGTGCAGTCGATGTTCGTGCCGACGGGACGGTATTGAATGCCGCCGGCCGGAGGAGTCTTGCCGTCGGCTGACGGCGCTGCCGGCAGGCTTGAGATCGGCACCTCGGCTCCAATTCTCAGCCGTGCGAGTTCTCGACTGACCGGATTCGCCGCGACGGCCAGGGAGTACGGGGCGCTGGCGATCTTCTTCTCTCCCTCGAAGCGAGAGATCACGACCTGCACCCTGACCGGGATAGCTTTCGGCGCTGGCTTGTCCTGAGCGGTCGTCGCCACGACATTCGCCAGCATCAGCACGGAGACCAACGTCGCGATTTTCACGGATCGGCCTTTCATCGGGAACTCCTTGTTCATTCGGCGCTCGTATCAATCGGCGCGATCACTATCGGTTCGATCGTGATCTCGGCCACGCTCAATGGCGTGTCTTCCGAGACGTCTGGGACGGAATACGCCAACCCATTCTCGGCGACCATTCGCAGGAATCGCCGAAACGCCTCGCGCTCAGCCGCGGGCACGAGCACAGTCTCGGCGGCGTTGTGGCGCGTCACGGCCCGGGGCCGTCCGACGGCGGGTCCTTGTGTCGCTGGCACCGGGATCGGGTCCGGGGCAGCGGCGGTGTGAGCGGCCGGAGCAACCGGATCGGCCGCCCGAAACGCGACTTCATCGCGGGTTGCCACGAACATGGCGAGCACCGCGAGAGCTGCGAGCCCGACGCCGCCGTACACGAGCCAGCCCGGTCCGACGCGATACCGCTGTGGCTCCTCGCTCAAGCGGATCCGCACGCGAGCCTGGAACTCAGGCGACGGATCCACGGCGAGTGCCTCCTCAATCTGGCGATCAAGGTCTGTCATCACCTCGTCGCTCATGTCAGCCACTCCTTCAGCTTCTGCCGCGCCAGGAACAACCGCGATTTCACGGTGCCCTGTGGCAGTCTCAATAACTCGGCGGCGGCCGCCACGTCGTGTCCTTCGATGTTGACGAGCACGACCACGAGTCGAAGCTTTTCTGGCAGGGCATCGATGGCTCTCCACAACCGTGCGGCACGATCGCGTTCGACCACGGCGTCTTGCTCGTTGCCAGCTGTTGCGCGAAGATCGGACTCGCCCTGTTCGCGGACCAGGCGCCGTCGATCATTCCGCTGCCGGTCGAGCGCGAGGCGCCAGGTGACCCGAACGAGCCACGGCCGAAAGCGGCGGCGATCGCGCAGACGATGGAAGTGACGGTGGGCCTTGATGAAGGCGTCCTGCGCCACATCTTCGGCATCCTGCCGATGGCGCAGCACGGCGAACGCGACGCGGAAAGCGAGCCTCGAGGACTCAGCCAATTGCGTCTCGAACTCTCGCTCGAGGTCTGCATCCACTGGGATTGCAGCCTCTAACCGGCCAACCTGTAGTCGCATTCCGGCGCTGCCCATCTTGGCACTTTCAAGAAGCAAGACGCCGCCGCCGTGGAATCGGTTCAGTCCGGAACAGCTTAGGATTGGTACAGAAATGGGGGAACAGTCGCATGACGCGAACCTGGCCTGAGGACTGGGAGTTGCGCAAGCAAGGTGTCGGATGTCCGTTTTGCGCCGACTTGAGCGGCCGGTCGTTTCACAGCGGCCGAATCAGCGAGGCGCTTCTCGAACGCCATGCGATCGCGGCCGGCCACACCGCGGTGGTCTTTCGGCGCCGACATGTCGCAGCCTTCACCGATCTTGCGCCGGACGAACTCGCCGACTATTGGTTGGATATCCAAGAGGTCGGGCGTGCCATCGAACGGGTATTCAAGCCTTGTCACGTCAACTATCAACTGCTCGGCAATCTCGTCCCTCACCTGCATGTGCACGTGGTGCCGCGCTACCTCGATGATTCCGCGCCGCAACAGCCGCTGCCGTGGACTCCGATCCTCGTTCCGGAGGAAGACTTTGCACGGCGCGCTCGGGAGCTGCGAGACGCGATCGCCAGCGCTGCCGCAAGACCCGAGAAGGCTGACCGTTAGCGCACCGAGCAATCATGCGACCGCTGTTCATCATCACCCTGTTCTGTACTCTGCAGATACCAGGATTCGCACAGACTACGCGTTCACTACCGACAGCGGGCGACGCCAAGGGTTCGGATCTTTCCACGACCTCCGCCTCCGTGCGTGACTGGTCAAACCGACTGGTGGATCGAGACCCGCAGGTTCGGGCGATCGCTGACGCCACTCTGGTCGAACGGGCCCCGCGTTCGCTGCCCTTGCTGAAACGACTCCTCGACAGCCCGGACGACGACCTGCATGTGGTGACTTTTGAAATCATCCGGCGGATCGGTCCTCCGGCGATTCCGCTCCTGGTGGACCTGCTTCGAGATCAGCGCGTGTCGATCCGGCGCGACGCGGTCGATGCCTTGATTGACCTGTCACCGCATACCGAAGGGATTCAAGCGGCATTGATCCGGACCCTCAGGGACGAGGATGCACAGGTCGCCGGCGATGCCGCACGTGCCCTGGGTGCGTTGGGCCACAGGGCGAGTCCTTCGGTACGCGCGCTGGTCACGACGCTCTCGCATGCGGACCCATACGTCCGCGTTTACGCGGCGGAGGCATTGGCGTCCATCGGTCCGAAGGCGGCAGGTGCGACCGGGGATCTCGCCAGAGCCGTGGGCGATCCGGTTCCCGGCGTCCGGTGGGCCGCCTGTGAGGCTCTCTCGGGCATTGGCCCGGCCGCGGCATCTGCAGTGCCGCAGTTGATCGAAGCGCTGGAGGATGAATTTCTCTATGTGCGTATCTTCGCGGCCGGGGCGCTCGGGAGCATCGGGCCGAAGGCACAGGCGGCCCGGGAGGCGCTGCGCGCGGCCGCGAACGATCCTGCGCTGCGCGAGGATGCGCAGTGGGCGCTGAATCGGATCGCTGGCGTGGAGGCTGATGAGCCTATCGACCGACCGATGGTGGCGGCGCCTTCCGTCGCACCCCAAACCGAGACTTCGGTCGAACAAACGGGCAATCCTCCGGTTGATTGGGACACCAAAACCGGGCGGAACATCATCTGGAGTATCGAACTCGGCAACGAGACGTTCGGCCGGCCGGTGGTGGTGGGCGATACGGTCTACGTGGGCACCGATAACGCCAGGCCCATGGACCTCAGGTACCAGGAAGAGAGCGGCGTGCTCAAGGCCTTTCGAGCGACGGACGGCAAGTTCCTCTGGCAGGACGTGGCTCCGCGAGTGGAGCGAGGGCTTCGCGAGTTCCTGTTGCCGTCGACGACAAGCGCGCCGTATGTGGAAGGCAACCGGCTGTACTACGTCACCGCCGAGTGCCAGCTCCGAAGCCTCGACACCGCTGCAGCCGACCTTGTCTGGGAGCTCGACATGTGCCGCCTGGGTGTCTTTCCGCACGAGGCTACCAACAGCGAAGTGTTACCCGTCGGCGATCTGCTGATGGTCTCGACCTCCAACGGCCAGAATGAAGGCCATATGCGCGTGCCATCGCCACGCGCTCCAAGTCTGATCGCCGTCGATAAGCATTCGGGCGACGTGGTCTGGCGCGCGATCGGCGCAGGCGATCAGGTGCTGCACGGCCAATGGTCCAGCCCGGTCGCGGCCAACGTCAACGGCCGCATGCAGGTCCTGTTCGGCGGCGGCGATGGCTGGCTGCGCGCCTACGACGCGGCCTCGGGTCACGAAGTCTGGCGATTTGACGGCACTTTCCAGCACAGTGGGATCCGAAGCTTGGAATTCACGTGACTTGAAGTCGCGGCCGCACTGACCCTATAGTGAGTCGTATTAATTTAAATCATACCAACATGGTCAAATAAAACGAAAGGCTCAGTCGAAAGACTGGGCCTTTCGTTTTAATCTGATCGGCACGTAAGAGGTTCCAACTTTCACCATA
>JADMIO011683261.1_pt1 | contig 79143 bp, 84 predicted proteins | sample 8958161 | NCBI WGS metagenome assembly JADMIO01 (sample SAMN16585339, study PRJNA669376) | soil metagenome | isolation source: Crop rotation soil | place: USA: Cullars Rotation, Alabama | collected 2011 | reverse complement strand
GAGCCAGTGTGATTACATTTGCGGCCTAACTGTGGCCAGTCCAGTTACGCTGGAGTCACTAGTATTTAGGTGACACTATAGAAGCGGCCGCGACAACTTGTCCACGTGGAATTCTAAGCTTAGGATCCCAATGTGCTGGAAAGTCGGTGAGCGAACCCATCGGCGCCTGCGCGCCGACATCGTGTTCGGGCGACTGCTGCCGTCGCAGCGCTTGCCGCTGGACAAGCTGCGGCTCACGTACGAGACGAGCGTGGGCACGCTGCGCGAAGTGCTCAATCGCCTCGCGTCCGAGGGGATGGTGACCGCGGAAGGCGCGCGCGGCTTCGCCGTCGCGCCGGCGTCCGAGGAGAACCTGCGCCAGGTCGCGTCGATGCGCGTGCTGCTCGAATGCCACGCGCTGCGCGAATCGTTCGACGCCGGCGACGTCGACTGGGAAGGCCGCGTCGTCGCCGCGCACCACAAGCTCTCCTCGATGGAGAAGCGCATGGCGGCGGGCGATCGCGCGGTCGCCGAAGCGTGGAAGCGCTACGACTGGGAGTTCCACCATGCGCTGATCTCGGCGTGCGGATCGCAAGTGCTGCTCGACACGCACGCGGCGATCTACGACAAGTACCTGCGCTACCAGATGGTCGCCGGTCTCTACCGCGGCGACGTCGCGTCGGGCGAGCATCGCTTGCTGCTCGACGCGGCGATCGCGCGCGATGCCGAGGCCGCGCAGCGCACGCTGCGCAAGCACGTGCAGGATTGCGTCGACCACATCGTCGGCGCCGGGATGCTCGAGCGCTAGCAGCGTCGTGGTCGCGAGGACCGACGACCTCTTCGGCGGCGCGGAGGACGCGGCGGCGTCGCGCCGGTTCCCCGACGGATTCCGCTATCGCGCCGACGCGATCGACCTCGCGCACGAGCGCGCGCTGGTCGAGCAGATCCGCGAGCTTCCGTTGCGGCCGTTCGAGTTCCGCGGCTACACCGGTCACCGTCGCGTCGCTTCGTTCGGGTGGCACTACGACTTCAACGCGCAGGAGCTCAACCGCGCCGAGGAGATCCCGGCGTTCCTGCGCCCGCTGCGCGAGGTGGTGGCAGCATTCGCCGGACTGCCTCCCGGCGCGTTCCAGCACGCGCTCGTGACCGAGTACGCGCCCGGCGCCGGCATCGGCTGGCATCGCGACCGCGACGCGTTCGGCGACGTCGTCGGCGTCTCGCTGCTCGCGCCCTGCCGGTTTCGCCTGCGGCGACGCATCGGCGCGCGGTGGGAGCGGCACACGCTCGACGCCGCGCCGAGGTCGGCGTACCTGTTGCGCGGCTCCGTTCGCACCGATTGGGAGCACAGCATCCCGCCGGTCGACGCGCTGCGCTACTCGATCACGTTCCGGAGCCTTCGCGAGCGCGATCGCGGCGGCTCATAGTCCGACCGGCGATAACGGCATAACGATCGCTTCCTTCCGGGAATGATGCCCCGCGGCTAAGGTGGCTCCTCCGCGCACGCGCGCACGAAGGACCCGCCATGGGCGCCGTAGACCGCTTCGACTGCTCCGTCCTGCCGCCCGGAACGACCGGGCCGCTCGCCGACCTCGCCGAGATCGACCGCTTCGAGGCGGCGATCGCCGGCTTCCGCGCCGGCGCGATTCCGGAGGACCGGTTCACGTCCACGCGCCTGCAGCTCGGCTGCTACGGCCAGCGGCAGCCGGGCGTCAACATGCTGCGCGTCAAGGCGCCGGGCGGGAAGCTCCATCCCGACCAGCTCGACGCGCTCGCCGACGTCGTCGACACCTACTCGCAGGCCGACCAGGCGCACGTCACCACGCGCGAGTCGATCCAGATCCACTCGGTGCCGCTCGGCGACGCGCCGGACGCGATGCGCATCCTCGCGCGCGCCGGGCTGACAACGCGCGAGGCCTGCAACAACACCGTGCGCAACGTCACGGCGTGCGGGATGGCGGGCGCCTGCGCGCTCGAGCACACCGACGTCAACCAGCATCTCGACCGCGCGGTCGTGCACTTCATGCGCAACCCGCTGACGCAGCAGCTGCCGCGCAAGTTCAAGATCAGCTTCAGCGGCTGCGAGCGCGATTGCGCGCAGGGCCTGCTGCACGATCTCGCGGTCATCGCGACGCGCGGCGACGCGGGCGAGCCCGGCTTCAAGCTGCTCGCGGGCGGGGGTCTCGGGCACAAGCCGCGCGAGGCGATCGTCGTGCGCGCGTTCGTGCCCGAGGCCGAGCTGTTCGCCGCGATGGAGGCCGTGATCGAGCTGCACGAGAAGCATTCGGACCGCACCAAGCGCGCGAAGTCGCGCATCAAGTTCCTGATCGAGCGCTTCGGCGCGGAGGGATTCGTCGCGCGCTTCGACGAGGCGTTCGAGCGCTCGCGCGCCGCGCATGCCGCGTCGCCGCTGCCGCCGCAGGAATGGCGCACGCCGGTCGTCGGCAAGGCGCCGGGGCCGGGCGCGCCGCGCGAGCCGCTCGCGCAGCGCCAGGCGGGGCTCGTCGCGGTGCCGGTGTCGGTGCACCTCGGCCACCTGCCCGCGGACCAGCTGCGCGCGCTCGCCGCGCTGATGCGCTCGCACGGCCTCGACGACATCCGCACGACGCAGGACCAGAACCTCGTCATTCGCAACGTGCCGCAGTCGCGCGTCGGCGACGTCGCGGCCGGGCTCGACGCGATCGGGCTCGGCCTGCCGAGCGCCGGCGACAACGTCGTCGCGTGCCCGGGCACGTCGACGTGCCGGCTCGGCATCACGGCGAGCCAGCCGCTCGGCGCGCGGCTCGCGGGCAGCGCGCACGACCTGCGCATCCGCGTCTCGGGCTGCCACAACGGCTGCGCGCAGCCGGAGACCGGCGACATCGGCATCTACGGCGAGGGCAACCGGATGCACGGGCGCCTGGTCCCGCACTACCAGCTCTATCTCGGCGGCGACGGCATGGCCGGCGGGCGCATCGGCCGCAAGGGGCCGAGCGTGCCGGTCGCGCGCATCGAGGCGGCGATCGACCGCATCGTGAAGGCCTACGACGCCTCGCGCGCGTCGGAGCAGGCGTTCTTCGCGTGGGTCCACGCGCAGGCCGACGACTACTTCGCCGCGCTGCTCGCGGACCTCGTCGAGGTCCGCGAGGACGAGCTCGACGGCGTGCTTCGCGACGTGGACGGCGAGTCCGACTTCAAGGTCGCGCAGCTCGGCGGCGGCGAGTGCGCGGGCGTGAGCCAGGTGTTCATCGGCGCCGCGTTCTTCGCGGCCGGTCACGAGCGCCGCTACCGCGACGCGTTCCGCGCGCAGGGGCGGCTCGTCGACGCGCTCGCCTGCGCCGCGGCGACGCTGCGGCTGATCGGGCAGGGGCTCAACGACCTGGTCAATCCGGCGGCGTCGTTCCGCGTGCGCAAGGTCCTCACCGACCTCGGCGACCTGTCGCAGGCGCTCGCGGGCAAGACGACCGACGCGCTGTCCGGCGCATTCGCCGGTTTCGCCCAGGCGCTGTCGTCCGAAACGCCGCCAGCGGATCCGGATGCGCTGTTCGCCGGGATCGACGCGTGGGTGCTCGACGCCGCGGCGTTCAGCGTCGAGCGCGACCCGCAGCTCGATGTCGGCGGCGCGCTGCCGCGCCCCGCGACGGCGGTGCCGATCGCGATTCATCGCCGCGATCCGGTCGCGGTCGCGGCGGACTGACGTGGGCAAGGTCTACCTCGTCGGGGCGGGGCCGGGTGCGGTCGACTTGTTGACCGTGCGCGCGGCTCGCCTGCTCGGCGAGGCCGACGTCGTCTTCCACGATGCGCTGATCGGCGACGACGTGCTGTCGCTCGCGCCGCGCGCCGAGAAGGTCGCGGTCGGCAAGCGCTGCGGCGCGCATTCGACGACGCAGCGCTTCATCAACAAGCGATTGTGCGACGCGGTCGCGCGGCACGCGGTCGTCGTCCGGCTCAAGGGCGGCGATCCGATGCTCTTCGGCCGTGCGCAGGAAGAGATCGACGCGCTCGAGGCGGCCGGCGTGGAGGTCGAGATCGTCCCCGGCATCACCGCGGCGCTCGCCGCGTCGGCGGACCTCAAGCGCTCGCTCACGCGGCGCGGCGTCGCGCGGAGCGTCGCGTTCGTCACGCCACGCATCGGCGAGGGCGAGGACGTCGCCGACTGGTGCGATGCGGCCGCGGCCGCGGACACCGCCGCGATCTACATGGGCGCCGGCGATGCGCAGGCGGTCGCCGACGCGCTCGTCGCGCGCGGGCGCGCGCCGTCGACGCCGGTGGCGCTGATCGAGAACGCGTCGCGCGCGGATCGCGCGGTGACGTCGGGCACGCTCGCGACGCTGCCGGCGCTCGCGTCGTCGCGCGGCGGCGGGCCGGTGCTGATCGTCGTCGGCGAGATCGTACGCGACGCTGCGATCGCGACCGCGACAGGGCCTGTGCGGCGCTACGCCGCGCGCTGAGGCGCCGCGCTCAATTGCCCAGCGCCCAGGTCGGGATCCACGTCGTGATCCCGGGGATGTAGGTGATCAGCAGCAGCGTGATCGCGAGCGGGAGGTAGTAGGGCGCCATCGCCTTCAGCACCTCCTTCATCGAGACGCGCGCGATGTCACCGACGAGGAACAGCGCGAGCCCCATCGGCGGCGTCAGCAGGCCGATCATCAGGTTGAACACGACGACCATGCCGAGGTGCACGGGATCGACACCCGCGGCGACCAGCGGCTTGGCGATGATCGGCGCGATCACGAGGATCGCGGTCGTGCTGTCGAGGAACATGCCGACGACGATCAGCAGCAGGTTGACGATGAACAGCAGCACGTACGGGTTGGTCGAGATCGACAGCATCGCGCCGGTCAGCGCCTGCGGCACCTGCTCGACCGACAGGATCCAGCCGAACAGCGCGGCGACCGCGACGATCAGCAGGATGCCGGCCGACGCGCGTATCGTCTCGAACGCGGCGTCGAGCAGGCCCTTCCACGTGAGCTCGCGGTAGAACAGGCCGCTGATCAGCACCGCGTAGAGCACGGTGACCGACGCGATCTCGGTCGGGGTGAAGTACCCGAGCAGCATGCCCACGATCAGAATCACCGGCGCCGCGATCGCCGGCGCGGCCGGCTTGAAGTCGCGCCACAGCTCCGCCAGCGTCGGCCAGCGCGACGCGCGCGGGTAGCCGCGCCGCATCGCGAGCCACGCGGTCATCAGCATCAGCATCGCCACGCACAGCAGCCCCGGCAGGATGCCGCCGAGCAGCAGCTGGATCACTGACACGCCGGTGACCGTGCCGTAGATGATCAGCGGGATCGACGGCGGGAAGATCGGGCCGACGATGGCCGAGCTCGAGGTCACCGCGGCGGCGAACGCCGGCGAGAAGCCCTTCTTCTTCATCGCATCGATCTCGATCCGGCCGAGGCCGCCGATGTCGGCGAGCGCCGAGCCCGACATGCCGGCGAAGATCAGGCTGCCGAAGATGTTGACCTGCGCGAGCCCGCCCGGCAGTCGCCCGGTGGCGGTGTCCGCGAACTGGTAGATGTAGCGCGAGATGCCCGCGCTGTTCATCAGGCTGCCGACGAACAGGAACACCGGCACCGCGACGAGCGGGAACGAATCGAGCGCGTAGAGCGTGCGCTGCGCGATCAGGTCGACCGGGAGGCCGTTCGCGAGGATGTAGACGATGCACGGGATCCCGATCGCGAGCACGACCGGGAAGCCGAGCACGAACAGGGCGACGAACGCGGCGACGACGACGAAGCCTGCCATGGCGGCGGCGTCCTAGGTGAGCACGGTCTGCTTGTCCTCGGGACGCTTGCGGCGCCACGTGTGGACGAGCGTCATGAACGTCTCGAGGACGAGCAGGGCCGAGCCGACGACCAGCGGCGCCATGAACAGCCAGAACGGCATCTCGAGCGTCGCCGTCTGGTTGTTCAGGTTGTTGAGCGTGGTGCGCACCCCGGCGACGAGCAGCACGCCGAACATCGCGATCCCGCAGAGCTCGATGACGAGCTGCAGGAGCCAGCGCGGGCGCGGCGGGACCGCGCCCTGCAGCTCCTCCATCCGGATCTGCCCGCCCTGCTCGGTCACGTACGACGCGGCGACGAACGTGAGCGTGATCAGGAAGTAGCGCGCGAGCTCCTCGGCGCCGGACATCGGAACGTTGAACACCCCGCGCATCACGATCTGCGCGAGCGGCGTCACGATGAGCAGTGCGAGGAGCGCGAGCGACAGCCATCGCACGACCGCGCGAACACCGTTCAGTACGCTCATCATGGTCGGCCTTGCAGAACGGGTCGTGATTGTGCCGGCTCGGATCGCGGGCTTGGCCCGCGATCTTCGAGCGTAACTGCCGTTGGAGAGATCCTCAGATCGCGCCTACTTCACGGCCTGGATCTGCTCGATGTAGCCGGACCACTCCGGGAAGTCCTTGTTGACCTGCGTCAGCACGGCCTTGCGGAACGCGGCCACGTCGAGCCCGTCCTTCTCCTCGACGAACACCATGCCCTTCGCCTCGAGGTCCTTGCGGTACTTGGCGGCCGTGTCGCGGTCCCAGTCCAGCGTCTTCATCCCGACCTCGATCATCGTGTCCTCCATGATCTTGCGGTCGGCGGCCGGGATCGACTGGTAGACGCGCTCGTTGATGAAGACCGACAGCACCGACTGCATGTGGTTGGTCATCATCACGTACTTCTGCACCTCGTAGAGCTTGAGGTTGTAGATGTTCGGCAGCGGGTTCTCCTGGCCGACGACCAGCCCGGTCGCGAGCGCGGTGGCGAGCTCGGAAACCTCGACCGGCGTCGCGACCGCGCCCATGCCGGTCAGCATCGACGACCACAGCTTGATCGGCACGCCGCGGTACTTCTTGCCGGCCATGTCCTTGGGCGTGAGCACCTTCTCCTTGCTCGTGAGCTCGCGCGTGCCCTGGAACAGCGCCGCGACGATGCGCATGTTCCCCTTCTCGATCAGCTGCTGGTTGATCTTCTGCAGCGCGGGGGACTGGCGCGGATCGGTCGCGCGCATCGCGTGCGCCGCGTCGCGGTAGACGAACGGCGTGTTGAACACCGCGGTGTCGGAGACGATCTTGCCGAGCGACGCGAAATCGTGGTGGCCCATCGAGATCGCGCCCGACTTGACGCCGTCGACGAGCTCGCCGACGCCGCCGAGCTGCGAGTTCGGGAACACCTGGATCTCGATGCGGCCGTTGGTGCGCTCCTTCACGAGCTTCGCGACCTCGTCGGCGTAGAGCGTCTGCGGCGCGTTGGCGACGCCGACGTGCGCGTAGCGCAGCTTGACCTGCGCGTGCACGGGCGCGGCGAGCAGCGCGGCGGCCGCGAGCGCGAGGACGAAGCGGGACTTGGGTGTCATGACGGGACTCCTCCGTGGGTGGACTGGCGCGTCAGTCGCGCTCGTAGAGCTTGAGCACGGCCGAGGTATCGAGCTCGGCGTGCCCGAGGTGGATCAGCATCCGGTACAGCGACAACGCCTCGCCGGTCATCGGCACCGGCGCCTTCAGCGCGCCGGCGAACTCGTTGACCATCTCGAGGTCCTTGAGCAGCTGCCGCGCGTAGCCCTGCGGGCGGAAATCGCGCGCGACCATGCGCGGATACAGGCGCTGGAGCAGCGTGCCGTCGGCGTGGCCGCCGGCGAGGCATTCGGGCAGGCGCGCCGCGTCGATGCCGGCCGCCTCGGCGACGACGACGGCCTCGGCCATCACGGCGTGCGTGCAGCCGACGATCAGCTGGTTCAGCATCTTCGCGACCAGGCCCGCGCCGGACGGACCCATCGGCGTGAACCGCGCGGCGAGGTCCTGCATCAGCGGCGCGACGCGCGCGAGATCGTCGGGTGCGCCGCCGGCCATGACGGTCAGCGCGCCCGTCGCCGAGGCCGGCGGGCCGCCCGACACCGGCGCGTCGACCCAACCGCAGCCGGTCGTCTCGCGCAGCGTCGCGGCGAACGCACGACCCTTGTCGACTTTCACCGTCGAGAAGTCGACGACGAGCTGCGGCGGCGCGATCGCGCTCGCGACGCCGTGGTCGCCGAAGACCGCCTGCTCGACCGCGTCGGTCGTCGGCAGGTTGAGCAGCACGAATGTCGCGCCGCGCGCCGCGTCCGCGGGCGACGACGCGACGCTCGCGCCGGCCGCGCGCGCCTTTTCGGTCTGCGCGGCGACGATGTCGTACGCGCGCACCGGGTAGCCGAGCGACACCAGCCGCGCGACCATCGGCAGGCCCATGAGGCCCACGCCGACGTAGCCGATCGCCGCGCGGTCGCTCATCGGATGTCGTAGACGCGGATCGCGTTGTCGCGGAACAGCGCGCGCTGCTCGTCCGGCGACAGGTCGGCGACGATGTCGCGAAAGCCGCCGAGGATCGTCGCGAAGGTCGCGCACAGGCCGTCGACCGGGAAGTTGCTCGCGAACATGCAGCGCGCGGGACCGAACAGGTCGATCACGGTGCGCACGATCGCGCGGTTGGCGTCGACCGTCCACGCGCGGCCCGGCTGGCCGATGCCGGAGATCTTGACCGCGACGTTGGGGCACGCGGCGACGGCGGCCATCGCGCGCTTCCACCCCGCGAGACCCTCGGGCGAGCGGTCGGCGGGCAGCCCGGTGTGGTTGACGACGATCGTCGTCGTCGGAAAGTCGGCGGCGAGGCGCGCGGCTTCGGCGAGATGCCACCACGGCGTCTGGAGGTCGAAGCGCAGCCCGAGGCGAGCGAGATGCGCGAAGCCTTCGCGCCACGCGCGGTCGGTCGTACCGCCCGGGGCCGCGTCGGCGGGCGAGCGGTTCGCGCGCGGCTTGTGGCGCACGCTGCGCACGAACGAGCGCGCCGCGTGGCGCTCGAGGACGCGCGGCGCGTCGTCGCGATCGAGCCACGCCTGCGCGACGGCCACGCTCGGCAGGCCGTGCTCGCGTCGCAGCGAGGCGATGTAGTCCATCTCGCCGTCCGGGTCGCGCGGGTCCCACTCGGCCTCGACGTACACCGACTTCTCGACCACGAACGGCAGCGCGTCGCGGCGGTAATCGTCGGGCAGGTAGCGCCGGCGGATCGGCCGGTAGTCGCCATAGCGGAACGGGATCGGGGGCTCGTCGTTGAGCCACGGGTAGTAGTGGCGCGACGGGTCCCAGAAGTGCTGGTGCGCATCGACGATCGGGAACGGCAGCCCGCCGGCCTGGGCGGCGGCGTCGTTCGCCATCGTCGCGTGGTCCTCCACCGGACTCCTCCGAAGGTCGTCCCCGGATCGATGTCCGGATGGGCGCGAGTATGCCCGGAAAAACCCGGGTCAGGACTTGACGGCGCCGGCCGTGAGCCCGGCCACGAGGTAGCGCTGAAGCGCGATCACCAGCGCGAGCACCGGCACGAGCTGCACGGTCGCCGCCGCGAAGATCACGCCCCACTGCACGCCTTCGACGGTGCCGAGCATCTCGCCGATCACGACCGGCGCGGTGCGCGCGTCGCGCGTCGTGAAGATCATCGCGAACACGTACTCGTTCCACGAGAACACGACCACGAACAGCCCGACCGCGATCAGTCCCGGCACGACGAGCGGGAGCACGATGCGGACGAGCATCGTCGCGAGCCCGGCGCCGTCGACGGCCGCCGCCTCCTCGAGCTCGCGCGGCACCTGCGCGACGAACGCGCGCATGATCCAGGTGCCGAGGCTCACGTAGAACGCGGCGTAGAGGAGGATCAGCAGCACGTGCGTGTCGTTGAGTCGCAGCGCATTGAGCGCCGGGAACAGCGGGACCGTGACGATGATCGGCGGCAGCATCCGCGCCGCGAGCATACCGAACGCGGAGGCGTCGAGGAAGCGGCTGCGCAGGCGCGCGTACACGTAGCCGGCGAGCGTCGACGCGACCAGCGTGACGGCCAGCGTGCCCAGCGCGATCACGAGGCTGTTGCCGAGCGCGCGCAGGAACTCCGGCTTCTCGCGCCACAGCACGCGGTAGTTGTCGAGCGTGGGCGCGAACAGCAGCGACGGCGGCACCTCGAAGATCTGCCGCGCCTCCTTGAACGACGACAGCACGACCAGCGCGATCGGCAACGCCGACCACGCGAGCGCGAGCGCGACGAGCAGCGCGCGGACGGGGCGCTCGAGCGGCGCGCGCCTACGCACCACGCGCCGCCTCGGTGTACATGCGCTTGAGGTAAGGGATCGCGATGACGAGCGACATCGCGAGCATGACGAAGCCGGTGGCCGACGCCATGCCGAACGCGTGGTACTTGAACGTCTCGCGGTACAGGTAGATCGCGAGCACCTCGGACAGCCGCGCGGGGCCGCCCTCGGTCAGCAGCCACACCTCGGCGAACGTGCGGATCGCGAAGATGTAGCGGAACAGCACGGCGATGAGCACCGCGGGCATGATCAGCCGGATCGTCACGAGGCGGAATGCCTGCCAGCGCGTCGCGCCGTCGATCTCGGCGGCCTCGAGCACGTCCTGCGGGACGGTGGTCAGCGCGGCGTACAGGATGAGGAACGTGAACGGCAGGTGGTGCCACACCGCGATGAGCGAGGCGAGGAACAGCGTGGCGACCGGGTTCGTGCTCCAGTCGAGCGCGGGCAGGCCGGCGCCGTCCATCCATTGCGACACGAGCCCGACGTCGGGCTCGAGCATGTAGCGCCACATGACGATGCCGCTGCTCTCGGTGATGGCGTAGGGCGCGAGGATCACCGCGACGATCGCGGCCTTGCCCGGCAGCGGCCCGCTGAGCAGCACGGCGAGGCCGAGGCCGAGCGCGAGCTCGGCGTACACGATGCCGTTCACGACGAAGAACGTGTTCCAGAACGCGCGCCGGAAGATCGGGTCGGTCACGAGCTCGGCGTAGTTCGCGAGACCGACGAAGCGCGCGGGCTGCCCGTAGGTCGTCGCGGTCGTCGACAGCCACGCGACGTACAGCGCGGGCAGCACGAGGAACGCGAGCAGGAGCCCCAGCGCGGGGCCCGTCATCGCGTAGTGGAACCAGCGGACCGCGCGCCGATCGCCGACGCGCGGCCCCCGCGCCGCCGTCACGTCGGCAGGAGCGGGGTGACGCGCTTCTTGACCTCGGCCATCGCCGCGGCGGGCTCCTTGTTGCCGAGCATCGCGTTGCCGAGCTCCTCGATGAAGATGTCCATCGACTTGGCGGCGTTCGGGAACCCCGGCACGACCAGCCGCGCGCTCGCGAGCGCCTCCTTCTCGGCGGCCGCGTACGGGATCAGCGCCTTGACGCGCGCGTCCTCGTACGCCGACGGCCGCACCGGCCCGTTGCCGTTGAGCGTCTCGGCGATCGCGCTCTCGCGCGTCGACAGGAGCTTGACCAGGCTCCACGAGCGCTCCTTGTGGCGTGCGTTGCGCGGGATCGCCATCGCCCACACCGACGTCTTGGCGGGCATCGGCTTGCCGTCGACGCCGAGCGGCAGCGCCGACACCGCGATCTTGCCCGCGAACTTCGACGCCTTCGGATCGTTGTAGTTGATGTAGCGGTTGAACGGGTTGTTGGTCATCGCCCCGCGCCCCTGCTGCATGAACGTCGTCACATCCTCGGTCTTGAGCGTCATCGAGTTCTTCGGCATCACGCCCTTCCTGTAGAGGTCGCACAGCACGCCGACGCCGCGCACCGCGCCCGGCTGGTCGACGACGACCTTGTAGTCGGGCGTGATGAAGTCGCCGCCGAAGCCGCGGATCCAGTCGATCGGCGTCGCCGGGTCGTCGAAGTTCATGACCAGCCCGTACACCTGCAATCCGTCCGCGCGCTTGTACGTGAGCTTCTCGGCGAGCGCGATCGCGTCGGTCACGGTCTTCGGCGGACCGGTCACGCCGCGCTCGGCGAAGTACTCGGTGTTGTAGTGGAGGCCGTGCGTCGCGTGGCGGAACGGGATCGCGGTGACCTTCCCGCCGAACGAGTGCGCCGCGACCATGCCGGCCGGGATCTCGGCGAAGTCGGGGATCGGATCCTTCGCCTGCCAGGCGCGCAGGTCCTCGAACAGGCCGGCGAATTGTGGGCCCGTGTAGCGGTCGAGGATGAAAACGACGTCGGCGTTGCCCTCGGCGAGGCTCGCTTCCTTGAACGCGCGCTCGTTCACGGCCTCGACGCCGAACGTGAGCCACTCGAGCTCCACGTTCTGCTGCGCGCGCCACGGCGCGGTCACGTCGCCGCCGGCGCCGGTCGTCGCGGCCGCCTTGTGCACGGCGTGCGCGATGATCGTGAAGCGGTCGGCCGCGCGCGCGCCGCGCACGGCGAGCGGGCCGGCCGCGAGCGCGGCGAGCGCGCCCGACAAGGTCTTGAGGGTCTCTCTGCGGGTGGTCACGCCTTCTCCTTGGTCACGGACGGCCGCCGCCGGCGCGCGGCGACGGGTGGGGGCGGAGCGAGCTCGTGGCGCTCGATCACGTAGTCGCGCGCGGCGGCGATGTGCGCCTCCATCTCGGCGACCGCGCGCTCGGGCTCGCGGCGCCGGATCGCCTCGGCGATCGCGACGTGCTCGTCGTGGATGCGTCGCGCGCGCTCGGGCGGATCCTCGTCGCCGAACGTCGCGACGTCGAGCCGCTCGGCGCCGATGAAGTTCGGGATCATCTCGACCGTCTTGAGGTAGAACGGGTTGTGCGTCGCGCGCGCGACCGCGCGGTGGAACTCGAAGTTGAGGTCGGCGAGCAGGTGCGGCACCGTCGCGTCGAGCGCGCGCGCGCGGTCGAGCGTGCGGTCGAGGTCCGCGAGGTCGGCCGGCGCGCGGCGCTCGGCGGCCATCGCCGCGGTCGCGGTCTCGACGGTGATGCGGAATTCGTACGAGCGCAGCAGGTCCGCGACGGTGCGGATGGCCGGGTACGCGTGCTTGCCCGGCGCCTCGCCGCGCACGACGATCGTGCCCGAGCCGCGCTGCGAGCGGACGTAGCCCGCGTCCTTGAGGCGCGACAGCGCGTCGCGGATCACCGGCCGCGACACGCCGAACCGCGTCGCGAGCTCGCCTTCCGGCGGCAGCTTGCAGCCTTTCGGGAACTCGCCGCGCGCGATCAGGCGATCGAGCTGCTCGTGCACGATGTCGGCGAGCCGGCGCGTCGCGCGCGGCGCGCGTGCGACGCTCGCGTCGTCGCGCGGGCGCGGCGCGATCACTGCGGCCGTTCCCCGAGCGTGGTGAGCCGGTGCATGCGACGCCGGCCTTGCCCCGCGAACGCGTCGCGCCGGTGCATCGTGCAGCGATTGTCCCAGACGATGAGGTCGCCGACCGTCCACTCCTGCGTCCACGTGTCGTCGGGCAGCCCCGCGTGCGCCCACAGGACGTCGAGCAGCTTCTCGCTCTCGGCGAGCGTGAGGCCGGGCACGTACGCGCCGAAGCGCCGGCCGAGGTACAGCGCCTGGCGGCCGGATTCCGGATGGGTGCGCACGACCGGATGCTGCGGGCCCGGCAGCTCGCGCGGGTCGGTCGTGCCGATGTCGCGGTAGCCGGGACGCGGCACGCCTTGCGCCGTGTGGCTCTCCTGGTGCTTGATCTTCAGGCGGGCGATGCGCGCGCGGACCTCGTCGGGCAGGCGCTCGTACGCGCGGTACATGTTGCAGAAGCTCGTGTTGCCGCCCGACGGCGGGACCTCGCGCGCGAGCAGGAACGTGAACGCGGACGGGCGGTCGACGAAGCCCTGGTCGCTGTGCCAGTTGAGCTCGCCGTCGCCATGGTCGCCGACCGGCTTGCCGTCCTCGGTGACGTTCGAGACGACGGTCATCTTGGGCGACGCGGCGACGTAGACCTCGCGCGACCGGCTGTAGTCGGGCGAGCCCTCGAGCTCGCCGAAGCGCTCGGCCAGGCGCGTGAACGCGACGTCGTCGAGATCCCGCGCACGAAGGCGGATGACCAGCCGCTCGCGCAGCGCGGCGCGGATCGTGGCGAGATCGCCGGGCGACGGATCGTTGAGGTCGACGCCGTCGACGTCGGCGCCGAGGGCGGCGCGCGTCGGGCGGAAGGTCGGGTCGGCGAGCGCAGGGGTCGGCATGCGTGGGGCTCCGCGGGGGTGGGCGAGTATCGGCGCGGCTTGGCAAGGTTGTCAAATGTCGACATCCTCGCCGTGGGATGACAGCGGGAGCGGCGCTGACAACGCTGTCCGCTCCCTCGCCATGGCCGCCCGGGCGGGCAGCCCGCGCGATTGGCGCCCGCGGCGCCGGTTGGAGTAGACTTCCGCGCGAGGCACCGGCGCCGAAAGCACGGAAAAAACAAGGACGTAGAAAAAGGACTTCGCGCGTGTTCCCACCGCTGTAACACGCGCCCGCCACAACATGACCTCGGGAATCCTGTTCGCGCTCGCCATCGCCGCGCTGTCGGTCGCGGTGATCGTCGGGCTCGTCCGCCGCAACCGCAGCGTCGGCGGGCCGACCACGCGCGGCGGGCTCGACAACCCGAACACCGTCGCGCAATGGACCGAGGGCGAGACCACGCGCCTGCTCTCGTCGGCCGAGCTGCCCGGGCTGTACCTGCTGCGCCCGCGGTTCCTGTCCAAGGCCGAGAGCGTGGTGTTCCTGCTCCTCAAGGCGGCGTTCCCGCGCCACGAGATCTTCGCGAAGATCCGTCTCTCCGACGTGCTGCAGGTCAAGATCGGCCCGCAGGGCATGGAGCGCCTGCGCGCGTTCCGCAAGATCGCGAACCAGCACGTCGGCTTCGTCGTCTGCGACAAGGACATGACGATCGTCGCGATCGTCGACGCGAAGGAGCCCGAGCAGGTGACCAATCCGCGCGACCAGAAGCTCGAGATCATCAAGCAGCGCTGCCTGCAGGCGGCGCAAGTCAAGTACATCGCGATCTACCCGCCGCAGCTGCCGCGCTACCGCGAGCTGCGCGAGCAGGTCCTCGGGCCGGCGGCCGATCTGGTCTGAGGGCGGCCGTCGGCGGTCGAGGGTCGGAAGCACGCCGCCGGAGCGCCGTCGTCGACGTTCGTCGTTTCCGACCCACCGACCGCCGACCGCCGCGTCCCCGATGTTCCGCCTGACCTACTCCACGATGTTCGACCCGCCCGAGGCGCTGCATGCGCACTTCGAGGGGGCGCTCGCGCACGTGCGCGCGACGCTCGGCGCCGAGCATGCGATGTGGATCGATGGCAAGGACGTGCGCGCGGCGACGCAATTCGCGGTGCACGGCCCGATCGACCGGCGCGTCGTGCTCGGCCGCTTCCAGGCGGGCGACGCGTCGCACGCGTCGGCCGCGCTCGACGCGGCCGCGCGCGCGTTCCGCCCGTGGGCCGCCACGCCCTGGCCCGAGCGCGTCGCGATCCTGCGGCGCGCCGCCGACCTGATCGAGTCGCGCGTCTACGAGATCGGGGCGGTGCTGGCGCTCGAGGTCGGCAAGAACCGCATGGAGGCGCTCGGGGAGGCGCAGGAGACCGCCGACCTCATCCGCTACGCGTGCGACCGCATGGAGGCGAACGACGGCTACGTGCGCGCGATGGCGCGCGACCCGGGGCCGGGCTTCGCGAGCGAGAACACGAGCGCGATGAAGCCGTGGGGCCCGTGGCTCGTGATCGCGCCGTTCAACTTCCCGCTCGCGCTCGCCGGCGGCCCGGCCGGCGCCGCGCTCGTCGCGGGCAACACCGTCGTCCTGAAGCCCGCCAGCGCGACGCCGTGGAGCGCGCGCCTCTTCGCGCTCGCGCTGCGCGACGCCGGCTTGCCGCGCGGCGCGCTCAACCTCGTCACGGGCAGCGGCGCCGCGATCGGCGAGCCGCTGATCGGCGATGCGCGCGTCGCCGGCGCCACGTTCACCGGCAGCCACGCGGTCGGCATGCACCTCGTCCGCACGTTCGCGCAGGGGCGCTGGCCGCGGCCGTGCATCGCCGAGATGGGCGGCAAGAACGCGGCGATCGTCAGCCGCCACGCGAACCTCGCCGACGCGGTGACGGGCATCGCGCGCTCGGCGTTCGGGCTCACCGGCCAGAAGTGCTCGGCCTGCTCGCGCGTGTACGTCGAGCACGCGCGCTATGCCGACGTCGTCGCGGCGCTGCACGAGGCGGCGCTTCGCGTCTCGACGGGCGACCCGACGGCGCGCGAGCACTGGATGGGACCGCTGATCGACGGCGCGGCGGTCGCGCGCTACGAGGACGCGGTCGCGCGCGTGCGCGGGCTCGGCCGCGACGGCGCGATCGTGCACGGCGGCGAGCGGCTCGACCATGGCGAGCTCGCGCACGGGCATTTCGTCGCGCCGACGATCGCGCACGCGCCGCTCGACCACGCGCTGTGGTCGGAGGAGCTGTTCGCGCCGCTCGTGCTCGTCGCGCCGGTCGACTCGATCGACGCGGGCATCGCGCGCGCCAATGCGAGCGAGTACGGCCTCACCGCGGGCTTCTACGGCGATCCCGACGAGACCGAGCGCTTCTTCGCGACGATCGAGGCCGGTGTCGCGTACGCGAACCGGCCGCAGGGCGCGACGACCGGCGCGTGGCCCGGTCACCAGCCGTTCGGCGGGTGGAAGGCGTCGGGGTCGACCGGCAAGTCGGCGGGGTCGCTCTACTACGTCACGCAGTACCTGCGCGAGCAGTCGCAGACGCGCGTCACGCGCGCCTGACGCGTCAGGGCGCGTCGAGAAACTCGCGCATCGCGAGGTTCACGAGCTCGGGCCGGTCCGTGAACGCCCCGTGTCCCGCGCCGGGCACGATGAAGAGCTGCGCGTTGCGGAGGCCGCGGAAGATCTCGGCGGTGTCCTCCAACGACGCGAAATCCTTGTCGCCGGCCATCACGAGCACCGGCGCCTGGATCGCGGCGAGGTCCGCCGCGTCCAGCACGACCGGCGTCAGCCACAGGCGGTACGACTTCGCCAGCACGACGTTCCAATGGTCGGGTCCGTCGGGGGTGACGGCCAGGTAGTCCGTGCGAAAGGCGGGCGGCAACCGCTTGTCGAGCGTCGCGAGGAACGCATTCAGCTGCGCCGCGGACCAGTGAAGCCGCAGCTGCAGCTGGTCGATCGGCAGCCCCGGTCGAAGGTTGGCGCTCGCCGCGACGACGCGCCGCACGAGCTCCGGGTGGGTCCGCGCGAGCCTCAGCGCGACGTTCGCGCCGTCGCTGTGGCCGACGACGTCGACGGGGCCCATCCTAAGGCGCCGGATGACCTCGGCCGTGTCGTCCGCCATGTCCTGGTACGAGAACGGCCGCGCGTCGTCCGGACTGTGGCCGTGGCCGCGCTGGTCGATGCCGACCACGGTATGCGAGCGCGCGAAATCGTCGCGCTGCTTCGCGAAGCTGTTGTCGAAGTGATGGAGCCCGCCGTGAAGGAAGACGACGGGCCGGCCGTTGCCCGAGACCTGGACGTACAGCCGCGCGCCGCGGATGTCCATGAGCTCGCGCCGCTCCGGACCGTCGGCCGACGCGGCGCCCGCCACCGCAAACAGCAGCAATGCCACGCATCGAAGCGGCGCGATGGACGAACCCCGCGCCGGAGCGTGCATCCCCCAGCGCCGGGTCATCCCGCGCATGGTCTACGTCGCGAGAATGTCGCGGTAGACCGAGCGGTCGACGTTGCCGCCCGACAGGATGACCGCGCATCGCTGGCCGGCTCGCGCGGGATCGGCGAGCAGCGCCGCCACGGGCGCCGCGCCGGCGCCTTCGGCGACCTGGTGCGTGTCGTCGAACAGCGCGCGCATCGCGGCGGCGACCTGCGCGTCGTCGACCTCGACGACGTCGTGCGCGCCGCGCCACAGCATCTCGAGCGCCGCGGCGACCGGCACGCGCACGGCCATGCCGTCGGCCATCGTGTCGGCGCTCGCCGTCTCGATCGCGCGGCGCGCGCGGAACGATTGCGCGTAGGCATTCGCGCGCGTCGACACCACGCCGATGATCCGCGTCGACAGCCCGAGCGCGTCGCGCGCGGCGATCAGGCCGCACGCGCCCGACCCGCAGCCGATGGGCACATAGACGCGATCGAGCGGAGGCGCCGCGCGGAAGAGCTCGAGCGCGTAGGTCGCCACGCCCGCGACGATCGGCCGCTCGAACGGCCCGACGAACGCCAGCCCGCGCTCGCGCGCGAGGCCGTGCGCATGGACGCGCGCCTCGTCGAAATCGCGGCCGTGCTCGATCAGCGTCGCGCCGAACGCGCGCATCGCCGCGTTCTTGGCGGCCGAGTTGCCGAACGGCACGACGATCGTGCACGCCAGCCCGTGGCGGCGCGCGGCGTAGGCGAGGCTCTGCCCGTGGTTGCCGCGCGTCGCGCTGATGACGCCCGCCGGCCGCGGCGACGTTTCCGCGAGCTGGCCGACAAGGTTGAGGCCGCCGCGCACCTTGAAGGCGCCGGTCGGCGTATGGTTCTCGTGCTTGACCCAGACCTCGGTGCCGGCGCGCGCGGCGAGCAGGGGCCAGGCGACCTGCGGCGTCGGCGGCATCGCCGCGTAGATGCGCCGCGCGGCCGCCTCGATGTCCGCGAGCGACGGCGGGCCGGCGTCGCTTTCCCGGCGAGGGTCCCCGCCAGGCGGGGATCGGCGGCGATCGCTTGCGATCGCCGCTGGCGGCGGACTCGATTCGCTAGGCACTACGCCATGCGGTCCAGGAACGTCGCGGATCGCCGCCGCCCGGGGTCACTTCGCGTAGAAGTTGAGGTAGGCCCACAACAGGATCATCGCGCCTATGATGGACATGATGATGCCGGCCGTGTGGAACTTGCCGTCGGGCGAGCGGCTGAAGAGCCCGCCGATGATGCCGCCGATGACCGAGCCGCCGATGCCGAGCAGCGTCGTCATCCAGAAGCCCAGGTTCACGGCGCCCGGGTAGAAGAAGCGCGCCAGCACGCCGATGATGAACCCGATGATGATCATCCAGATGATGCTCATGATTCCCATGGTCGATCCTCCCCCTCGGTCGTTGGAGACTCGCCGTGCGTCGCACGGTCGCGGCGATGCTAGCACGCAGGCGGCGCTCGCACTCGCCTTGTGCATTGCGGCAACCGGCGCGCTGGCGGCGGACGGAACCTGCGTCGCCCGCAGCGGCGCGAGCACGCTGCCGCTGGTCGAGATCTACACGTCCGAAGGCTGCAGCAGCTGCCCGCCGGCGGACCGCTGGCTGGCGCGCACGCTGCCGTCGGCCGACGATGCGCCCGCCGCGGCGCTCGCGTTCCACGTCGACTACTGGGACAAGCTCGGGTGGCCCGACCGGTTCGCGCGCGCCGCGTGGACCGAGCGCCAGCGCGACATCGCGCGCGCGTCGCGCAGCGGCGTCGTCTACACGCCGCAGGTCGTGATCCAGGCGCACGACACGATGTCGTGGCAGGGGAGCGCGCGGCCGCCCGAGCTCGCGGCGAGCGCGGCGGCCGCGCCGCGCGCGACGATCGAGATGGAGACCGAAGCGGCCGGCTCGCGCTTGAGGATCAAGGCATCGGGGCGCGTGAATCCGCCCGCGCCCCGCGACGGCGCGCGCCTGGTCGTCGCGTACACCGACGGCGGCCATGTGACCCGGGTCAAGCGCGGCGAGAACGCCGGCGTCACGCTCGCGCACGAGCACGTCGTGCGGACGCTCGTCACGGGAACGCCCGCCGACGCGGCGGGCGTGATGAAAGTGGAGACGACGATCGAGCGGCCCGCGGAGCCGGGCTCGCATCCTCGCCTGGTCGCGTTCGTCGAGCGCTTCGACGCGCGCGAGGTGCTGCAGTCGCTGGTCGTGCCGCTCGACCGCTGCGCGGCGCGCTAGACGGCGCACCGCGCAGCGTCGCGACGCTTTACCGGCCGTCGCCGTCGAAATCGCCCGGGAGGGCGCGCTCGACGCGATGCCACGCGGCACGCGTGGCCGACTTCGCTTCCATCCAGCTCAGGCGCGACTGGCCCTTGAGCGTGTTCCACTCGTTCGCGAGACGGTCCTCGGCGCGGTCCCACGAGCCGCCGAAGCGCGAGTAGCCCTCGTAGCCCAGCCGGTACGCCGGCGCGTAGTCGTCGTAGGTGAACGACGACGCGTAGTACGGCTCGCGCGCGTACGCCCCGCGCCAGTAGGTGTCTTCCGCCGCCGGATTCACGGCCGCCGCGGTGCCCTTGCCGGCCGCGCCGCCGACCGCGGCACCGATCGCCGCGCCCGCCGCCATGCCGACCGGACCGCCGGCCGCGCCGATCGCCGCACCGGCCAGCGCCCCGCCGCCGGCGCCGACGCCGGTGCCGAGGTTGTGCTCGCCGAGGCGATCACCCGCCTTGGGATTCGCGACTTCGCCCGCGCCCTTGCCCGCGAGACCGCCGGCCACGCCGCCGATCGCCGCGCCCGCCGCCATGCCGACCGGACCGCCGACCGCGCCGATCATCGCGCCCGTCGCGGCACCCGTGCCCGCGCCGACGCCCGTCGACAGCTTGTGGTCGGCCAGCCGATCGCCCGGCTCGGGATTCACGACTTCCGCCGCGCCCTTGCCGGCGTAGCCGCCGGCCGCCGCGCCGATCGCCGCGCCCGCCGCCATGCCGATCGGGCCGGCCGGCGCACCGATCGCCGCGCCGGCGATCGCGCCGCCGCCCGCGCCGACGCCGGCGCCGAGCGGATGCTCGTCAGGCGTCCCGCCCAGGGTCGGGTTGACGGCTTCGGCCGCGCCCTTGCCGGCAAGACCGCCCGCCACCGCGCCGATGACCGCGCCCGCCGCCGTGCCCAGCGGACCGGCGACCGAGCCGATCGCCGCGCCGGCCAGCGCGCCGCCGCTCGCGCCGATGCCCGTGCCGATCGGATGCGCGCCGGGCTCGCCCGTGATCGGATCGGGGTTGGTGTCGTCCGCGATCAGCGGATTGTTCGGATCCTGACGCTTGATGCCGGCCTGGTGCTTGTCCTGATAAGTCGCCATCGTTCTCTCCCGTGGATTTGCGCGTGTGTGAAGGGACGCAACCGCGCGGCGGGGACTGACAGCGTCCGGCGCCGCGCAACGTACGGGAGATCGTGAGGCCGCGCGCGGAGCGCCGCTGTCGGCGCTCCGGATGTGCGGATGACGGACGCTCGCTGATTGCGTCCGACGGCGAGGGATCAGTTGACGATCTGGCGAAGCTCGCCCGACCGGTACTTGCCGGCGATCTTCTCGAGCGGCACCGGCTTGATCATCGAGCCCTTGCCGGCCGAGCCGAACTGTTCGTAGCGCTGCTTGCAGATCGCCTTCGCCGCTTCGCGCGCGGGCTTGAGGTAGTCGCGCGGATCGAACGCGGACGGGTGCTCGCGCAGGAACTTGCGCACGGCCGCGGTCATCGCGAGGCGGATGTCGGTGTCGATGTTGACCTTGCGCACGCCGTGCTTGATCCCTTCCTGGATCTCCTCGACCGGCACGCCGTAGGTCTCCTTCATCTCGCCGCCGTTCTCGCGGATGATCGCGAGCAGGTCCTGCGGCACCGACGAGCTGCCGTGCATCACGAGGTGCGTGTTCGGGATCCGCGCGTGGATCGCCTTGATGCGGTCGATCGCGAGGATGTCGCCGGTCGGCTTGCGCGAGAACTTGTACGCGCCGTGCGACGTGCCGATCGCGATCGCGAGCGCGTCGAGCTGCGTGCGGTTCACGAAGTCCGCGGCCTGGTCGGGATCGGTCAGCAGCATCTCGCGCGTCATCGTCCCTTCCGCGCCGTGACCGTCCTCCTTGTCGCCGCGCATTGTCTCGAGCGAGCCGAGGCAGCCGAGCTCGCCTTCGACCGTGACGCCCTTCGCGTGCGCCATGTCGACGACCTTGCGCGTGACGTCGAGGTTGTAGTCGTAGCTCGCGATCGACTTGCCGTCGGCCTGCAGCGAGCCGTCCATCATCACGCTCGTGAACCCGAGCTTGATCGCGGACGCGCACACGTCCGGCGACTGGCCGTGGTCCTGGTGCATGACGATCGGGATCTGCGGATAGGTCTCGACCGCCGCCTCGATCAGGTGGCGCAGGAACACCTCGCCCGCGTATTTCCGCGCGCCCGCCGACGCCTGCATGATCACGGGGCTGTCGGTCTCGGCCGCCGCGGCCATGATCGCCTGCACCTGCTCGAGGTTGTTGACGTTGAACGCCGGCAAGCCGTAGCCGTGGTCGGCGGCGTGGTCGAGGAGCTGGCGCATCGAGACGAGGGGCATGGCGGACTCCGGGAGCGAGGTACGGGGGACGAACCCCCGATTTTACGCCCGCGGGCTAGGTGCCGCTTCGATGCCGCTCGCGGCAGGTGCGCAAGACCTCGTCGCCGTCCCGGCTCCACCAGCGCGTCGAGAACAGCTCGACCTCGTGCATGCCGCCGTAGCCGGCGGCTTCCATCCAGCCGCGGACGCGCGGCAGGTCGATGACGCCGTCGCCCATCATCCCGCGGTCGTTCAAAAGGTCGGTCGTCGGCACCAGCCAGTCGCAGAGGTGGTACGCGTGCAGCCGTCCGTGGCGTCCCGCGCGCGCGATCTCGCGCTCGAGCGACGGATCCCACCACACGTGGTAGACGTCGACCGCGACGCCGAGCGCGGCGCCGTCGCCGGGCGCGAGCTCGTCGCACAGGTCGTTCGCCTGCGCGAGCGTGTTGACGCAGGCGCGGTCGGCCGCATACATCGGATGCAGCGGCTCGATGGCGAGCGGCATGCGCGCGCGGCGCGCGTAGTCGAGCAGCTCGCCGATGCCGTCGCGCACCATCCCGCGCGCGGCGCCGAGGTCGCGCGAGGCAGGGCGTCCGTTCGCATCCTTGGGCAACCCGCCGACGACGAGGATGAGCGTGCGTGCGCCGACCGCGACCGCCTCGTCGACCGCGCGGCGATTGTCGTCGCGCGCCGCGTCGAGCCCGGCGCGGTCGGGCGCCGGGAACATCCCGCCGCGGCAGTAGCCGGAGACCTCGAGGCCGGCGTCGCGGATGCGGCGCGCCGCGTCGTCCAGCCCGAGCTTCGCGACCTGGTCGCGCCACGGCGAGATGCCGCGGATGCCGTGGCGGACGAGCGCGTCGACGATCTCCGCGAGACCCCACTGCGCCCGCAGCGTCGCGGTGTTGATCGACAGCCGCGCGGGGTCCGGCGGCGCGGTCACAAGCCGTGCAGCGCCGTGATCACGCGCATGCGCGCGGCGGCGCGCTCGGGATCGGCGAGCAATCCGGCCGCGTCCGCGAGGCGAAACACGTCGGCGAGGTGCACGAGGCTGCGCGCCCCCTGCTGGCCGCCGACCATCGTGAAATGCGACTGGTGGCCGTTGAGGTACGCCATCAGCACGATGCCGGTCTTGTAGAAGCGCGTCGGCGACTCGAAGATCCGGCGCGACAGCGGCACCGTGGGCGCGAGGATCGCGTCGAAGCGCGCGCGGTCGCCTTGCGCGAGCGCCGCGAGCGCCGCGGAGGCCGCCGGCGCGATGGCGTCGAAGATCCCGAGCAGCGCGTCGGAGTGCCCGCGCTCGTCGCCCGCGATCAGCGTCGCGAAATTGAAGTCGTCGCCCGTGTACATGCGCACGCCGTCGGGCAGCCGCCGGCGCATCGCGATCTCGCGCGCGTCGTCGAGGAGCGAGACCTTGATGCCGTCGACCTTCGCGGTGTTGGCGCGGATCACGTCGAGGCACACGTCGCTCGCGCGGTCGAGGTCGCGGTGGCCCCAGTACCCGGCGAGCGCGGGATCGAACATGTCGCCGAGCCAGTGCAGGATCACCGGCTCGCGCGCCTGGCCGAGGATCGCGCCGTAGACGCGCGCGTAGTCGTCGGGCGAGCGCGCGACGCGCGCCAGCGCGCGGCTCGCCATCAGGATGATGCGGCCGCCGGCGCGCTCGACCGCCGCGCACTGCTGCTCGTACGAGGCGATCACGTCGTCGACGCTTCGCGCCTTGGCCGGATCGAGGTGGTCGGTGCCCACGCCCGACGCGATCGTCGCGCCCGGGATGCCCGTCGCGGCGTCGACGCTGCGCTCGATCAGCGTCAGCGACGTCGGCCAGTCCAGCCCCATCCCGCGCTGCGCGGTGTCCATCGCTTCGGCGACGCCGAGGCCGAGCGAGAACAGGTGCCGGCGGTACGCGAGCGTGGCGTCCCAGTCGAGCGCCGCGTCGAGCCACGGGTTCGCGCGCGCGAGCGGATCGGCGACGACGTGCGCGGCCGCGTACGCGACGCGGTTGAACGCCGGGCGCGCGGCCGCGGCGGGCCAGGGCGTGGCCGCGCGCACCGTGTACGGGACGAGCGTGCCGTCGGCGAGCGGCAGCTTGAGCGTCGCCATCGCCGATCAGATCGAAAGCGGCGGCACGTCGATCCAGCGGCGCTCGGCCCAGCTCCTGAGCCCCGCCTCGGCGAGCTGCACGCCTTTCGCGCCGGCCACGAGGTCCCACGGGAAGGGCGTGCCGTCGAACAGGTGCCGGATGAACAGCTCCCACTCGACCTTGAACGCGTTGTCGTACGTCGCGTTGGACGGCAGGCGCTGCCAGGTGTCGTAGAAGTCGATCGACTGCGGCACGTCCGGATTCCACACCGGCTTGGGCGTGGCCGCGCGCGGCTGGATGCGGCACTCGGTCAGCCCCGCGACGGCCGAGCCGAGCGTGCCGTCGACGTGGAACGTGGCGAGGTCGTCGCGCCGGACGCGCGTCGTCCAGGAGCTGTTGATCTGCGCGACGATCGTCCCGTGCTTCTCGCCGCCGTCGAGCTCGAACGTCGCGTACGCGGCGTCGTCGGCGGTCGCGTCGTAAGGCTTGCCCGCTTCGTCCCAGCGCCTGGGGATGTGCGTCGCGCCGAGGCAGCTCACCGATTTCACCTCGCCGAACAGGTTGTCGAGCACGTAGCGCCAGTGGCACAGCATGTCGACGATGATGCCGCCGTCGTCCTGCTTGCGGTAGTTCCAGCTCGGGCGCTGCGCGGGTTGCCAGTCACCCTCGAACACCCAGTAGCCGAACTCGCCGCGCACCGAGAGGATGCGGCCGAAGAAGCCGCTGTCGACCAGCATCTTCAGCTTGAGGAGGCCCGGCAGCCACAGCTTGTCCTGCACGACGCCGTGCTTGACGCCGGCAGCCTTCGCGCGTTTCGCGAGATCGATCGCGTCCGCGAGCGTCGGGGCCACCGGCTTCTCGGTGTAGACGTGCTTGCCGGCCGCGATCGCCTTGCGAATGAGCTCGGGACGCAGTCCCGTCGACGCCGCGTCGAAGTACACCGTGTCGTCCGGATCGCGCAGCGCCGCGTCGAGGTCGGTGGTCACGCGCGACACGCCGTGCGCCTTCGCGAGCGCTTCGAGCTTCGGCCGGTTGCGCCCGACGAGGATCGGGTCGGGCATCACGCGGCGACCGTCGGCGAGCGCGACGCCGCCCTGCGCGCGGATCGCGCCGATCGAGCGCACCAGATGCTGGTTCGTGCCCATGCGTCCGGTGACGCCGTTCATGACGATGCCGAGGCGGACGGGGCTCATTTCGACTCCGCAACCGAAGTGCGCCAGGGCGCGAGCCGCGACAATCCGCGCCGGACGGCGGGGAAGCGCAGCGCGATCACCAGCACGATCGTGATCCACAGCGCCGCGGAGATCGGGCGCGTGAAGAACGGCAGGAGCTCGCCGTCGGAAAGCACGAGGCCGCGCCGGAATCCCTTCTCCATCAGGTCGCCGAGCACCAGCCCGAGGACCAGCGGCGCGATCGGGAACGCCGCGCGGCGCATGACGTAGCCGAGCACGCCGAACGCGAGCATCACCCACACGTCGAACAGCCGCGAGCTGATCGCGTAGGAGCCGACGACGCACAGCACGAAGATGATCGGCACGATGATCGCCTTCGGCACCGACAGCACCTTGATCAGGAAGCGCGTGAGCGTGAGGCCGTAGATCAGGATGCCGATCGTCGCGAACAGCATCATCGCCACGACCTCGTACACGAAGGTCGGCGCCTCGGTCATGATCAGCGGGCCGGGCCGCACGCCGTGGATGATCATCGCGGCCATCAGCACCGCCGCCGGCGCGGAGCCGGGGATGGCGAGCGTGAGCACCGGGATGATTGCGCCGGGCACGCAGGCGTTGTCGCCGGTCTCCGCCGCCATGAGGCCCTCGATCGAGCCCTTGCCGAACTTCTCCTTCTCCCGGCTCGCGCGCTTCGCGGCGGCGTACGACGACCACGCGGCGACGTCCTCGCCGACGCCGGGCAGGATCCCGATGAACGTGCCGATCACGCCCGAGCGCAGGATCGTGCGCCAGTAGCGCGTCACGTCGGCGAGCTTCGGGATCACCGAATCGAACGGGTTGATCGTCACCGGCGCCGGCTTCTCGCGCGCCGCGACGAGCAGCTCGGCCATGCCGAACGCGCCCACCAGCGCCGGCACGAGATTGAACCCGCCCGCGAGGTCGCGGCTGCCGAACGCGAAACGGTCGTACGCGTAGATCGCCTCCTGCCCGACCGTCGCGCACCAGATGCCGATCAATCCCGCGAGCCAGCCCTTCAACGGATCGTCGCCGGTCAGCGTGCCGGCGATCACGACGCCGAACAGCGCGAGCCAGAAGAACTCGTACGCGCCGAACTTGAGCGCGAGGTCGCCGAGCACCGGCGTGAACAGCGCAAGGAAGACCATGCCGATCAGCGTGCCGATGACCGATCCGGACGTCGCGATGCCCATCGCGCGGCCCGCGAGACCCTGCTTCGCGAGCGCGTGGCCGTCGAGGCAGCTCGCCGCGGACGCGGGCGTCCCCGGGATGTTGAGCAGGATCGCCGAGCGCGAGCCGCCGTAGATCGCGCCGACGTAGGTGCAGATCAGCACGAGCAGCGCCTGGCCCGACGGCATCTTGATCGTGAGCGTCGTCATCAGCGCGATGCCCATCGTCGCCGTGAGGCCCGGCAGCGCGCCGATCACGACGCCGACCAGCGACGACAGCAGGATCAGCCCGATCGACAGCGGATCGAGGAAGCCCCCGATCGCGTGGCCGAACTGGATCAGGCCCTCGAACACGTCAGGGCAGCCGCACCAGGAACACGCGCTCGAACACCAGCGTGACGACGAGCGACGTCGCGATGCCGACGGCGAGCGCCATCGCGATCCGGCGCGCGCGGGGGCGTGCGGGCTGTTCGTGGAACGCGTACACGTAGAAAGCGACGAACGCCGCGGTGCCGAGCCAGAACGGCAGGCCGTGGCCGACGAGCCCGACCGCGTAGAGGAAGAACAGCGCGGCGGCCGCGGTGAAGCGAGGCGTGGGCACGAGCGGCGTGTCGTTCGCCTCCGCCGCGTCCCATCCGATCGCCGTCGCGCGACGCCACGCGCGCACCAGCAACCCGGCGGCGAGCGCGCCAAGCACCAGCCCGACGATGCCCGGCCACAGCCCCGGCGCGGTCCACAGCGTGCCGCCCTGCGACTCGAACCGGTCCATGCGCCACGCGGCGACGACGACGCCGAACGCGAAGACGAGCGCGACCGACGCGGCGATCGCGTCCGAGCGCGGCGACGCGGGCGGCGGCGCGTGCGGCGCCGCGCCCGCGAGGTCCGGCGACGGCGTCACGGACGCGCGATGCCCAGCGTGTCGGGCGAGACCTTCGCCTTGCCGCCGTCGAACGCCATCCAGGCGTTGGTCGCGACCGCGGGCGCGACCGCGCTCTGCGCCTGCGCGCCGGCGAGCGGCGCGAACACGGCCCCGCGGCTCGTCGCGTAATCCTTGAGCGCCTTCGACGTCGCGATGTTCTCGGCCCAGATCTTCTCGAGCGTCGCGAGGACCTGCGGCGGCACGCTCTTCGGCACGAAGATGCCGAAGTGGTTGGCCGGCGCCTTGAACGTCGACAGCGTCTTGGTCAGCGGCTCGATCGTGCCGTAGCCGTCGAGCTCGACCGCGCGGTCGCCGACGACCGCCAGCGCGCGAAGCCGCTTGCCGCGGATCATCTCGGCCTCCTCGACGGTGAGCTGCGTCGTCACCTCGGTCTCGCCGGCCACGGTCGCGACGACCGCCGGATTGCCGCCGTCGTAGGTCACGTGCTTGTACTTGACGCCGGTCGCGCGCGCGATCGCTTCCATCGCGCTGTGCCCGCTCGAGTTCACGCCCGCGGTGGCGACGCTGACCTGGCCGGGCTTCGCCTTCATCGCGTCGATCAGCTCGGCGGCGGTCTTGTACGGCGTGTTCGGGTTGACCGCGATCGTCGACACGTTCGCGACGTTGAGGAACAACGCCCAGTCGCCGATCCTGGTGTCGAGCATGCCGAGCGTCTGGTAGGTGCCGAGGTCCTGCGCGGCGCCGGCGGTCCACGTGTAGCCGTCCTTCGCGGCCTCCATCGCGTTCTTGGTGCCGATCGAGCCCGACGCGCCCGGCTGGTTGACGACGACGACCTTCTGGCCGAGCGCCTTCTCGATCTCGGCGGCGGTGACGCGCGTGACCTGGTCGGTCGAGCCGCCGGCCGCCCACGGGACGATGATCGTGATCGGCTTCTCGGGTTTCCACGTCGCCTGCGCGGCGGCGGGCAGTGCGACGGCCAGCGAGAGCAGGGCGGCGACGCCGGCGGCGAGGGCAGTGCGCTTGCTACGGTTCATGGCTCCTCCTTCAGGGTTTCGAGGCCGGCGCGAGCGCGCCGAGGACCAGGTCGACGACGTGCGCGATCCGCTCGTCCTTCGCCTCGGTCGCGCCAAGGTCGCGGCCGAAGATCGTGGACAGCGTGTACGCGTTGGACAGGTAGAAGTAGCCGAGCGCCGCGATCGACACGTAGAGCTGCACGGGATCGATGCCGGCGCGGAACACGCCCGCGCCAACGCCGCGCGCGAGCAGGTCGGAGATCGTCGCGACCAGCGGCGAGTGCAGCGAGCGGATGCGCGTCGAGCGCTTGAGGTGCTTCGCGCGGTGCAGGTTCTCGGTGTTGAGCAGCGAGATGAACTCCGGATGCGCGAGGAAATGCCGCCACGTGAACGTGACGAGCTCGCGCATGCCCTCGACCGGCGGCTTGGCGGTGAGGTCGAGCTTCTGCTCCTCGCCCCGGATGCGCGCGTACGCCGCTTCGAGCACGGCGAGGAACAGCCTCTCCTTGCCGCCGTAGTAGTAGTACAGCATCCGCTTGTTCGCCCTGGCGCGCTGCGCGATGCGGTCGACTCGCCCGCCGGACAAGCCATGGCGCGCGAACTCGAACGTCGCGGCGGCGAGGATGCGCGCCCGGCTCGCGTCGGCGTCGCGCGGCGGGCCGGCGGTCCGGGGAGCGGTGCGGGTCGAGTCGCGCGGCATCGGACGCGATGTAACCAGCCGGTTACTTAGCGGTCAAGCTGCGGCGCAGCATGCCGCGCGGCTACGGGCGGCGCGCGAGCATCAGGTCGACCTGCGTGCGCTCCTGGCGCGCGACGAAGAGCGGAACCCCGCCGGGGCCGGCGCCCACCGCGGTCACGAGCGCGTCTCCGTTGAGCGGGACACGGGTCGTTTCGCGCCCGGTGGCGAGGTCGACGCGGGCGAGCGCGAGTCGGCCGCCGTCCTCCACCGTGAGCCACAGCGCGTCGCCGGCGAGCGTCCAGTCCTGGCGCGTCGCGTCGGCGAAAGCGACGTCGAGCGGCCGGCACGCGAGCGCGGGCCACGAGCATACGGTCAGGCCCGGCAGCTGGGGCTGCGTGTAGACCAGCCACGCGCCCGCGACGCGGTACTCGGCGACGAGCGGCAGCGCCAAGCGTTCGACGTCGCGACCGTCGGCCTTCGCGCGCGCCAGACGCACCGCGTGGCCGACCTGCTCGCCGACGACGATGCCGCCGTCGGGCGCGGGGACGATGCCGTGCACGCGATCGCCGAGGGCGCCTAGCGGCGTCGCGGCGCCGCTGTCCGCGTCGATCCGCACGCCCGTCGACACGCTCGCCGGATCGCCGCGCGGCGTGCGCACCGCGTAGAGGGATGTCCCGTCGGCGGCCCAGCGCGGCCGGATCGTGCGGAAGCCGTCGCCCGCCGCCACCCGGACCGCGTCGCCGCCGTCGACGCTCGCCACGTAGATGGCCTCGACGCCATCGCGGTTGGAGACGAACGCGACGCGACGGCCGTCGGGCGAGACCTCGACCTGGCTCGAGTAGCGCGCCGCTGTCCACATCGGCGCGGGCGCGCGCACGTCGACGCGCCACAGGTTGGCGCGGTAGTTCGCCCATTCGTACACGACATCGCCGCGGCGCGAGACATCGGGGAAGCGCGCGCCGCGTCCGCCGATCAGCACGTTGACGCCGCTTTCGAAGTCGACGCGTTCCAGCGCGCGAAAGCCGCTCCAGTCGGCCGCGACGACCACGCCGTCGCCGTGCGGCAGGAACGCGAGCCCGTACGCGAGCCCCGACTGCCGTCCGATGCGCCGCTCGACGCGCGTGGCGAGGTTGAGGGTCCACAGTTCGCGCCGCGCCTCGGCACCGCGGAAGAACGCGACGCGCTTGCCGTCGGGCGACACGCGCGGCTGCACGTCGTCGCCGGCGCCGGGCTCGGGCGTCGTGATCCACGCCTGGGCGCCGCTCGCGAGGTCGAGCGTGAACAATCCCGACGGCAGGTCCGCGCGTCGCGGCGCGGCGCCGACGATCGTGCGCCCGTCGGGCGTCAGGTCGAAGCGCGCGCGAAGGCCCGCGGGGCAGGGGGCGATGACGCGCGTCGTCGTGCCGTCGACGGCCGCCTCGACCAGCGCGCACGCGTCGCCCGCCGAGCGCAGGTAGACGATGCGCGCGCCGTCGGGGAAGAACGCCGGCGACGTCGCGATCGCGCCGTCGTCGCCGAGGACGCGCCGCGTGCGCGTCGCGAGGTCCTCGACGACGATGCGCGACGTGCGGTCGCCGACCGCATAGGCGACGCGGCCTCCGTCCGGCGAGAATCGCGGCGCGACCTCGAAGTCGTCGCTGCCGGAGAGCACGAGCGACGCGGCGACCTGCTGCTGGAGCGCGTACGAGGTGTCGGGCACCGGGTTCCACACGGTCCACGCGACCGCGACGGCCGTCAGCCCCCCGATCGCGGCCTTCGCGAGCGTCCGGCCGCGTCGTCGCGACGCCACCGCGATCGGGACCGCCGCGGCCGGCGGCGCGTCGTCCAGCGGCGAGACGGGCGCGACCAGCCGGTAGCCGACCTTGGGCAGCGTCTCGATGTAGCGCGGCTCCCTGGCGTCGTCGCCGAGCGCGGTACGCAGGTCGGCGACCGCGCGCGAGAGGACCTCGTCGCTCACGCCGCGCCGCGACCAGACCTCGTCGAGCAGCGTCGCGCGGTCGACCGCCGCGCCCGGATCGCGGGCGAGGCGCACGAGCAGCGCCATCAGCCGCGGCGGAATCCGCTGGCGGCCGGTGCCGGCGTCGATCTCGTTCGACGACGGATGCACGGCCACCGTGCCCACGCGCAACGGGCCGGACACGCTCATCGGCGCCGAACGGAGGAAAAAAGGAGGCTTTGCTCAGGACCGGCGCGGTCCGCGCGGGCGACAAAGGCGCTCGCCTGGCTCACTTCCGAGGATACTCGATGCACCGTCTCGCCGCCTTCATCGTCGCCGCGCTCCTGTCGACCGCCGCCGCCGCCCAGGCGACGTGCGCGTCGCGCCTGTTCGTCAGCGGCTTCTTCAGCACGGTTCATGTGTTCGATGCGTGCACGGGGGCGTACCTCCGCGACCTCGACGCGCACGCGCGCCTCGACGGCGCGATGGCGGTGCGCCTGGGGCCCGATCGCCGGATCTACGCAGTGAGCGAGGAGACCGCGACGATTCTAAGGTACCGCAACGACACGCTCGCCTGGGACGGCGTCTACGCGAGCCTCGCGGTCGGCTCCGGCCCCACCGGCCTCGCGTTCGACGCCGAGGGCCGCGCGTGGGTCGCGCTGTTCGATCAGGACGCGGTGCGGCGTTTCGCCCCCGACGGTACGGCGATTGATGTCCCGATCGCCGCGAACCCGCTGGTGAACGGCCCCGACAACGGGATGGCGTTCGCCGGCGGCAAGCTCTACATCCCGGGCTACAACGCGAACAACGTGACCCGCCACGACCCGGCGACCGGCCAGACGACGCTTTTCATCGCGCCGGGCACCGCGGGCCTGTTCCAGACGCGCGCCGTGCTGCCGATCGCCGACGGCAGCGGGCTGTTCGTGACGTCCGAAGGCTCGGGCAAGCTGTTGCGGCATACGTTCTCGACCGGCGAGACCGTGCAGATCGGCGGGGCGTTCGCGCGCCCGACCGGCATCGACTACGCGCCCGACGGCACCCTGTTCGTCGTCGACGGCGACGCGGTCGTGCGCGTCGATCCGGCGACCGGCGCGAAGCTCGGCACGTTCATCGCGGCGAACACCGCGGGCATGAACGCTCCGGTGTTCCTCGCGGTGATTCCGGCCGCGGCGATCCCCGACGGGTCGGCGACGGTCGTCGAGTACTACCACCAGGGGCTCGACCACTACTTCATCACGCTGGCGCCCGACGAGATCGCGGCGCTCGACGGCGGCGCGTTCAGCGGCTGGGCGCGCACCGGCTTCACGTTCCGCGCGTGGACGGTCCAGGCGGCCGGCACCAATCCGGTGTGCCGCTTCTACCTGCCGCCGGCGACCGGCGACTCGCATTTCTACTCGGCCGACCCGGCCGAGTGCGATCGCGTGCGCGCCGGCAACCCGACTTTCGCGGACGAGGGCACGCGCTTCTACATCGCGCTGCCCGATCCGGCGACCGGCGCGTGCCCGGCGGGCACGTCGCCCGTCTACCGCTTCTGGAACCACCGGCCCGGCGACACCAACCATCGCTACACGACGAGCCTGCAGGTCGCGCGCACGATGCTCGCGCGCGGCTACACGGCGGAGGGCTACGGGATCGGGCCGTACTTCCCGATCATGTGCGAGGTGAGGTGAGGGGAGGGGCGGCGGTCGGTGATCGGCGGTCGGCGGTGGGCGGTCGGCGGTCGGAAAGGCGATCGAACGTGCCGCGACACGCTCGAAATTCGCGCGATGACGACGTTCCGACTACCGACCGCCGACCGCCGACCGCCGCCTTTCAGGTCTTGAGTTCGCCCACCCGCACGATCTTCATCGCGTTCGTGCCGCCGGACTTGCCCATCGGCTCGCCGATCGTCAGCACGACGAGGTCGCCGCGCTGCACCTCGCCCTTCTCGATCAGGAGCTCCTCGGCGGCGTGCAGGACCTGATCGCGGTCGTCGCCCTGCTCGAGGTACATCGTGCGCACGTTGCGGTAGAGCGCCATCTTGCGCTGCGACGCGATCTCGGGCGTGAGCGCGAAGATCGGGCACCCGGCGTTGTGGCGCGACATCCATAGCGCGGTCGAGCCCGACTGCGTCAGCGACGCGATCGCCTTCGCGCCGAGGTGGAACGCGGTGAACAGCGTCGCCATGGCGATCGACTGGTCGATGCGCGTGAACGTGCGGTTCATGAAGTCGCGGTCGAGCACGACCGGATCGCTCTTCTCGGCCTCGGCGCAGATCTGGCTCATCGCCTCGACGACCTCGACCGGGTACTTGCCGGCTGCGGTCTCGGCCGACAGCATCACCGCGTCGGTGCCGTCGAGCACGGCATTGGCCACGTCGCTGACCTCGGCGCGCGTCGGCACCGGGTTGTGGATCATCGACTCCATCATCTGCGTCGCCGTGATCGTCAGCTTGTTGCGATCGCGCGCGAGCCGGATCATCCGCTTCTGCAGGCCCGGCACCGCAGCGTTGCCGACCTCGACGGCGAGGTCGCCGCGCGCGACCATGATGCCGTCGGACGCCTCGATGATCTCCTCGAGCGCCGGGATCGCCTCGGCGCGCTCGATCTTCGCGATCAGCAGGCCGCGCCCGTTCGCGGCGCGCAGCAGCTGGCGCGCCATGTACATGTCTTCCTTGTTCTTCGGGAACGAGACGGCGAGGTAGTCGGCCTCGAGGTGCGCGGCCGTCTTCATGTCGTCCATGTCCTTCGCCGTCAGCGCGGGCGCCGTGAGGCCGCCGCCGAGGCGGTTGATGCCCTTGTTGTTGGACAGCGTGCCGCCGAGCTCGACGCGCGTGACGATGCGCGGACCGTTGACCGCCTCGACCTTGAGGCGGATCAAGCCGTCGTCGAGCAGCAGGATCGCGCCGGGGCCGACGTCGCGCGGGAGCTCCTTGTAGTCGAGGCCGACGCCGGTCGCGTCGCCCATCTCGCGCGTCGCGTCAAGCACGAAGGTCGCGCCGGGCGCGAGCGTCACCTTGCCGTCGGCGAAGCGGCCGATGCGGATCTTCGGTCCCTGCAGGTCGGCCATGATCGCGACCTCGCGACCGAGCGCCTTGGCGGCGGCGCGCACCAGCTCGGCGCGCTGCACGTGGTCGGACGCCTGCCCGTGCGAGAAGTTGAGGCGCACGCAGTCAACCCCGGCGGCGAGCATGCGCGAGAGCACGGCGGGATCGGCGCAGGCGGGGCCGAGCGTGGCGACGATCTTGGTGGCGCGTTGCATCGTGTGCGTCGGCGAGGGGAAGCTGGCGATGTTACGGGAAAACGCGAGGGGCGACATCCGGCGGGCGGCAGTAGAATGCTGCGGTCCGTCGTCCCCGGAGCTTCCCCATGCTCGCACGCCTCACGCGCCGCGCCGCGGCCGCCCTCGTCGTCGTCGCCTTGGCCGCGCCGGCCCTCGCGTTCGACGGTCCGGTCGAGAAGAAGACCTTCGCGCTGCCGTCTTACACGACGGTCGGCGGCAAGACGATCCCGAACGTCCGCGTCGGCTACGAAAGCTACGGCAAGCTGAACGCCGCCGGCGACAACGCGATCTTCGTGCCGCACTTCTTCACCGGCACGTCGCACGCGGCCGGCAAGTACCAGCCGTCCGACGCGGCGCCCGGCTACTGGGACCCGGTCATCGGCAGCGGCCGCGCGCTCGACACCGACAAGTACTTCGTCGTGAGCGCCGACTCGCTCGTCAACCTGAACACCAAGGACCCGAACGTCGTGACGACGGGCCCGTCGACGATCGACCCGGCGACGAACAAGCCGTACGGAATGAGCTTCCCGGTCGTGAGCTACCGCGACACGGTGCGCGTGCACAAGGCGCTGCTCGACTCGCTCGGCGTGAAGAAGCTGCACGCGGTCGTCGGCGCGTCGGGCGGGTCGATCCAGGCGATGGAATGGGGCGCGCTGTACCCCGACTACGTGCCGCGCATCGTGCATGTCATCGGCCCCGGCTTCGACATCACGCCGTACGTGATCGAGATGATCGACGTGTGGATGACGCCGATCCGGATGGATCCGAAGTGGAACGGCGGCGACTACTACGGCCGCGACGAGCCGCTCGACGGCGTCGCCAACACGCTCAAGATCATCACGATCACGACGCGCGCGCACGGCTGGGCCGAGCGGACGTTCGGCTTCAAGCCCGCCGACGCCGCGAAGGCGCCGCCCGCGGCGATGGGCAACGTCTACGCGATCGAGGACGCGCTGATGAAGGCCGGGCTCGGGCGCGCGCGCACCGCGGACGCCAACTCGATGCTCTACACGTCGAAGGCCAACCAGCTCTTCCAGCTCAGCGACGACGAGGTCAAGGGTATGAAGGCGGCGATCCTGTTCGTTCCCGCCAAGTCCGACATGATCTTCCCGCCCGAGCTGTCCGAGCGCGCGGCGGCGCGGTACCGCGCGCTCGGCAAGGTCGCCGAGGTCGCGGTCATCGACGGGGACGGCGGGCACCTCGACGGCGTGTTCGCCGTCGCGAAGCAGGGCGACGCGATCAAGGCGTTCTTGGCGAAGTAGCGACGGGCGGGCCGTCATCGCGGCGACGTTCCATGCGACACATCGCCGCCATTGCCGTTTCCCGAACGCTCCGTCGGTGGGTAGCGCTCGGATTCCTGGCAACGGGAATGACCGCCGCGCTCGCCGACCCTCTGCTGCAGCTCGGCTTGGCCAGCGGGAGCACCTTCCCGCTGCCGCCGCCGGTCCCGATCAATCCGGCCACCCTCGATCTGGCCGTCGCCGCACCGATCGCGACGCCTCAGCCCTTTCCGATTTGTGCGCCGTCGTGTGCGGCCCTTCACAGCGCCGGTGGTTACATGTCCGGGATGTTTGCCGCGGATCCCGACGGCAGGCGCGTCTATCACTCCGTCGTGCGTGCCGGCGCCGGGCTGATCGTGGAGGGTCGCATCGTCGAGCGCGACTACCCGAGGCGTGTCGCCGTCGCGGACGCGAAAGACATCGTGATTGCCGCGCATCCCTTGCGGCCGCGGATATTCGGTGTCGGTGAACCTGCGGCGGGCATCTATCAAGACCCGACGCGCAAGCTCGTGATCGTCGACACGGACACCTTCGAAGTCGTGTCCTCGGTCTCGCTTCCGATCGTCGACCCGACGGCAACCTACGCGGGATGGTATTCCGCCCCCGTGTTCTCGCCGGACGGGTCCGAGCTCTTCGTGTTGGTGGCGACGCGACTCTACAAGTTGGACGCCGACGACGGGCACGTCATCGGTTTTCGGGAGTTGAGCAAGCCGTTCGCGCCGAGGATGGACAGGTGGCGATCATGGATCTGGGGCATCAGCGACAACCGCATCGTCGCCTTGCGCTCGGACACCTTCGAGCAGGTCGTCGACTTCACGCGGGAAGGGATCCTGTGGGATCTCGCGATCGTCGCGGACGGCAACGTGGTGTTCAGCTGGCAGCCTTGGGACATGGCGGGCGCACCTTGGTTGCTGGAGCTGGCGGATGCGTCGGGCAAGCGGATCGTCGCCGTGGAGGACGCTTCCGTGAGCCGGTTCCTGGAGAACGCACCGAGCAAGTTCGTGTATCGGGAAGGGCGTTATGGTGATCGCCCGCTCGTCGAACGCGATGCCGCCTCGTTGCAGGTGCGACAGCAGCGATCGCTCGAGACCCGAACGATCATTGCCAGCGCGTTCGTTCCCGAGCCTGCCGTCGCCGTCGAATTCCATCATGCCGGCTTCGACCATTACTTCCTCACGAGCGATCCGGAGGAAATCGTTGCGCTCGATCGTGGCGCGCTTTCCGGTTGGCAGCGGACGGGTGAGACGTTCAAGATCATGCGTTCCGACGCGGGGACCCATGCCGCGGACATCCCGGTCTGTCGCTTCTACGGACAACCCAGCCACGGACTCGACTCGCACTTCTATACGGCGTCGCGCGCCGAATGCGACGCCGTCGAGGCCGGCTACGGCGGCGCGTGGCTCAAGGAACGCGCCGATGCGTTCTACGTCGTCCGCCCCAACGAAGCGACGGGTGCATGCCCGGCAGGCACGCTACCCGTGTACCGACTGTGGAACGCCCGCTTCGATTCCAACCATCGGTACACGACCTCGGCCGCCACGAAGGCGGACATGGTCGCCCGGGGCTACGTCCCGGAGGGCTACGGCCCGGAACGCGTCGCCTGGTGCGTTCGCCAATGAAGTGACGCTCGCGACGGCATCGCGCGGACGGCTGGACGCGAGAGTGGCTTCGTCGGGCGTGCGGCGCTTCTCGGGTCGGATCAAGTTCGCTTGAGGTTGAGCAGGATTCCGCCGAGGATCACGGCGGCGCCGAGCACAGTGAGGATGTCGAAGCGCTCGGCGAAGACCAGCCACGCCGCGATCGCGCTGAGCGGAACGCGCAGGAAGTCCAGCGGCACGACCGTCATGGCGTCGGCGTGGCGCAACGCGTGCGTCATGCAGAAGTGGGAGTACGTGCCGCAGAACGCGATGACGGCGAGCCACGGCCAGACCGCCGCCGTCGGCGTCTGCCAGTAGATCGCCGCGGGGACCGCGCCGATCGCCGACTGGATGACCAGCATCCAGAAGATGATCGTGACCACGCTCTCGGTCCGCGTGAGCGACTTGATCAGGATGACGGAGCCGGCGAAGCCGACCGCCGCGACCAGCGCCACGACCTGGCCGACATCGACGCGATCGAGCCCCGGCCTGACGATGATCAGTACGCCCGCGATGCCCAGCGCGATCGAGGCGACGCGCGTCGCCGACATCCGCTCGCCGAGGAACAGCGTCGCCAGCGCCGCGACCCACACCGGCATCGTGAACTCGATCGCGACGACCTCCGCGATCGGGATCATCGTGATCGCCAGGAACCACAGGAACTGCGCGGCGTAGTGCACCGCATTGCGCCCGAGGTGAAGCCGGAACCGCTGCGTCCTCATCGCGCGCACGCCGCCGGCCGCCGCGATCATCGGCACGAACATCGCGAGGCCGAGCAGCGAGCGGATCTCCATGATCTGGAACACGTGCAGCGCCTTGCCGGCCTGCCGCGCCGCGATCGCGATCGTGACCATCGCCGCGAGCCAGCCGGTCATCCAAAGGGCGGCGAGGGCGGTCGAGCGGGACGCCGTCACGCCGGCTGGGTGCGCGCTTCCAGGGCCGCCACCGCCGGCAGCGTCTTCCCCTCGAGGAACTCGAGGAACGCGCCGCCGGCCGTCGAGATGTAGTCGATGCGGTCGGTGACGCCGAACTTGTGGATCGCGGCGATCGTGTCGCCGCCGCCGGCGATCGAGTACGCGCTCGAGTCGGCCACCGCGTAGGCGATCTCGCGCGTGCCTTCGGCGAACGCCTCGAACTCGAACACGCCGATCGGTCCGTTCCACACGATCGTGCCGGCGCGCGCGATCGCGAGCTTGAGCACCTTCACCGAGGTCGGGCCGACGTCGAGGATCATGTCGTCGTCGTCGAGGTCCTCGATCGCCTTGAGCGTCGCCGGCGCATCCGCGGCGAAGCGCTTCGCCACGACCGCGTCGACCGGCACCGGCACCTTGCCCGGGTAGCGGTCGAGGATCGCCTTCGCGGCGCCGACCAGGTCCGCCTCGACCAGCGACGTGCCGATCTTTCCGCCCGCGGCCGCGATGAACGTGTTCGCGATGCCGCCGCCGACGATCAGCACGTCGACCTTGTCGGCGAGCGCCTCGAGGATCGTGAGCTTGGTCGACACCTTCGCGCCGCCGACTATCGCGACCAGCGGTCGCTTCGGCGCCGCGAGCGCGCGCCCGAGCGCGTCGAGCTCGGCGGCCATCAGCGGACCGGCGCACGCGACCTTCGCGTGGCGCGCGATGCCGTGCGTCGTGGCCTCGGCGCGGTGCGCGGTGCCGAACGCGTCGTTCACGTAGACGTCGCACAGCGACGCCATGCGGCGCGCGAGCCCGTCGTCGTCCTTCTTCTCGCCCTTGTTCACGCGGCAGTTCTCGAGCATCACGAGGTCGCCCGCGCCGAGCTGCGCGTGCCACGGCCCGCCGTCGACCCAGTCGCGGACGAGCGGCACTTCGCGCCCGAGGAGCTCCGAGAGGCGCCCGGCGACCGGCGCGAGCGAATCCTCGTCGCGCAACGTGCCTTCGGTCGGCCGGCCGAGGTGCGAGGTGACCATCACCGCGGCGCCCCGCGCGAGCGCGTCGCGGATGGCGGGCATCGAGGCGCGGATGCGCGTGTCGTCGGTGATCGCGCCCGCGTCGTCCTGCGGAACGTTGAGGTCGGCGCGGATGAGCACGCGCTTGCCGGCGACGTCGACGTCGGCGAGGCGGCGGAATCGGTTCATGACGGGCTCCGGGTGAAGGCGCAGCCGCGCGCGGCTTCGGCGGCGTCGATGTAGGCGATGTCGTCGGGCGACAGGTAGTCGCGGAACCCGCCGACCTTGCCCTTGCGCACCTTGAACGACTCGGGATCCGCGTTCGACGGCGTGCGCAGCATGTGGCTGCCGAAGCGGTCCTCGGCCTCCGCGCGGCGCAGGTTCTCGAAGCGCGAGAACTCGACGGCGTCGTCGACGACGCGGTCGGGAACCTCGCGCGCGCCGAGGAAATCGAGCGCCACGCGCAGCGACGCGGCCGGGCGCTCGTGCATCGCCTCGTAGCGCAGGAACGCGAACGCGTCGGGCACGCGCTGCGCCGCGTGCCAGTGGCGGTAGAACGCGAGCACCTTCTCGACGCCGTAGCGCGGGTCGCGCACGAACGCCGCGATGGGGCCGTCGAAGGTGTCGACGCGCCGCGTCGCCTGGAAGTACGCGGACACCAGCGTGTCGCGCACGTCGCGCCCGAGCAGCAGCACGCGCTTGCCGCGGTAGGCGGCCTTGGTCGCGTCGAGCTCGCGCCAGTCGAGCGCGTCGATCATCGCGGAGCCGTCGTGGTAGAACCCGGCGCGCGGCAGGCCCGCCATCGCGGTCAGCGCGTCGGTCTCGAGCAGGCGCTGCGGCGGCAGGCCGTAGTGGTCGACGAGCGCCTTGCCGACCAGCGCGCGGAGCCAGGTCCGGCCGGTCTTCGGGTACGACAGGATGTAGACGTCCGCGGCCGGCTTCGGCTCCCGGTCCGCGGGGCGCACGCCGGCCATCGAGCGCGGGCCTACTTCGCGCGCATCAGCGCGACGGTCGTGTCGAGCATCCGGTTGCTGAAGCCCCACTCGTTGTCGTACCACGCCGAGACCTTGACCAGGCGGCCGGCGACCTTGGTGAGCGTCGCGTCGAACGTCGAGCTCGCGGGATCGTGGTTGAAGTCGCTCGAGACGAGCGGCGCCTGGTTGTAGTTCAGGATGCCCTTGAGAGGCCCCGCGCCGGCGGCCGCCTTCATGATGCCGTTGACCTCGTCGACGGTCGTGTCGCGCGCGGCGATGAACGAGAGGTCGACCAGCGACACGTTGATCGTCGGCACGCGGATCGCGTAGCCGTCGAGCTTGCCGTTGAGCTCGGGCATCACGAGCCCCACCGCCGACGCCGCACCGGTCTTGGTCGGGATCATGTTCATCGTCGCCGAGCGCGCGCGCCGCAGGTCCTCGTGGTAGACGTCGGTGAGCACCTGGTCGTTGGTGTAGGCGTGCACCGTGGTCATGAGCCCGGTGACGATGCCGATCTTGTCGTGCAGCGGCTTGACCAGGGGCGCGAGGCAGTTGGTCGTGCACGACGCGTTGCTGATCACCGTGTGCGACGCCTTGAGCGTCTCGTGGTTGACGCCGTACACGACGGTCGCGTCGACGTCCTTGCCGCCGGGCGCCGAGATGATGACCTTCTTCGCGCCGCCCTTGAGGTGCGCCGACGCCTTCTCCTTGGTCGTGAAATGCCCGGTCGACTCGAGCACGACGTCGACGCCGAGCGAGCCCCACGGCAGCTGCGCCGGGTCGCGCTGCGCGAAGACCTTGATTCGGTCGCCGTTCACCACCATCGCGTCGCCGTCGACCTCGACCTTGCCGGGGAACTTGCCGTGCGCCGTGTCGTAGCGCGTCAAGTGCGCGTTGGTCTCGGGGCTGCCGAGGTCGTTGATCGCGACGATCGCGAGGTCGTGCGTCTTCCCGCCTTCGTAATGCGCGCGCAGGATGTTGCGCCCGATGCGCCCGTAGCCGTTGATCGCGACCTTGATCGTCATGACGTTCCTCTTCGCAGGTTCAGTGCAGTGCCTTCAATCCGGTGGCGGCGACGAGCGCGGGCAGGTCGCGCCAGCCGTAGCCGGCCTCGACCAGCGGCATGTCGTCCCAGTCGAACGGCTGCTCGACGACGAGCTCGGCGCCGAGCGCCTCGTAGAACGCGCGCGCCGGCTTGTTGCCGGCGAGCACCCACACGATCATGCCGGTCGCGCCGTGCGCCGCGCGCTCGGCCGCGATCGCGCCGGCGAGGCGGCGGCCGAGGCCGTGGCGCTGCACCTCGTGCGCGAGGTAGATCGCGGTGAGCTCCGAGTCGAAGCCGTGCTTGGGCTCGGCGAGCCGGTTGCCGGCGGCGAATCCGACGACGACGCCGTCCTTCTCGGCCACGTAGATGCTCGCGATCTCGACCGGCGCGTCGAGCACGCGCTGCCACGTCGGCAGGCTCGCGGCCACGCTCATCGCGTCGAGGTACGCCTGCGGCACGAGGCCCTTGTAGCTGCGCCGCCAGCCGTCGATGCGCACGCGCGCGATCGCCTCGGCGTCGTCGGCGCCCGCGCGGCGGATCGTGATGCCGTCGCTCACGCCGCCACCACCTTGCGCACGGCGTCGGCGACGCGCTCGGCCGTGAATCCGAAGTGCTTGAACAGCGCGCCGGCGGGCGCCGACTCGCCGAACGTGTCGATGCCGACGACCGCCGCGCGCGGATCGTCGACCGCGCCGACGTACTTGCGCCAGTAGTCGGTGACGCCGGCTTCGACGGCGACGCGCGGCACGCCGTGCGGCAGCACGCTCGCGCGGTACGCCGCGTCCTGGCGGTCGAACGCCTGCGTGCAGGGCATCGAGACGACGCGCACGCCGATGCCTTCCTTCGCGAGCGCGTCGCGCGCGCCGAGCGCAAGCGGCAACTCGCTGCCGGTCGCGATCACCACCGCGCGCCGCGCGCCCGGCGCGAAGTCGCTGTGCACGTAGCCGCCGCGCTCGATCGCGCCCGGCTCGCGCGCGCTCGTCGGCACGTTCTGCCGCGTGAACAGCAGCGCGCTCGGCCCGGTCGTGCGCTCGATCGCCGCCGCCCACGCCGCCGCGGTCTCGGCCGCGTCGCAGGGGCGCCACAGGTCGAGGTTCGGGATGAGCCGCAGGCTCGACGCGTGCTCGACCGACTGGTGCGTCGGGCCGTCCTCGCCGAGGCCGATCGAGTCGTGCGTGTACACCGCGATCTGGCGCAGCTTCATCAGCGCCGCCATGCGCAGCGCGTTTCGCGCGTAGTCGGAGAACGTGAGGAAGGTCCCGTGGTACGGCAGGAAGCCGCCGTGCAGCGCGAGCCCGTTCGCGATCGCGGTCATCGCGAACTCGCGCACGCCGAAGTTGAGGTAGTTGCCGCCCGCGCCGCGCTCGACCGCCTTGCTGCCCGACCAGTTCGTGAACACCGAGCCGGTGAGGTCCGCCGAGCCGCCGATCATCTCGGGCAGGAGCTTCGCGTACGCCTCGATCGCCTGCTGCGACGCCTTGCGCGTGGCGACCGTCTCGCCTTTCGCCGCCTGCGCGGCGACGAACGCGCTCGCTTGCGATGCGAAGCCGTCGGGCAGCCGGCCGGCCATGCGCCGCTCGAATTCGGCGGCGAGGTCGGGATGCGCGGCGCGGTACGCGTCGAAGCGCTGCTGCCACGCCTGGCGCGTCCGCTGGCCGTGCGCGCGCGCGTCGAAGCCCGCGTAGACCGCGTCGGGGATCGCGAACGGCGCGTGCGACCAGCCGAGCGCGGCGCGCGTGGCCGCGATCTCCTTGTCGCCGAGCGCGGCGCCGTGCGCGTCGGCGGTCCCGGCCTTGGTCGGCGCGCCCTTGCCGATCTGCGTGCGGCACACGACGAGCACCGGACGCTCGTCGCTCGCGCGCGCCTCGCGCAGCGCGCGGTCGACCGCCGCGACGTCGTGGCCGTCGACGGCGCGGATCACGCGCCAGCCGTAGGCCTCGAAGCGCGCCGCGGTGTCGTCGGTGAACCAGCCCGCGACCTCGCCGTCGATCGAGATGCCGTTGTCGTCGTACACGACCACGAGCTTGCCGAGGCGCCACGTCGCCGCGAGCGAGCAGGCCTCGTGCGAGATGCCTTCCATCAGGCAGCCGTCGCCGACGAACGCGTAGGTGCGATGGTCGACGATCGCGTGGCCCGGACGGTTGAACGTCGCGGCGAGCAGCTTCTCGGCGAGCGCCATGCCGACCGCGTTGGCGAGTCCCTGGCCGAGCGGTCCCGTCGTCGTTTCGACGCCCGGCGTGACGCCGACCTCGGGATGCCCGGGCGTTTTCGAGTGCAGCTGGCGGAAGCGCTTGATCTCGTCGATCGGCAGGTCGTAGCCCGACAGGTGCAGCAGCGCGTACTGCAGCATCGAGCCGTGGCCGTTGCTCAGCACGAAGCGGTCGCGGTCGGGCCAGCGCGGCTCGCGCGGGTCGTGCTTGAGATGCCCGCGCCACAGCGCGAGCGCGATCTCCGCCATGCCCATCGGCATGCCGGGATGGCCGCTCTTCGCGGCCTCGACGGCGTCCATCGCGAGCGCGCGGATGGCGTTGGCGAGTTCGGCGTCGGACGCGGGAGTCGGTGCAGGTAGCGACATCGGGAGGCGTGGCGAAGGAGGCGGGCCGCCGGGAGAGCCGCCGCGAGGCGTCCGACGAGCGCGGAAAGGCTTGAAATTATGGCGGATTCGCACCATGTTGTGCAATAATCGGATGTTTGGTCGTGCGTGACCGGTCGTTCCGACGACGCGGAGACTGTCCGACGTGCGCGAAGTGCCCTTCCCCGCGCGGGAGCGCGAGGTGGGGCGTTTCCTTTTTGGGGGTGTTCCGGCGCATCCCGCCGGGACCTTGCTCTTTAGGGAGACGAGTGATGGACGGAATCCATCTGCTGGGCGAGTGGTACGGCTGCCCATCGGACCTGCCGGAAATGACGCGCGCCGAGCCGCTGCGCGAGCGCTGCCTCGACGCCGTGCGCGAGGCCGGGCTCACGATCGTCGGCGACCGCTTCCACCAGTTCGACCCGCAGGGAGTGACCGGCGCGGTGATCCTCGCGGAGTCGCACCTCGCGGTCCACACCTGGCCCGAGATGGGCTCGGTGACGATCGACGTGTACGTCTGCAACTTCACGACCGACAACACCGCGAAGGCGCGGCGCCTGTTCGAGGTGCTCGAGCGCTCGCTCAAGCCCGCGCGCACGCGCTACCAGGAGATCCAGCGCGGGGGCGCGCATGGCTGACGCCGCGGGCGACCTCGTCCCCGGCGCAATGACCGAGTACCTCACCGACGAGTGGGGGTTCTTCATCCGCTCGAAGCGGCAGTACGAGAAGTTCCGCTCGCCCTACCAGGCCGTCGAGGTGCACGAGACCGAGCCGTTCGGCCGGCTGTTCCGCCTCGACGGCCATTTCATGACCAGCGAGCAGGACGAGTTCTTCTACCACGAGAATCTCGTCCACCTCGCCGCGGTCACGCACCCGCAGCCCGAGCGCGCGCTGATCGTCGGCGGCGGCGACGGCGGGTCGGCCGAGGAGCTCCTGAAGCACCCGTCGATCCGCAAGGTCGTGCTCGCCGAGATCGACGTCGCGGTCGTCGACATCTCGCGCAAGTACCTCGAGAGCGTTCATCGCGGCAGCTTCGACGATCCGCGGCTCGAGCTTCGCATCACCGACGGGTTCCAGCTGGTGCGCGAGAGCACCGACAGCTACGACCTGATCGTGCTCGACCTCACCGATCCGGGCGGGCCGTCGCTCGAGCTCTACACGCCCGAGTTCTACCGCGCGTGCGCCGCGCGGCTCACCTCGCTCGGCGCGATGACGCTGCACATCGCGAGCCCGGTGGCGCATCCCGACCGCATCCGGCAGACGCTCGTCGCGCTGCGCTCGGCGTTCCCGATCGTGACGCCGTTCCTCGTCTCGGTGCCGCTGTACGGCGGGCTGTGGATGATGGCGTGCTGCTCGGCGGGGCTCGACCCGCGCAGGATGACGACGGTCGAGGTCGACCGGCGCCTCGCGCAGCGCGGCATCGCCGACCTTGCCTACTACAACGGCGAGATGCACCGCGCGGCGCTGGCGATGCCGAACTTCGTTCGCGCGCTCGTCGCCTAAGCGGACGGGGGCGCTTCAGCCGCAGGCGTCGCCGCGGTCGGAGAGCGTCCGACGCACGTGGCCGGTCCTGCCACGGTTCCGGTCGCCGCGCGCAAATCCTGCTCCGCGTAGGACGCGGCTTGCCGCAACGGTCAACGTCATCCGGCTTTTCGGCGTTGAAGGCTTTGGCAAAACAGGAACTTGAAGAGGGGCCCCGTGCCCGCATCTTCGACCTGGAGGGAAGGGTTTCCCTCGCTGCCACGACGAGAGACCGCGATGACGCTGACCGACACGATGGGCAATGCCGATTTCGTGCTGATCGACGGGGTCGTCTACGAGGCCGAGTACGTGCGCGTACCGGACGAGGACACGCACGCCGACGACGTCGTGCTCGAGGCGAAGCACGGCGACATGGAGGTCGAGTTCATCTACTCGGACCTCGATGGCGCCACCCACCTCGGCGAGGGCATGTACCGCCTCGTCAACGGCCACCAGCTGCGCTTCCTCACCACCGCGACCGTCCACTGACGCGCGCGCCCGCGTCCCCCGCTCAACCGGAGAGCAGGGGCGCGGCGAACGCGAAGTACGCCCCGATCGCGAACAGCGCCACCGACGCGAGCCACACGCCGCGCGACATGCGTCGCGCGCGCGTGCATGCGCTCGCGAGCGCGGGATCGGCGGGGCAAGGCGCGGTCCGCGCGCGCCACTGCAATACCCCCGCCACCGCCAGTGCGACCGCGGCGACGCCGAACGTCTCCGCCTTGTGGGCCGAGAGCCAGACGAGCTGCGGCACCGCGCCCACGAGCCCCGCGAGCACGGCGCCCGCGCCGAGAGCCACCAGCAGCGCGGGCAGCGCGCAGCACACGAGCGTCCCGCCGCTCGTCAGCAGCGCCACGTAGCTTGCGCGCCGCGCGGCGGCGTCGGCGACGGTCATTTCGCCGGCTTGCGGAACGACGCGGCCGGCGTCGACACCTCCTTGACCGAGACGACTTCGTAGCCCGCGTCGCGCACGACGCTGCGGAGCGTGTCCGGCGAGATCGACGCGCCGTCCTTGGCCTCCACCGCGACGAAGCGCTGCGGCAGGTCGACGTAGACGTCGCGCGTCGCGGGCAAGGCGCGCAGGCTCTTCTCGATTCCCTGCGCGCAGAACGCGCACACCATGCCGTTGACCTCGGCCGTGAGCGTGGGGCCGGCGAAGGCGGGCGCCGCGGCGAGCGCGGCGAAGGCGAGGGCGGAAAGCTTCTTCATGGTCGTTCCTTTCGTTCAGAACACGTACATGACATTGAATCGGGCCTGGCCGTCGAGATTCGCGCCGGCCTCGATGAAATAGCGCGACGCGACGAGGCGGAGCATCGGCGTGACCTCGACCTTCTCGGAGAGGCCGCGCATGCGGCGCGCCTCGACGACGAGCCACGGCTGCGTCTGGTCGTACTCGGCCTCGTAGAACGAGAAGCCGGCGCGCACGGCGGCGTAGTCGTTGTTGACGCTGCCGGCGCGGTACAGGCGCCCGAACGCGGCGACGTAGACGCGCGTCGTCTCGTAGTCGAGCTGCACGCCGGGCGTCCATGCGAAGCGCTCGCCGTCGAAATCGCTGCCGGTCATCACGCCGGCGCCGACGACCCACCACGCGTTCGCCTGCGCGTGCGGCAGGTTCCAGCGGTGCACGAGGCGCGTGTACGTCGCTTCGGCGATCCGGTGGATCGTCTCGCCGCCGTCGGAGCGCATCCACGTGTAGCCGGCGCCGAACGCGTCGCGCGGCGTCACCGCGTGATTCGCCCAGGCTTCGGCCCAGTTGCGGCCGAAGTCGCCCATCGCCATCGTGCTTCCGTTGTACCCCATCGGCCCCGCCGCCGCGACTTGCGCGACGATCGCGGCGAGGCACGCCACGAGCAGCCTCATCGGCCCTCCGGTTCGTCGATCGACGTTGGATCGCGCCGGCGTCCGGCGCGAGGTCGCGCGCTAGGCGGCGACGCGGGGCGGGACGGGCGGTGGCGCGGGCTCCGCGGTGACCGCGACCGCGGCGGCTGCGTGCGCCTGGACCGGGTCGAGCGCGGGGAAGGCGATGACCGTCTCCGACGAAACCGGCACCGGCTGCGCGAGCAGGCAGAGCGCCTGCGCAGGGCAGGGGGCGTCGTTGCCGCTCGTCGCGTCGCCGGACGGCGCTACGGATGCGATCGACGCGTCGGCGCCGCAATGCGCCGCGCACATCGACGCCATGGCCGCGAGCGGCGCCAGCGCCGCGAGCAGCGCTGCAGCGACGAAGCGGCGGGCGCGTCGGGTCATGCGAGGAAGTCTACACCGCGCGGCTAGCCCGTCGCGAGCACGAAGTCGTAGCTCGCGGCGAGCGCGCCGGCCTCGCGTCCGTCGGCCGGCCGCGGCGCGATCTCGAGCCGGTCGCGCTCGCGCGCGAACATGCCGCCGAAGCCGCGCTCCGCCGACTCGCCCTTCAGGTAGAGCTGCGTCGTGAGCGATCGCGCACCCGCGCGCTCGATGCGGAAATGCAGGTGCGCGGGGCGACCGCCGTACGGAACCGGCCGCATCGCGACGAACGCGTACGCGCCGTCCGCGGCGGCGATCGCGCGCCCGTAGCCCTGGAAATCCGGATCCTGCGTGCCGCCGCCGCCGACGTGGTGGTAGACGCCATGGATGTCGCACTGCCACAGCTCGAGCGTCGCGCCCGCGAGCGGCGCGCCGTCGGTGGCGAGCACGCGCCCGGTCAGGTGGAGCGGCTGCCCCTGCGCGGCGCGCGCGCGGCCGGCGACGCGCATCAGGTCGTGATCGGCGTCCGCGGGGAAGCTTCGCGGGTAGAACGGGCCCTCGGCGTCCTGCGGGGTGGGCGCGAGGCGGGCGCCGCCCTGAGCGCCCGCGAAGCGCGGGGCGACCAGCGCCAGCGGCGCGGCGGCGAGCCAGCGGACGGCGCGGCGGCGGGAACGGTCGTTCATCGGGGCGCTCCGGTGAGCCAATGTACGCGCTTCGACGCGCGCCGACGGGAAATCGTTCCGGCGCGTTGCGGCGCGGTTGACAGCGTTATCGTATGCGCATAGGCTCATACGACGATGCCCCGCCCGTCGCGACCCGCCAAGCCCGCACGCCGCCGCGCCGCCGCGACCTCCGACGAGCTCGCCCCGGTGTTCGACGCGGTGGCCGAGTACTTCGGGCTGCTCGCCGAGCCGACGCGGCTCGCGATCCTGCACACGATCTGCAACGACGAGCGGACCGTCTCGGCGATCGTCGAGGCGACCGGCGCGACGCAGACTAACGTGTCGCGCCACTTGGGCCTGCTGCACGCCGCCGGCGTGGTCAGCCGCCGGCGCGACGGCAGCTCCGTGCATTACCGCGTCGCCGATCCGGTGTTCGTCGAGATCTGCCGCAGCGCCTGCGTACGCATCGCCGCGCGCATCGACGCGCAGTCGCCGCTCGCCGGCGAGCTCCTCGACTACGCGCGGCACGCGTAGGGCGCCGATGGCCGACCGTCCGCGCGTGCCGGGTCGCATCCGGCCCGCCCCCGAGCCCCCGGCGGGCGAGCGCCGCCGCTTCCTCCAGCGCGCCGTCGCCGGCGGCGCCGCGCTCGCGGCGGGTCGCGCGGTCGCCGAGGACGGCGCGAACCTGCCGCCGAACGTTCCCGCGTGGACGCGCACGCTCGGCGCGCCCGTGCTCGCCTCGCCGTACGGCGTGCCGTCGAAGCACGAGGCGAGCGTGCGCCGCCGCGAGAGCCCGGGACTCACGCGCACGCCGCACTCGTCGGTCGCGTTCACGCCGCTGCAGAGCCTGTTCGGCATCATCACGCCGTCGGGCGTGCACTTCGAGCGCCACCACGCCGGGATGCCCGACGTCGACCCGCACCAGCATCGCCTGATCGTGCACGGCATGGTGCGCGAGCCGCGCCTGTACACGATGGACGACATCCTGCGCTTCCCGTCGGTGTCGCGCGTGCACTTCATCGAATGCGGCGCGAACACCGGCATGGAGTGGGCGAACGTCGCGGTGCCGACCGTGCAGTACTCGCACGGGATGATCGGCTGCAGCGAGTGGACCGGCGTCCTGCTCTCGACGCTGCTCGAGGAGGCCGGCGTCGACCCGAAGGCGAAGTTCGTGCTCGCCGAGGGCGCCGACGGCGCGGCCCTCACGCGCACGATTCCGCTCGCGATGGCGCTCGACGACGTGATGGTCTGTTACGGCCAGAACGGCGAGATGCTGCGGCCCGAGCAGGGCTATCCGCTGCGCCTGCTCGTGCCCGGCGTGCAGGGCGTGTCGAGCGTCAAGTGGCTGCGGCGCCTCAAGCTCGGCGACACGCCGTGGAACACGCGCGAGGAGTCGCTGCACTACGTCGACCTGATGCCCGGCGGCAAGCATCGCCAGTACACGTGGATCCAGGAAGCGAAGAGCGTGATCACCGCGCCGTCGGGCGGCCAGGTGCTCCTCGACCGCGGCTACCACCAGATCACCGGCCTCGCGTGGTCGGGGCGCGGCAAGGTGCGGCGCGTCGACGTGTCGACCGACGGCGGGCGCAACTGGCGCACGGCGACGCTGCAGGAGCCGGTCCACACCAAGGCGCTGACGCGCTTCCGGATCGACTGGAGCTGGGACGGCGGCCCGGCGCTCCTGCAGTCGCGAGCGATCGACGACACGGGCTACGTGCAGCCGACGATCCGGCAGCTGCGAGCGGTGCGCGGCACGCGCTCGATCTACCACAACAACGCGATCCATACCTGGCGCGTCGAGGCGACCGGCGAGGTCTCGAATGTCCAGCTGGTCTAGCGCGTTCGCCGCGTTCGTCGCGCTGTCGCTCGCCGCGCCGGCGCTCGAGGCCGCGCCGCGCTACGGCTTCGGACGGCCCGCGACCGCGCAGGAGATCGCCGGCTGGGACATCGACGTGCGTCCCGACGGGCGCGGACTCCCCGACGGCCGCGGCAGCGTCGCGGAAGGCCAGGCGATCTACGACGCCAAGTGCGCGAGCTGCCACGGCACGTTCGGCGAGAGCACCGACTACATGGCGCTCGCGGGCGGCGTCGGCACGCTGGCGTCCGACCAGCCGCAACGCACGCTCGGCAGCAAGCTCAACCACGCGACGACGCTGTTCGACTACATCCGCCGCGCGATGCCGTTCAACGCGCCGCAGAGCCTGACCGACGACGAGGTGTACGCGCTCACCGCGTACCTGCTCAATCTCAACGACATCCTGCCCGCGGACGCCTCGCTCGACCGCGCATCGATCCTCGCGGTGCGGATGCCCAACCGCGACGGCTTCACGACCGACCACGGCTTCATGACGCGCGACGGCAAGCCCGACACACGCAACGTCGCGTGCATGACGAACTGCGGGCCCGAGCCGCGCGTCGCGTCGCGGATCCCCGACTATGCGCGCGACGACCACGGCGACCTCGCCGCGCAATCGCGCACGCTCGTCGCCGCCGCGGCGCCGTCGCCAGCGCCACCCGCGCGCTCGCCCGCCGACCTCGCGAAGCAGTCCGCTTGCCTCGCCTGCCATGCGGTGACGTCGAAGGTCGTCGGCCCGGCGTTCCGCGACGTCGCGGCGAAGTACGCCGGCGACGCCGCCGCGCCCGCGAAGCTCGCGGCCCGTATCCGCGCCGGCGGCGTGGGCAATTGGGGCGCCGTCCCGATGCCCGCGCAGCCGCAGCTCGTCGAGGCCGATGCGCTCGCGCTCGCGCAATGGGTGTTGCGAGGCGCGCCGCCTTGACCCATATCGATAGAACCGCACGGTTCCCCGCCCCCGGGGGCCGCGCGCTAGAATCGACCTCTTTCGCCTTGGCGACCCCCGGAGGGGACATGGATGCAAGACGCAGGGAAGTGCTGAAGACCGGCGGCGGCGTGAGCCTGCTGGCGCTCGTCGCCGCGGCCGGGTGGCTGAAGCCCGGCGACGCGCTGGCGCAAGGCGCCGCGTGGAACAAGGCCGCGTTCGAGACCCACGCGCTCGACGAGACCGTGAAGGCGCTCGGCGGCGGCGCGCCGGCGCAGAGCAAGGACATCGCGTTCGTGTCCACGCCCGACATCGCCGAGAACGGCGCGGTCGTGCCGGTCGGCGTGACCAGCGCGATCCCGAAGACCGAGTCGATCGCGATCCTGGTCGAGAAGAACCCGAACATGCTCGCGGCGGTGTTCAACCTGCCCGCGGGCACCGATCCGTCGGTGTCGACGCGCATCAAGATGGGCCAGAGCAGCAACGTGTACGCGCTGGTGAAGGCTGACGGCAAGTACTACGTCGCGTCAAAGGAAATCAAGGTCACCCTTGGCGGGTGCGGAGGCTGAGATGGCTGATCCGATGAAGATCCGCGCCAACGTCGTCGGCGACTCGACCGAGGTGAAGGTGCTGATGAACCACGAGATGGAGACCGGCCAGCGCAAGGATGCGCAGGGCAAGACGGTGCCGGCGTGGTTCATCCAGAACGTCACCGCGACGTGGAACGGCAAGACGGTGCTCGACGCGCAGTGGGGCCCGGCGGTGGCGAAGAACCCGTTCCTCGCGTTCAAGTTCAAGGGCGGCGCGAAGGGCGACAAGGTCCAGATCACCTGGACCGACAACAAGGGCGACAAGCGCACGGACGAGGCGACGATCGCTTGAGCAGGCAGCCGGCGGCGCCCGACCGGCGCCGCCGCCTCGGAGGAGTGACGATGGTCGTGACGATACGGGCGGCGCTGGCCGCCGCCGGGATCGCACTCGCGGTTCCGCTCGCATTCGCGCAGAACGCCGCGGACGAGATCGAGAAGTACCGCCAGGCGCTGCAGGACGGCAATCCCGCGGAGCTTTGGGAAGCGCGCGGCGAGGATCTGTGGAAGAAGCCGCAGGGACCGAAGAACGTCTCGTTCGAGCGCTGCGATCTCGGCAAGGGTCCCGGCGTGGTCGCCGGCGCGTACGCGGAGCTCCCGCGCTACTTCGCCGACGCCGACCGCGTCATGGACCTCGAGTCGCGCCTCGTGTGGTGCCGCGTGACGCTGCAAGGCATGAGCGAGGCGGACGCGAAGCGCAATCCGTTCGGCAGCCCCGAGCGCAAGTCCGACATCGAGGCGCTCGTCGCGTACGTCACGGGGCAGTCGCGCGGCGTGAAGATGAGCGTGAGCCTCCAGCACCCGAAGATGCGCGAGGCCTACGCGGTCGGCGAGAAGATCTTCTTCTTCCGCGGCGGCCCGCACGACTTCGCTTGCGCCACCTGCCACGGCGAGGACGGCAAGCGCATCCGGCTGCAGGACCTGCCCAACCTCACGTCGAAGGCGGGCGCGCAGAAGGGCTACTCGACCTGGCCCGCGTACCGCGTCTCGCAGGGCGAGCTCCGCACGTTCCAGTGGCGGCTCAACGACTGCTTCCGGCAGCAGCGCTTCCCCGAGCTCGAGTTCGGCTCGCCGGCCTCGATCGCGCTGACGACGTTCCTCGCGTACAACGCGAACGGCGCGGCGTTCGACGCGCCCTCGATCAAGCGCTGACCGGGAGGACGCGATGACATCTCGACATGCCATGGTGCTGGGCGCGGCGGCCGCGCTCGCGATCGCCGGTTGCGCCGCGATGCAGGCCGGGCCGAGCGACGCCGAAGCGCGCGCGAAGGCCGCCGAGCTCATGAAGGCGTCGTTCAAGGAGCGCGGGCAGGCCAAGCTCGACCGGCTCACGCAGGACGAGACGCAGGCGCTGTGCAGCCAGTACGCGGGCAAGGAGCTGCCGAAGGACGTCGCGGCGAAGATCGAGCAGGCGAACCTCGCCGCGATCAAGTACCCGGCCGGCGGGCAGTACCTCGGCGACTGGAAGCGCGGCGAGCAGATCGCCCAGCGCGGCACGGGCTTCCAGTACTCGGACGATCCCGCGCAGCCGTCGGGCGCGAACTGCTACGCGTGCCACCAGCTCAGCAAGCAGGAGATCAGCTACGGGACGATCGGCCCATCGCTGTACAACTTCGGCAAGCTGCGCGGCTACGGCGACGACATCAAGAAGTACGCGTGGGGCAAGGTGTGGAACGCCGAGGCGTTCAACGCGTGCACGAACATGCCGCGCTTCGGGCACCAGGGCATCCTCACCCAGGCGCAGGTCCAGGACGTCGTCGCGCTGCTGATGGACCCCGCGTCGCCGGTCAACCAGTGACCGATCGGCGCGCGACGCTTCGTGCGCTCGTCGCGCTCGCGGGCCTTGGCGCGACCGGCAGCATCGGCGCGCGCGTCAAAGGCGGCGCGGCGAAGGTCGGCGATGCGGTCGCGTGGCGCGACGTCGCGTTGCTCGACGGAACGACGCTCCCCGCGTCGACGCTCGCCGACGGGCCGCCGGTCGTGGTCGAGCGCTGGGCGTCGTGGTGCCCGTTCTGCAAGCGCCAGAACCCGCACCTGCAGGCGCTCGCCGACAAGCATCGCGGATCGCTGACCGTCCTCGCGCTGTCGATCGACAAGGAGCCGGCGAAGGCGCGCGCGTACCTGCGCGAGCACGGCTACACGTTCGCCGCCGCGATGGCCGCGCAGGCGGGGCCGGACGCCGAGCGCTGGTTCGGCAAGCTCGAGGGGCTCCCCGAGATCTTCGTCGTCGACCGCGGCCGCATCGTGTTCCGCGAGTTGGGCGAGATGTTCCCGGAGGATCTCGCGGCGCTCGGGCGCTACGCGATGCGTCGCGCAGGATGAACCGCCGCGATTTCCTGCAGCTCGTCGCCGCCGGCGCGGTCGCCGGGCTTCCGCTCGACGCGCGATCGGCGCTCGACTTGAGCGCCGGCGCGGCGTTCTACGACGCGATCGAGCGCTTCGGCAACGTGAGCCTGCTCCACGTCACCGACGCGCACGCGCAGCTCAAGCCCGTCTACTTCCGCGAGCCGTCGGTCAACCTCGGCGTGGGCGAGGCCGCCGGCAAGCCGCCGCACCTCGTCGGCGAAGCGCTGCTCAGGTACTTCGGCATCCGGCCGGGCACGCGCGAGGCGCACGCGTTCACGTACCTGGATTTCGAGCGCGCGGCGCGCGCGTACGGCACGGTCGGCGGGTACGCGCACCTCGCGACGCTCGTGAAGAAGCTCCGCGCGTCGCGCCCCGGCGCGCTGCTGCTCGACGGCGGCGACTGCTGGCAGGGCTCGGCGACGGCGCTTTGGACGCGGGGCCAGGACATGATCGACGCGCAGAAGCTCCTCGGTGTCGACCTGATGACCGGTCACTGGGAGTTCACCTACGGCGCCGAGCGCGTGAAGCAGGTCGTCGAGCGCGACTTCGCGGGCACGATCGCCTTCCTCGCGCAGAACGTGAAGACCGCGGACTTCGGCGACCCGGTGTTCGAGCCCTATGCGATCCGGCAGGTCAACGGCGTGCCGGTCGCGATCGTCGGGCAGGCGTTCCCGTACACGCCGATCGCGAACCCGCGCTACTTCGTGCCCGAGTGGACCTTCGGCATCCAGGAGCAGGAGCTGCAGAAGGTCGTCGACGAGGCGCGCGCGAAAGGCGCGGCGGTCGTCGTGCTGCTGTCGCACAACGGCATGGACGTCGACCTCAAGCTCGCGTCGCGCGTGCGCGGCATCGACGTCATCCTCGGCGGCCACACGCACGACGGCGTGCCGCAGCCGTCGATCGTGTCCAATCCGGGCGGCCGCACGCTCGTGACCAACGCGGGCAGCCACGGCAAGTTCCTCGGCGTGCTCGACCTCGACGTGCGCGGCGGCAAGGTCGCCGACCTGCGCTACCGGCTGCTGCCCGTGTTCAGCGCGCTGCTGCCCGCGGACCGCGAGATGGACGCGCTGATCGCGAAGCACCGCGCGCCGTTCGAGGCGAAGCTCGACGAGCCGCTCGCGACGACCGAGACGCTGCTCTACCGCCGCGGCAACTTCAACGGCACGTTCGACCAGGTGATCTGCGACGCGCTGCGCGCCGAGAAGGACGCGCCGATCGCGTTCTCGCCCGGCTTCCGCTGGGGGCCGACGCTGCTGCCCGGCGAGACGATCCGCCGCGAGCACCTGATGGACCAGACCGCGATCACTTACCCGTATACGACGGTATCGATGCTGTCGGGCGACACGATCAAGACGATCCTCGAGGACGTCGCCGACAACCTGTTCAATCCGGATCCTTACTACCAGCAGGGCGGCGACATGGTTCGCGTCGGCGGGCTCGCGTACACGCTCGATCCGCGCGCGAAAGCCGGCGCGCGCATTTCCGGCATGACGCTCGACGGCAAGCCGATCGAGGCCGCCAAGAGCTACAAGGTCGCGGGCTGGGCGCCGGTGTCGGAGGAGGCGCGCAACGCCGGGGGCGAGCCGATCTGGGACGTCGTCGAGCGCTACCTCAGGCGCGCGAAGACCGTGCGCGTGACGCGGCTCGAGTCGCCGACGGTCGTCGGCATGCAGGGCAACGCCGGGATGGCGCCATGAACGCCTTCGCACGCGCCTCGGTCGCGATCGCGATCGCGCTCGCCTCGACGTCGCTCGCGCTGGCGCAATCGCAGGCGCCGAAGCTCACGATCCCGCTCACGTCGCTGCAGACCGGCGCCGCGCTCGCCGCCGCGCAGGCCGCGTTCGCGCACTGCCAGAAGGCGGGCTACACGGTCGCGGTCGCCGTCGTCGATCGCAGCGGGCACGCGCTCGCGCTGCTGCGCGATCCGCTCGCCGGCGCGCACACGCTCAGCGCGGCGACCGGCAAGGCCTGGACCGCCGTCAGCTTCCGCCTCGACACGACCGAGCTCGCGCGCGAGACGCAGGCGGGCAAGGCGCAGTCCGCGATCCGCGACCTGCCGAACGTCGTGGCGGCCGGCGGCGGCATGCCGATCCGCGCGAAGGGCGCGCTGGTCGGCGGCATCGGCGTGTCGGGCGCGCCGGGCGGCGACGCGGACGACGCGTGCGCGAAGGCGGGCATCGCGGCGATCAGCGACTCGCTCGAGCTCGAATGATCGAGCTCGTCATCGACACGCGCCGCCGCGATCTCGGCGGCTTCGAGGTCGGGCGCGTGCTGCCGTGGCACCAGCGGCGCATGGTGGGGCCGTTCGTGTTCTTCGACCACATCGGGCCGGTCGTCTTCCCGCCGGACATCCCGCGCTCGGTCGACGTGCGGCCGCATCCGCACATCGGGCTCTCCACGGTCACCTACCTGTTCGACGGCGAGATCGTGCACCGCGACAGTCTCGGCTACGAGCAGCCGATCCGGCCGGGCGAGGTCAACTGGATGACCGCGGGATCCGGCATCACGCACTCCGAGCGCTTCGAGAAGGCGCGCCGCGAGGGGGACGCGATGCACGGCATCCAGGCGTGGGTCGGGTTGCCGCGCGAGCACGAGGAGGATGCGCCGGCGTTCGCGCACCACGCGGGCGATGGCGACCTGCCCACCTACGAATCGGGCGGACTGTGGGCGCGACTGGTGGCGGGCGAAGCATTCGGCGCGAAAGCGGCGGTGGCGACGCACTCGCCGTTGTTCTACGTGCACTGGCGCCTCGCCGCGGGGACACGCGGCGGGCTCGAGGCGCGGTACCGCGAGCGCGCCGCGTTCGTCGCCGCGGGCACGATCGAGGTCGACGGCCGCGACTACGGGACCGGCAAGATGCTCGTGTTCGCGCCCGGCGACACCGTGACGATCACCGCGACGACCGATGCGACCGTCATGCTGCTCGGCGGCGAGCCGATCGGCCCGCGCTACGTCGACTGGAATTTCGTCTCGAGCTCGCCCGAGCGCATCGAGCAGGCGAAAGCCGACTGGCGCGCAGGCCGCATGAAGCTGCCCGTGCACGACGACCGCGAGTTCATCCCGCTTCCGGAAAAGTAGGGTCAGACTCGACTTCCAAAAAGTCGGGTCAGAGTCGACTTTCGGAAAGTGGGGTCAGAGTCGACTTTCGTCAGCGACGCGATTCGCGAGACGAGCCGATCGGCTTGGGTTCCGCGGGCTGCCCGAAAAGTCGACTCTGACCCTACTTTTGGTGGACGGTGTCGATGGGCTGCTCGAGCAGCGCCTCGACCTCGCGCCCGCGCGTCTTCAGGGCATCGAACTCCGCCTCGAGCGATTCGACGGTCTGCCTGCCGCGCGCGGCGAGGAAGCGCGCGACGCCCGGCGGCAGGTCGCACCGCTTCATCAATCCCTGCAGCCCGCCGATGCACGCGTCGGCGAGCGCGCGCAGGCCGACGAAGGTCCCGATCATGCCCCACGCGGAGCCGGTGATCCCGACCATCGGGATGCCGAAGATGAGTCCCAGCTGCGTGACGAGCACCCGCACCGACGCCTGCCCGCAGAACTCGCCCAGCCGCGCGAAGCTCCACTGCGCGATCCGCGCGAGGTCCCACGCGAGCCACGCGACGTGGATGCCCGCCGCCCAGGCGAGCGCGACGGCCGCGTCGGCAACGGTGACCGGCCCGCCGACGTCGAACAGGAACACGAGCAGCGCCACGAACACGCCGTGCGCGACCGTGAACACCGCGGTGATCCCCACGAAATGCCGGAGAAAGGTGTTCGCATCGCCGAGCTCGCGCCGGACGTCCGCGGCGTCGGCGTCGTGCCGCGAGACGACCGTCGTCGGCGCATGGTGACCGGTCTTCGCGGTCAGGCGCCGGTGGACGACGATGCGGATCGCGCCGGTGACGAGCAGCAGCACGGTCTCGAACCAGTAGAGCAGCAGGAGCGTCGCCGGCGAGCGGCCGCTGTGCACGACCTCGGCCAGCGGCAGCGCCGCCATCAGCAGCGCGTAGAGCAGGGCGGCGACGAATCCCACGTCGCCGCGGCCGCGCGCTAGCGCACGGCCACGCGAGCGAAGCGACGCTTGCCGGCCTGCACGACCACCGTGCTGCCGGCCGCGACGGTCGTGGCCTTGTCGGCGACGACCTCGCCGTCGAGCTTGAGCCCGCGCCCGGCGATCAGGCGCAGCGCCTCGGACGTCGAGTCGACGACGCCGGCCTGCTTGGCGAGGTTGGCGATCGCGATGCCGGCGCCGGCCGTTTCGATCGTCACCTCGGGCATCTCGTCGCGCATCGCGCCGCCCTTGCGCGCCTCGAACGTGGCGAGCGCGCGCGCCGCGGCGTCCGTCGAGTGGAAGCGCGCGACGATCTCCTGCGCGAGCGCGACCTTCGCGTCGCGCGGGTTCGCGCCGTCGTCGCATGCCCGCTTGAGCGCGGCGATGTCGGCCGTCGGCCGGAACGACAGGAGCTCGTAGTAGCGCCACATCAGCGCGTCGGAGATCGACATGAGCTTGCCGAACATCTCGTCGGGCGGCTCGTCGATCCCGACGTAGTTGCCCTTCGACTTCGACATCTTCTCGACGCCGTCGAGCCCCTCGAGCAGCGGCATCGTGAGCACGCATTGCGGATCCTGCCCGGCGGCCTTCTGCAGCTCGCGACCGACCAGCAGGTTGAACTTCTGGTCGGTGCCGCCGATCTCGATGTCCGCCTTCAGCGCGACCGAGTCGTAGCCCTGCATCAGCGGGTACAGGAACTCGTGCACCGCGATCGGCTGGCGACCGGTGTAGCGCTTGTGGAAATCGTCGCGCTCGAGCATGCGCGCGACCGTGTACTGCGACGCGAGCCGGATGAGGCCGGCGGCGCCGAGCGGCTCGCACCACTCGGAGTTGTAGCGGATCTCGGTGTGCGCCGGATCGAGCACCTTCGACGCCTGCGCGTGGTAGGTCTCGGCGTTCGCGCGGATCGCCTCGCGCGTGAGTGGCGGACGCGTGGCGTTGCGGCCGGTCGGATCGCCGATCATCGCCGTGAAGTCGCCGATCAGGAAGATGACGTGGTGGCCGAGGTCCTGCAGCTGCCGCATCTTGTTGAGCACGACCGTGTGCCCGAGGTGGATGTCGGGCGCGGTGGGGTCGAGCCCCAGCTTGATGCGCAAAGGCTTGCCGCGCGCGAGCTTGTGGCGCAGCTCGCCCTCGACGATCAGCTCGTCGGCGCCGCGCTTCGCAACGTCGAGATGGCGCTCGACGTCCGCGTCGCTCGCGCCGCTCACGCGCGGCCTTCGCGCTCGTCGACCGTCTGCTTTGCCGCGGGCCGCGCGTAGCAGCGCGCGTGCCAGTCCTTGACGCGCGGCCAGCGGTCGAGCCCGAAGGCGGGGCCTCGGTAGAGCACGGACGCGACGTTGAGGTCCGCGATCGTGAACGCGTCGCCGACGAGCCAGTCGCGCGAGCCGATCGCCGCCTCGAGCGCGTCGAGCCGGCGCGGCAGCCGCGTGGCCGCTTCCTCGGCGAGCGCGGGCTTGCGCTTCTCGGGCGCGAGGTACGCGGTGTGCGCGTACCACTGCCCGATCCACGGCTCGAGCTCGGACGCGCCGAACAGCGTCCACTGGTAGACCTGCGCCTCGCCGTGCAGCGTCGGCGGCCACAGGCGGCCCGCCTTCTTCGCGAGGTAGAGGTTGATCGCCAGCGACTCGAACAGCGGGAAGCCGTCGTCGACGATCGCGGGCACGGCGCCCATCGGGTTGATCGCCAGGAACGCGGGCTCCTTGACCTCGGGGCCGGCGAAATGGTGCTTGACGTGCTCGAACGCGAGGCCGAGCTCGCGGGCCGCCCACAGCGTGCGAAACGCGCGCGAGGCGGCGAGGCCATAGATCGTGAGGCTCATCGGGGTGGCTTTGCTAGAATCGCGCGATGGCTGGTGAGTCCCGCACCGTGCCCGCAGCTGAGCCCCGCATTCTAGCCGATCGGGTGCGCCGCGCCGTGTGGCCGCCCGGTCCCGGCAAGCTGGCTGCGCTCGTCGTCCTGGCGCTCACGGGCGCCGCGGCCTTCGGGCTCGCGCCCGGCACGCGCCTCGACGAGGTCGAGACGCGCCTGGTCGTCCGCTCGCTCGACGTGCCGGCGGTCGCCGACGCGCAGGCCGGCCGCACCGACTTCGCCTACTGGCGCGAGGAGCGTGTGCGGCGCGGCGACACGATCGGCGAGCTGCTCGCGCGCGCCGGCATCGGCGACGCGCGGCTCCGCGCGCTCGTGCACGCCGATCCGGTGGCGCGGCCGCTCTACCAGCTCAGGCCCGGCCAGGCCGTGCGCGTGGCGACCGACCGCGATGGCGGCCTGCTCGAGCTGCGCTTCGCGCCGTCGACCTCGCGCTTGCTCACGATCCGCCGCCGCGGCGACGCGCTCGAGGCGCTCGCGACCGACGCCGACGTCGAGACGCGCGTCGCGGTGAAGAGCGGCGTGATCGTGTCGTCGCTGTTCGGCGCGGCCGACGAAATCGGCCTGCCCGACGCGATCACGCTCGCGCTCGCCGACGCATTCTCGGGCGACATCGATTTCTACCACGACCTGCGGCGCGGCGACCGCTTCTCGGTCGTGTACGAGACGCTGCACGTCGACGGCGAGGCCGCCGGCACCGGCCGCATCCTCGCCGCGGAATTCGAGACGCGCGGCAACGTGCTCGGCGCGTACCGCTGGACCGCGCCCGACGGCAGCGAGGGCTACTACACGGCCGACGGGCGCGGCACGCGCAAGGCGTTCCTGCGCTCGCCGATGGCGCTGTCGCGCGTGACCAGCGGCTTCACGCTCGCGCGCCTGCACCCGATCCTCGGCACCTGGCGCGCGCACAAAGGCATCGACTACGGCGCGCCGTCGGGCACGCCGGTGCGCGCGACCGCATCGGGGGTCGTCGCGTTCGCCGGGCGCCAGGGCGGCTACGGCAACGTCGTGATCGTGCGTCACGGCGCCCAGTACTCGACGCTGTACGGCCACCTGTCGCGCTTCGCGAAGGGCGTGACGACCGGCGCGCGCGTGAGCCAGGGCGACACCGTGGGCTTCGTCGGCCAGACGGGATGGGCGACCGGCCCGCACCTGCACTACGAGCTTCGCGTCGGCAACGAGCCGCGCAATCCGCAAGCGCTCGCGCTTCCGGTCGCCGAGACGGTTCCGGCGTCGCATCGCGGGGCGTACGCCGCGGCGATCGCGCCGCTGTCCGACCAGCTCGCCCTCGCGCGCGCGCTGCCGCGGCTCGCGTCGACGCCCTAGCGTGGCCATGTCCCGCGAACGCTACGCGGGCGTGATGTCCGGCACGAGCCTCGATGGCGTCGACGCGGTCGTCGCCGACTTCTCGCCAGGCGGCGAGCGCGTGTGCGAGACGCTCGGCGCCGCGCACCTCCCGTTCCCGCGCGCGCTGCGCGCCACGCTCGCGTCGCTGCAGTCGAGCGGCGCGGACGAGCTCGTGCGCGCCGCGGACGCGACCGTGCGCCTCGCCGACCTGTACGCCGAGGCGATCGCCGCCGCGTGCGCGAGCGCGTCGATCGCGCCCGGCGACCTCGTCGCGGCCGGCGTGCACGGGCAGACCGTGCGCCACCGGCCCGAGGCCGGGTGGACGCTCCAGCTCAACGACGGCGCGCGCATCGCCGAGCGCGCGGGCGTCGCGGTCGTGACCGGCTTTCGCCAGCGCGACGTCGCCGCGGGCGGGCAGGGCGCGCCGCTCGTGCCCGCGTTCCATGCCGCGTTGTTCGGCGACGCGACGCGCCATCGCGTGGTCGTCAACGTCGGCGGCATCGCGAACCTGACCGACCTCCCGCCGGGCGGCGTCGTGCGCGGCTTCGACACGGGCCCGGGCAACGTGCTGTGCGACCTGTGGCACGCGCAGCATCGCGAGGGCCCGTACGACGCCGACGGCGCGTGGGCCGCGTGCGGGCGCCCGGTCGACGCGCTGCTCGACGCGATGCTCGGCGACGCGTATTTCGCGAAGCGCCCGCCGAAGAGCACCGGACGCGACCGCTTCCATTCGGGGTGGCTCGACGAGCACCTCGCGCGCGGCGCGGCGGGCGCCGCGCCCCCCGACGTGCAGGCGACGCTCGTCGCGCTGACCGCGCGCACGATCGCCGACGCCGTGCGCGCGTGCGCGCCCGTCGACGCCGAGGTGCTCGTGTGCGGCGGCGGCGCGCGCAACGGCACGCTGTTGCGCATGCTCGCGGCCGAGCTCGCGCCGCGCCCGGTGCGCACGACCGCCGAGCTCGGCGTCGCGGTCGAGCACGTCGAGTCGCTGGCGTTCGCATGGCTCGCGCGCGAGGCGCTCGCCGGCCGGCCCGGCAACCTCGCGTCCGTCACCGGCGCCGCGGGACCGCGCGTCCTCGGCGCCATCCACCCGAAGTGATCGAAAGGACGACATGGCAGCGCGACGCACGGCCCTCATCACCGGCTCGACCAGCGGCATCGGGCAGGGCATCGCCGAGGCGCTCGCGCGCGGCGGCTTCGACATCGTGCTGAACGGCTTCGGCGACGCCGGCGCGATCGAGCGCCAGCGCGCCGCGCTCGAGCGCGACCACGGCGTGACCGCGCGCTACCTGGCCGCCGACATGGCGAAGCCCGCCGACATCGAGGCGATGGTGAAGCGCGCCGGCGACGTCGACGTGCTCGTCAACAACGCGGGCATCCAGCACGTCGCGCCGGTCGACGAGTTCCCGCCCGAGAAGTGGGACGCGATCATCGCGATCAACCTGTCGGCGACGTTCCACGCGACGCGGCTCGCGCTGCCGGGCATGAAGGCGCGCGGCTTCGGCCGCATCATCAACATCGCATCCGCGCACGGCTTGATCGCTTCGCCGTTCAAGGCGCCGTACGTCGCCGCGAAGCACGGCGTGGCCGGCTTCACCAAGGCCGTCGCGCTCGAGGTCGCGCAGCAGGGCATCACGTGCAACGCGATCTGCCCGGGCTACGTGCTCACGCCGCTCGTGCAGGCGCAGATCCCCGACCAGGCGCGCACGCATCGCATGTCCGAGGACGAGGTCGTGCAGAAGGTGATGCTCGCCGAGCAGCCGACGCGCCGCTTCATCGGGATCGACGAGGTCGCGGCGCTCGCGGCCTACCTCGCGTCGGATGCGGCGCGGTCGATCACCGGCGCGATGATGGTGATCGACGGCGGCTGGACGGCGCACTAGCGCGTGGCGGCGCGCACGCGCACCGTCAACCTCGCGCTGCAGGGCGGCGGCGCGCACGGCGCGTTCACCTGGGGCGTGCTCGACCGGCTACTCGAGGACCCGCGCATCGTGCTCGAGGGACTGTCGGGCACCAGCGCCGGCTCGGTCAACGCCGTCGTGCTCGCGCACGGCATGATGCGAGGCGGCCGCGACGGCGCGCGCGAGGCGCTGGCGCGGCTGTGGGACGGCGTCGCGGCGATCGGCGCGTCGACGCTGCCGGTGCGGCGCGCGCCGTGGGAGTTCCTGCTGAGCGGCTGGAACATCGGCTTCTCCCCGTCGTACCAGGCGTTCCGCGCGTTGACCGGCATGTACTCGCCCTACCAGCTCAACCCGGGCAACCTCAACCCGTTGCGCACGCTGCTGGAGGCGGAGGTCGACTTCGACGCGCTGCACGGCTGCCGCGACGTCAAGCTGTTCCTGACCGCGACGCGCGTGCGCGACGGCAAGATCCGCATCTTCCGCACGCACGAGGTGACCGCCGACGTCGTGCTCGCGTCGGCGTGCCTGCCGCAGTACTTCCAGTCGGCGTACGTGGATGGCGAGGCGTACTGGGACGGCGGCTACACGGGCAACCCGGCGCTGTTCCCGTTCTTCTACGAATGCGAGTCGCGCGACGTCGTGATCGTGCACGTCAACCCGATCGTGCGCGACGAGGTGCCGGTGCTGCCCGACGCGATCGCGAACCGCGTGAACGAGATCACGTTCAACGCGTCGCTGATCGCCGAGCTGCGGTCGATCGCGTTCGTGCAGAAGCTCGTCGCGGACCGCTGGCTCAAGGTGGAGAAGCGCTCGAAGCTCCGCTACATCCGCGTGCACGCGATCCGGGCCGACCGCGCGCTCGGCGATCTCACCGAGGCGTCGAAGTTCGCGCTCGACCGGCCGTTCCTCGCCGCGTTGCGCGACCGCGGCCGCGACATGGCGGCCGCGTGGCTCGACGAGAACCTCGCGGCGCTCGGGCGCCGCTCGTCGGTGGACATCCGCGCCGAGTACCTCGACGGCACCACGCTCGCGCCGGTGCCCCCGCCGGCCGCGCCCGCGAAACGGCCGCGCCAACGAAAAAGGGCCCCGAAGGGCCCCGTTTCGACGTCGCGTGCGGTCAGACCGAGAAGCTCGACCCGCAGCCGCAAGTCGACTGCGCGTTCGGGTTCTTGATCACGAACTGCGCGCCCTCGAGGCCGTCGGTGTAGTCGATCTCGGCGCCGACGAGGTACTGGTAGCTCATCGGGTCGATCAGCAGCGTCACGCCGTTCTTGACCATCGCGGTGTCGTCCTCGGCCGCGGTCTCGTCGAACGTGAAGCCGTACTGGAAGCCCGAGCAGCCGCCCCCGGTGACGAAGACGCGCAGCTTGAGGTCGGGGTTGCCCTCCTCCTCGATCAGCACGCGCACCTTCTCGGCCGCGGCGTCGCTGAAGACCAGCGGGGCGGGCATCTCGTTCATCGCGTTCATCGTCGTTTCCCTTTCGCTCACGCGCCCTGCGCGCGCTTCAATTCGACCACCGAGGCCGTCCCGGGTTCGCCCGAGGCGGCGTGGTTGAGGCGCCCTTGGACGACGGCGCCCACGTGCATCTCGAGCGTCTTGTAGGACACGTCGCCGCTCACGCGCGCCTTGGGCTGCAGCTCCAGGTAGTCGCTCGCGGCGACCGGGCCGTTGACCGTCCCGTTGACCACGATGTGCGAGACCCGGATCTCGCCGTCCACGCGCGCCTGCTCGCTGATCACCAGCGTTCCCGCCTGCCCGTCCGCCGTCGTGACGTTGCCGGTGACCTGGCCGTCGATCCTGAGCCCGCCGACGAACACGATGTCGCCGCGCACCGTCGTCCCGGCCCCGATCAGGCAGTCGATCCGCTTCTGCGGCGGCGGCGTGGCTTTCCTGTCCCCGAACATGGAGGCCTCCCTACGACAAGGCAAGGGTTCGCGTCGCCCGCGGCACCGTCGCGCCCGACTCGTAGGCGCGGACCGTCAGCGACCGGACCTGGGTCCCCTTGGGCACCCGCAGGACCCCCTCGATCCGCTGATAATACTTGAATCGAAGCTTGAGGGCCGTCGCCGCCTCGGGCTGGTCGGCCGGCAGGTTGAGCGTCGCCGAGCCGGACACGCCGCGCTCGTCGGCCGGGGTCGAGACGACCGCCGCCAGCGCGAGGTGGCCGTCGAACTCGTCGCGCGGGGTCCCGCCGCGCACGACGAGGATGCTGTAGGTCCACGCGTCGTCGGCCTCGCTCCGCTCGACGACCAGGCGCGGGATCGCGACGCCCACCGTCTTGCTCGCGTCCGACACGAGCTTCTGCAGGAACGCGACCTCCTCCTTGACCTGCTGGTTCTCCTGCGAGAGCTCGGCGACCTGCTTGGTCAGCGCCGCCTGCGCGCCGCGCGTCATCGCGAGCTCGCTCTCGAGCGCGGAGTTCGCCTGCCGCAGCGCGGCCGCTTCCTGCGCGTGCCGCGCGGCGTCCGCCTCGGCGGTCGCGAGCTGCTGCTCGACCGCCTTGCGGTTGAAGCCGCCGAAGATCTGCCCGAAGTCGAAGCCCCACCACCACATGCCGGCGACGAGCGCGACGAGCGCGAACGCGACCGCCGCGCGCCACGGCCATCCCAGGTGCGTGCGCACCGCCATGCGCGGCGCGCTGATCGAGAAGCGCCGCCGGAGCCGGCGCCATGCGGGATCGATGGCCACCGGCGACGTCGTTACGGGAGGACCGGAAGCGCCTCGAGCCCCGTGCTCTCCGGCAGGCCGAACATCAGGTTCATGTTCTGGATCGCCTGGCCGGCCGCGCCCTTCACGAGGTTGTCCTCGACCGCCAGCACGACGACGAGGTCGGTGCCCGCGGGCCGGTGCACCGCGAGGCGCAGCATGTTCGACGCGCGCACCGAGCGCGTGTCGGGCAGCGACCCGGCGGGCATCACGTCGACGAAAGGCTCGCCCGCGTAGCGCTTCTCGTACAGCGCCTGCAGGTCGACGTCGGCCTTGACGACCGGCGCGTAGAGCGTCGCGAAGATCCCGCGGATGGCGGGCGTGAGGTGCGGCGTGAACACGAGCGACAGCGGCGTCTTCGACACCGCCTCGAGGCCCTGCTGGATCTCGGGGTGGTGGCGGTGGCCCTTCACGCCGTACGCCGCGAAGTTGTCGGACGTCTCGGCGAACAGCAGGTTGATCTCGGCCTTGCGTCCCGCGCCCGACACGCCGGACTTGCAGTCGGCGATCATGTGCTTCGTGTCGATCACGCCGGCCTCGACGAGCGGCAGGAAGCCGAGCTGCACCGCGGTCGGGTAGCAGCCCGGGTTGCCGACGATGCGCGCCTTGCGGATCGCCTCGCGGTTGACCTCGGGGAGCCCGTACACGCTCTCCTCGAGCAGGTCCGGGCAGGCGTGCGGCATCTTGTACCAGCGCTCGAACACCGCCGGGTCCTTGAGGCGGAAGTCGGCGGCGAGGTCGATGATCTTCACGCCCGCGCCGACCAACTCGCGCGCCTGCGCCATCGCCACGCCGTGCGGCGTCGCGAAGAACACGAGGTTGCATTGCGCGAGCCCGGCCTTGTCCGGCTCGACGAACGACAGCGCGTCGTAGCGGCGGCGCAGGCTCGGGAACATGTCGACGACGCGCGTCCCGGCGTCCTTGCGCGACGTGATCGCGCGCACGGTGACCTCGGGATGCTGCGCGAGGAGCCTCAGGAGCTCGACACCCGTGTATCCGGTGCCGCCGACGATGCCGACGTCGATCATCATGCCTCCGTCATAAGACGTATCGATTCTAGCAACAAGGCCCGAAAACAAAAGGCCGCCCGGACGGCGGCCTTTCGGGTGATGCGGTCCTGCGCGCCGCTTAGCGCTTCGAGAACTGCTTGCGGCGTCGCGCCTTGTGCAGGCCGACCTTCTTGCGCTCGACCTCGCGCGCGTCGCGCGTGACGAGTCCCGCCTTCGACAGCACGGGCTTGAGCTGCGCGTCGTAATCGATCAGCGCGCGCGTGATGCCGTGGCGCACCGCGCCGGCCTGGCCCGACTCGCCGCCGCCGATCACGTTGACCATCACGTCGAACGTCGTCTGGTGGTTGGTGAGGACGAGCGGCTGGCGCACGACCATGCGGCCGGTCTCGCGCGCGAAGAACTCGTCGACGGGCTTCTCGTTCACGAGGATCTTGCCGCTGCCCTGCTTCAGGAACACGCGCGCGACCGACGTCTTGCGCCGGCCCGTGCCGTAGTAGTAGTTGCCGATCATGGTCTGGTCAGGCCTTCGTGACGTCGAGGGTCTTGGGCTGCTGCGCCGTGTGCGGATGCGACGGGCCCGCGTAGCACTTGAGCTTCTTCAGCATCGCGTAGCCGAGCGGACCCTTGGGCAGCATGCCCTTGACCGCCTTCTCGAGCGCGCGGCCCGGGAAGCGCTCCTGCATCTTGCCGAACGTCGTCGTGCGGATCCCGCCCGGGTAGGTCGTGTGGCGGTGGTAGAGCTTGGTCTCGGCCTTCGTGCCCGTGACGCGCAGCTTCTCGACGTTGGTCACGACGATGAAGTCGCCCGTGTCCATGTGCGGGGTGAAGATCGCCTTGTGCTTGCCGCGCAGGCGCAGCGCGATCTGGCTGGCGAGGCGGCCGAGCACCTGGTCGGTGCCGTCGATGACGTACCAGTCCCGGGTGATGTCGGCGGGCTTGGCGGAGTAGGTTTTCATGGCGTGACGGGCTCGTTCGGGCTTGCGAAGCAAAGTCTTGAATTGTAATCCGGAAACGGTCGTCCGGTCAACGCGGGACCCGCGGGTCGGACCCGCCGGGCCGGCGCGGGACGACCCCTTGGCGCGGACTGGGGCGACCCCGCGTTGCGGCGGCGCAACAAACCCCGCGAGCGGACAAAAAAAGCGCGGTGCCAGGCACCGCGCTCGAGGATTCCATCCTAGGAGGAGGAGGGGATGGAATGGGCCGGCGGGGAAGCAGGAGGACCGCTCCGGGTCCGTCGACGATTGCAGTCTCCCATATTGCATTGCACAACGCAACAAGGGGAGGAAAAGCGGCGGTCGGCGGTCGGCGGTCGGAGACCCCCCGGCTGTGCCACACTCGCGGCCCGGGGGCGCTGGATTTCCCCCGCCCCCGCCGACCGCCGACCGCCGACCGCCGACCGCCGACCGCCGACCGCCGACCGCGGACCGCCGACGCGACCGCCGACCGCCGACCGCCGACCCTCACCGTGAGCACTCGCTAACCCATGAAGGCCCGGATCAAGTGGACCGAGGGCATGTCGTTCGCCGCCGAGTCGGGGAGCGGCCACGCGGTCTTCGTCGACGGCGCGCCCGAGCACGGCGGGCGCAACCTCGGCATGCGTCCGATGGAGATGGTGCTGGCGGGGGCCGCGGCGTGCACGGCGTTCGACGTCGTCCTGATCCTGAAGCGTGCGCGGCAGCCGGTGGCTGATTGCGTCGTCGAGGCCGAGGCCGACCGCGCCGCGGTCGAGCCCAAGGTGTTCACGCGCATCCGCCTCGCCTACACGATCGCCGGCCGCGGGCTCGACCCGCGCCAGGTCGAGCGCGCGGTCAAGCTGTCGAAGGAGAAGTACTGCTCGGCGACGATCATGCTCGGCAGGACCGCCGAGATCGAGACGACCATCGCGATCGTCGAGGGCGACCGCGTGCCGCTGGCGACCGACGGCGCGGCGGCGCCGTCCGCGTCGAGCTAGCGTCCGCGTCGGCGCAGCCGGGCCGCTACTTCGGGGGCAGCAGGCCGCGCACCTGCACCTGCACCTCGACGACGCTCTTCTCGCCGGCGTCGTCGACGAACTCGAACGCGAGCGGCACCGGGCGCTCGAGCGACAGCGTCGAGCGCAGGTCGACGAGCCTCAGCACCGAGCCCTTGAGCGCGAAGCGCGTCTCGCCGGCCTTGAGCGCGAGCGTGTCGACGACCTTCGGCGTGGCGGCCGGATCGCGCGGGTCGAGGATCACGATCTCGACCGCGCGCGCGACCGGCGTGCGAACGCGCGCGAGCGTCAGCGGGCGCTCGGTGATCACGTCCGCATAGGCGTCGACCGACGCGCCGGCGTGCGCCGGGCGCATCCAGGCGTTCTGGACGATCGGCGCGGCGTGCGCGGCGAGCGCGAGCGCGCCGAACGCGACCGCGGCGACGATGCGCCTCACGTCGGTTGCCTCAGCAGGCGGATCAGGCTCGACGTGTCCCAGCGCCCGCCGCCGCGCTGCTGCACGCGCCCGTAGAACTGGTCGACGATCGCGGTCACCGGCAGCGTCGCGCCGTTCGCGCGCGCCTCGTCGAGGCAGATGCCGAGATCCTTGCGCATCCAGTCGACCGCGAAGCCGAAGTCGAACTTGTCGGCGACCATCGTCTTGCCGCGGTTCTCCATCTGCCACGACTGCGCGGCGCCCTTGCTGATGACGTCGAGCACGCGCTCCGGGTCGAGCCCGGCGCGCGTCGCGAAGTCGATGCCTTCGGCGAGCGCCTGCACGAGCCCGGCGATGCAGATCTGGTTGACCATCTTGGTGAGCTGGCCGGCGCCGGGCGGCCCCATCAGCGTCACGGCGCGCGCGTAGTGCGCGAGGACGCTCTCGGCGCGCGCGAACGTCGCCTCGTCGCCGCCGACCATGATCGTGAGCTTGCCGTTCTGCGCGCCGGCCTGGCCGCCGGACACGGGGGCGTCGAGGAAGCCGACGCCCTTGGCCGCCGCCGCGGCGTGCACCTCGCGTGCGACGCCCGCCGACGCGGTCGTGTGGTCGACGAGGATGCCGCCGCGCGCCATGCCCGCGAGCGCGCCGTCGCCGCCGGTCGACACCGCGCGCACGTCGTCGTCATTGCCGACGCACATCAGCACGATGTCGGCGCCCGCCGCGGCTTCGGCAGGCGTGCGCGCCGCCTTGCCGCCGAACTCGGATTTCCACGCGTCGGCCTTCGCCGGCGTGCGGTTGTACACGGTCACCTCGTGGCCGGCGCGCGCGAGGTGCCCGGCCATCGGGTAGCCCATCACGCCGAGGCCCAGGAACGCGAGCTTCTTGCCTTCGCTCATGTCGGATCGCTTTCGTCGAGAGCGCGCGGCGGCGCCGCGCGGTAACGCCACTTGAGGAACAGGATCGCCAGCGCGAGCGCGAGCATCACGACGTTCGCGACGATGATCGGCGCCGCGTTCATCGTCAGCCCGTACGCGAGCCACAGCACGACCCCGACGGTGAAGGTGCCGAACGTCCACCACGACAGGTCGTCGCCGCGCTTGACGCGGCGCAGGCGCACGACCTGCGGGACGAACGCCAGCGTCGTGAGCGTGCCGGCGATGAAGCCGAGCGTGTCCACGGCGATCATGCGGACTCGGCCGCGATCGCCGCCCGCGCGGCCGCGACGGCTTCGCGGACGCGCCGCGGCGCGGTGCCGCCCGGATGGTCGCGGCTCGCGACCGAGCCTTCGAGCGTGAGCGCGTCGCGCACGTCGTCGCCGATCGACGACGAGCAGCGCTTGAGCTCCGCGACCGGCAGCGCCGCGAGCTCGACGCCGCGCGCCTCGGCCTCGCGCACCGCGCGCGCGACCGCCTCGTGCGCGTCGCGGAACGGCACGCCCCGGCGCACGAGGTAGTCGGCGAGGTCGGTCGCGGTCGCGTGCCCTTCGCGCGCCGCGTCGCGCATGCGCGCGGGCACCGGCTCGAGGCCGTTCGCGACCAGGTCGGCGAGGATCTCGAGGCAATCGGCCAGCGTGTCGACGGTGTCGAACAGCGGCTCCTTGTCCTCCTGGTTGTCCTTGTTGTACGCGAGCGGCTGCGCCTTCATCAGCACGAGCAGCGCGACGAGGTGGCCGAACACGCGCGCCGACTTGCCGCGCACGAGCTCGGGCACGTCGGGGTTCTTCTTCTGCGGCATGATCGAGCTGCCGGTGCAGTAGCGGTCGGCGAGCGTGACGAAGCCGAAGCGCGGGCTCGACCACAGCACGAGCTCCTCGGCGAAGCGCGACAGGTGCATCATCGCGATCGACGCGGACGCGGCGAACTCGATCGCGAAGTCGCGATCCGACACCGCGTCGAGCGAGTTCGGGCACAGCGCCTCGAACCCCAGCTCGCGCGCGACGGCGTCGCGGTCGATCGGAAAGGTCGTGCCGGCGAGCGCCGCGCTGCCGAGCGGCAGGCGGTTCGCGCGCTTGCGGCAGTCGGCGAGCCGCTCGCCGTCGCGCGCGAGCATCGCCTCGTAGGCCATCAGGTGGTGGCCGAACGTGACCGGCTGCGCGACCTGCAGGTGCGTGAAGCCCGGCATGATCGTTGCGGCATGCCGCTCCGCGAGGTCGCACAGTGCCGCGCGCAAGCGGCGCAGGCGCGCGGCGGCCGCGTCGATCTCGCCGCGCAGCCACAAACGGACGTCGGTCGCGACCTGGTCGTTGCGCGAGCGGCCCGTGTGCAGGCGCTTGCCGGCGTCGCCGGCGAGCGCGGTCAGCCGCTTCTCGATCGCGAGGTGCACGTCCTCGTCGCCGACCGACCAGGCGAAGCGGCCGTCGCCGATCTCGGCGCGGATCGCCTGCATCCCGCGCTCGATCGCGGCGAGGTCGTCGCGCGTGATGACGCCGGCGCAGGCGAGCATGCGGGCATGCGCGAGCGAGCCCGCGATGTCGGCATCCGCGAGGCGACGGTCGAATGCGATCGACGCCTGGAAGCGCATCACGCGCTCGGCGACGGGCTCGGCGAAGCGGCCCGACCAGGGCGCGGCGGGAGGGCTCTTGTCGGTCATCGGCGCGGTCGCTCCCTGGCACATCGCTTGCGCGCCCGTCGCGTGCCGACCATCGCGGGCAACTTCAGCGGGTTTGGCGCCGCCGCGACGTGGGATTGCCAAGGGAACCGCCGGGGCGTCCGAGGCGGGCACGATGCTTGCATGAGCCGCCAGGATGGCGTCGATTATAAGGCATAGCCCGCGCGCGTACGTCCCGGTCCTGCCGGATCTGCGCAACCTCGGGACGATCCTGCGGATCCTGCTGGCGGTGAACGCGGCGTCCGCGGTGGTCGCGCTCGCGGTGTCGGGCACGCTCGACCGCGTCGCCGATACCTGGGTGCGGATCACCGGCTACGTCGAGCCGCACCTGATCGCCGAGCTGTGCGTGCTCTACGCGCTGTCGCCCATCCTCGTGCGCCAGCCGTACCGCGTCGGCGTCGCGCTGGTCTACGCGGTCACCGTCGCGATCGGCGTCGTGGTGCACCTCGGGTTGCGCCAGCTCTTTCCCGGCGCGCAGGACTCGATGCTCAAGCACCTGTTACTCTCGATCGTCACGACCGCGGTCCTGATCGGCTACTTCCGGCTGCGCATGCGCGCGCTGTCGCCGGCGATCGCCGAGGCCCGGCTGCAGGCGCTGCAGGCGCGCATCCGGCCGCATTTCCTGTTCAACAGCCTGAACGGCGTGCTGTCGCTCGTGCGCCGCGACCCCGAGCGGGCCGAGGAAGCGCTGCACGACATGGCGGACCTGTTCCGCGTGCTGATGCGCGACAACCGCGAGCTCGCGCCGCTGGCCGACGAGGTCGAGCTGTGCCGCGCGTACCTCGAGCTCGAGAAGCTGCGCCTCGGCGATCGTCTCGTCGTCGACTGGAACGTCAAGAGCATGCCGGCGGACGCGCTCGTGCCGCCGCTGGTGCTGCAGCCGATCTGCGAGAACGCCGTCTACCACGGCATCGAGCCGTCGAGCGAGCCCGGCACGGTGTCGGTCAACATCTTCCTGTCGAAGGGCGAGGTGCACGCCGTGCTGCGCAACCCGTACCGCGCGAGCGGCGGCAGCCACCATTCGGGCAACAAGATGGCGCTCGACAACGTGCGCGAACGCCTCGCGCTGCATTTCGACGCGGAAGCGTCGCTCGAGTCACGCGTGCTCGAGCACGCCTACGAGGTCCACATCCGCATGCCCTACCGCACCGAGAACCGCGGCAACGTCGCGGGCGCGGCGACGCGCCCGGCCGCCGCCCCCGCTCCCAAGCCCGTGGCCGCGCCTCCGCGCGCGCGCCCTGCCGACCCCAAGCTCCGCACGAGGACCGCCCATGGCTGAAACGCCGATCCGCGTGATGGTCGTGGACGACGAGACGCCGGCGCGCCGCCGGCTGCGCGAGCTGCTCGACGACTGCTCGGCGTCGCTGCCGATCGCGGTGGTGGGCGAGGCCGCGAACGGCCGCGAGGCGCTCGACCTGATGCAATCGGCGCCGCCCGACCTCGTGCTCACCGACATCAACATGCCGGACATGGACGGCATCGAGCTCGCGCGCCACCTCCTGAAGCTGCCGCGCCCGCCGGTCGTCGTATTCACGACCGCGTACCAGGAGCACGCGCTCGAGGCGTTCGAGGTGCACGCGGTCGACTATCTCGTGAAGCCGGTGCGCGTGCAGCGCCTGCTGTCCGCGCTGCAGAAGGTCCCGAAGCTCCGGCCCACGCAGGCCGAGCGCATCTCGCAGCTGCCCGCGAACGCGCGGCGCTTCCTGTCGGTGACCGAGCGCTCGCGCGTCGTGCTCGTGCCGATCGACGACGTGATCTACCTCAAGGCCGAGCTCAAGTACATCACGATCCGCACGCACGACCGCGAGTTCCTGCTCGAGGAGTCGCTCACGCGCCTCGAGACCGAGTTCGGCCACCGCTTCGTGCGCGTGCACCGCAACTGCCTCGTCGCGCGCGACGCGATCCGCGGATTCGAGCGCCGCGTCAACGACGACGGCGACGCGCATTGGGAAGTGCTGCTCAACGGCATCGCCGAGACGCTCCCGGTGTCGCGGCGCCAGCAGGGCGTCGTGCGCGAGCTGTCGCGGGAAAGCGTCAGCACGTAGCGGCGGTCGGCGGTCGGCGGTCGGCGGTCGGAAAGACCACGTCGCGCACCATCGTCGCGTAGCGGCGCTTCCGACCGCCGACCGCCGGGCATCGGCCGCCGACCGCGATTTCGCTTGCCCGGCGAGGCGCTACACTCGCGTCCTTCGCTGACGCCACCACGAGGCGACGGGGTCCATGAAGACGCTGATCTGCGGCTCGCTCGCGTACGACACCATCATGGTGTTCCCCGACCGCTTCACGCGCCACATCCTGCCCGAGCAGGCGCACGTGCTGTCGGTGTCGTTCACGGTCGGCGAGATGCGCCGCGAGTGGGGCGGCTGCGCGGGCAACATCGCGTACAACCTGCGCGGCCTCGGCGGCGAGCCCGTCGTGATGGCGACGATCGGCGACGATGGGTTCTCGTACCGCGACCGGCTGAGCACGCTCGGCATCGGCACCGAGGGCGTGCGCCATATCGAGGGCGCGTACACGGCGCAGGCGTTCATCATCACCGACCTCGACGACAACCAGATCACCGCGTTCCATCCGGGCGCGATGACGCGCTCGCACGAGAACGACGTTCGCCGCGTCGCCGGCGTCGGCTGGGGAATCGTCGCGCCGGACGGCCGCGACGGCATGCTCAAGCACGCGGCGGGCTTCCGCGCCGCGGGCGTGCCGTACATCTTCGATCCGGGCCAGGGCATGACGCTGTTCGGCGGCGACGAGCTCGTCGCGATGATCGAGGGCGCCTCGGTCGTGACGGTCAACGACTACGAGGGCCGGCTCCTGTGCGAGCGCACCGGCCAGACGCTCGACGAGATCGCCGCGCGCGTCGACGCGCTCATCGTCACGATGGGCGGCGAGGGGTCGGTCATCCATGTCGACGGCGGCAACCTGCTGATTCCCGCGGCGAATGCCGCGGCGATCATCGACCCGACCGGGTGCGGCGACGCGTACCGCGCGGGACTTTTGTACGGCCTGTCAAACGACTGGGACTGGCAGCGCACCGGACAGCTCGCCTCGACGATGGGCGCGCTCAAGATCAGCTCGCGCGGCGGCCAGAACCACGGCGTCAACCGCGAGCGCGTGGCGGCGTTGTATGCTGCTTCCTACGGCTCCGCCCTCTGGTGAACGCCATGCGCCGACCCGCCACGCTCGTCCTCGTCTCGCTCTCGCTCCTCGTCGGCGGCTGCGCGCCGCTGCCGCCCGACGGCGTGCCGGTGTACGCGCCGATGCAGGCGAGCCGCCCGCAGAGCGTCGAGCTCGGCTACGTCGAGCAGCTGCGCGCGGTGCGCATCGGCGGCTCGCGCTCGGGCGCGGGCGCGGCGACCGGCGCGTTCGTCGGCGGCGTCGGCGGCAGCTTCGTCGGCGGCAGCTGGGAAGCCAACGTCGTCGGCATGCTGGTGGGCACGATCATCGGCGCGATCGCGGGGGCGGCCGTCGAGGAAGGCGCGACCGCGCGCGACGGCGTCGAGGTGTCGGTGCGGCTCGACAACGGCGGCCGCGTCGTCGTCGTGCAGGACGCGTCGATCGACGCGCTCAAGCAGGGCGACCGCGTGCGCGTCGTGTCGGACGGCATGATGGCCCGTGTCGCCCGCTAGGCCCGCGCACCGCCCAACCCGCACGTCCCGCCGCACGACCGTCGCGCTGCCGATCCGCGCGTGGCGCGCCGCGCGCGTCTCCGCGCACGTGCTCGGCGGCATCGCGACGCAGTCGATCGTCTTCCCGCGCGTGACCCGCGAGCGGCGCCGCGCGATCACGCGCCGCTGGTGCGAGAAGCTCCTGCGCCTCATGAACGTCGAGGCGCGCGTGCACGGCGCGTTCGACGCGCGGCGCGGCAACGTGCTGATCGTCGCGAACCACATCTCGTGGCTCGACATCTTCGTCCTGAACGCGCAGCAGCCGTCGCGCTTCGTCGCGAAATCCGAGCTCGCCGCGTGGCCGGTCGTCGGCCGGCTGATCCGCGGCTCGGGCACCCTGTTCATCGAGCGCGCGCGGCGCCGCGACACCGAGCGCGTGAACCGCAAGGCCGCCGAGGCGCTGCGCTCGGGCGACGCGCTGGTCGTGTTCCCCGAGGGTACGACCACCGACGGCTCGACTGTGCTCAAGTTCCACGGCTCGCTGCTCCAGCCGATCGTCGACGCGGACGGCGACGTGCTCCCGGTCGCGATCCGCTACCACGACGGCGACGGCGAGCGGTCGCTCGCGCCCGAGTATGCGGGCGACACGAGCTTCGCGGCGTCGTTCTGGCGCGTGTGCGGCGAGCGCCGGCTCGCGGTCGAGCTGATCGCGGCGCCCGCGCTCCCCGCCGGCGCCGCGCACCGGCGCGAGCTCGCGCGGGCCGCCGAGAACGCTATCCGAACGGCTTTGGCTGCACGGGATGGCGCGACGGCACCTGGAAGACCCGGCGGTCGGGCAGGCTGATCGCGGTCAGCGTCCCGCCCCACAGGCAGCCCGAGTCCAGCATCAGCACGTTGGGCTCGAGCGCGAGCTCGAGCGTCGACCAGTGCCCGCACACGATCGTCTGGCGCGCGGTGCGGCGCGACGCGTGCATGAACCACGGCCGCATCCCGGGCGGCGCGTGGTCGCGACCGCGCTTCTCGCGGAAGTCGATGCGGTCGTCGTCCGAGCAGAACCGCAGGCGCGTGCATACGTTGACGATCGCGCGCAGGCGGTCGTCGCCGTCGAGGTCGTCGCGCCAGGTCGACGGCTCGTCGCCGTACAGCACGCCCAGGAAGCGATGCGCATCGGCGCTCGCGAGCTTCGCCTCGACCTCGCGCGAGAGCATCTGCGCGTGCGCCGCGGTCCACGACGGCAGCACGCCGGCGTGCACCATCATCGTCTCGCCCTCGCGCACGACGAGCGGCCGCGTCGTCAGCCAGTCGATCAGGTCGGCGCGGTCGGGCGCGGCCAGGATGTCGTCGAGCGTGTCGCTGCGGTGCGGCGGCCGGTGGCCGGCCGCGACCGTGAGCAGGTGCAGGTCGTGGTTGCCGAGCACGACGCGCGCCGCGTCGCCGAGCGCCTTCACCTCGCGCAGGCAGGCGAGCGAGCCCGGCCCGCGGTTGACGATGTCGCCGACGACCCACAGGCGGTCGCGCGCGGGCGAGAACCCGATCAGCGCGAGGAGCTGCACGAGCTCGTCGTGGCAGCCCTGCAGGTCGCCGATCGCGTAGTGCGCCATGGAATGGGAGCGGGTTTCGCGCGCGCGTCAAGACTGCCGCTCGCGCGCCGTCGTTGTTAGGATCGACGCCGGATTCTAGCCGATGGCGTTCCCGCTCAACCCCGCGCAGCGCGACGCGGTGCGTCGCACCGACGTGCCCATGCTGGTGCTCGCGGGCGCGGGCAGCGGCAAGACGCGCGTGATCGCCGCGAAGATCGCGCATCTGGTCGCGCAGGGCACGGCGCCCGGCGAGATCGTGGCGATCACGTTCACCAACAAGGCGGCGCGCGAGATGCGCGAGCGCGCGAGCGCGCTCCTCTCGAGCGCGGGGCGCAAGGACGCCGCCGGCGAGGTTCGCATCGCGACGTTCCACGCGCTCGGGCTTTCGATCGTGCGCGCCGAGTCGAAGGCGCTCGGGCTGCGCAGCGGCTTCTCGGTGATGGATCCGCAGGACCTCGAGTCGATCGTCGCCGAGCTCGTCGCGACGGCGGACCGCTCGCGAACGCGCAAGGCGCAGTGGGCGATCAGCCGCTGGAAGAACGCGCTCGTCCCGCCCGTCGACGCGCTGCGCGCGGCGAAGGACGACGACGAGGCGGTCGCCGCGAAAGCCTACGCGCGCTACGCCGAGGCGCTCGCCGCGTACCAGGCGGTCGACTTCGACGATCTGATCCGGCTGCCGGTCGAGCTGCTCGAGCGCGACGCGACGGTGCGCGCGCGCTGGCAGGCGCGCGCCGCGCACGTCCTCGTCGACGAGTACCAGGACACCAATCCGGCGCAGTACCGGCTGTTCCGCGCGCTGGTCGGCGAGCGCGCGCGCTTCACGGCGGTGGGCGACGACGACCAAGCGATCTACGGCTGGCGCGGCGCGACGATCGAGAACCTGGCGCAGCTCGGCCACGACTACCCGGACCTCGTCGTCGTCAAGCTCGAGCAGAACTACCGGTCGACGACGCGCATCCTGAAGAGCGCGAACGCGCTCATCGCCCACAACGCGAAGCTGCACGACAAGCGGTTGTGGAGCGACCGCGGTCACGGCGACGCGATTCGCGTGGTCTCCGCCGCGAACGAGGAAGCGGAAGCCGAGATCGTCGCCGCGGCGATCTCCGCGCATCGCTTCGAGCACCGCGGCCGCTGGTCGGACTACGCGGTGCTCTACCGTGGCAACCACCAGTCGCGGTCGTTCGAGGCGGCGTTCCGCGCGCAGGCCATTCCGTACGAGGTGTCCGGCGGCCAGTCGTGGTTCGAGCGCGCCGAGATCAAGGACCTGGTCGCGTACCTGCGGCTGATCGCGAACCCGAGCGACGATCCGGCGTTCCTGCGCGCGATCGGCGTTCCGCGGCGCGGCGTCGGGCAGACGACGCTCGCGAAGCTCGCCGAAGCGGCCGCGGCCGGACGCACGAGCCTCGCGAGCGCCGCGCGCGATCCCGCGTTCGCGGCGGCGGCGCACGGGCGCGCGCACGCGACGCTCGTCGCGTTCGTCGACCTGGTCGAGGGGCTGCGCGAGCGCGCGCCGCGCGAGAGCGCCGGCAAGCTCATCGACGAGCTGGTGCGCGCGATCGGCTACGAGGACCACCTGGTCGCGTCGTTCGACAAGCGCGAGGCGGCCGCTAAGGTCGACAGCGTGCGCGACTTCACGGGCTGGCTCGCGAAGAAGGGCGACGCCGACCGCAAGACGCTGGTCGAGCTCGCGCAGACGATCGCGCTGGTGACGATGCTCGAGGGCAAGGACGCCGACGGCGCCGACGTCGTGCGGCTGTCGACGCTGCACGCGGCGAAGGGCCTCGAGTTCCCGCACGTGTTCCTGGTCGGGCTCGAGGAGGGGATCCTGCCGCACCGCGAGTCGATCGACGCCGGCACGCTCGACGAGGAGCGGCGCCTGATGTACGTGGGCATCACGCGCGCCGAGCGCTCGCTGCACCTGTCGTTCTGCCGCGCGCGCTCGCGCGCCGGCGGTCGCGTCGAGTGCGCGCCGTCGCGGTTCTTGAAGGAGCTCGCGCAGGACGACCTGCGCTGGGCGGGCGCGCCGTTGCCGCCCGACGAGGCGGCGCGCGAGAAGGATGCGGGCCTCGCGCGGCTTCGATCGCTCAAGGCCGCGCTGGGCGGGCGCGGCTAGTCGACGCTACGGCCTACTTGCCGGCCGCGATCATCGTGTCGACGGCGGCCTTGACCTCGGCGTCCGACAGGTTGAGCGATCCGCCCTTCGGCGGCATCACGCCCGACTTGCCCTGGTAGCCGTTGAGCGCGTGCTGGTAGAGCGTCGCGGCGCCCTGCGCGATGCGCGGCGCCCACGCGGCCTTGTCGCCGAACTTCGGTGCGCCGGCGATGCCCGCGCCGTGGCACGCGGCGCACGCGCCGTCGAACACCTTCTTGCCGTCGGCGGGACCGGCGGCGACGGGAGCGGCCGCGGGCGCGGGGGCTGCCGGCGCTGCCGCGGGCGCCGCCGCCATCGCCATGGCGGGTGCGGCGGTGGCGACC